>ODAI010492342.1_pt1 | contig 63659 bp, 52 predicted proteins | sample 1539321 | NCBI WGS metagenome assembly ODAI01 (sample SAMN02144231, study PRJEB22623) | gut metagenome | biome: sheep rumen | host: Ovis aries | place: New Zealand
ACATGATGTGATATAAGACTATGCTGGTTATCAAGAAGTGCCACTTGTACTTCTTCACTGTCCAAAAAGGCCATTTTCTCTTCGAAATATGCAGACGCGATATCACATGAGCGTAACTGTATTCTGTTTAGCCCGCCACATATCATGAAGCTTCTTCTTCCCAGCTCAAGGCAGGCCTTGAGAACGATCGCCTTTACTCGTCCGACACCTTCGTGATCCGCCAGTTCTTTTAACGTCAGCTTATATAAGCCGCTCAGGCCTTCCGGATTCTCAGCATTTAACAATAGCTGTGAAGCGATATCCTTTGAAGACTTTCCTTTTGTCCCGCTTCTGATCACTATAGCGAGCAGTTCTTCATCCGAAAGCGACTCAGCACCGTAGGTTTCCAGCCTTTCATAAGGTCTTACAGAGGGATGCAGTTCACTGATTTTCATACTTTTTTCACCTCCTTTGCGCAAAAAAATCCCGACTACGAGAATTGAATGTCATACAATTCGATCTCATAGTCGGGTCAAAACCGATACTAACGGGCCATAAGCCCCAATATCAACATATTAAGTTGTTATAAAGAAAAGATCAGTTCTCTTTCTTACCGCAGCACTTCTTATACTTTTTGCCGCTTCCACACGGGCAGGGATCATTTCTGCCGATCTTCTCCACGTGAGCGATGTTATCTTCACGATACTTTTTCGTGATCTCCTGCATCTTCTCTTCTGTAAGAACATTATTCCAGCTCTTCAGAGAGTACAGCCACTCAGCCTTTGCATCACGCATATTGTAGTAAAGCTTCTCATAGTCGATCTTTAAGGAAACATCAGAATCGTCTGTGACGGACTTATAATCATATTCCTCCGTCAAGCTGGTGCTGACACCCTCGAGGAATCCGACAAAGATTTCCATCTCACTCTTGCCGAAACCGAGTTTCTCAGCAAGATCAACGGCTTTACCATTGAGGAGATCCTCATTATCCGGATACTTGGTAAGGATTGCATCATATGCATTCTTTTCCAGTTCATAATACTTGGAAATGTACGCCTTATAATCGTTTTCATTCTCGACCGTCTCAGAATGTTTGGTCCAGTCTTCAAAATAGCTCATAAAAGAAACCTCCAGATCAGTTTAATTTGTCTGCTATAGCATGCAAAAATGCTGCTGTATCAACAACTTTTTTATTCGGGTGATCCATAAGAGCATTAAGATCACCGGTAATAACACCCTCTTCGATCGTATCGATCGATGCTTTCTCCAGACGATCAGCAAAATCCACCAGATCCGGAAGGTCATCCAGCTGACCTCTCTTTCTGAGAGCTCCGGTCCAGGCAAAAAGTGTCGCCATCGGGTTTGTAGAAGTAGTTTCGCCCTTAAGATAACGGTAGTAATGTCTTGTTACAGTACCATGAGCAGCCTCATACTCATACTTACCGGACGGAGAAACAAGAACCGATGTCATCATAGCAAGACTTCCGCAAGCAGAAGCAACCATGTCAGACATAACATCACCATCATAGTTCTTGCAAGCCCAGAGGATACCGCCTTCAGAACGCATCACGCGTGCAACGGCATCATCGATCAGTGTGTAGAAATATGTAATACCTGCTTCTTCAAACTTATCTTTGAACTCATTATCATAAATTTCCTGGAAAATATCCTTGAAACGATGATCATATACCTTGGAGATCGTATCCTTGGTTGCAAACCACAGATCCTGCTTGATGTCCAAAGCATACATGAAACATGAACGCGCAAAAGCCTCGATAGATGCATCCAGATTGTGCATTCCTTCAATTACACCCGGGCCTTTGAACTCATGGATCTTTTTAACTTCTTTTCTTCCGTCCTCGTAAGTAACTACCAGTTCCGCAGTCGCTTTGCCGGAAACATACATTTCCACATCACGGTAAACATCACCATATGCATGACGTGCCAGTGTGATCGGCTTCTTCCAACAGGAAACAAAAGGACTGATTCCTTTTACAAGGATCGGTGCACGGAAAACGGTACCATCAAGAATCGCACGGATCGTTCCGTTCGGGCTCTTCCACATCTGCTTGAGATGGTACTCATCCATACGCTGAGCATTCGGTGTGATCGTAGCGCATTTTACTGCTACACCCAGTTCTGCGGCGCGGTTTGCTGCATCGATCGTAACCTGATCATCTGTTTCGTCACGATGAGGCAGTCCCAGATCAAAATACTCCGTCTTCAGATCAACAAACGGTTCAATGACGATATCCTTGATCTGCTTCCAGATGATTCGTGTCATTTCATCGCCATCCATCTCAACGAGTGGCGTTTTCATTTGAATTTTGCTCATCTTATCCTCCGCAATCGTAAAATACCAAGATATTCTATCTTAATTCCTATATTCCGTCAATTACAAATCATACCTGACTACAGGCTGAAAGTAATACTTCCATAGCCATCCGGTCTTCCATTTTACCGGTCTTTACCCACTGGTCAGACTCAAAGCAAAGGAAGTATATCTTTTCCAGCTGCTGTATCGTGAATCCTCTTGATTGGGAAACAAGGTTTCTGGCTACAAACGGATGAACTTTCAGCTTAGATGCTATTTCTGAAGCATTCCCGATCTCCTTGGCGCAGATGAGATGGCGGATGTGCCTTGCCATCATAAGGCGGATCTTGGGGATCGCCTCTTTTAAAATGATCAAATCATTTAAGATCTCCATCGCACGTCCCGGCTGTTTCTGACCGATCGCATCCGTCATATTAAAGACAGAAGCATGAACATCCGGAATAGAGAGACGGTTAAGAAGGCTCAGATCAAGCTGTTTTACGCCTGTATTCTCACAGTACAGCATGATCTTCGTCACTTCATTCTCGATCATGCGCATCGAAGAGTCTGTCCTGCTGATAAGACTGGACACGCAATTCGCCGGTATCGCGATATTCTTCCTGGCCAGAGATGACTTGATCCACTTGGCAAGCATATCCTCGTCCTGAAGACTGAACTCTGCCAGTATTCCGACACCGGAAACCGCGTCCAAAAGCTGTTTCTTCCGCTTATCAACTTTATCTTCGACAAAGATCACTAAAGCAAATTCAGGAACAGAACTGATGGCTCCCTTCCATTTTTCTATATCAGCTGCTTGGGATGGTGCTTTTGTGGAAAACAAACCGGTATTACGGAGCACGGTCATACGGTATTTCGACAGAAACGGCGGAGTTCCGGCAAGGGACTGGAATTCATCCAGCGGCATATCGGCATTAGCCTGATCCTTCAGATAGAAATCCAGGCTTTCCGCACCGGGTGCGATCCATTTCTTCTTCATTTCAGCAACTGTTTTATCAACAAGGTACTTCTCTTCCCCGGACAAAAGATAGATCCTGGAAGCACTATCATTCTTTATATCCGCGACAACATCCGCGTAATTCTTCCAATTGCTGTTTTTTTCCTGTCTTGCCATATATCCTCACACTAAAAGTAGTAATCCATTAGCCATTTTTCTTCAAAGACCTTTAGAAGCACACATCCCCGCTCATCTGTTCTGAAATAGCGGATCTTATGTGATCTTAACCTCTGAAGAACCTCTTTGGACGGGTGCCCATAATGATTATACCCCACACTGATGAGTGCCGCATCAATTTTTACTTCATTTAGAAATATATCCGACGTGGAGAATTTACTGCCATGATGCGCTACTTTTAGAACGTCTATGTGGTCCGGAATAGCGGAATCAAGCTTCTTTTCAACATTTTCTGTGATATCTCCCGTAAATAATATCCTCGTATCATATAGATCACAAAGAAGTACCATAGAGTCATCATTTCCGCCATCAGTAGCCTTGTCCGGCCAAAGCACCTCAAAACAGAGGTCATCATCGATTCTTACCGTCTTCCCTTTACCTAGTGTTTCCACCTTACCCGGCAGATCAAGCCCTGACATCTTGAGCTGATCCATCTCGCTGCTTTCATCCCAAAACGGAGAATACAGCATTTTCACTCGTCCATTTTTCCAAAGCTCGAGGATCCCGGATATATGATCCGTATCGAGATGCGAGATAAAAGCCACATCGATTCCGGAAATATTGAGCTGGTCCAACGTATTTTGGATCGTTTCGCCATTTCCCATATTTCCCCCATCGATCAATACCGAATAGTCATTATGAACAATCAAGGCACAATCTCCCTGACCCACATCAAGGAAATATATGTACGATCGCTTCGGATGGAAGAATATCGCCCCTGTCACCAACACGCATATCGAAAGGGCCGAGGAAAACAGCGCAATTCTTCTTTTAAAGCCGCTGTTCATAACTCTCGACAAAAGAAAACAGACCACAGCAATCAGAAGAACTATAGGTATATGTCTAAGATATAGTCGTCCAAAAGCGTCCATTTCACCGATTTCTGCAAGATTCTTAAGTAATTTTACCTGTCCCCGGACCGGAAGGAAAAGCAGTTTATGGACACCTTGGGGTACGATCATACACAGCAGCGTAAGCAAAAATCCAAGACTACAGATGATCTCTGACGGAAAACCTGCAAAAATAACTACAATCACAGAATTTAACGAGATCGTTCCGCTAAGGCAGAAAAGTACAGGAAGCATGCCGATCTGCGCACAAATAAAGCAGGAGACCGCCGTACATAATTCTTCGGGAAGAACAGGAAACCGCTTTCTTATCTTCTTGAAAGCTCTTTGATGGAAAAGCATGATCGAGAATGTTGCGCCAAATGAAAGAAGGATCGCCCAGGAAAACACAGCGAACGGATCAAAAACCATAATGATCAGAGCGCTGAGCGCACAAGCAGACAGTCTGTCTATGGCACGTTCTTCAAAAGAAAGGAACCCGACGATTATGTAAGACAATATGCTTCTCGCAGCTGATCCTCCCCATCCGGTAACAAAACCGAATAATGCCAGAGAAACAGATAAGATAAGCATTTTCTTTCTGTTTTTGAACAAAATTGAACAGAGCATACCGACTGTTGCTGAAAAATACCCGACATGAGCACCGGAGACAACAAGTATATGTGAAAGATTGCTTCTTTTAAACGTTTCTTTGACATCACTTGTCAGATGAGAATCATCTCCGACAATGATCGCTGATAAAAGAGCCGCGGTATCCTCATCTGTCGCTGCAAGCCATATACGGTAACAGTATCGTCTGACCTTGGCACCGAAACGGAACCCCAGATTAGTCATAGATAACTGCCCTTTCTCTATGCTCAAAACTTCCGGATCTGCTGCCTGACGCACGATACCTTTGCGGTAATAATACGAACGGACATCGAAATCTCCGGGATTTCCATGAGAAATGATCGGACGAAGAGTGCATCTTAATGTCAACGCATCCCCATAATCATAGACAGCATCCGTATAGAAGATCACTTTCTCACCGGTATCCAGTTTCAAAAGAATGTTTTTAGATCCTTCGTCAGAAGCATTTACAGAGACGACTCTGGCCGATCCTTCGTACCCGCAGGCCTTGGGATCAGATAATATTTTTCCCCACAAGATGAATGCAGAAAGAAAAACAGCAAACCCGATCACACATATAAGGATCACAAAGATCTCCTGAAAACAGGGATTTCTCCATGTGAGAGCAGCCAGAACAGTGAAACTGTAGAATATGATCGAGAGCGTCCTTGGAACTGCGGGACAGAAAAAACCAAGATATGCACCGATCGTACATGACACCAAAATACAGACTAAAGGTCTCTTTAAAGCAGTCGAATAGCTGAGATCGAGCCATTTTGAGATAGAAAAACCCGTATTTGACCGTTTTTTCAGCATATGCGGCAAATAAACATCCATCAGGGCTTCTCCTTTTTCATTCAAGTAAGGAAAGTCTAACCTTTCTTAGAGAAAACTTGGTGTATGATTTTTCGACAAAATATGACAAAACGACGAGAATTCGTCGTTTTCCAGGAAATAGTACGATTTACTGATCGTTTAATTCGTCACTGAGGAATTCCTCTATGCCATTACGAAGGTCATCCAGTCCGATCTTCTTTTCAGCAGAAACCGCATAACACCTGGCATCTTCGTGGAAATCCAGGATTTTGGCAAATTCACCGAGCTGTTTACGGATCTGCGCCTTTGACAGTTTATCGCACTTTGTAAAGACGAGGAAATACGGGATCTGCTGCTGATTCATGTATTCCAGCATACGGACATCATCCGCGGAAGGAGCATGACGGATATCAATAAGATGAAGGACCAGAGAAAACCTGCGTCCCGAGGTGAAATACTGGTCACAGAGCTTATTGAACTTCTCTTTGACATCTTTGGCTGCCTTGGCATATCCATACCCCGGAAGGTCCGCAAAATAAAGCTTATCGTCCACATTGAAATATATGACGAGTCGGGTTTTACCGGGGGTGGCGCTAACTCTTGCAAGTTTTTTGTTATCTGCCAGGGCATTGATCAGGGATGATTTTCCGACATTGGACTTACCGGAAAGAACGATCTCCGGGCGATCCTGCGGCGGACAGGAAGCCAGATCTGCAGCTGCTCCCCAATAGTTGGTCTTTCTAAACTGAATGCTCATATTTTTCCTCCCTGAATTCCCATACATAATACCATACAGTTCGTTAGTCCTAAAAGATTACCACAGAATCGCAAATGATTTTTATATGCATTTTACCCATATAACGGATAATTTTTTCCGATAATTCACAAAAGATAACAGTACCAAAACAAAAAAATTAGGGTTATACTAAATCTGTAGCGGATTGCTAGATTGCTTTTGTGGAGGATCCTATGCCTGAGAATATGTCAACACCGAGTCCTGTTGATTCTTTTGACTATCGCGGCTACCTTTTGGAACCATTCGGACCGATCGGGATCATTTCCCATACCTCAAATGAGGCATTTGTCCGTCAGGTAAATAATATCTTATACGAAAAAAGGCTTCTTAAGCAGCAAAACAATTATAGTCCTTATGTAAACAGCGCAGGCTACTTACGTAGGGATTTTACTATTTCTGCTACGATCACCCGTTTCGCCACCGGCGAAGGTAAAGTCACACTGAATCAGACCGTAAGAGGTCATGATATATACATCATCACAGATGTTCTTTCCCATGATGAGCAGTTTACACTGTCCGGACAGCCTCACTTCAAGAGCCCGGATGATCATTTCAGAGATCTTCTGCGTATTATTATGGCTGTCAGCGGCAAAGCCCGCCGTATCAATGTAATCATGCCTTTCCTCTATGAAGGCCGTCAGGATCACTCCATCACGAGAGAATCTCTTGACTGCGCCCAGATGCTGAAAGACCTGTATAATCTCGGAGTTGCAAATCTGATCGTCTTCGATCCGCATGATCCGCGTATCATCAATGCTGTACCTCTTATGGGAATCGAAATGCCGAAATCCGCATATAAGATCATCAGTACCCTGATTTCCAAAAATCCGGGTCTTCATATCAACAAAGACAACATGATGATCGTCAGCCCGGATGAAACTGCCGTATCCAGAGCGATCTTCTACTCCTCCATGCTTGAGCTTCCTCTGGGCATGTTCTACCGTGACCGTGATTACACGAAGGTGGATGACGAAGGAAATCATCCGATCAAGTCCTTCCGTTTCTTAGGTGATGATCCGAAAGGAAAGGATATCTTGATCGTCGATGATATGATCAATTCCGGTAATACCATGATCCGTACTGCGACCTATATGCATGAACGAGGCGCGGGAAACATCTTCTGTGCTGCTCCGTTTGGACTTTTCACAGATGGTCTTGAGCCGTTTAACGAAGCATATAAGAACAATATCATCAAACAGGTTTACTGCACCAATCTTACTTACAGACCTAAGGCGCTTCTTGATATGCCATGGTATGTGGATGTAAATATGACACCGTTCGTCGCACGCATCATCGATGCACTAAATGTGGATGAATCTATAGGTAAATTGATAAGTCCGATCGAGAAATATGACTCTCTTCTTGGACAAGTTCGAATCGAAGAATTGATGGGGTAAAGGAAAATGAGTGAATCAGAAGCAAAGAATCCGATTTTGGAACAGTTGGCACAGGGACCTGATGAGGGCGCCTATTCCCGTTATAACCAGTATGGTGATAACCCGATGGCTCCTGTAGGACCTATCGCTCTCGTTCCACTCAAAGGCAGTGTGGAATTCACCGATAAAGTTAACTGGTACCTCAATAAGCGCAGATCCGAATATCAGGAGCAGGAGTTCATCAGCAAGTACCCGGGCTTCTATCGTCAGGACTACAGAATCGCCGTCGAGAACACGCGTTTCTCTTCCGGTGAAGGTAAGGCTGTCATCCAGAGTTCTGTCCGTGGTCACGACCTGTTCATCATCAGCGATGTAACCAACTTCTCCTGCACATATAAGATGTTCGGCCAGACAAACCACATGAGTCCGGATGATCACTATCAGGATCTCAAGCGTGTTATTCTCGCATGCTCCGGTAAAGCCCGCAGAATCAACGTCATCATGCCGTTCCTTTACGAAGGCCGCCAGCACAAGAGAAACTCCCGTGAATCCCTCGACTGCGCTTTTGCACTCGAAGAGATCTACAATCTCGGCGTTGAAAACATCATCACTTTCGATGCTCACGATGAGCGTGTCGCAAATGCTATCCCGACTTCCGGCTTTGAGAGCCTGTCGGCTACCTATCAGATCATTAAAGAGATGTACCGTTCCATCCCGGATCTTCACTTCACAGAAGACAAGTTCATGGTCATTAGCCCGGATGAAGGCGGTATCTCCCGTGCTATGTACTTTGCATCCATGCTCGGTGTTCCGCTGGGTACTTTCTATAAGAGAAGAGACTATACTCGCGTGGTAAACGGCAGAAACCCGATCGTTGCACACGAATTCCTCGGTGATTCCGTTGAAGGACTGGATATCCTTATCGTCGATGACATGATCTCTTCCGGTGATTCCATGCTGGATATCGCCCGTGAGATGAAGCAGCGTGGTGCGAGAAACATCTATTGCGCAGTAACCTTCGGTCTTTTCACCGAGGGCGTTGAACACTTCGACAAAGCATATGAAGAAGGCATCATCTCCAAGGTATTTGCGACCAATCTGATCTACAGAAGACCGGAACTCCTTGCAGCTCCCTGGTTTGCAGATGTTAATATGAGCAAGTTCGTCGCTCTTCTGATCGATGCGATCAACCACGACTCTTCCCTGTCGAATCTTATCAAGCCTACCGACAAGATCAAGAAACTCCTTGCCAGCAAGGGTGATCTGAAAGATATGTCCGGTAACTCCTAACAGGCGGCATCATGGCACAGCGCAAAACAACCACGAGTAATCGTTCCGCTTCGAAATCCGGCTCTTCTTCCAAGAAGCCGGCTTCTTCGCGCTCCTCCAGGCAGCCCGCGCGCCGTCCGGAGCCTGTCGTCGAGAAAGAGCCTCTCTATTCTGTGATATGGTCTTATTCCTGGGGAAAAGCACTGTACCTTCTCCTGGCCATCCTGGTCCTTATAGGTCTGGATCTTCTTATCGCCATGAATCATTATCACCTGTTCTTTACGGTTCTGGGAGTTGAGATCATTGCCGCGATGCTGATCGGCTGGATCGCTTACATTATCATCGACCGCTGGAAACAGAGAGATATTCTCGAAGAGAACGGATCCGATCCTGAGACTGAGGAATAACATATGCCTTTAGACGGGATTTCCACTCATCTTCTGGCGCACGAACTGAATGAAAACCTTCAGGATGCGCGCATTGACAAGATCTATCAGCCATCACGTTTCGATATATTTTTTATCGTCCGTAATAAAAATGGTAACATCAAACTGCTCCTGAGCTGCGATCCGCAGAGCCCTCGGGTACAGCTGACGGATTATATGCGGGAAAATCCCCAGATGCCGCCGAATTTTTGTATGCTTCTTCGCAAGCATCTCCAGGGATCCCGTATCATCAGTGTTACCTGCCCGCATTACGAGAGAATCATCGAGATCTCCATCTCTGTCACCGACGAGCTGCATGATACTTCCACCAAGAAACTCGTCATCGAGATGATGGGGCGATACAGTAATATTATCTTCTTAAACTCGGAGAACCGTATCATCGACGCACTTGTCCATGTTGACAGCAGCACCAGCCGCGTCCGCGAGATCATGCCGGCCAGGATCTATGAAGCACCGCCGGTCCAGGGGAAGATCTCCCCTGACGATGCCCTCGCTATGGTGGAAAAAGGCGAATTACCGATTCTCCCTGACTCGATGCACCGACCACTGGCAAAAGCACTGCTGGACTCTCTTCTCGGATTCTCTCCTCTTCTGGCAAATGATATCTGTTTCCAGTCCAAAAACGACCCGAGATGCTCTCTGTCCTCTCTCTCCGAAGATCAGACGAGCTCTCTTCTTTCTGTCTGCCGCGATATTCTGTCGTCGATATGTACACTCCACAGCCATCCGGCCGTTTTCTATATCGACGGCGAACCGAAGGACTGGCATGCCCTCTCCTTACAGGACGCCGGAATCCGTAAAGATGCCGGAACGATTTCCGAAGCCATGGACATTGTCCAGCATTTTTCCGACCAGAGGGCGAATTTTGAAGCCAAGCGCAGATCGATCCGTGCAATCTTAAATAATGCCTTTAACCATGCTTCAAAGAAGCTTTCGATCCATGAGGCCGATCTTCGGGAGACCGAAAATGCTGAGAAACTGAAGCTTGAGGGGGAACTGGTCTTAGCCTATCAGTACCTGATCCGCCCGGACGATACCGTGCTTACGATCCCGGATTATCCCGATTTCGGTCAATCGACCACCCTTTCTCTGGAACCGGGAATGACGCCCTCCGAACAGGGACAGTTATATCTTAAGAGATACCGCAAAGAGATAAGCCGGAGAGAGTCTGCACTTCGTTTTATCGAGACCGAAAAAGATGAAGTTTCCTATCTGGATTCTCTTCTTAAGGCGGTAGATGCGGCTAGCGAGCCGGATGATCTTTCCGCCATCGACTATGAAATAAAGACATCTCTTACTTCTGATAAAGATAATGCATCAAGAAGATCGGATCAAAAACAGGTCTATCATCCTGGTAAATCCAAGTCCGGCAAGGTTTCTTCGCGCAATCTGAGACAAGCGGCGAAAGCGGCACAATCAAAAAAGAATAAGATGAACAACGCGAAAAAAGCGGAAGATCCTTCTCTTCCCAGAAAATTCACTGTTGATGGCGGTCTTGAGGTATTATCCGGAAGAAATAATATCCAGAATGATAACCTTACTTTTCATGTCGCTTCCAAAGATGATCTGTGGTTTCATGCCAAGAATATTCCAGGAACACACGTTATTCTCCGCGCCTATGGAAAAGCACCCTCCGATAAAGCAATTACCGAAGCTGCTTCTATCGCTGCCTACTATTCACGGAGCAATAAGCCTTTTGCCAATGAGATGTCGGAATCCAAGACAGAATATGATGTACGTGTGGAGATCGATTACTGCCCGGTAAGTCATGTCAGAAAGATCCCGAAGGCCAAGCCGGGAATGGTGATCTACGAGGAATACAATACTCTTCTGGTCAGCGCGAAGCTTCCCAGGAATCAGGAAAAGACGCAATGATCTTCTCTTTAAACTCAGAGTCTTCCAGAGAATAGATGCATCCGCAGTACTTCTGACGATAGAGGCCGTGTTCCCTGGCCATAGTCTGGCCTTCCCTAAAATGCGGTCTCCAGTCAAAATATTCAAATCTTACCCCGTATTTTTCCGCACTGGCCGAAGCGATCTTCGCGATAAAATCATGCTGCTGATACGGGCTTACCAGAAGGCTGGTACTAAAGCAGTCATAGCCGTTTTCTTTCGCATATTCCGCCACATAGTCCATACGGATGGAATAACACATCTCACAGCGGGAGGAATACTTTCCTTCCCAAGCCTTTGAAAGCCAGTCATCCATACGGAAGTCCTCCGAATAAAAGCAGGAAAGGTCATAGATACTTCCAAGTTTAACGATCTGCTCTTTTCTTCTGTCGAATTCAAACTTCGGATGGATATTCGGATTATAGTAAAGGATATCCGGACGGACACCTAAAGACAGAAGGTCGGAAACCGGATATTCGGCGCACGGCGCGCAACAGGCATGAAGAAGCATCCTGCCATGATCCTTTGTCTCCATTTTTCTTACTTCTCCTTCTTACCGATCATCTCATCGATCGTGATCTGCGAAGGATCTGACGAACCCTTCATAGATACACCCATTCCGGTGAGACGCTTATCGAGGTCCTTAGGGCACGTAAGGCCGAGATGCTTCCATCCGGCAGGTGCGAGTACGCGTCCGCGGGGAGTCTTGGCAATAAATCCGCACTGCATCAGGAATGGCTCGTACACATCTTCGATCGTACCGGCATCTTCGCCGGTGCATGCCGCAAGAGTTTCCAGTCCGACAGGGCCACCGAGGAACTTCTCGGCGATCGTACTCATGATCCTTCTGTCCGTGAGATCGAGGCCCATCTCATCGATAGCCAGCTGTTCGAGACCGAACTCGGCAATATCCCGATCGATCACACCGCCGCCGCGCACCTCCGCATAGTCACGGAGACGCTTCAGAAGACGGATCGCAATACGCGGAGTACCACGCGATCTTCTGGCAAGGCAGTCAAGGCCGTCCTCATCGATACCGATATTCAGAATGTCAGCATCTCTTTTCAGGATCACCTTCAGTTCTTCCGGCTTATAGAGCTCCAGACGGTGCACCATGCCGAAGCGGTCACGAAGAGGTGCAGAAAGCATACCGGCACGCGTTGTTGCACCGATCAGGGTAAATCTCGGCAGATCCAGACGGATCGATCTGGCCGCAGGGCCTTTTCCTATCATAATATCTAATGCAAAGTCCTCCATCGCAGGATAGAGTACTTCTTCGACACTTCTATTTAAACGGTGGATCTCATCGATGAAGAGCACTTCTCTCTCCTGAAGGCTGGTAAGAAGTGCCGCGAGATCACCTGCCTTCTCGATGGCAGGACCGGTCGTAATACGGAGATTGACGCCCATTTCATTCGCGATGATACCGGCAAGTGTGGTTTTACCAAGACCCGGCGGACCATAGAGCAGGCAGTGATCGAGCGCCTCTCCACGGCGCATCGCCGCTTCGATAAAGATCTTCAGATTATCCGTAACCTGCTTCTGGCCGGAATAATCCGCCCAGGTAAGAGGTCGAAGACTCTTCTCGTCACGATCTTCAGGGAGGCGTTCCCTTGCGATCATACGCTCATCATGTTCAAAATCCGTAAACTCCATATTCTCCTGCCAGTTTCCTGAAAGACATGCCGCAAAGCGCGGTCTTTCATATTATACTCTACTATTTCGCCAGTAAACGAAGCGATCTTCTGATCAGTTCATCTACACTCAATCCGTCTTCATAAGCGGAGCGGGCCGCTTTATTGGCTTCAGATGCCGGATAACCGAGAACGACCAGTGCGGAAATACAGTCTTCCAGTTCACTCTGCGCCGGACCGGAAATCACAGCGGAGGAATCCCCAAGATCCTCCACAGAACTCATATCAAAGCCCTTCAGCTTATCCTTCAGTTCCAGAACGATCCTCTCTGCCGACTTCTTTCCAAGTCCTTTTACCGTACAGATCTTCTTGATATCTCCCTGTAAGACTGCCATGGCAAGCTCGGAAGGCCTTAACACCTCGACGACACCGATGGCGCTCTTCGGGCCGACGCCGCTTACCGTCAGCAGAAGCTCGAACATATCCTGATCTTCCGGCTCCGGAAATCCGTAAAGCGCGATCACATCCTCGCGGACATAGTGATATGTGTAAACGCACACCTCGTCACCGATATGACCGATCCTTCCCTGAAGCAGCATCGGCATATAGATCTTATAACCGATGCCATTATTCTCAACAACGATATTATCTCCACGAACAGAAACAAAAGTCCCCTTGATATATGCGTACATTAAATATCCCACTCTTTCTTGCCATAACGGCCGTATTGATATCCGGAAACCGCCTTAAATGCGGCATTGATACCGGTGTGTGCCTGACAGATACAGATTGCCAGGGCATCGGTGACATCGTCCGGCTTCGGAAGTTCCTTAAGATTAAGAAGCATCTTTACCATCTGTGAGACCTGATTCTTATCCGCTCGTCCGTAACCGGTCACCGCCTGCTTGATCTGCATCGGCGTGTATTCATAGACAGGAACGTTCGCTTCCGCAGCTGCCAGGATCTCGACACCTCTAGCCTGCGCTGTTCCGATCGCGGTCGTCGTGTTTCGCTCGAAAAAGAGTTCCTCGATGGCCATCACATCCGGATGATGACGCTCCATCAGAGCATCCATCTGCTGATGCAGAGTCAAAAGACGCTGTTCAAAAGGAGTATGGGCTTTCGTCGTGATGGCACCGTAATCCATGACGGTAAAGTGATTCTTTTCATAAGACACCACGCCGTATCCCGTGATCGCATATCCCGGATCGATACCTAGAATGATCATATCACTGCTCCTTTTTCAAAACGTGAACATTCGTTCTTTTCGATTATAACAATCATTTTTTGACTTCGCAACTACCTCTATGAAATCACTTCCAGGATCTCTTTCGGAGCAGTAACCGGAGAATCCGAGATCACATACGCATCCTGCATATGGAAAAGAGCTTCGTCGATCCGGTCGTCACTGACAGGTGCTTTTGTACCGGTATAAAGCGTGAAAAGTTCTTCGCCACGGGAGACCTTATCTCCGATCTTCTTATAAAGACGGATACCGGCACCCATATCGATAACATCTTCCTTTTCCATACGTCCCGCGCCTAAAAGACAGGAAGCTTCACCGACAGACAGCGCATCGCAGGAAGAAATATAACCGTCTTTTTCAGCATAAACAGTCATGACCTCAAATGGCTGATCGACATAGACCGGGGTACCGTCAGACTGGAGAACACCTCCCTGGGAGAGGACCAGATCTCCGAATTTCGCGAAAGCTTCCCCGTTCTCCAGTTTCTCATTACAGAGCTTTTTAAGCTCGTCAATCTCTTTTCCTTTACCGAAAGGTGTCAGCCTCAGCATCTCGGAAGCCATTGTAAGAACCACGTTCTTGACATCTTCTCTTCCTCTTCCCTGAAGAACACTTACCGCTTCCTGCATCTCGAGGATATTTCCGACCATGATGCCCAGCGGCTGCTGCATCGACGACATCACACATGTTACAGGTTTTCCGGCAAGTTTACCGATCGCGATCATTCTTCTGGCCAGTTCTCTAGCTGATTCGATATCTTTCATAAAAGCACCGCTGCCGCAGGTGATATCCAGAACGATCGCATCTGATCCTCCCGCTATCTTCTTGCTCATGATACTCGAAGCGATCAGAGGGATCGACGGCACAGTACCCGTCACGTCCCGAAGCGCGTAGAGATACTTATCGCAGGGGGCAAGGTCTGATGTCTGCCCGCCAAGAAGAAGTCCGAATCTCTCTATCTTATTCTTGAAATCGGAAGGTTCCACCGACGTGCAGAAGCCTTCGATAGATTCGAATTTATCGATCGTACCGCCGGTAAAGCCCAGACCTCGGCCGGATAGTTTGACACAGGGAACTCCGAAGGAAGAAACGATCGGAAGCAGTATCGGAGTCACTTTGTCTCCTACACCGCCGGTACTGTGTTTATCCACCTTTACGCCGGGAATATCTGACAGGTCGCAGATCTTTCCGGACTTGGCCATACTGATCGTAAGATCTGCCGTTTCCTCGTCATTCATTCCCCTCCAGAGGACTGCCATAAGGAAGGCGGAGATCTGGTAATCCGGTATCGATCTGTCTGTTACACCACGGACAAAAAACTCGATCTCCTCTTTGCTGATGACTCCGCCATCACGTTTCTTTTCGATCAATTCAAGCATATTCATGAAAAGAAGCCTCCTTTATAAGCATCCTACTGATATTGTACCATTTTATGTTGGTTTCTCTTTCGATTATGTTAGAATATCGATAGACAAATCATGAAGCGGGGGAGAATCATGTCTCAGGAAGCTATTACGAATAAATTGAAAGTCGCCATCATCGGCTGCGGCAGGGTAAGCGAGAAGCATATCCGCGCTGTCACCGGGCTCTCTGACCGGCTTTCTCTTCTCGCCCTTGTGGGCACCAACCCGGATGCTCCCGCTCACCTTCTTTCTGCTTGCAAAAAGAAGATCAAGAAGTATAAGGACGTTTGTGCTTCCATCAAAACATATATTGATTATAAAGAGATGCTGAATGACCTGCATCCCGATATCGTGGCGATCACTGTCCCTTCCGGACTTCACTTCCAGATCGCTAAGGATTGTCTCGAAGCAAACGCGAACATCCTTCTGGAAAAGCCCATGACGATGAGTAATAAATCTTCCCGCGAGCTCTATGAACTTGCAGAAAGCAAGGGCCTTCGCATCGCTATGGGCCACATATACAGATATTTCCCGATCGTATCCCTCCTTCACGAGGACATGGTCAATGGTGTTTTCGGGAAAGCCGGACACGGCTCCGTCATCGTCCGCTGGGGACACGAGAACGAGTACTATCAGCAGGCTGCCTGGAGAGGCACCTGGAAAAGCGACGGCGGCGCTCTGATGAACCAGACGGTCCATGCGCTGGATCTGATGTGCTATCTGATGAATTCGGAAGCTGTCTCGGTCAATGGTATGATCGCAAGAAGATTCCGTGATATGGAAGCCGAAGATACGGCAATGGGCGTATATACCTTTGCCAACGGCGCGCTTTGCCAGGTCGAAGGAACAACTGCCACTTTCCCGAAGGAACATGAAGCATCGTTCTTTATCAATACGGAAAATGCTGCGATCCGTATCTCTCTTTATAAGGGAAAGCCATCGTATTCGATCCGTACTTCCAAGGGAAAGAATCTCGCATTTAAGTATCTTCGCAGATATATCAAGCAAAATGGCCTTTCTTACCTGATCTCGGTCGCGAAGAATCCGCACTACGGGATCTATACGGATCTGTACCGTGCCATTACCACTTCCACCTCCCCTGTTGCAGATGGAAGATCCGGCTACCTTGCCGTGGATATGGTGCTCGGTTTTTACCGCGCTGTACTGAAAAAGACGGAAATAGAATTGCCACTTCCCGGCGAGTTTAAAATCGAGGAAATGGCAAAACTTGAACTTTAATTTATCCCTTTACAAAAAGTAATGAACCTTATGCCGGATCAGACGGTGCCTCTGTCTCTGAGGAAGGTGCCTCTGTTTCGGAGGAAGTCTCCTCGGACGAAGAAGGCTCGGCAGACTCACTGGAAGTCTGTTCCGAAGAGGACTCTGAAGGCGACGTCTCCGAAGAACTCTCGCTGGATTCCGAAGTTGCCTCAGAGGAGCTCTGCGGTGCGGATGTTGCCTCCGATGAGGACACCGGCGGAGTGATCTCGGAAGTACTCTCAGATGTCTCCGGTGCGGATGTAGGTTCTGTTTTCTGCTTTTGAGAAGTGGCCTTCGTGATCTCGGTAGGAGTTGTCGGGATCGGAGTCGGGTCGATAAACTCGGTCTCACTCTTCTCACCGATCGTCGGGTCTTCTTCGGAGATCATATCAAGCGGAACATAGCCCATCAAGCCGTTTTCTTTACGGATCTTTGCAAAGCTTCCGTTGGAAGCAAGAAGCGTAATCGCCTCTCCTCGGGCCAATGTATCGATCGTCTGACTATCCAGAGACTCTTCCACATAAAGAGCCGTATCATCATAAAGTGCATACATTACCTGATCAAGTTCCTCAAAAGACTGTTCAGAGGTCTCGATCGGCTTTAAGTCACCGTTCCAGTGCGCAATGTTAAACAGGACATACATTCCGGCATATCCGACCACACCACAGATCAGGAAGATCAGTAATCCGATAAGTATATTCTTCAACGCAGAACCCTTCTTCTCTTTCTTTTTCTTTTCGGAAGAACGTGACCGTGCAGGAGTCTCAAAGTCCTCATCATCAAAATCATCCTCTTCTTCATCACCAAAAGCCGGAATCGGAGGTTCCTGGAATTGCTGGTTCATCCTGTATCGCAGTTCATCCGACTGGATCGTCGGCGCATTGTCAGCTGACGCAGGCTGCTGGACGGGAGCAACTGGTACAGCAGGTGCAACCGGTGCTGCCGCGACGATCGGTTTTGAAGCAACAGAAAGATCATTTGTGACTGCTGCCTCTTCGATCTTCGCATCACCCGGGAGCAAAAGTGTACTCTCGATACGGACGACCAGTGCAGTAAGACCTGCCTTAACGCCCTGCTTCATCGCACAGGAAATAAGCTCGGATGCCTTTGTTTCCGGCTGTGTCGGGCGAGCGATAACAACACCGAGTTTCTGGATCGGAACATCCTGATCCAATCCGGTACCGATCATGACAAGCTCATCGCCATCCATCAGTTTCAGATGAACTTTCTTATCCGGCAGTACTTCACCGTCCTGCGCAAATCTTCCCAGATACTGGGTCAGTTCATTTCTTCCTTCATGCGTATATTCGGCATCTTTCGGGATAGCGCCCATCTGAACATACCGATGTGCGACTGTCTGATTCTCTGTAAGAGAGATCAGTTTGCCCTGACGGAACATCCAGATATGTGTATTACCGATATTCAATACGCGGAGTGTATCTCCCTCGATAATGATCATCGACATGGAGACACGGATATTCGCGCCATTATGCTTGATCGATTCATTACATACCGTATTATTCAGAACATTAACGACCTTTGTCGTAAAACTCTCATAATCGAGAACACTCATCTGCTGCGTAGTCGCCGTGATCTCCTGCATCTTAGCAAGAACAGCCTGAAGAGTCATAGCAGCAAGTGTATCTTCTCCCTGCGCGGAGAAAACAGCGCAGATCTGAATCGGAGCGGTGGACTTGGCAGAACGGATATAACTTGATCCGAATTCTTCCGGCACACGGTAAAGACTGTGGAAATAAACGTTTTCCTGGTTCTTTCCGAGAATCTGATTTGTTTCGCAAACAACTGCGGACGAAGTTTTACTCATGTTACTCCTCCTCCCAGATGAAACGATGCAGATCAGGAAGCTGCTTACTCCAGTCAACGATCATCATCCAAGGATTATCCTGAACCTTGAACATGCCATCAGCCGGAGCACGATACTCTTTAACTTCACCAAGAACATCTACCGCATCGGTAGCAAGACGCATCATATCTTTCGAATTCATGTTCGTTTCAAACATACCAGCTGCATCTTCCAAAAGCGCGATCTTCGCAGTCCACTTATACGATGCGACCTTATGCATCAGTGAGATAGCAAGTGTACGCTGGCGTCCGGATCTTACATAATCGGAGTCGAGACTTCTGATTCTCGCCCAGGAAGTAGCCTGCACACCACTAAGCGTCTGACGGCCGCCGTGAGTAAGGAGCGGAACATTGGTTCCAAGAAGTGCATTTTCTTCATTAATGTTCTGATTTGCAAACTTAACTTCTCCTGCGGTAACGTCAATATCAACGCCTCCTACCATATCGATCAGGTTGGAGGAGCTGCCGAAGTCGAGCATAACAAAACGCTGGATATCCAGGCCGAAATTTTCATTGATCGTATTGATCAGAAGACCTACACCGCCGTAAGCGTAAGCATGTGTAAGCTTATCTGTCGAAGATCTTCCCTCGATCTTAACGCCGGTATCACGCATCAGAGAGATCATCTTCACACAATCTCTTCTCTTATCGATGGAAACGATCAGGATCGCATCGGCGCGGCAGGTAACATCTTTCGTTCCACGGGAATCGACACCGAATACCAGAATATTCTCGACTTTACTGTCTTTCTGGGATACTTTCTTAATAGGATACTTCTTATTGACATATACACGGGTGTGACCGCCGTCCTGCCAGGAAGACGCAACATCACCGGACTCAAGATCAATATCATCCAGATTATCAAAATCGATTGTTTCGTATTGGCTGTCGCTTACAAAAGGTGTATTTACAAAGCCTACTGCACCAAGTGTTTTATATACATATATAAAAGCACCTACTCCGAGGCCGAGAACGGCGCAAAGAATATAGCACAGAACCTTGATCAGGATCTTAACTGCTGATTTTTTCTTTGGAGCCTTATTATTTGAATCGGCTATATCCCGATTTTTCTTATTAGAAGGCATAATAATCCCCTTTCTTAACATGGAACATATTAACCGATTTTCTATTACATTTCAATGTTGTGCTTGATATTTCGAAGGTTATGTTACAATAGAGTCATATTACAAACAAGGAGAGAGAATATGAAAAAGCAGATTACTAAACTAGTGGCACTTTCGATGTCACTCATGCTTTTCGCATCACCTCTTACTGCATGCGGTAAAAAGAAACAAGAATCCCTGAGCTATGAAACATGGTGGACATCCGACGGCGAGTCCTCTTCTGAGACGACAGCCCCCTCGACGACTTCTTCCGAGACACAGACCACTGCGTCAACAGAGCCGTCAGAGACCACTCCTGTCGGAATGATCGAGAACCCGTTCACCGGACTTTATGAAGTCGATGAAGCTAACAAGGGTAAAAAAGGTATCGGTATCACGGTCAACAACTGCAAGGTCGCAAATCCTCAGCGCGGAACCACGGAAGCTTCCGTCATTTTCGAGTATGAGACCGAAGGCGGTCAGACACGTCTTCTGTGCATGTACCCGGATATCTCCAAGATCCCGCTTGTAGGTGCTGTACGTAGCGGTCGTGTCGGCGCATCTGATATGTGTGCAGGCACAGGTGCTATCTTCGTATGCTGGGGTGCTGACTACACAGCTGTTCCGGCACATGTGAAGAGCAACAACATTGTATGGTTTGACCTGAACAATTACATCTATGATTCCCTTCGTGGCCACGATGCGGATGAAGTACCGGATGGACGCTACTGCTGGCGTGACCGTGAGTGGATGAACCAGCCCGGACATCGTACCGGTGTGGAGCACTGCGGCGTTACACGTGGTGATTTCATCCTGAAGGCTTTCGAGAAGAATAAGATCGATATTTCCGGTGAGATGCCGAAGATGTTTAACTTCGTAGAGACCGGAAAAGCGAAGATGCAGGATTCTGTACCTTGTAACGAGATCAACGTATACTTCTCTTCTACCAATGATGACGGTCTCTTCGTTTATAATGCCGCAGAAGGCGTGTACTACAAGAGCCAGTACAACGGTGAGCCGCAGATGGATGACAATGTGGACAAACAGATCAGTTTCACAAACGTTTTCGTAATCTTCTGCCCTATCGTTGCCCGTCCGAACGACAAGAGCTCCGAGCGTCACAAGGATATCCACTTCGAGGAAGGCGGATCCGGCTATTATGTTTCCAATGGAAAGCTTATTAACATCACATGGACAAAGCCGACTCCGAATGATCCGATCAAGTGCTTTGACAGCAACGGAAACGAGATCGAAGTAAATGCCGGCAAGTCTTACATCTGTGTCGTAGATAACGATTACATGAGCAAGACGACCTACAAATGATCGAAAACTGAATAAAACAAGAAAGGAGCGGATCACCGCTCCTTTTTTTGTGCTAAAAAAACAGTAAATGAATCAGCCCTTTAACAGACTGGAAAGCTCGGAATACGTCAGAGGGCGAATGATCACTTCCTCTTTTGTTTCCTCCAGTTTATAAGGATCGAGAAGTTTGAGTGCTTTATCATAAGGAAGAGTGCCAAGGATCTTCTTATCGGTGGAGCTGATAAGAAGCAGCAGAAAACGATCTGTATCCTCATAGAACTCCTTTGGCTTCTTCAGAAGACGGGTGGCAATACCCTCATTCAGCGCAAAGGATGCGGCAGCATTTCCATTACTGTCCGACTGGTAATTATACGACGGAATATACGCATTTTTCCATAATGGTGATTCTTTATCATTTTCCTTACGGCGATCGAAGATACCCATTTATCACATCTCCTCCACATTCGCTTCCTGAGTGATCAGGGGCATATTCTCTTTTTTATTTTTCACATATACATAGATAGAAACGACTATACGGATTATAAGCATAACCACGACCGCACCGCACATATCCAGGAATACATCGAACAGGCTGGAAGAGCGGCCATCTACAAAAATCTGATGATACTCGTCCGCAGATGCGGAAAGCGCCGTGATCCAAAGGGAAACGGCAATATATACTTCGTTATCATTCTTGAATTTATCGAGGAATCTTATGCCGGGCTGATCCAGACGTGTCTGAATGTGGTTGGTGGCAAACATCGCAATATAAGCCAGCACCGAAAGAACCGTAAACTCAAAGATGTGAGCACAGCCACGGACAAATTCTTCCTTCACATCGGCATGGAAGAATTTGGAGAACCTGCGGAGCAGCTCCTGGGAACGAAGCGTAGAAGCATCACCGGTCTCGGCAGAAAGGGAAAAGATCACCGCAAGCCAGCCGACCACCAGGATCCACATGATGAACGCAAAAAGGAAATATAAAGGATGAAAAACCGCTTTCTTTTGTTTCTGTTCCAGTCCCATTCCAATCTTCTCCAACAGATATACAACAAAAGTATACTACAAATAAGGGAACTTCTCAAAATAATTAGTAAAAGAAAAAGGATCAGGAGCGATTTCTCTGATCCTTCATCGCGCGGTCGATGTCACGCTTCGCCGTTTTCTCCGCGGCGGAATCACGTTTATCGAAGTTTTTCTTACCTCTGGCAAGACCGATCTCAAACTTGACCTTACCATCTTTGAAATAGCACTTGGTCGGAACGATCGTAAGTCCATCCTGCTTCACCGTCGAAAACAACCGAATGATCTCGCTTTTGTGCATCAGGAGTTTTCTGGTTCGCATCGGATCGAGGTTAAACCGGTTCCCCTGTTCATACGGGCTGATATGTACGCCGATCAGGAAGATCTCGCCTTCCTTGACCTGGACATAACTGTCCTTAAGATTGACTTTACCGGCACGAAGTGACTTCACTTCCGTTCCCGAAAGTACGATACCGGCTTCGAATTTCTCATCTATAAAGTAGTCATGGAAAGCCTTACGGTTTTCAGCAATGACTTTGATTCCTTTCTTAATTGCCATAGACACCTCCAAGTTCCAGTGAAGGATATGCATTCATATCCAGATTGTCACGCACACCTGAAATGAAAGCATAGTAGCCTTCTGAAGCGATCATCGCGGCATTATCTGTGCAGTAGGCCATCTTCGGAAGGCACAGTGCGCATTGTTTTCTTTGGGCAAGATCTTCCACCTTCGCTCTTAGACATGAATTCGCGGAAACACCGCCGGCAAGGCAGATCTTCTTCATTCCGGTCTGTTTTACCGCTTTTTCCAGACGGTCACAAAGAATCGAACAGACCGCATCCTGATAGGAAGCCGCAAAATCATTGATATTTACGTCTTCCCCGCTCATTCTGACCTGATTGATCATATTGAGTGCAGCCGTCTTGATCCCGCTAAATGAAAAATCCAGCGAATCCGTTATCTTCGGCGACGGAAAAGCATAAGCATGCGGATCCCCTGTTTTACTTGCTTTATCAAGTTTAGGACCACCTGGGTAACCAAGACCGATCACTCGCGCGATCTTATCAAAAGCCTCACCTGCAGCATCATCTCTGGTACTGCAGATACACTCCATATCAGAATAATCCTTGACGAGCAATATCTCACTATGTCCGCCGGAAACGACCAGACAGAGGAACGGCGGTTCCCACGATGGATCAGATAAATAATTCGCGGCAATATGTCCTGCCATATGATTTACCCCTACCAGAGGGATCTTCTTTACTTCGCAAAGTGCTTTTGCAGCGGAAACACCGACAAGAAGCGCCCCCACCAGACCGGGTCCTTTTGTTACACAAACGGCATTGATATCTTCATATCTTACATCCGCCTGCTTCATCGTCTCGGAGATCACGGGAACGATCGCTTCGACATGCATACGGGACGCGATCTCAGGAACAACACCACCGTACTGACTGTGAAGATCCGCCTGCGACGCGATCATGCTCGCGCGGACGATGCGGCCGTCTTCGATGACTGCACACGCGGTTTCATCACATGATGATTCAATTCCTAATGTCAATACTGCCATATTACGCCTCTATATAAAGTACTGCTGCAGGAAGTCCTTCAGAGCCTGCCTGTAGCCGTTCTGATCGATCATATACGATTCACAATAACCGGCGCCGGAAATCATCGTCGCCATCGTTGTATTCGGATTCATACGTTTTCTTTCTTCCACGATCTGCCCGATCTTATCTGATCCGACAAAGGTATCACGGCCTCCGTAGATAATACATACCGGGATCGGAAGTCTCGAGATCTTCGCCGCAAGGTTTAAACTTCCGGACTCACCGGAAGATACGCGGATAGCATACGGGACGAAATTCTTCGTGATAAAAGCCATCTTCGACTTTTTCATGACGAATGGAGTAATGTAATCATCGGAGTTCTTCGCCGGCGAATCCAGGATAATACCCGTGATATAGTGCTCATCAAAGCCGAGATCCGCGATCTTCTTGTTATAGTTTTCGAGGACCTCCGTATCAAGTGACGGCGGGAGTTTATCCATCGCAAGAAGACATGCACTGCAACCGGAACCGATACCATACAGCACTACGTTTTTCGTTACCGAGATCTTCTTTACATGTTTGATCGCCCCAAGCACATCCTGCCACTCCAGATACCCGTACCCGCAAATCGTTCCGCCGCTCTCGCCGGAGTTTCTAAGATCGAAAAGGAATACGTTGAAGTGCATATTCAGGAAATCTTCTATCATCTGTACCATCGATACACTGAACGGCAGGCGGTTGGATTGCGTGTCGTGCACTACAATGATCGTGCTGATCGGATCATCCGTTTTAAAGAACCATCCGGACAACTGCGTCTGATCATCCGCGGATGTAAAACTGGTAGCTGAATAAGGCGGAAGAACGTTGGACGGGATATTCGGAAGCGGCTTACTTTCAATACTCATCAGGTTGTTTGCCGTAGATGTCGTCATAACGATCACGGCGATCGTCGCGGCTGCCAGGATACTCAGGACCAGCGCCACACGGACGATAAGACCGGAAAGCGAAAGCCGTTTACCTGCACGTTTTGTAATACCTCTTCCCATACGTCGAGATTGTCACTTCACCCTTCTTCAGAATTAGTCTATTTTACCACAGACTTACACACCGGTCGAACCAAAACCGCCTTCTCTGTTTATACCGATAGTTTCAACATTATCGGTAACGGTAAAGTCACAGGTCTCGTATTTTGCCACGACCATCTGCGCGATACGGTCGCCTTTCTGAATATGGTACGGTCCTTTCTGATTCCCTTTATCCTTTAATGAAAGCACCTTCCCGTCGGAATAGTTTTCCGGAGATGTGTTCTCCATGATGATACAGATCTCTCCTCTATATCCGCTGTCGATCGTGCCCGGAGCATTCGGGATACGAAGAGGTGTATTTAAGGAAAGTCCGGACCTCGGACGGATCTGTACCTCATATCCGTAAGGGATCGCAAACTTAAGTCCGGTATGTATAAGCACCGTCTCACCTGGGCGTATCACGATATCCGATACGCTGTAAAGGTCCATGCCGGCATCACCATCATGGGCATACTTCGGCAGGACAGCATCATCCTGCATACGTTCCACAAAAATCTCAGTACTCATACCACTCTTCTCCTTCATCATCAGTATCATCATCCAGAAGGGCATCAACGATCATCCTTCTTTCGTCCTGATCCTCGTTCATGAAGCGGACGACTGATGCAGCCGGGACGCCCATCCTTAAGATCTCCGAGACAGTCTCTGCAGACACGGTATTTCTCGCATTTCCGAAGAGATCCGCACGGCAGAATCCCGGATAACATACGACATCGACGCGGTCGTCATGATGATCATTCTTCTCTGAAGTCTTCTCTCCGATCGATGTTTCCGGATGGTCACGGCACACCGTGCAGTGTGCCTGATGGCGTCCGAGCGGACAGAATTCCGACTGCATCCACTCGATCGGTCCATAGCGGTGCAAACACATATATGCATGAAGCTCCTCACCACTGATGTCCATCGCGAGCTTGCGGATCTGATCCTGTGTCAGTTCGTAGGACAGATACAGGAAGTCAAGTGCTTTTGCTTCTTCATACATATATGTAAAGTGATTATAGATATTTGCTCCGGATGTAAGTCCGACCGTTCCTTCCGATGCATTCGTACCGAAGAATCCGAGGAAACGCTCCCCGGCATGCGTTGATGCGAGTTTTCCGGCTTTGCTTACTGCATCGATCATATCATCTTTATATGCACCCGGAAGACGCAGCGCGATCTTCGCTTGCGGTTCCGAATTTAAGAGCTCATTGATATAGTTGATCCTTCCGGCCTGTCCGATCTGAAGCGCCGGGAATACATAAATATCCGCACCGCAGGCATATCCTGATGTGATGCGGCGCATATCGATATACTCGGCGATAACGACATGCATCTTTTCCGGTTTTTCGGAAGAGATGGGCTCTTCACTTCCGGATGCATATTTCTCAGAGCGTCCTAAGGTCTGTCTTTCCAGGATTTTCTCCGCAAGGAAAGCCATCGCATCCCGTCGCATCGCATTGATATTCGAGATACGAAGCGCGATCGGGAAATCTCCGTCTTTCTTAAGGTCAGAAAAAACAAACGGTGTCTGTCCGGTCTTCTGGAGCTGTTCTTTCGTGCGCTCCCATGTCAGAGGTTCGCTATCACCAAGGTCCTGTATTTCTGCACTTGAAGAAGCTTTTACTCCGGCAAAAGCACCCTCCTTCACCATTACATCAAGAACTATCATATCCCCGTCCTGACGAAGCGTACCACAGATCGGTGTGCGGCGAAGCTTTTCTCTCGGGATCTCGATCTTCTTACTCATCCGATAGACAGACATGCCGCGCGAAAGCTTCGCAATCGCGTCCGGATGAAGTCCTTTTACCACAGACATATCCCGCTCGACATCGATCTTTCCGAGCGGAAAACTCGCGATCTCTTCTTCTTTATCGCGGATCGAAAGGAAGTCTCCTTTCTGCGGCGGATCCGGGAGGAAGGAGCGGACGCTGATCGTTCCGGCTTTTGCACTCACGGAAATGATATCGCCCCAGTAAAGGCCGTATTTTCCCACATATTCACCGGACAGATAATCCGGACCTTTTCTGCCCTGCAGATACTGGGTCGTGAAGCTGCCGCCACGGTTGAACGTGATCAGAAGATCGTTTCGAACCTGTTCGAGAACTTCCTTCGAGTCCTTATTCTCATAGATCGCATCGATCATTTTTCTGTAGGCGGATACAACGGCGGTGACATACTGTTCATCTCGCATTCTGCCTTCGATTTTAAGAGAATCCACACCGAGATCCATGAGTTCACGTAAATAAGGAAGTGCCGACTGGTCCTTCGGAGAAAGGAGCTTTCCGGAGCGTATCGGTTTCCCGGATGCTGCCACCTCACGGTTCCCTTCCCACAGCTGATAGCTCTGGCGGCAGGGCTGTGCACAGGATCCGCGGTTACCGGATCTGGAGCCGGACTTATTCATCGCACTGAAGAGGCAAAGTCCGGAGTAGCACACGCACATCGCTCCATGGACGAATACCTCAAACTCGATGTCGTTATCATGGAAAAGCTCCGCTCTGGCGCGGATCTCATCCATAGAGAGCTCTCTCGGGAGTACGACACGCTTCATTCCGAGTTTCTTCATCTCTTCACTATGGGAAAGAGAAAAGACATTCATCTGTGTACTCGCATGCAGCGGGATCTGCGGAAGATGCTCAGCAAGATAAGAGGCAAGGCCCTTATCCTGAACGAGAAAAGCATCCACACCTTTCATATAGGCGGCAAGTGCCAGCTCTACCGCATCCATCATCTCATCGTCATCGATGAGAGTATTGAGCGTGATATAGACTTTGGAATTACGAAGATGCGCATAATCCAGTGCTTCACGAAGTGTCTCCAGCGTGAAGTTTTCCGCATGCATACGTGCGTTATACTGATCCAGACCGAGATATACAGCATCCGCGCCTGCATCTATTGCGGCGCGGAGCATATTCATAGAGCCCGCCGGGGCCAGAAGTTCCGGTTTTTTCATAATATCTCCTTCGGAATATTGTTTTCTTTGCAGTACTGTTCCAGCGGAAGCAGCGGCTCTTCCTTCTCCTTTTCCTCAGGAGCTTTATGTACCTCATTCTGCCAGCGGAAGCATGCTTCCATATACGCAAGTATCAGTGCCTGATTTGTCGGGATCATCGGGTTTTCATCAAGCGTTTCCTGCAGAAGATCATTGGCGATCTTGGCACAGTAGAGCGTCTTTGCCTTTTCGATATCCGAGTCCACCTGGAAACGGTAATTCATACCGGCGATACGGATCATCAGGGTCTGCGGATACTTCTCAGAAGGATTCTTAGACTTTCTTTTTACCTTCGGCTCATTCTCACGAGGGAGCTGCAGATACTCTGCGATTGCCGGTTTTTCCTGTTTCTTACTCTTTTTCGACTTCGTCTTTCCCTTCTCAGAAGAAGAATACTTCTCGAAAAGAGAATCCGATATACGCTCATATCCCATGTCAGTTCGCATCCTTTCCTTCGTTTAGGATCTCATACATCTTCGTAAGATCCGCCGGCTGCAGTTCCTCACTTCTCACTGTTTCCTTCATTCCCAGTGCTTTTAGCGCCGAGAGGATCTTATCTTTACTATATTTCCCGCCGGACGAAAGACTGTTGACCAGTGTCTTTCTCCGTAATGCAAAAGCACTCTCCACGAATCCGATCCATTCCGGATTCCATGTATTTCCCTCCGCTTCGATCTCGATCACGGATGAGACCGTATTCGGCGCAGGATAGAAGCTTCCGCCATCGACGTTGAAGCACTTTCTCTTTCTACCGAAGAGATCTGTCAGGATCGACAGCGGACCATACTGTTTCGTCCCGGGACGGGCAAAGATCCGATCCAGTGCTTCTTCCTCCACCATGAAGACCATCTTCCTGCAGGCCGGGAAATCCTTCATGACCTTCAGCATAATAGGTGTCATGACATAATACGGAAGATTCGAAAGGATCACATCCGGCGTCATCTCCGGATCCGGAAGATCGTCTTTTCCGAGTGCCAGATAATCCTTATAGATCACCGTTCCGCCTTTATCTTCAATGATCGCATGAAGGCGGTCCGAAAACCTGGTGTCGATCTCCACAGCCACATATGTGCCGCAAAGACCGACCGCTTTTTCCGACAATGCCCCGAGACCGGGGCCGATCTCAAGGCATGTCTTCGTTTTATCAAGTTCCGAAAGATCGAGGATCTCCCCGATCACGTCATCATTACACAAGAAGTTCTGCCCCAGGCTCTTTTTGGCCGAAAGGCCATACTGATCCAGTATCGACAGAACTTCCTGCTTATTCATCCTACAAAATACCGTACACCGGCCTCGAAGATCTTCTGATCTTTCTCACCCGGGATATTCTTGGCAATGCCGTTACCCATACGCTCACTGTGTCCCATCTTACCGAGGATACGTCCGTTCGGGGAGATGATACCCTCGATCGCACACATGGAACCGTTCGGGTTAAATGCTGTATCCATTGTCGGGTTGCCGTTGTCATCGACATACTGGGTCGCGACCTGTCCCTTCGCGAAGAGTTCCTTAAGGAGAGCCTCCGATCCGCAGAAACGGCCTTCACCATGGGAGATCGCGATCTCGTAGGTATCGCCCTCGTTGGTAAAGCTGAGCCACGGAGAGTTATTGGAAACTATCTTCGTGGAAACATATGCACTCTGGTGGCGGCCGATACGGTTAAATGTCAGCGTCGGGCCATCGTGCTCGAGCGGCAGGATATCACCGTACGGGAGAAGCCCGAGCTTCATGAGAGCCTGGAATCCGTTACAGATACCGAGCATCAGACCGTCTCTATTAAAGAGAAGGACACGTACGGACTCCGTAACTGCCGCATTTCTAAAGGCAGCGGCGATAAACTTACCGGATCCTTCCGGCTCGTCACCGGCAGAGAATCCGCCAGGGATCATGATCATATTCGCCTTCTTGATACGTTCACTCATCTCGCGGAAGGATTCTTCAACTTCCTTCGAGTTACGGTTGCGGATGACCATAACATCCGGCTCCGCACCTGCTCTGGAGAATGCAAATGCCGTATCGTATTCACAGTTGGTACCCGGGAATACCGGAATAAAGACCTTCGGCTTCGCACCTGTAAGGATCGTTGGTGCGGTGATCGCATTCTTTACGACCTCGCCCTTCTCATAGGAAACCGCTTCGCCTTCATCAACGATCGTCGGGAAGATCGGCTCGAGCTTGGATACATATGCTTCGATCGCATCATCGATAGAGATGGACTGAGAACCGAAAGTAAGTGCTTTTTCAGAAGTAGTCTTACCGAGGAGCTTACCGCCGACCTGCTCGATCTTATCAACTGCATTTCCATCACTTACGGAAAGGAGTACTGTACCGAAAGAGTGCTGGAACAGCGTCTCCATATCGATTCCGTCAGCAAATGCGAATCCGAGTTTATTACCCATGCACATCTGTGCAACACGGGCAGCGATACCTGCAGATCTTACGACGCCTGCGCAGCGGAGCTGGCCGCGATCCTGGATCTGTGTCAGGCACTTCATCACACGGATCGCATGATCCTTGACATAGCAGCCCTTCTCATCACGGCGGATCTTGATCATATAGAGTTTCTCGCCGGATGCGGTAAGTGTCGAGGAAACGACTTTATCAGTAGTAGTCATACCGACAGCGAAAGAAACAAGCGTCGGCGGAACATGCAGTTCATTAAAGGAACCGGACATACTGTCCTTACCACCGATCGATGCAGTACCGAAGTCAAGCTGTGCCTGATATGCACCAAGGAGTGCGGACAGCGGCTTGCCCCAGGACTTCTCACCTGTCATTCTCTCGAAGTATTCCTGGAATGTCAGTCTCGCTTTAAAAGGATCACAGCCGAGGCAGGCAAGACGCAGGAGAGATTCGGTTACAGCATGGTATGCGCCGTGGAACGGGCTCCATGCGGAGAAATAAGGATCGAAACCATATGCCATAACAGAAACGGCATTCGTCTTTCCTTCTTCTACCGGGATCTTGCAAGCCATACCTTCTTCCGGAGACAGCTGATAGCGTCCGCCAAACGGCATCAGAACAGTGCCGGCACCGATCGTTCCATCGAAGCGGGATACAAGGCCCTTTCTGGAGCAGCCATCGAGCGAGGAAAGCGCGCTCTTCACGGATGCAGCAAAGTCATCCTTTACAAAGGCTTCGGTCGTCTTATCGATGATACCGTTATTGAAATCAGGCTCGGTCACCTCAGCTTTTGCATAAGAGGAAGCGCCGTTCGTATCGATAAATGCTCTCGGGAGCTCTACGATGGTATTTCCCTTCCAGGTCATCTTCATGACCGGCTCCTCGGTAACGACTGCAACTACAGTTGCTTCGAGGTTTTCTTTTGCAGCATATTCGAAGAATGTCTTTTCATCCTTCGGATCGATAACGACCGCCATTCTCTCCTGAGACTCGGAGATCGCGATCTCTGTGCCGTCCAGGCCTTCGTACTTCTTCGGAACCTTATCAAGGTCGATCGCAAGACCGTCAGCGAGCTCACCGATCGCAACGGATACACCGCCGGCACCAAAGTCATTGCAGCGGAGGATCATCTTACTTACTTCCGGAATACGGAACAGTCTCTGGATCTTTCTCTCTGTCGGAGGATTACCCTTCTGAACCTCGGAACCGCAGGTCAGAACGGACTTCTCATCGTGGGCCTTAGAAGATCCTGTCGCACCGCCGATACCGTCACGGCCGGTTCTTCCGCCGAGAAGAACGACGATGTCGCCCGGTCTCGGACGTACACGGACAATATTCTCTGCCGGAGCCGCACCAACTACAGCACCGATCTCCATTCTCTTGGCAACATATCCCGGATGATAGATCTCATCGACGTGGCCTGTGCAAAGACCAATCTGATTACCATAAGAGCTGTAACCTGCAGCAGCTGTACGAACGAGCTTCTTCTGGGAGAGCTTGCCTTCCAGCGTCATGGAAACCGGAACAGTCGGATCGCCGGCGCCGGTCACACGCATCGCCTGGTAAACATAGGAACGGCCGGAGAGCGGGTCACGGATCGCACCGCCGAGGCAGGTCGCCGCACCACCGAACGGCTCGATCTCCGTCGGGTGGTTATGTGTCTCGTTCTTAAACATAAGAACGTAGTCTTCTTTCTTGCCATCCACATCGATCTGGATCTTGATGGAACATGCATTGATCTCCTCGGACTCGTCGAGATCCTGGAGTTTTCCGTCTTTTTTCAGTTTTCTCATCGCCATGGTCGCCACATCCATGAGGCATACCGGCTTCTTACTGATCCTCTCGCCATAGACATCTTCTCTAGTGGAGAGATAATCGGCATAGATCTTCTTTAATTCCTATGCAAAAGCACTGTCACCGTCGATCTTTACGTCGGTAAGCTCAGTAAGGAATGTGGTATGACGGCAGTGGTCGGACCAGTAGGTATCGAGCACTCTGATCTCGGTCATGGTAGGATCACGCTTGATGGACTGGAAGAACTCCTGTGTAAACTGGATATCCGCATCGGACATCGCCAGGCCCCAGGTCTTACGGAGTTCGGAAAGCTCTTCCTTCGACTTGGTGGTAAAGCCATCGATTGTCGGAACAGAAGTCGGTACATCAAAGACATCTTCCAGAGTTTCCGGCTTATCCATAGATGCCTCGCGGCACTCAACCGGGTTGATGAGGTACTTCGCGATTGCCTTCTTCTGATCCTCGGTAACAGAACCGTAGAATACGATCACGCGGGCAACACGTACCAGCGGTTTTTCCTTCTGAGTCAGTATCTGGCAGCACTGTGCGGCGGAGTCTGCACGCTGGTCATACTGACCCGGCAGGGATTCGATCGCCAGCACATAAGCAGACCCGGATGTATCGATCGTCTCATCATAGACATCATCGACCGGCGGCTCGGAGAAAACGACGTTTTTGGCGAGTTCATACTCTTCATCCGTCAGACCGGATACATCATATCTGTGGAAGATCCTGACGCTCTCGATCGTCTTTACACCGACATCGGACTTGACGTCCTTCATCAGACCGGCCGCTTCGACAGCGAATTCCTTCTTCTTCTCCGAAAAGATTCTTCGAACTTGATTACTCATAAATAAACCTCCAAAAGATGTATCCTTCTAACATTTCTATGGTAACACAAAACCCTGTCTCCTACGCAAAGGAAACACGGGTTTTTGTGGTATCACTCAAGTTTTTCCGCGACTTCCGTAAGGAGTTCGCTGTTATATTTGAGGAAGCGCTTCAGGCCTTCCGCATCGAGAGAACCGTGCGCCAGACGCGCCTGATCATAAATATGCTGGCAGAGCGCATTCATCTTCTCTTTATCCGAAGCCACACCGGCCATGCCGCGAAGTCTTAAGACCAACGGATGATCGGTATTAAGAACGAGATCCATCTTGATCGGGAACATATCGTCCAGATTCTTGTACGGATCATCTTCCTTACCGGTGCGCATCGCCTCGAACTGCTTTCTCATCTCTGCCATACGGCGGGCTTCCTCCGTCTCACGGATAAATGCCGGGAGCTGGTCTGCGCCGAGTGCAACAGCAGATACCTCAAGCTTATCCTCGCCGGTTGCCGACTTAAAGAGATCGGAAAGTGCTTTTGCCTCATCATCGGAAGCTTTCTCACCTTCGAGCTCGGCATCGACACGCTTGAACTTGATGTCATTCTGCTTATATTCGAGGAAGGAGATGAAGTTGTTGTCGAGTTCTTCATTGAGAACGACGACATCGAAGCCCTTTTCCTTCGCCATCGCGATGTAAGCCGCCTGCTGATCCGGCGCCTTGGTATAACGGACGGTGTCCTTCTCCTTATCCTTGGTCAGTTCTTTCAGCGTGAAGAACTCGTTATCCACGGTCTTAAAGAGGCAGATGTCCTTGACCTTCTCATAGAACTTCTCGTCCTTCATCATGCCGTACTTCACGAAGATGCTGATATCGGACCAGTAGCCCTCGAAGCTCTTTCTGTCATTCTTAAAGACTTCATTGAGCTTATCGGAGACCTTACGGATGATGTGGGAAGACAGTTTCTTAACGTATTCATCCTGCTGCAGCGCCGAACGGGAAACATTCAGCGGGAGATCCGTGCAGTCGAGGCAGCCTCTCAGGAGGAACAGGAATTCCGGAATGACTTCCTCGATATTATCGGCAACGAATACCTGATGATTGTAGATCTTGATACGGCCCTCGAGCGTCTCATAGACATTATTTGTCTTCGGGAAGTAAAGGATACCCTGAAGATTGAATGGATAATCCATATTAAGGTGGATCCAGAACAGAGGCTCCTTCATGTCATGGAATACCGTACGGTAGAAATTCTTATATTCTTCCTCGGTGCAGTCCTTCGGAGCTTTCTTCCAGAGCGGCTCGGTATCATTGATCGGCATGATCTCGTGATCGTGGCTCTTATATTCCTCGCCTTTCTCCTCGGCTTCTTTTTTCTTCTTTGCTTCTTCCGCTTCATGCTTTCTGTCCGCGACAACATCGCTGTAGTAGAGGTCAAAAGGCATGAAGGAGCAGTATTTCTTCAGTACGCCTCTGATCTTTGCAGCATCGAAGATCTTCTTTGCTTCTTCGGAAAGCGTGATCGTGATCGTTGTACCACGCGTGGTTCTATCCGAATCAGAGATCTCATAGTCCATCCCGTCATCCGATTCCCAGGATACAGCCGGAGCATCCTTCTGGAAGGATTTTGTATCGATACGGACCTTATCGGCCACCATGAATGCGGAATAAAAACCGAGACCGAAGTGTCCGATGATTCCGCTGGCATCCGTGCTCTCTTCCTTATACTTCTCAACGAAGTCCATCGCGCCGGAGGAAGCGATCTGGTTGATATACTTATCTACTTCCTCTTCTGTCATACCGATACCGTTATCGGTAAACTCGATCGTTCCCGCCTCACTGTCATAGTTGACATGGAGCTGATAGTCGTCAGTATCCTCTTTTACCGCCTCACCGAGATCTACAAGTCTCTTAAACTTGGCGATGGCGTCCGAGCCGTTACTTACCAGTTCTCTTACGAAAATATCCTGATCGGAATACAGCCATTTCCGGATGATCGGAAAGATGTTTTCCGTAGTTACAGAGATCGTACCTTTTTTAGACATATAAATACCTCCAAAAATTTCACAAACTTAATAAGATTCCAGATGTGCATGACGATCGATATATTCATGCACGATTTTCTGATAGCTCGCCATCAGCGCCTGGATCTTCGGGCACTCGGCCGATCTGAACTTCTGATCATCGATCGACTCGACCGGTAAGATATCAAAGGGCGAGCTGGTAACGAAAAGACCGAGAGACGGAGGTCCGTCATCCTCTTCTTTTTCCATCTTTACCAGATCCTCCATGGTAAAAGCACCTTCCTTCAGGAAAAGGCCTGCGTCTTTGATCGCGTCTTTTACATACTTTCTCGTAATGCCGATCAGGATCAGATCCTCCGACGGGGAATAAACCGTATCTTTATACAGCACGAAGAAATTCGATCTTCCGCCCTCGACGAACTTTCCGTCATTACCGCGAAGAATGACCTCATATGGCATACCGAAGGAAGTTTCTGTATTCTGCGCTTCCGCCACCGCTTTCTTATAGTCGCCGCGGAACACCTTTACATGCGGTTCCACACGTTCCCAGGTAAGGCTCTTCGTCACGATACCTTCCTCATACATCTGCTTGGTGGGATATGTCATATTGCTGAAATAGATAAGATTTCTGGTCTTAGTTATGACCACACGGACATTTCCGTCCGACATACCGGATTCCCAGATCATATTCTCCGCGATAAAGCGGTAAGCATCCGGATCGATCGGGAAATCTTCCTTCGCAGCAACAGATTTATGCAGTCTCTCCATATGGTCGCCCCAGAAAAGCAGTACACCTTCCTGGAACCTTACGGATTCATAATATGTGATCTCGTCAGTAGGGAGAAAAAGACCGGCTCCTTCCGGTGAATCAAAAAGAACCTTTTTCCCGTTCAAAGTACAATACTCTCCGATGTTTCCTTCCACCAGCGGATACGCCATGCACCTTACCCCTTTCAATAAAAGCTGACTTTTATGCAGAAAATCCCCTGCATACCGTATAATTCTACTCTTTTATAGTGCTTTCGTAAACTCATAAAAAATCGTTATTTGCACAACGATTAATGTATTGAGTAATAATGAAGATATTCATACAATAGATTTCGGAACATGCATGAAAATCAGTGTTGACGTACTCAATACTGTCTGCTAAAATGCGTTTATGCAAAATCGTTAATAATTATTCATGGAGGTGCCTTATGGCAAAGGAAAAATTCTTACTTGCGTATTCAGGCGGACTGGATACATCCATCATCATCCCGTGGCTCCTGGAGAACTACGATTGTGAAGTAGTTGCTTACTGCGGTGAAGTCGGCGTAGGTGTCGATCACGATTACCTTGAGAAGAAGGCTCTCAAGTGCGGTGCAATCAAGTGCATCATCGAAGATATCTCCGAAGAGTTTGTCTCCGACTTCGTATTCCCTACTCTGAAGGCTAATGCAGTTTATGAAGGCAAGTACCTCCTCGGCACATCCATGGCACGTCCTGTTATCGCCAAGCACTTCGTTGAGGCTGCTCACGCAAACGGATGCACAACGATCGTTCACGGCTGCACAGGTAAGGGCAACGACCAGGTGAGATTCGAGCTTTCCATCAAGGCTCTCGATCCGGATATGAAGATCCTCGCTCCTTGGAGAATCTGGGATATCAAGTCCCGTGACGAAGAGATCGATTATGCAAATGCACGTGGCATCGAAGTTCCGGTTACCAAGGAGAACAACTACTCCAAGGACGAGAACCTCTGGCACCTCTCTCACGAAGGTATGGACCTCGAAGATCCGGCTAACGAGCCGAACCTCGACAAGATCCTCGAGCTCATGGTTTCTCCTGAAAAAGCACCTGACACTCCGACTTATGTAACCATCAAGTTCGAAAAGGGTATCCCGGTAGAAGTTGACGGAAAGAAGATGTCCCCTGCTGATCTTCTCAGATACTGCAACAAGGTTGCCGGCGCTAACGGTGTTGGTATCGCTGACATCGTTGAGAACCGTCTCGTTGGTATGAAGAGCCGTGGCGTTTATGAGACACCTGGCGGAACTCTTCTCTTCGCTGCTCACCGTGAACTCGAACTCCTCACTGTTGAGCGTGACACGATCCACTATAAGGATCTCGTTGCTCAGAAGTTCTCCGAGCTCGTTTACTACGGACAGTGGTTCCACCCGCTCCGCGAGGCTATCTCCGCATTTGTTGACAAGACACAGGAAGTTGTTACAGGCGAAGTAAGAATGAAGCTCTATAAGGGTAACTGCACACCGGCAGGCACCACTTCTCCGTTCTCTCTCTATGATCCTGAGATCGCAACCTTCGAGGCAGACGACGTTTACAATCAGGCAGATGCAGGCGGATTCATCAACTGCTTCGGTCTCCCGATGAAGGTCAACGCGAAGATGAAGCAGAAGAATGGTCTTCTCTGATTCGCGACAGAAACTGATTATTGAAAAAGAATAAAAGTTTTCTAGCGCTGTCCTCGTGTATCAACACTGCGGAGGCGCTGAAAACTTTTTTCTTTTTCACAAACATATACTTTCTTCGCGGAATCATCGCTTCCTTAAGAAAGGAGACATTATGGACTATAGATTAATGACAATTGATGATTATGATGAGGTGTATGACATCTGGGTGGCCTGCCATAATGGATTAAACTCTACAGACGACTCAAAAGAAGGCATTGAGAAATATCTGAAACGGAATCCGGCCACTTCTTTTGTCGCCGTCGATGGCGGTCATGTGGCAGGAGTGATCCTCTGCGGTCACGACGGGCGGCGCGGCTACATCCAGCATATGTCTGTTTCTCCTGATCACAGAAGAATGGGCATCGGGGGCAAACTTGTGGAGATGGCACTTGATGCCCTGAATAAGGAAGGCATCAAGAAAGTTGCTCTGGTCGCTTTTAAATCGAACGACCTTGGTAACGCGTTCTGGGAAGCTCAGGGCTTCACTCTGCGCGAAGATCTCAATTACAGAAACAAAGCGCTGGTCGATCTGGAAATCGTTGACACATACAAGCAGTAAAAGCAAAGCGGCTTACCGGAATCCCGGGAAGCCGCTTTTTACTGAGCTTACGACAATCCGTACTTTTCCCTTACCCTCTGACTGGGTTCATACCCGGAAAGAAGATCATCGGCAAGTGAGATCAGTTCTTCATAGCTGACCGGCACGACAAGATAATAATCAAGGTCATCCCGCCTATGCATTACGACCGGGTGCCCTGTTGCCCCGTCGTATCCGGACAGACGGCAGCCGGATATACTTCCGATGCTTCTGAACTCACTGTCAAAAACCTCAACCGAGTTCTCTGTTCCGATGTAGTAATTCCCGCAGGATGCATCATAATAGAACGACCAGACATATCCGTCCGCCGGATATAATGTCTTTACACGGTCACCTGTCGACCGGCTGTATACACAGACTTCCCCGTCCCATAACTGGAAGGCCGCATAATCTGCATTTTCACACATGATCACTTCATAGATCATGTTCCGGCTGAATTCCTTTTCCTTTTTCATCACCTTATCCTCAAGTGCCGGAATTTCAGGATCGTCTAACTTATTCCGGATCGAAAAAGAAACCGGAGTATCGGCATATGGTTTCAGGTAATCTGTTTCTCTATATGAAAAGGTATCGATCTGATTATTCCCTGTTGTACTGAGGAACAGCGTTCCGTCCGCAAATTCTTTGGACAGAATCAGATTGGTATCATCCATATCCGGATCAAAGAAACGGCATTCACCATTCCGGATCAGATAACATCCGTCTTTTAAGTCAAAAATCGCGATTCCATCCGGAGTAAGGACACTTACAGAAAGATCCACATCCACATCGATCGTTCTTAACACTTCCAGATTCCGGTTCAAATAATAAATCTTTGTTTGATCATGGATTACAACATCATCCCCAAAGACTTGGAATCCATTAATGGCTTCCTTCCAATCAGCACGCTTTTCTTCTCCCGTTTCAAGATCTTTCAGCAATAATTTCTTTTCTGAAGAGAATGCGTCATATAAACACAGCATGCTTTTTCCGTCCGATTGGTAGTCATAGATCCCGGAATGGTCAGTATAACGTCTCTCCACACTTCCGGAAAGAAGATCTGCCGAATAGATATACGTAGTTCCCGAATCCTGATCAAGAATAAAAATCCAGGCTTCATTCCCATCAATGGAAAAGAATACATAAGCAAAAGATCGGATCTTAACCGTATCCGGCAGCGATTCTCCTCGTACATCAAGACGGCAGAGAGCTTCCGGCCCACGGAAAATAACTATTTCATCATCAGTTATTGACGCATATCCGTTTCCCAGCGGATCGGAAATGAGTTTCACATCACCGAGCCCGAGATCCGTTTCCGTACCGGATGCAAAATCGAGATATTTGTAGTTTTCATTATCTCTTTGAAACACGACTCCGCGGTCTCCGTCAAAAACGCAATCCGCATATTGCGTATCCTGATAGCGGAGAAGCATCTTACCGCTCGAAACGTCCATAACAAATCTATTCTGGTCAAGACCCAGAACCGCAATATACCCGCCAAAAGGAGACACATTGTAATTGGATATGGCGCACGGAAACTGGATCGAATCGTCTGAAACAACCAGATCGGGAAACTCATAGATCCCCAGCGCGCCGGAGAGAGCTTTTAAGACAGAATCGCTATAGCCTTCCGTCTTATTATCCGGGAGTACGCTTCTTGCCGCATATACGGCATCTTTTCTTTTACCGTCACGAAGAAGGTTTTCCGAGATGCCCGCGATCGAATCCTCATACTTCTGCTGTATGGTATTCTTTTGCGCTTCGATCTCATCCTTATGGGCCTGGAGTTCCTCCTGCTGTCTGGAGATCTGCGCTTTCTGGTCGGAGATACGGATGATGAAGAATACGCAGACGGCAATGATCGCAAGAAGAACTCCGAAAACGGCCAGAACGCGGTTTCTTGCCCGGCTGAATGCTTCTTTTCTATGTCTTTGGGAAAGCTCTTCGTAGGAGATATTCTTGATCACCGCCACAAGTCGAACAACTGAAATCTCTACCTTTGCTTTTCTGTCTCTTAGGGAATCGCCCCTGCAGTCGGCTGCCAGCGGCTCCTTGTACTGTCTGGTTTTTTGAGGGTGCCCGTCGGGACCCATCTGGAACACTTCTTCATAAAGCAGTACTTCAGGAAATGCCGTATCCGGTTCACCATCTGCCAATACCAAAAGAATATGCTTTCTGTCATTGAAACGAAGGAAAGCTTCGATTTCTTTCATACACCAGACGGATTTCAGATACTCCGGAGAACATACGCAGATCAGATATTTCGAATCCCAGAGGGCAGATGTGATCGCTTCCGAAAGATCATCTGCGACGGAAAGCTCGGTCTCATCGCGGAATACACGAAGAGGTCTTGTTTTCCGGGTCTTCTCGGCTATATCTTTCGGCAGGCGGAAGCTCTCCAGTTTTTTCTGAAGATGCTCTGCTATCTCACTGTCCGGAGAACAATGACGATAGCTGATAAAAGCATCGTAGCGAAACTTTTTTCCCATTATCTTCTCCCCCAATGAACCCAATGCCACATCAATGTCATTGTATCATGGAAGAAGCGTATTGTAACGTTTCAAAAACCGGCAGCGTATCAGAAACGGAAATCTCTGCTGTTGGAGTTTCTGATCTCCTCGATGTGCTTTGCGCAGATCTCGCGGACGTTATCCTTCGGGATCTTCTTAAGCTCCTTCTCGATAAGTGCCCAGCCGACCTTCTTTGTCTCCTCGGATGCATAATCGACGAGGAATTCCGCCAGCGTCATCAGTGCATTCGGATGGCAGCAGTTCAGGATCTGGCCGCTCTTGCAGAGACTCATGAAACGGTCACCCGTACGGCCTTCCCTATAGCAAGCAGTGCAGAACGACGGCACATGGTCGGTCTCCATCAGCCATCTGACGACTTCATCCAGCGTTCTCTGGTCGGATACATCGAACTGTTCGGTATCGGTCGGACGCTCTTCTTCCGTATAGCCGCCGACAGAAGTTCTGCTGGCACCGCTGATCTGGGAGATACCCATCTTCAGAGCCTTCTCACGTACCTGCTGGCTCTCACGGGTGGAGATGATCATACCTGTGTAAGGAACCGCCAGACGGATGCAGGCAATGATCTTCTCAAATGTCTGATCGTCGATACCGCCGTCAAACTCGTTCGGATCGATATCATCCGCGCGCTTTACACGCGGTACGCTGATGGTATGCGGGCCTACGCCATGCACAGCCTCAAGGTGCTCTGCATGCATGATAAGTCCGGCAAATTCATATTTATACAGTTCCAGTCCGAAAAGCACTCCCAGTCCGACATCGTCGATACCGCCTTCCATGGCGCGGTCCATGGCCTCGGTGTGGTAGTTATAGTCGTGCTTCGGTCCTGTCGGATGAAGCTTGAGGTAACTGTCTTTGTGATAGGTTTCCTGGAAAAGGATATAGGTACCGATACCTGCCTCTTTCAGTTTTCTGTAGTTCTCTACTGTTGTCGCAGCGATATTTACGTTAACACGGCGGATATCACCGTTTTTATGATGCACGCTGTAGATCGTCTTGATGCAATCGAGGATATACTCGATCGGATTATTCTTCGGATCCTCACCTGCCTCGATCGCCAATCTCTTATGACCCATATCCTGAAGCGCGATAACCTCCTGACGGATCTCTTCCTGAGTAAGTTTCTTTCTCGGGATCGTCTTATTCTTCGCATGATACGGGCAGTACAGGCATCCGTTGATGCAGTAATTCGAGAGATACAGCGGCGCGAAAAGCACTATACGGTTTCCGTAATATGCCTGCTTGATCTCTTCTGCGATCTCGAACATTTTCTTGATACGCTCCGGATCTTCACAGGCCAGCAGCACAGACGCCTCCCTGTGGGTCAGAGCCGTTCCGTGCTCCGCTGCCTGAAGATTACCCGGGCGAGCCTTCTCAAGGATCGCATCGATCAGTTCGAAATTATTCTTATTTGCTTCGGCATATGCCAGAGTTTCCTTGATTTCTTCATCATTGATAAACTCGTCGGCAATCAGCGACTTCGGGTCATACTTATACATGTTCTTATCCTTCTTTCTCATCCTTAATGGCAGAATATGTGGTTTTTACGCTGATATTCGGGAGACTTCCGATCTTCCCGGAAAGTGTGGCAATATCATCCTGCGGCGCATCGATCACGACGCTGATGATGTTGATCTTTCTGTTTCTGTACGGGATCCCCATTCTTCCCACGATATACTGTCCATATTCATGAAGCAGGGCATTCAGAGCATTTGTATCTCCGCCTTCTTCGACGATTACGCTGATCACGGCCACGCGGTTTTCCATAGTATCAACTCCCCTAAAAACAAAAAATCACGCCCGAAAAGACGTGAAACACACATAAGCACAGTAGAATCTTTGTAAGATGATCACCTTGCTATCAGCAGTTATTCCGCTTCCCCTTAGGCAAATCAATTATAGAACACAAGTCTTTTTTGTCAATACACATTATTTACTTCTATAGATACCAAAGGCAGCCATAATTGTGGTATGATTATCCAGAAAAACATGACATAAAGGCAGGGATTTACCTATGGCTAAGAAAATGTGGGCAGGCAGATTTGAAAAGGCGACCGATAAGGCGGTCAACGATTTTAACTCGTCTCTCCCGTTTGACTGCAGAATGTATAAGCAGGACATCGAAGGCTCCGTCGCGCATAGCAGCATGCTCGCGAAACAGGGCATCATCTCCCAGGAAGACGCGGACTCCATCAAGAGCGGTCTTCTTTCTATCCTCGACGATATCGAGTCCGGTAAGCTCACCTTCGATTCCGATGCGGAAGATATCCATATGTTCATCGAAGAAGAACTCACCAACCGTATCGGCGATGCCGGGAAGCGCCTTCACACCGGACGATCCAGGAACGACCAGGTCGCTCTCGACCAGCGTCTCTATGCGGTCGATGAAGCCAAGGAGATCCAGTCTCTTCTCGGACAGCTCCGCGATACGCTCATCGATATCGCTAAAGACAACACCGAGACATATATGCCGGGGTACACACATCTTCAGCGTGCACAGCCCATTACTTTCGCACACTATCTGATGGCGTATATCCAGATGTTCGGCCGTGATATGGACCGTCTCGACGAGGCCATCGCCAGCACGAATATATTTCCTTTATCACCGGGGGCTCTTGCGGGAACCACCTATCCTCTCGACAGACAATTCGTTGCCGATCAGCTGGGCATGAGCGGTGTTACACTGAATTCTCTGGATGGTGTTGCCGATCGTGACTGGGCTATCGAGCTTGCATCTTTTGCTTCCCTTCTCATGATGCATCTTTCCCGTCTCTCGGAGGAGATCATTCTCTACTCTTCCCAGGAATTCAAGTTCATCGAGCTCGATGATGCCTATTCAACGGGCTCTTCCATGATGCCACAGAAAAAGAACCCGGATGTTGCCGAGCTCACCCGTGGTAAGACAGGCCGCGTATATGGCGACCTCATCTCCCTCCTCGTAACTATGAAGGGGCTGCCGCTCACCTACAACAAAGACATGCAGGAAGTGCAGGAAGCACTCTTTGATGTGATTGATACGATCAAGGGTGTTCTCGTTCCCTTCACCGGTATGATCAAGACCATGAAGCTTAGAAAAGATAATATGGAAGCAGCTGCCCTCGGCGGCTTTACCAATGCGACCGACCTTGCTGACTATCTGGTAAGAAAGGGCATCCCGTTCAGATCAACACATGAGATCTCCGGCAAACTCGTTCACTACTGCATCGAGCATAATACGACGCTCGAGAAGCTTTCTCTTGAAGAATTCAAGCAGTTCTCCGACCTGATCGAAGAAGACGTTTATGATGCGATCTCCCTGGAAACATGTGTTAACAAGCGTACGATCGTCGGAGCTCCGGCTCCGGAGACCGTGAAAAAAGCACTTGATTCCTTAAGCTGATGGCTGTCTTCGGACAAATAGTGCTTTTCCCATCGAATCAAACAGAAAGGGTTCACTTTTTCCCAAGTGAACCCTTTTCGTATATGTCTTGGTAAAAGCACTCTTCTTATCCAAGAATCTCTTTCTTTTTCTGATCGAACTCTTCCTGGGTAAGCACGCCGGAATCGAGTAATTCTTTATACTCTTTCAGCATCCTGATCTTGTATTCTTCACTATCAGCACCTTCCGACGGTACATCTGATTTCTCATCAGAAGACTCGGGAAGCTCGATTCCATTCGCCTTTGCTTCACGTCTCTTTCTCATCTCTTCCGCACGCTTTTGGGCTTCTTCTCTAGTCATCGAGGGTTTTTTCGGCGCCGGAACAGGTCTGCGGCTTGTTGCCGCACTGATATTCATATTTCTAAAGGCACCGGCAGCAGATCTTGTTTCTGTTTCAGGATCGTAGGTATATTCGAGCATTTCAGTAGCAGACTGACGAAGTATTACGATCTGCCAGATAGCAACAAAAATAGTCATAATTGAAAATCCGAGTACAGCGACAACTGCCAATCCATAAAGGCCAGGCATAATTGCCATTAAAACAGATGCAAGCATTCCGATCACGCTGATAAGAAATACCGTTTTAAAAGATTCCCAGTTAAGAGACATACCACTTCCGATCGTGCTGAAGCAGGTGATCATACCGGAACAAAACTTTAGAATAAAAGCAATGGATAATGCTAAAGAGATAAATTTGAATAATGAACTTGCACCGGAACCTCTTCCCATAAGATTTGATGCAACAGAACAGACCTGGTTAAAGATATAGAGTACTCCTGCTGCACTTAGATCATCATTATATTTTCCCATTGAACAGACAGTAATACCATAAATGATAGCAAGAACCAGCGCGATCACCGTGATGACCTTCAATACATTAACTGCGTCCTTAACTTCGGAAAGTCTATCAGCATTTTGGACACTCAATGAAATAATAAATGTGATCACCAGAATGATGACATTCAAAATCGAAATGCCGAAAAGGACATTCAGTCTATTGCCCAAGGCCGTCGTCCATTCTTTGCGGTCTCTTGCAAGAGCAAGCTGACGCTCATTTAACTGTGGTGAACCTGAATTGTTTTCCATAGATTTCCCCCCCAAAGAATTAAAAACCAACTTCCAATTGCATTATCTCAAAATAGATAGTCAAAATCAAATTATTCTGAATTCTAAATAAACGTTGTTAATTTGGAAACAACGCAAATTAGGTGTTATAATCGCTTCATAGACATCGGGGCAAACATTTCGGGGGAGGACATATCCGTGGCAAGAAAACGAATCGGCATATTCATGAGCGAGATAACACAGGTTTTCCAGACTTCGTGCGGCAAAGCGATCATTGACCTTGCCTCTCTTAGGGATCTGGATGTTGTTATCTTTGCCTCTTACGGCTCATATACTTCTCCCTATGGACGAAACCTTCTTGCTGAGATCGGCAAGAAAAACATCCTTCATATTCCGGATTACTCGGACTTCGAAGCAATCATTGCCCTTCCCGGGTCTTTTGACATCAAAGGGATGGATAAAGAATTCTATGAACTTGCTCGCGCAAATGCCACCTGTCCGGTGATCTGTCTTCAGACCGGTCATCCGGACTTCTACACGATCTCGATCGAGAATAAAAACTCTATGTATCAGATGACACGTCATTTTATCGACGTGCATCACTTCACGGATATCTGTTATATGTCCGGTCCGTATTTACATAAGGATTCTCCGGAAAGACTCTCCGGCTTTGTTTCCGCTATGCGCGAAAGCGGTCTGCCGATCAGATACAATACCATTTTCGAAGGAAATTACTGGCGCAACAGAGGCGAAAGAGCACTCGACTTTTTCATGCAGGACCGCATTTCATATCCTCAGGCGATCATCTGCGCGAATGACTATATGGCGCTGTCGATCTGTTCCGAACTGAAAAAGCGCGGTGTGCGCGTGCCGGAAGATGTATGCGTATGCGGATTCGACGGAATCAGAGAAGGCGAAGATACTACTCCTTCCCTTACTACGGTTACCGTCCAGCCCGAAAAGTATGCGGAGGCGGCTTTCCAGCTGATCGATGATATCAAATCAGGCAATCACCCCTCCAAGAATATCACGCTGGCGGATGAGATCAATTTCCGTGCAAGCTGCGGCTGTGGGAAGCAGCTGATCAGCAGAGATGTTGATCAGATGTATCAGGTGATTGCCGAGGAAGAATTCCTGCTTCGTGAGTCCGGCCGTATCACAGCGGATTACCAGAATACTCTGGACATAGAGACTGCTCTTTCTGTGGCCACATACTACTTCCACACACTCGGATGCAAGGACTGCTTTATCTGTTACTGCGATGAATCCGATCCCTGCTTCTCCTCCGAGATCCTGGACAAACCTTTCACGGATAATATGATCCTCCTGCAGCGCATGCACGCGGAGAACCGTCGTCAGGCGGAAGCGATCAACAAAACATTTAAGCGTACGGATATTCTCCCTTCCGAGTATTTCGAAACGGAGAATCCCGGCGTATATATCGTATTCCCCCTGTTCTGCAAGAATAAGGACTACGGATATCTGGTCTTAAATCCTCAGGCAGATCAATGGCCAAATTCTCTGACATACACATATATCAGCACACTGTCCTCTGCGATCGAGAATTGCTACTTCCAGAAAAAATTCAGCGGATATGCCGAGATCAACAGACTTGCACAGACCGATGAACTGACCGGTATATATAACCGCAGAGGATTCGAATTCCGGCTTCAGGAGCTGCTCTCGAGCATCTCTGATGACAGAATCATCTATATCGCCAGCATCGACATGGATAACCTGAAGGCGATCAACGATATACACGGACATTCCGAGGGTGATTTTGCATTAAGCGAGATATCAAATGCTCTTCAGAAGTGTCTCCGGGAAAAAGAGTTCTGCGCCAGATTCGGAGGAGACGAATTCATTGCTGTACTTGTTTCCGACAGAACCGGACGCGGAGAGCAGTTTGCAAGCCATGTGATCAGTATGCTTGATGAGATCACCAAAGCATGCAAAAAGCCTTTTAAGATCCATGTCAGTATAGGTGTCGCAGAGCTGAAAGGCCGGGATACGCAGCATATCGTTACATGTATGCAGGAAGCAGACGAGATCATGTATGCGCATAAGAGAGCCTTTAAATCAAATAAATCACGTTGAAGGCTGATTTCTCTTCTTGCGGAAGATCATCACCAGGATCACAAAGACACTGATTACACTGATCAGGTATGACACAACCCAGTAAATTGGCGTATGGAAGGATATCTCCACCCGGCCGCTGCCGTTTTCGGGAAGCGGTATTCTGATCCGGTTATTCTCCCCGTTTTGAATCTCTATGTTCTTCTTCGAGGTATCGCGGCTTTCCGTGATCTGTGCCTGATAATGACTGTAATTCAACAAAGGAATATCGATATAGGCGTCTTCTCCAGACTCGAATCGGAAAGATATCTTCTCGCAGTCCTTGGAAAAATCAGTGACTGAAGCATCTCCGGATACCCGGTATTTCCTGGTAAAACCGTAGATATCCGTACCTGAGATCATATACTCATGATTACTGATATGGATCCAATCAATATTCTCCGGTCTTTTTAATGAGGTCCTGTCAAAAGAAATATAAAGAAGGAAACCAAATACAGTTCCCAGTATCACACACAGGGATGTGACGGAAACAAGTGCTTTTTTCATCACAGAGGAAGATTCTTTCCATGAAGATCCGGAGAAGATCTCGCAGATAGCAAGGGCTCCGAAAAGATCGGCAAATGCCAGCCATCGCCACGGAAACTGGATACTTGCCACAAAAGTATCCACAAACGGAATCTTCATCAGAAGATCCCAGGGGAAATATGCCGTACTCATGAGAAGGTACAGGCCGGTAAATATAGTAAAAACAGTAAGTCTTCTCTTTTTTCCGGCGGATACGCCGTCTTCCCTTTTCTTTTTCGACTCAAAATAGCAGAAGACGAAGATCAGAAGCAGAAGGCACATGATCGGCATCGCAGCAATGATATATGTCGTGTTCTTCCCGCTTCCGAACAATGTCTCAAACCGTATCCCGTTCTCACTCGGAAGGATCTGGAACTGATCGGAATGAAGGACCATCATGTTATTTCGGAAGACCGTATCGAGAAACGGAACGATAAAGCCGAGATTTGCAAGCAGCACAGCAATCGCAGATACAATTAGCGAAAGAAGGCGTCTTGCAACGAAAGTTCTTCTGCCATAGGAAAGCAGGAAAACGGTCAGGGCAAACAGTACCATCTCCGTAGTAAGAATATGCGAGTTCAAAAGACCGGTAAAGCCGACCACAAAGTGAACCAGTGACTGGCCGAACATGTCTTTATACAGATAAAAGACTGCTGCTACAAGAAAAGGCAGGAATGCGATAGCCAGGAATTCCCCGATTGCAGCTCTCCGGTAAATATCGATGATCCTGTAGAAAAAGAACACATATACGATGGTTCCGGCAAATGCCCCGGATCTTCCGAAGACTTTCTTGAAACAATAATATGATGAAAATACAGTAAGGCAGTTGATCAGTACCACCATGAAGCGGTAGCATCCCTCGATCGGAAGGCCTGCAATCGATGCCAGCGCAGAAGGATACAGGAACATATCGCCGTAACAGGCACTGATCGGATATCCATATCCGTGATACCAGGCCGATTGCATCTTCGTAAAAACCGTACCGTGAAGGATGCCCTCTCTGGTACCGAAGATACGCATCACATGGAAATGAAGATCATGAGCATTTCTGAAATAATACGGCGGGATAAGTACCGGAAGCGATAGAAGTACCACTGAGGCTGCAAGAATAAGATAAATCTTTCTTTCATCCGGGTGATCGAGGAAGAAAAACACGAAGAGATTTGCGATAGCGCAAAGGCCGATCCAAAGGAGGATCACGGAGATCACCTTTGCCGCCGATGATACTCCCGAACTTACAGAAAAAAGATCCGCACGGAAGATGGAAAAGCCTTCCTCATCCTTACATAAAAGAGCAATGATCACAGGCTGGCTGTCATCCTCAACAGTAAACAGGATCTCTGACTGGGAAGAACGGCTCTCCGGAACTGAGGATGCCAGGATCCTCTTCTCTCCGTCCGCTAACACCTGGCAGATAATGATACCGTTATCATCCGTATGGCAGGAATAATCGACGGTAAGAACATAATCTCCGGAAGGAAGGGGGATCACATCGGACTTTTTTGCATCATGACTTCCTTTCATTTCAAGGAATACATCCTGTGGAAGGTCCTGCCGATATGCACCGGAGAATGCTACCTCCGAAGGCTCGCATAGTGCATCCGGGAAATCCTCTTTACCAAGAGTTTTAGAAAACTCGAACCGGTCGCTTCCTTCCCCGCCATGAAGACTGATCACAAGACAGAAAAAGAGAACCAGGATTTCCAAAAGAAACAGTGGTATCAGTATCTTCTTTTTCCGGTTCTCTTTTATCATACTTTTTTAGTTTCTCATACTGTGGATCGGAGCAGGAATACGGCCGCCACGGGAAATGAATGCCTCGGAGGATGCCGTATTGACTTCCATGATCGGCGCATATCCGAGAAGTCCGCCAAATTCTACCTGATCTCCGACTTTCTTTCCGGGAACCGGGATCACGCGGACTGCTGTAGTTTTGTTATTAAATGTTCCGAGCGCCATCTCATCGGCGATGATACCCGAGATCGTTGAAGCCGGAGTATCACCGGGGATCGCGATCATATCAAGTCCTACAGAGCAGACACAAGTCATCGCTTCCAGTTTCTCCAGCCGCAGGAAGCCTTTCTCCGCAACTTCGATCATGCCTTCATCCTCAGATACCGGTATAAAAGCACCGGAAAGGCCGCCGACAAAAGAACTTGCCATCGTGCCGCCCTTCTTAACCGCATCGTTTAACATCGCAAGTGCAGCGGTCGTACCCCAGGCACCGCAGTGCTCAAGGCCAAACTCCTCGAGGATACGGCCGACAGAGTCTCCTACTGCAGGTGTAGGTGCCAAAGAAAGGTCGATAATACCGAAAGGAACATTCAGTCTCTGGGATGCTTCACGGGCAACCAGTTCACCAACACGGGTGATCTTAAAAGCAGCTTTCTTGATCGTCTCCGCGACTACTCCAAGATCCTCACCTTTGACCGTCTCCAGTGCGGCTTTGATAACACCCGGACCGGAAATACCTACATTGATGACACCCTCCGGTTCACCGGGTCCTAAGAAAGCTCCGGCCATAAACGGGTTGTCTTCCGGCGCATTGGCAAATACCACGAGCTTTGCGCATCCGAGTGCATCTCTGTCTTTCGTCGCTTCTGCGGTCTGCTTGATGATCTCACCCATATCACGAACGGCATCCATGTTGATACCGGATCTTGTCGAAGCGAGGTTGATCGATGAGCAAACATTATCCGTCACAGAGAGAGCTTCCGGGATCGAGTCGATCAGGCGCTTATCGCTGATAGTATATCCCTTCTGCACCATCGCCGAAAAACCGCCGATAAAGTTGACTCCGCATTCTTTTGCTGCACGGTCCAGTGTCTTGGCGAACATTGTATAATCCTTCGCCCCGGATGCAGCAGCCACGATCGATATCGGAGTAACGGAGATACGCTTATTTACGATCGGCACACGGTATTTCTCCGTGATCTCCTCTCCCACTTTCACAAGATCTTTCGCATAGCGGGTGATCTTATCGTAGATCTTCTGACAGGACTTCTCCGGCGTGTCCGCCGCACAGTCCATCAGGCTGATCCCCATCGTTATCGTTCTTACGTCCAGATGCTGTTCCTGAAACATCCGAACGGTCTCTAATACTTCAAAATCCGTAATCATAACTATACCTGCTTAACTTAAAAATGTTACATCCGCCGGGTTCCCGAAGCGGAATTAAAGATCATCAGATGCGGTGCATCGCATAGAAAAGATCCGTATGCTGGATGCGGATCGAGACACCGATCTCTTCGCCGACTTTATCGAGCTTTTCGGAGAGAAACTTCATATCGGACTTCGCTGTCTTCAGATCAACGAGCATGATCATCGTGAAGATGTCATCCAGGATCGTCTGGGTGATGTCGTTGATATTGACACCCTCTTCAGCAAGAAGTGCCGAGATCTTCGCGATGATACCGACTGCGTCGCATCCGACAACTGTAATGACCGCCTTATTCTTATCTTTTTCTGTACTCATAATGTGTTTCTCCTTATCTTTTATCTAAAGGAGGGTCTCCCCTCTGATATGCAATATAAAATCAGATCCTGTAGGTCTTATTGATCTGCGCCAGTTCGAAGTCCCAGTCACCGCAGGCACGGGCTTCGAGCTCCACATCTTCCCTGTCATAGAAAGGAACCAGATGCGAAAGGATCGTCTTCTTGATGCGAAGTGCCTTGGCACAGGAATAACACTCTTTCGGTGTGAGATGGAGCATATTCGGGCGTCTGGCCGCTTCGATCTCTCCACAGTCCATGATCGCCAGATCGGCGTCGTCGAGATAACCTGCAAACAGTGTATCCACAGACGCATCAGCCGTATAGGCGAATACTTTTCCCTCATGCTCGACACGTATGCCGTAGCACTCGACCGGATGGTTCGTGCGGAAGAATCTGGCTTTCGCTCCGAAAAGCGGCAGCTCGGACTCATGACCGATATATCCGATCTTATAGCCCCAATCAGTGGAAAGAGAATGGATCACCCCTTCCGGTGTCTTCGGTGCGAAGATCGGAACATTCTTGAACTCCATGCCGTGCTTGGTATTCATATCGATCGCATAGCGCATCACCATCAGATCACTGTAGTGGTCCGCATGAAGATGGGAGATCAGAATCGCATCCAGGCCATTGAGAGGCACATGAAGCTGAAGATTGGAGAAAACACCACTTCCGCAGTCGATAAGCACTTTTTTATCATTGATCGTGAGTAAATAACCGGATGCCGCCTGTCCCGGGCCGGGATAACCGCCACTGCAGCCTAAAATCGTAACTTCCATACATCTGTGTCCTTTTCTTCAAAATCGGCAAAATCATTTTACCATATACTTAGGAAAATAGCTTATCCAATAGCACTTGCGCCTGCTTTATCCCGTCGATGGCGGAGCTCATGATCCCGCCTGCGTATCCGGCACCTTCTCCGGCCGGATAGATACCGGATACCGAGATGCTCTCGCCATTCTCATTTCTCCGGATACGTACTGGAGAAGAGCTTCTGGTTTCGATGCCCGTTATCACGGCATCGGGATCGTTAAAGCCCTTGATTTTATGGTCAAGCAGAGCAAGACCCTCATCCAGGGTTTCTGCCACTTCCGAAGGGAGAATATCCCACAGGTCAGACCCGGTGACCCCCGGCTGATAAGACGGCTTCACTTTTCCCCACTTCGTCGTTCTTATATGATTATGGAAATCCTCCACCCGCTGCGCCGGTGCAAGATATCCGCCTTTTCCGGAAGAATACGCCTTCTTTTCCAGTTCTCTTTGGAAGATGATCCCAGCATCCCAGGCATCACTTCCGAAATCGGTACCATCCACTCCGACGAGCATCGCTGAGTTCGCATTTTCCTTATCACGCGCATACTCACTCATGCCGTTAGTAACGACGCCGGCTTCCTCGGAAGAGCCGCATACGACTTCTCCGCCGGGACACATGCAGAAGGAATAAAGCTTTCTTCCCGTGGAGGTCGGCGTCACGACCTTATAATTTGCCGGATGCAATATCTCACTTTCGAAGCACTCACCAAACTGCGCCCGATCGATCTGCGTCTGTAGATGCTCGATGCGGACACCAACTGCAAACGGCTTCTGCTCCATCTTCACACCCCGGCCGGAAAGCATATAGAATGTATCTCTTGCACTGTGACCGATGGCTAGAATAAGTGCATCGCACGGGATCGTGACCGGATCCTGATCCGAATACGAAGAAACATGGATGACCTCCGTAAGAGCACCATTTTCCACCGTGATATCCGACAGTTTTCTTTCAAAAAGCACTTGTGCCCCGTGCTTTACGAGGTCCTGGCGCATATTCCGGATCACTTTACGGAGATAGTCAGTTCCGATATGAGGATGTGCGTCATAAAGGATCGTCTTCGGCGCACCGTACTTTACAAATGTGCGAAGGACAAGGTCTCTTCTGCCATCGGAAATACCACTGAAGAGCTTTCCGTCAGAAAATGTTCCGGCTCCTCCTTCTCCAAACTGGATATTTGAGCAAGTATCGAGGATCCCCTGTTCCTTGAGACGCTGCACGTCCGAGGATCTGGTATCCACATCTCTTCCGCGTTCCAGAAGGATCGGGCAGAGTCCCGCATCGGCCAGAGCCAGTGCTGCAAAGAGTCCCGCAGGCCCGGATCCGCATACGACGACACGTTTTTTCTCTCCTTCTACGGCCTTTTTTTCTACAAGAGTCAGCTTTTCCAGACCGAGCTTCGGATCCTGATCCGAGAATCTGGCATGAACGACCACACGGATATCCTCCTTACGGCGCGCATCGATCGACTTTTTCAGGAAACAGCAGTATTTCGGGAGTCTTTTATGTGCTTTCTTTTCAAAGTATGCCCGTACATCCCGGTCATCGGTATATGGAGATTCTATCCTCCTGAATCCTTCGTAGGTATGAAGCGGTATAGAAAGCGAAATATCAGTTTCCATCAGAAACCTCCGGCTTTATCGGAAAGGAGCATGGCGGCTGATCTTCCGGCAAGGATACCGGATGCAAATGCCCATGTCAGGTTATATCCGCCGCAGTCACCATCCACATCAAGGACTTCACCGCACGCGAAAAGCCCGGATACGAGTTTTGACTCGAGTGTTTCTTCCGAAAACTCCGCACAATCTGCGCCTCCGATAGTAGTCTGGGCCTGTTCCAGGGACCTGGTTCCCAGAACCTGAAAATTCCAGGATCGCATGGTGGAAAGGATCTTCTTTATATCGCCGTCCGTGATGGTCGATACCGGAAGTGACATCGGACGCTCCAGCGCCGACTTAAGAAGCATGGCGCCGATCTTCTGCGGCAGGATCGAAAGCAGGAACTGCTCCGAAGGCCGTGACGCGAAGGTTCTTCTTCTTTCCATAAGTTCTTCTTCGATGCTTAAGAGCGTCTTTTCATCAAAGAGCCTCAGTGACACCTTTACAGGGACCGTCAGCCGGTCTTTCCGCATACGGCGGGACACTTCTCCAGAAACCTGAAGAACCGCCGGTCCGGATAATCCATAATCCGTGAAAAGCACTTCGCCATACTGTTCTGCGACGACATTTCCATCCGCAGTCAGTGTCAGTTCACAGTCCAGACGAAGCCCGGACAGTGCTTTTGTCACAGAATTATCCGTAAGAAGCTGGACGATCGATGGCTTTGGCGCGAAGACCTTATGGCCGAGCCTGGAGAGCCACTTATATCCGTCGCCGGTCGTGCCGGTGTACGATGCGCATGCCCCGCCGCAGGCGATGATAAGAAGATCCGAGGAGAATACTCTTCCATCCTCACATGTAACCGTAAAAAGGTTTTCTTTCACAATATTCTTAACCGCGGCATCCGTAACGATCTTTATATCCAGATCATCCATCGCATAACGGAAAGCATCGACGACCGAAGCGGATGTCTTACTCATCGGGAAGAGTTTATTACCTTCAGAAGTAGTAACGATCCCGATCTCACTAAGAAACGAAAGGCATGCAGAAGGTGTCACACCGGACAGTACCCGTCCCGGAAAGTCCGCTTCATGGCTGTGGAAATGCGAAAGTTCCATATCTTTATTCGAGAGATTGCAGCGCCCGTTACCGGTCGCAAGGACTTTCTTTCCGACACGCTCGTTCTTCTCAAGGATAAGAACATCTCCCTTCTCTTTTCCGGAAAGAAGGCGGATCTTCTGAAAAGCGACCGCAGCAGACATACCGGAAGCACCGGCGCCGATTACGATCAGGTCATAGCTTTTACGAGCAAGATCATCCATGTTCATTCTCTCTCATCAGCATCAGGCAGCGGGCATATTTGGAAACCGTCAGAGGTCTGCAGTTTGTATGTTCACGGATCAGAAGGCTCAGTTCCTCTACAGGCGCGATCCCGCCGGAAATGAGCTCGATCTCCATCTCACAGATCGGACAGGATCTTCCGGATGCGATGCAATCCCCGGTATCCAGACAGATCTCGACTGTACTTCCGAGAAATCCTGCAGTGATCGTACGTCTCTGAAAAGCCGTCTTACATACTGTTTCCAGTTCGTGTCCCAAGACCGGCACGAGTGCTGCGGCCAATACCTCATACGGATCTTCCATATTCTTTGCTTCCCGTAAAAAAGCATCGACATCGAAACAGGAGCGGTCAGAACTCACATTCCATTCGCACTTTGAGGTAAGCCCCATAGCTGTTTCCCTGGTGTTCTCCCCTTGGGTAATTACAGGAGTTGTCTTAACGGTATGGATATACTTCTGTCCGATGACATGGCGAATACGCATAGAAGTCCGGGATTTCTCGAGGATACGGTCTTTCGTGTCCAGATAACTGTTCTCATATTCTTCCGTCTTTTCAGACTTTATCTCTACTTTTTCCAGGAACCAAGGGGCACTTGCTGCTGCATATAGTGTTTCCGGATCAGGGAAAGAAAGTTTCAACTCAGTTTCCATACTGCCTCCAAAAACTCAGATGGTGATCTCACGAACACCTGCATTCGTAACTACGCAGATATTTTTGGAGCCGAAGAAAGAGACACGGAGAACAGGTTCATCGACATTGATCGTCGAGCTGACCTTCGCTGCGGAAAGATCGATCAGCATGATCTTCTCATCTACGGCAAATAGCGCCTGCGAGCCGGAAACATCGAATCCCAGGACCTCATTTCCTAAGGAGATCTCACCGATCTTTCCGCCGTTGGAATTATAAACACCCAGCCGCAGAGGCTGATCCACTCCATCCGAGAATACTACAGCATATCCTCCATCAAAAGCATGTACACTCTGTACACACGGGAATGCCGGAGAAACCAGCTCACACTTCCCGTTTCCGACGATGGCAACGTCACTGATACCCGCCACAGCCACGCGCTCATTACTAAGATAAGCAAGAAGCGGCATGCTGTCTGTAACAAGCGGAGAATAAAAGGCTTTCTCAGAAGGACGAGCTACCGTTCTGTCTTCCGGGATCGAAAACTGCTTAACATGCGGGATCATCTGAGATCCGTCCGTATCGACCATGGATACGGAAAGAGTGCTTTCATCCGGGGAAAACGAAAGAGAGATCGGGTATCCGGATTCATAGGATGACCAATTCGCCAGGAAAGAACCGTCTTTCTCCATGATATATACACATCCGAAGGAGTCTCCTTCTTCGATGATCAGAGCGGAAAGTCCGGACGGCGCCAGCGCCAGGTTTCCGATCTTGCCTGTCATATGAGTACTGAACTCCATTCCCTGCTCAGAGAAAAGAGCACACTGAAAGCCTGCCGTATCCGCGATCATTGCATATGGACCGCTCTTGATGCACACAGGGCTGCTCATCTCCAGATCGACACTATAGATCTCATTTCCGGAGATCGAAAGATATGCCACACGCTTGTTCGTGACTTTCAAAAGGCCATTTTGAAATGGATACAGCTGCTGCGCTTCTGTGTATTCACAGTCAAAACCGGCGATCGCAGAGAGACGGAGCTGCTCATTTGCACCGTTTTTCGCTGCCACATGATTGCGGATAAGATACACCATGATAATGGAAACGACAGCTAAAATGATACAGAGAACGACCAGGATCGGCGTGGAATACTTATGGGTAAACTTCACGCGCTTCGGCTTCTGGTTCTGATTCTGTTTCTGCTTCTGTACAGGCTCGTTTCTTTTCGTTTTCTCCGGCATTTCCTATTCTCACTTACGGACGGTCATATATGTCGTTTCTATCCTTATTATCGATTGCTTCCTTCGTCAGGCAGTATGCATCCCAGATACCGAAGTCAGACATATCGTAACCGTTATCTTTATATAATACGCTTCTATCTACAATAAATCCACTATAGCGATCATTGATGAAACAATAGTACTCGCTGTCGCCGAGTGGGACCAGCTTCAGGTCGATACTCTCGCCGTTCGTCTTCAGAACATGGATAAATGCCTCGACATTCTTAAGTTCGGGCTGTGCTTCATAGTCCACGCGGGATACCGGCATGTTAAAGATCGAACCGAACAGCAAAAGTCCATAACACTCTCCCGAAGATGAGTAGATCCTTGCATTTCTCTTATCAAGCTGGAACAGTGTATCCTGGCTCTCAAAAGACATCGTGTCACTCAGACGGCACTCCAGGGTGAAGGTGGTATCCTTGATTTTGACTTCCACAAGCGAAACATCATTCAGATATCCATGAATTACATAGGAATCGATCAAATCAAAAGACGACAGGTTCATGCCCGGGAGAGTGGCCGGATTGATACGGAACGTATATGGATTATTGGAGCAGATACCATAATAGTAACCTCCCAGTTCCATCGACAAAGAAAGCTTGATCTCTTCGCCGTTAACCAGCTGAATGACAAAATTATATTCCGGCTTATCCAGACCATAAGATGCCATATCCTCTTCCGCGATTGGCACATACTGCGCGATCTGCAGGCGCAAAAGTGATGCCAGCAGGATCTTCAGCGTATTATTGGCTTCTCTATCCATCGGGTATGTCACCTGATATCTGGCTTCGACCAGAACGCTGTTCACCTTATCCGGAAGCGGCTTAACGACCCAGCGGTCATTCGTGGAAGTCCTATCGAAAGTGATCTGCTTTACGTCCGATCTTTCCAGATTCAGCAAGGTCCTATTCAGGAAGTTTTCAAATCTGGAAGAAAGATTCTGATATAACGAGTATGCCGCCACATATACAGTACTCTCACCGTTGATGCGGGCATAAAGACCATTTTTCGTAGAAAGAAGATCGCCGGTGGAATAAGAATAAGTCGTTCCATCCTTCTTTTCAGCAACAACAGTGTAAGACGGCGAAGATAGTCCGTATTTTCCGTCATCCGCCGACTCTGCCTCGAAGCTGTTCCGGAAAGAAAAATGCAGGACCTGATCCAGGAAACCGTTTACCTCGGCATAGTTGAGCATCGACTCGGAAAACTCTTTATCGTTATATGTGATTTTCGATACAATATTTGAATCATCGAACGTGAAAAGGGTCTTATCCCCTTTTGCTCCCACGACAGAAAGGCTTTTCAGGTCCTCTCTGTTACACACATTCACCACATTGTTTTCCAGTTTTGAGTCGATATTCTTTTTATCCATATACTTCTTGATCAGTACGGCAGATAAGATGATAACAAGTACCAGAAAGACTGCTGCAAGAATACCGAGTTTTTTCTTTTCATTCATACTACAGGTCCTCACAGATGACGTCTTCTATGATAAATGATAATTCCACATGCCAGGCTTCCGACCGGGATCACCGTCATTACAACAAATGACCAGAAAGTCGCCGAAGAAGATGAAAGCGGCTTGGAAAGCGTATAGCTCGGGATCTTTCTCTGCGGTACCAGGAAATCAAACTCGATCGGGCAGATCTCATGGATAAGAGAACGGATAAAGACCGCATTGTTATCTTCAAGTGTTTTTCCGGAATAATACGTATCCGATGTAAAAGACTGAGTGCCGATCGTAATCAGGCAAGCCATATCCGTGGTACTGGAATCAACCGCCCACAAAACGACCGGATGCATACCTGCAGATACATCCGCATCGATCTGCGAATTCTGGAAATCAACCGAAGCAGTGGACGATGAGACGACCAGCGGGGAAACGACCACATCTTGCGGAAGATCCCTAAGCGCCTTGATATACCTGCAGTTCTCCACAGAATACTCCGAAGGGATAGCGACCGTCTTAGCATAAGTTTCCGTAGGATTTGCAATCGATCTGAAAGGATCGGAAACATCTACCAGATGATCCAGGTCATTTTCATGGATGATACCCGGCTCGAGACTGATGCCCATACGCTTGGCAACATCATTCAGATTCGGATATTCGGTGGTCTTATTATCACTGAAGTCGCAGACGATCAGTACTTTTCCGGCATTATCCAGATAGGTCTTTACCTGTTCTTTTTCCAGAAGCGTCAGGTCAGTCTTCGGCTGAAGGATCAGAAGAAGTTCGCAATCATCCGGAATCTTCGCGGAGTCTCCTTTTAATGCCAGATTCGAGGTGACAAATCCAAGAGACATCAGGATGTTATCCATATTCTTATGCTCCGGGAGGGTATGTCCATCCAGATAATATGCATGTAGCGGACGTCCGGAAGTGACATAGACGATATCCGTGGTAAATATACGCTCGACATTATTTGCGATCGGCATGCCGACGCCATAATATCTGGCAACATCCTGATCATACTCGAAACATGAATAAGGATCGACAGGAACCAGCATATCGCCGCTCTTAACGACATAAATGTCTTTTTGCAGGCCATAAACATTATTCGGATCCAGCTGGGAAATAATGAACGGATCCACATCTGGATCGATATACTTCAGCTCGATCATACCATTTGCTTTTGCCTCATAATCATCAAGAATCGGAATGAAGTATTCCCGCCATTCGAGAGAATTGTCATTCTTATCGAAAAGGCCGTAGATCTCGACCTTCTTATCGAGAGTCTCCAGATAATCAGATGTCATGGAACTGACGGAATTTGATCTTACCGAAGTAGAGTCAAATGTCAGCTTCTTATCAAGCGTCATATCAATGATCAGGTTGAATACGATACAGATCGCGACAACTAAAACAATGGAGAGGATAGAGATAGATTTCAGCGACTTGAATCGCTCATCGAGTCTCACCTTCACCTTAGGCGATTTTACGGGTTTCTCCTGGAGAATACTTTCTTTTGCGGTTTTCTTTGCCATACTTGTATCCCCCCTCTCAGCTCTGGCTCCAGCGTTTCTTCTCAAGAACGCGGTAAGTGATGAAAATAAATACGAAAGTGAAGCTCAGGCAGAAAATGAGCGGAACGATCTTAAATACACCGGATGTGTAGCAGCTCGTCTTATCGAAAGGATCGAACCAGCTGATCGCATTCCGTACATTTTCACCGATCGAATAGATCGCGGAGTCCGACAGATGGAAGAGTTTCGTGAACTTCAGGAAAGACTTCACGATACCGGAGATCGAGGCAGCAATCGAAGAAAGCATATTCAGGAACAGAAGGATCACGAAGCAGAACACCGCGGACATGATCTGATTCTCTGTCATAGCCGATGTAAGCATGCCGATCGAAATAAAGAGAGCAGCCAGGACCATATACCCGAAGATCGCGCCCCAGGCGGAGGCACTGACAAATCCGGAAAGGATGACCGTGATGATCATGTGGCTGAAAATACTGATCAGCATCAGAGCCTGCAGCGAAAGCGCCGCCAGGAACTTACCGATCACGGCATCTTTCATGGAAAAGGGCATCGTATAAAGAAGCACATCCGTACCATTCTTCTTCTCTTCCGCAAAAAGCCTCATCGTAATGATCGGGATGAGGATGATAAAGAAAGACCGAAGATAACTGATCTCCAGTGAAATATTCACATAGGCGAAAGCAGATGTGATCATTCCGGTAAAGTAGTATCCGCTGATTATGCTCATGAGACTGATAGCGACCCAGCCCACGGGATTTCGGAAGTAAGATAGAAACTCTCGTTTAAAAACTGCCAACATATCTTCTTCTCCTTATTTCTTAGGTGCAGTAATATTCATGAAAACGTCTTCCAGCGAAGGAGCCATCGACCGGAATTCCAGGATCGGGACATGGATCCTCGCCAAAGCAAAGAAGATCGACTTTCGAACGTCGAGACTGCCGTCAGCAGTAACATCGAGCTGCAAAAGACCGTTCTTTTCCGAAAGCGGAGCGATCGCCTTTACACCCGGCACCGCGCGAAGCGGCATCTGAACCACATTAAAGGATCCTTCCAGTGTGAGCAGATAATGGGAGCTGTCCTCCACTTTCGCCGACATCTCGATCGTCGGCGCATCCGCAACGATCTTTCCGTTATTGATGATGATCACTCTGTCGCAGATCGCCTGAACTTCAGAGAGAATATGCGAACTGAAGATGATCGTATGATTCTTGGAAAGCTGTGAAATGAGCTTTCTGATCTCAACGACCTGATTCGGGTCGAGACCTACTGTCGGCTCGTCAAGAATGATGACTTCAGGATTTCCGATCAACGTCTGCGCGATTCCGACACGCTGGCGATAACCCTTGGAAAGGTTATGAATCAGTCTTCCGGAGACATTACCGATATGAACCATCTTCATTACTTCGGCGATCTGCTTTTTCTTAACATCACGAGGTACTTTCTTAAGATCACTTATATATTCAAGATATTCATGTACCGTCATATCCAAAAAAAGCGGCGGATGTTCCGGGAGATATCCGACATTCTTCTTGGCAAGTTCCGGCTGTTCCAGAATATCGTAACCATTGATCGTAACTTTACCGCTCGTCGCGGAAAGATATCCGGTAATGATGTTCATTGTCGTGGATTTACCGGCACCATTGGGGCCTAAAAATCCGAGGATCTCACCCTGATCCACTGTAAAAGACACTCCGCCGAGCGCTTTTTTGTCGCCATAGTACTTAACCAGATTCGATATTTCTATCATTTCACTGCCCTCCGCAAAATCTGCGAATACATTTTACCCTATAAAATCGTATTGATAAACCCGTAAGCATTATTCTTATTCCGAAACGATCTGAGTCGTAAACACATGTCTCTGACTTACCGCTTCGATACCGTCAACAGTGATTTTCCCATCCTGAAGGACACTATAAAGGAGCACTTCTTCACCGGGATGGACTTCCGAGGAATAATTGATCGTCAGCCCGCTTATCCGTTTTTCATTCGGGATCAGGGAATAACAGGCATCTTCACTCCATGCCACATAATGTGTATTATTCACATGCATATTACGGTCGATCTGGCTGTAATCTGCAAAACGCTTAAGTCTCGGGGCCTGCTCACGCATCTCATCCGGAATCGGCGCAAGTTTCTCAGCTTTTCGCTCGGAAGGTCCATGTGCTTCAAAAACATTCATACCCTCGATCGATGACGGACGCACAGGACGGTGGTCTCCCTGATGGGCGATGACCCACACGGATGTCGCCTTTCCGATGCGTTTTCTGTCCTTATCAAAAATATCGAAGTCTCTATGGAATAAAAGCCGCTCAAATCCCTGCGACCACGTCCGTATATAGATCTCATCCTTCCACTTCGGAATGACATCCATCTCGACCTTCATGCGAAGAAGCAGCCAGCAGACAGAAAGCCCGTCCATGACTTCCGCGCCGAAACCGTGTCTGTCTGCATCCAGGCATGCCGCTTCCTGCAGCATGGCAAAGAGAGAATGATAATGAAGTCTGTCATGAATATCCGTTTCCGGCCCGATAATCGTAAATCCGTAAAGGTTCTCATCTGGTAAATACCGCATGATCAGTCCTCTTTCTTCGATTTAATATTCTGCTTTGCGACCGGCTTCGAATTCGGCTTCGATGTCGGGCGGTACATGGTATTTCTCGGATTATAACGGAAGAATGCGGTCAGGAAGCGCTCATCCGGTTCAATAATAACAAGGACTTTCTGTGTTTCCATCTTAGCGGCAATATACCACTCGTTCTCCTTATTGATACCGGAAGCACAGTAAGCACGAAGCGCGCCCTTTTCAAATTCAGAAACAGGATGCATCTCATCATTGATCTTCGCGATCATATCAAATTCCCGGATAGAGCCTGAAAACAAATTGGAGCGGCGTTTCTTTCCGGAGATGACATCCACGGAAAACTCATCATTTACTACACTATACTCGTATTCTTTTACAATGCCGGAAACCATAAGATAACACAAGAATCCGATTCCGAACGAAAGAGATACAGTAAGAAGCATCAGATAGATAATACCGAAAAGAAGCGGGATAAAGTTAATAAGAAAGATAGCCAGAACAGCAAGGATCACGAAGATCACCCGGCATAACTTGTCCTTTGCCGTAAGGTGCTTGGCTACGATCTTTTCAACGATCACATCGTTATATACTCGCATGCATATTCTCCTTAACAAAAATAGAGGTCACGGATCACTCCATGACCTCTATATTTTATCAGAAACAAACCGATTAATACATACCGGCATTCGGATTCGGCATCGGCGGTTCCGGCTGCGGGATATCGCAGACAACAGCCTCTGTCGTAAGCAGTGTGGAAGATACGGAAGCCGCATTCTGAAGTGCGGAACGTGTTACCTTTGCCGGATCGACGATACCTGCTTCAAACATGTTCACATACTTGTCATTCAGTGCATCGTAACCATTGCCGGCCTCGGACTTTTTGATGTTCTCGCAGATGACGGAACCATCCAGACCTGCGTTCGCTGCGATCTGACGGATCGGAGCCTCGAGAGCCTTTGCGATGATACGGATACCTGTAGCAACATCTCCATCATACTTGTCAACGAGAGCGTTTACAGCAGGAAGGACATTGATGAATGCCGTTCCGCCACCAGGAACGATACCCTCTTCAACAGCAGCACGGGTTGCAGCAAGTGCATCCTCAATACGGCGCTTCTTCTCTTTCATTTCTGTCTCTGAAGCAGCACCGACCTTGATTACGGCAACACCGCCGGACAGTTTAGCAAGACGCTCCTGCAGCTTTTCTCTGTCAAAATCGGATGTGGTCTCT
>ODAI010249913.1_pt1 | contig 63654 bp, 51 predicted proteins | sample 1539321 | NCBI WGS metagenome assembly ODAI01 (sample SAMN02144231, study PRJEB22623) | gut metagenome | biome: sheep rumen | host: Ovis aries | place: New Zealand
CCTTGAGGATGCGGCTGTAGGCACGGGCGGAGAGCTTCAGGCGCTCCATCGCCATGCGGAGCATGTCTAAGGAGGCTGCGTCGGGCTCGGCAAACTCGTGGAGCATGCGCTCGGTCATCTGGGCGTTGCGGTGGGTGCTCCCCAGTCCTCCCTGCTTAGGGATGGATCTGAAGCGCTCGGTCTGTATCCGGCGGTCACGGATGACGCGCTCGCGGATGGCGGCAGAAGGTTCACCAGGCTGCATCTGCGAGAGTTGGGCGAAGGGTACAGCCTGTATCTCGCACTGGATGTCGATGCGGTCGAGTAGCGGGCCAGAGATTTTGTTCATGTAACGCTGAATCTGTCCGGGGGTGCACACACAGTGGTGGTTGGGGTCGCCATAGTAGCCGCAGGGACAGGGGTTCATCGAGGCAACAAGCATGAACGAGCATGGGAACTCGATGTTGTACTTAGCACGGCTGATGGTGATGACGCGGTCTTCGAGCGGTTGGCGGAGCACTTCAAGGACTGCCCTGCTGAGCTCTGGCATCTCGTCGAGGAAGAGCACACCGTTGTGGGCAAGGGAGATTTCTCCGGGTTGTGGATGGTTGCCGCCACCGACGAGAGCCGTCTGAGAGATGGTATGGTGGGGACTGCGGAACGGCCGCTGTGAGATGAGCGACGCTCCACGGCTCAGTTTGCCGGCAATGGAATGGATCTGTGTCGTTTCCAGGCTCTCGGATAGCGACAGAGGGGGCAGGATTGACGGCAACCGTTTTGCCAACATCGACTTGCCGCTGCCAGGAGGACCAATCATGATGATGTTGTGTCCGCCTGCGGCAGCCACCTCCAACGCCCGTTTTACGCTCTCCTGTCCGCGCACGTCGCTGAAGTCGATGTCGAATTTCGCCTGTTGTTCGTAGAACTCCTTGCGGGTGTCAACGAAACAAGGCTCCGGGTGGCTCGTTCCGTTCAGGAAGTTGATGACTTCGAGCAGGTCCTCCATGCCGTAGACCTCCAGGTTGTTGACCACGGCAGCCTCGCGTTGGTTCTGCTTCGGCACGATGAGTCCCTTGAACTTCTCGGCACGGGCTTTGATGGCGATGGGAAGGGCGCCGCGTACCGGCTGCAACTTGCCGTCGAGCCCCAGTTCACCCACCAGCATGTAGTCGCCCAGTCGGTCAACGTTCATCTTCTCGTTGGCAGCCAGGATGCCGATAGCCAGCGGCAGGTCGTAGCTGCTTCCCTCCTTGCGTATGTCGGCAGGAGAGAGGTTGATGGTAACGTCGGCAACAGGAAATTTATAACCGTTGTTGAGCAAGGCGGCGGCTATGCGGTCGCGGCTCTCCTTGACGGCTTCGTCACCCAGTCCGGTCAGGTGGTACATGACTCCACGTGTAAGACTTATTTCGACAGTTACTGTTGTCACGTCGAGGCCGTTGACAGCAGCACAAAAGGTTTTTACCAGCATATCGGCTTTTCGTTATTTTCGTACAAAGGTACAAAAAAATCGTAATTCGGTCCTATTATTCAAAAATTATTTCTACCTTTACGCCGATGAAAGTCCAAGTAATTAGATTGATAGCTTTCTTGTTGTTGGCAGGAAGCGCGGTGGTGGTTCAGGCTCAGGATAAAGTTGAAGGGAGCCTGAAAGCTGATTTCGTGACAAGCTATATATGGAGAGGTCTGCAACTGGGGCATGTTTCCGTGCAGCCGGAGCTGGGCGTAAGCTGGAAAGGGTTCACGCTCTCGGCAAATGGCAACGTAGGACTCTCCGACCGTGATGATGCCAACGAAATAGACCTGACGCTCAGCTATGCAACGAAAGGGCTGACGGTGGGTGTCGTAGATTACTGGACAGACGAAGACGACAAGCGCTATTTCTATTATAAGAAAGAGCATACGGGACACGCTATTGAGGCCTTTGCTGGCTATGACTTCGGCTTTGCGTCCCTCTCCTGGCAGACCATCTTTGCCGGAAACGACCTGCGGAGCAGTGACGGCAGGCAAGCCTTCAGTTCCTACTTCGAGGTGGGGGTGCCGTTTCGGTTGGCCACTTGCGACTGGCAGGCAACGGCTGGTCTCGTCCCTTGGGCTTCCGACTATTATGAGACATCGGGCTTCCGGCTGACCAACCTGTCGCTGCGTGCCACCAAGGACATCAAGGTGAGCAGCTCTTTCTCTATCCCACTGTTTGGTGAGCTCGTTGCCAATCCGTGCAGCCAGCATCTCTATTTTGTAGCGGGCTTCACGTTAAGTCCATTCCAATGAACGTCAACAAGTTTGTTGGGTGAATAAAGTGTGCTTCATCTGCCGCCTGGCGGAGCAGTCCTTCTGCGCTTGAAGGGGGCTACTTGATGAAGCTTTGCAGTTTTGACAGCAGACTCTCGGTGTCCAGTCCGCGGTCGGTAATCTTTCCGTTTCTTACGATGATGTTGTCAGGTATCCTGTTCAGTCCTAACAGTTGGACGAGTTTTCCGTCCAGCATCGTCCCGTCGCAGACAACCTGCCACGTTATCCCTTCCCGTTCAGTGAATCGTTTGCACTCGTTCTTGTCGGGGTTGATGCAGATGCTCAGCAGTTTCAGCGCGTTGCCAGACTCCTCTTGCAGCTGTTTCAGCTTCCGTTGCTGCTCCATGCTCTCATAGTTTTGCGACAGCCACAGGCTGATGACAGCCGTTCCGTTGCGGAAGTCGCGGTCAGAGACCGTGTTTCCATTGATGTCGGCAGCGGTGAATGCAGGCAGCATGTTGCCCGTCGTCGCCTTTGTCAGGGGGGCTATGCGTTGCTTCATGCGCAGCAGGTTGCTGTTGTGCGGATCTTCCTCCAGCATCGTGTTCACCAAGTTCAGTGCCTGCATGTAGTCGGGAGGAGCCGTCTGCAAGAGATATTTCCTGATGAGGTATGTGCTGACGAGCGACGTCGGGTGGTCTTTGATGAACTGTACGGCAAGTTGTTTCTCTTCGGGTGGCGAAGCGTTGCGAACCATATTGCGGAACTGGTTCATCAGCTCATTTTCGTCGGTTCCGTCGACAGTCATCTCTTTCAGGCGGGAGGCATCGGCTTGGATTTCTACGGCAGCGCCCGATTCAGCAAAGACGGGATGTTCCGAGAAGTTGGGGAAGACGAGCATCAGCGTAGCCTCCTCCTCCATCTTCGTCTCGTAGGCGAAGCGCCCTGCCTCTATCTTGATGGTGTCCATCCCCTCGATGCCTCCGTCAGGACTGTATACATACAGCTCTCCCTGGTTGATGTGCAGGAAACGGCCTTCCAGTTTGAAGTAGCCAGAACTGGTTCCGCAGGAGGTAAGCAAGCAGAGGGTAGACATGCAGAAAAGAAAAAGGGCAAAAACATAAAGCGGTAAAACCTTGCCGGTTTTGCAGACTGATATGAATCCGTGCTTATTCATAAGTTCTGGACTTTATGTTTCTACCCTTTCTGTGAGCGTGCCGCGAGCGGGACTCGAACCCGCACAGCCTTGCGGCCAAGGGATTTTAAGTCCCTCGTGTCTACCAATTCCACCATTGCGGCATTTGTTTCACAACTCCCCGATGTTTGGCTGCACCTCAGCAAAGATGACTTTTTGCATTCGGCTTGCACAAACATTGCGGCTCACTGTCGGTCGTCTGGTTTACCAACGGCAAAGGCATCATCCCCAGCCTTTGGTTCTACACAGCCAACGTGGGTGCAAAGGTACGGTTTAATCTTTGAATAGCCAAAATTATTTTTGACTTTTGCGCAGCCATTGGCAAGTTTTAGTATTGGTTTCTCAGCCAGTGGGCAAAGAAGAAATCACTGATATAGTATCGGTTGGCGCTTTTAGCAATCAAGTCATTATCCAACAGGGGTTTGGCAGCAGCTTGTACTGAGCTGGCAGAAGGCAGCTTGTACTTTTTGATGAAGGAGCCAGAGGTAAGCCCCGTCACCGACTGTTCTTTGGCAATGGCTATCATGAGCAGTTTCTGCTTTGGCGACAGGCTCTCCAACAGGTCGCTATATCCGTTTTTCTGTATCAGGATAATGTTCTCGATGGCTGTTGCTATGGCTTCCGGTTGGCAATTTCCTTGGCTTGGTGTCAGCACATAGAGCTCGTTCATCATCATCTGCATGAACCAAGTAAAACCGTTGAACATATTATAGACCGTTTCTATCACCTCTTGACTCACCGTTTTCCCCCTCTTTAAGAAGAGTTCTTGGCAAAATGCCACATACTTTTCCTTGGGGATGGGATTCAGTCCCATGGTGATGGTGCTCTGATAGAACGGTTTCGATGGTGAGTTGAACATGTTGATCATCATGTGGTGCTTGCTGCCAGAAAAGATGAAGCGTGTCTGTTTGCACATTTGTATCTTCGTCCTGAGCAAGGCTTCAACATTCTTTTCGATATAATTGCTGATTTGCTGAAACTCGTCTATGGCAACGATGCAAGGTTTGTCGGCTGTATCCAAATAGGTAAAAATCTCATCCAGCGTGGTCAGTGGCGTTTCAATGTCACCCAATCCCATTTCAAAGGTGGGCTCACCCGACAACGGGTCTAACTTGAACCCCATACGCATGGACTTGACAACCTGAAAGAATCGTTCCTTCCAAACGGTATGCTTAGGTTTCAACTCCTCAAAAATAGCCTTCCCCATGATGAAGACAAATTCTGCCAACGACGATGTTGCATAAATATCAATGAAGAAGGTATAGTATTGTTCTGCCGTCTCTGGTTGGTGGAAAAAGTGCTGGATGAGTCCTGTCTTTCCTATGCGCCGGGGCGAAATCAGGGCGACATCCCGTCCGTTCTCTACCTGTTTCTTCAGAAAAGCAGTCTCTTCATCTCTGTCACAGAAGTATTCTTCCGAGACATATCTGCCTATAACGAATGGGTTGGCAATGTTGTTCATTTGGCTTTCAATTAGAATTTATTGCAAAAGTAATTATTATTTTTATAATAAACAACATTTCCAGCGATTTTCTCCCATAGCGTTTATTTGTAGAAGGCACGAAAGAGGGTGTGTCAAAACTATTGTTGCCGGGCAATGACAACGTTTTGACACACCCTCAAGAGAAATTTCAATGAATCCGTTTCAGCAAGAATGGAAGCCCCTCCCCAGGGAGGGGATGGGGGTGGGCTTTACTTCACCGCAACCTTGCGTCCATTGTGGATATACACACCCTTCTTTGCCGGCTTGCCTGCCAGCTTCCGTCCGTCCAGCGTGTACCATGCGCCAGCCTCATTCTCAATTGTGAATTGTGAATTGTGAATTGAGTTAATGCCTGTCGGCTGCGTTGGTTCCCACTTGTAGCTGTAAACCTTCACGCTGTTCTCGGCAGCTGCGGCTGTGATGGCACCTTGCACCCTTGCTCCCTGAGCACTCGTTCCGGCATAGATATAGACGTAGGTCGGCTCGGTTACGGTGTAAGGAATCTGTACCGTCTCGCGCTCTGCCAGTTGGAAAGCCTGTGCAGGCTGACTGCCTACTTTCACCATCAGTGAGCTACTGCCGATGGTCTGTCCTGTAACGCTCACCTTTCCCGTACCGGCAGGCACCATAAAGATGATCCCCTTGAACGCATCCTTCACGCTCTCGTCGCTGATATCCTTGCCAACAATACTGCTGACAGCTTCATCAGTGGTGATGGAGTTGATGACCACGCAACCGTCTTCCTTATCTGCGCCGTCGCCGTTGTCCTTATTTAATGCGTAGTAGGTATCACCGACAACCATACCGTTCAATTCCATCTGGTCTGGCACAGCTGCCATATCCACCTCCTTAGCCTCTTCCGTCGGCTCGATGACATCACCGCCGAACTCAATAATGTTTGTAAAGTCCTTCCAACCACGTGTATTTTGGTACTTCTCTTTCGTACCAGCAGGTACATACAAGGGAATGGACTTATCGACCTCCCAACAATAATCATCGATGATGAACGGCTCTTGAATGTATGATATAATTTCATTCATCTTCCAGCAAGTCAAAACCGCATAACTGCTGATCATCGTTAGGCTGTTGGGGATGGTGACAGAAGTAAGTCTGTCGCACCAAGAAATAGAACATTTACCAATGCTTGTCACGCCCTCGGGTAAGACAATGGATTTCAGGTTTGAACAGTAATAGAACGCATAATCACCTATCGTTGTCACGCTGTTAGGGATTGAGATAGAGGTCAGTTTATAACAATTACTGAATGCATAATTACCGATACTCGTCACACCGTTGGGGATGCTCACGGAAGTCAGACCACTGCAACCATGGAATGCATCTTCACCGATACTCGTCACGCCGTTGGGAATAGTGACTGAGGTCAGCCTACTGCAACCAGAGAACGCCCCATCTCCGATAGTCGTCACACTGTTGGGAATGGTAATAGAGGTCAGCTCACTGCATTCATCGAACGCATAATTGCCGATGCTCTTAATGCTGTTGGGGATAGTGACAGAGGTCAGGCCGCAACTGGAGAATGCATAATTGCCGATACTCTTCACGCTGTTGGGAATTATCGTTGTTTTGCAACCTTGAATTAAAGTATTGGAAGCAGTTTCTATAATTGCATTACAATTATCATGTGAATCATACTTTATATTCCCATTTTCCACAACGATAGAAGTCAGCCCACTGCAATTCCTGAAAGCACGTTCTCCAATGCTTGTTACACTATTAGGTATAGTAATAGAAGTTAAGCTGCTGCAATTGTAGAAAGCACCCATTCCAATGTTTGTTACGCTGTTGGGAATAGTGATAGAGGTCAGACCGCTGCTACGCTCGAACGCAGATTGTCCGATTCCCGTCACCTTATATCCTTCAACACTTTCAGGAATAGTAATACTGCCAGCATAAGTGTAATCTATACACCCATAATAAACTTCCACCTCTGTCTCGCTAATGATTCTGAACTTCATATCAACCCCTTCTGCTGTAGGAGCTGTGAATATATCGCCAATAGAAAGAGGTATATTATCAATGATGTTCGTAAAGTCCTTCCAGCCATCTGTATTTTGGTACTTCTCTTTGGTGCCGACTTTTACATAAAGAGGTATGGTCTTATCGATTCCTTCCCAGCAATTCGCTCCTGTCGCAAATGCTTCCTGAATGTTTGATGTTATTTCAGTCAAACCGCTGCAACCTGAGAATGCATTTTCACCGATGCTCGTCACGCTGTTGGGGATGGTGACAGAGGTTAGACCGCTGCAATCTTCGAACGCATAAGCGTCGATGCTCATCACGCTGTTGGGGATGGTAACAGAGATCAGACCACTACAGCCAGAGAAAGAAGATCTGCCAATGCTCGTTATACTGTTGGGGATAGTAACAGAGAGTAGACTGACGCAATCTTGAAACGCCCCTGCTCCGATACGTGTCACGCTGTTGGGAATAATGACCGAGTTGAGACCGCTGCAGCCATAGAACGCCCCCGTGCCAATACTCGTCACGCTGTTTGGAATCGTGATGGAGGTCAGACCATTACAACTATCGAACGCATTGCCGCCAATGATCGTCACACTGTTGGGGATGGTGACAGATTCCAGACCGCTGCAGCCTGAGAACGCCCCCCAACCAATACTCGTCACGCTGTTTGGAATCGTGATGGAGGTTAGACCATTACAACCATATAATGCATAATCACCGATGCTCGTTACTGTGTTGGGAATGGTAACCGAAGTCAGTCCGTTACAACCTCTAAATACTTCATAACCGATTCTTGTCACTTTGTATGTCTTATCATCATAGGTTACAGACTCTGGGATAGTGACTGCACCAGTATAAGCAGCGGAATAAAAGTCCTCTCCTTTGTAAGTTACTTCCACCGTATAAGGTTCAGACGATGAGGTGATGTTGTAATAGATTCCATCTACCTCGAAGTCGTGCGCAAACGATAGCATGGCTATCATCAGGCTCATGGATAATGATAATAATCGTTTCATAATTCTAATCGTTGTTTTGTTAATTCTTTATGGATAGGTTTTCACGTTTTAGGAGGTGAGGGAGTTTCCTTACTTAACCTCCTCATAATATGTAAGTTATTTAATGATGACTTTGCGAGTACGCCCTTTCTGTTTTAAGATGTATAAGCCCTTGCCAGAACGACCAGAACCTTTCATTCCTTCCAGGTTGTAAACCTCTTGACCATTAGCATTGCCACCATCCTTGATGCTGTTGATTTTTGTCGTCCATGCTTCCGGTTTGAAGTTGATGACGGCAGACTGTTGGGCAGAGTAACCATCGCCTTCTTCATTGGCATTGTATGGATAGAGTACCGACAAACGGAACCATCCGTCATAATTGCCATCCCATCCCCAGTTGATGTGAAACAGCCCCTCTTTGTAGCCATCGCAGACAAAGGCATGACCTCCCGTGCTGTTTCTTCCATCATAGAGTACAGGTGTGCCGGCAGCTATCTGCTGGTAGATCAACTCTTCCCATGCCTCGTTGTCGTAGTCGGCACGATGCACCTGACGCATGTCGCTGGAATAGCCGAAATAATAGGGAATGCCATCACACACAGGAGTGGTGTCAGCTCCTGAGCCGTCAGGCGAGTAGTCCATCATAAACGCACATCCACAATAGAGCATCAGTTTGGCAACAGCATTGCCACTGTCTTCCGGAGAGAAGGAATCATAATCCACAAGCATCTTTTCCCAGTCGAATTCAGTGGCAGGCAGTTGCTTCATCTGTAGCTTGTGTGTCTTTGTGCGGTAAGAATAGATGGCTTTTGACGAGGCTGGTTGGCGATAATAGTAAAGTATCTGTGCAATGGCGGTTGCCACACAGCCTGTAACACACCGGCTGCCGTCAACTTCCGGGCATAAGCGGTTGTAAGGGTCGTACTGGCCCCAACGGGTGGACACCAGAGGAGCCACTATAGGCCTCTCTGGTGTAACCACCTCTGCTGTATTGGGCAGACGTTCCAGTGCTTCGGAATAGTATGTCATCCACGCCGACATGCTCTCTGGTACTTTGCCTGCCTCATACCTGCCACTTTCTACGATGCCTAAGATGGGGAAGGCACGGTCATCAGAGGGGGCGATGATGAAACCTCCGCTGCTGATGTTGAAGATATACAATCCACGACAGGAGTCGGCTAACGACAGTTGCCGCAGATTGGCAGACCGAACACGTCGTGCCTCTCCCTTATTGAGACTGGTTAATGCTCGTTGGGCTGCCTGCTCTGCCGTCAAATGGGCTGCATTAGAAGCCAATGCCAGACAGCATGATAGAATTGTTATAATAGTCCTTTTCATCGGATATTGATTTTCTTAATGATGTTTCCTTGTTGCGTTTTAACCTTTACGATATAAGTACCAGCTTGTAGGTTGCGGTTGCCTACCTTCACACCATAAGGCGTATAGACCTGTATATCGCTGTAGTTACCTTTTACGCCGATACTTCCACCGTTATCAAAGAGCATTATGTCAGGCGTCTGTTGAACGAGGGTGATGCCTGAAATGACCGGGGCATTCTTCAAGGCGTAGTCGTTACAGTTGACCAACTCGATTTCATCGTAGTTACTGCCGTTGAACGGCTTGGCAAGAAAAGCCACGACACGCATGTTGTCTTTCACCCAATCCTCGTTCAATTTCACCGTATAGTTCTTCTCAAAGGTATCGCCATTCCAGACTATCGGGTCTCCCCAGATGTCGGATACATTTGTGCGCAGTACTCCATTATGGACATAGTCGTAGATGTATTTCCCGGATTCACGGTCATTCTGAGGTGCCACGACGTTATCTTCGGTAAGCAGCACAGTGAGGTTGGCATATTCCTCAACGGCATCAAACTCGTCGTTCTTCACACCTTTTACCGTGATGTGGGCTTCTCTGCTGCCTTCTGCGTATTCTGCCTCTATGCTCAATTTTGCCAGTGAGGGGGTAGCCTTTGCCTTGTCTACATCAATGTACCTCAATGATGTACCTCCATAAGAAGCATAACGGTTATAGAAAATAGTCGGAGTGTATTGTGTAAAAATGCTGTAAGCATCTGATGCGTCGCACGACATGCCATCGTCAATATGGTTGCCTACCAGTACGATGTCGTCACGTTCCTCCATCAGCTTTGCGATGCTTTTGTGTGCTCTTGGCGTATTGGGACACCACGTCGCGGTATACAGTTCCAGCAGCACTTTGTCACGTCCCATGTCCTTGGAGCTAAACTTTACTTGCACCGACTGTGCATCATCAGTAGTAAAGACTGGCTTTTCTCCGTTAATCTGCATCACGCGTAAATTCATAGTATGACATCCAGGAGAGATGGACGCATCAGATTTAAATTGAATGCTTTGGAAGGTAATGTCTCTTCCCTGTGTGGACCAGGGAATCATTTTTGTTGCAATCTCCTTTCCGTCCAAGTCGCAGGCAAGGGTAACAGAAGTAATGCTCTTCTTTCCCCAATTGCGAAGATACAGATAACCATAGTATCCTTCTCCAGCCTTCAGGTACTTTTCAGACAGTTCCATCTTAACCGTATGGATGTCGTACTGCGGCAATTGGTAACCTTCGACGATACATTGCAGGCTGAGGCTGCGACCACTGTTAGATGTGTCAAGCCATATTTCGTCCTTTCCGCTCCCATTGTAAGGTCCACGCATATAATAGCTGCCGACCTCTGCACCCTCTGATAGGCAAGAAAGAGGATAATTGCTTCCATTCTGTTCATACTCTATGCCGATGAAGATGCTGTCGCCCGTGATGGATATGGGTGTGGACAGTGCTACCTCGTTCCATCCTTCTTTCAGTGTTGTAACATTCTGTACATAGACGTCGTCCTTCTCACGCGTGGAACCTATCCACAGTTTGGTGTTAAGGATGTCAGTATTTAGCAGTGCAAAGCGTACATTGGTGATGCTGTTTCCTACAAACGGAGCCATCTGCTCCTTATTAAACCCGATACATGCCCTGTAGTGTCCTGCATTGGCTCCACCGTATCCGTTTGAACTGATTTCGTCGGTCGTATAATAGCCCAGCTTCATCTGATTGTCCTCAATGTTGTCGTATGGGCTGTCACTAATCTCCACCCCCTCCATCTCTATCTCTTCTATCTTGCTGAAGTTTTCCCAGCCAGTAGCGTTCTTGAAATACTTGCTCCTTCCCGCGGGAACGTACAGAGTGGCATTCTTGTAGATGCTCTCCTCAAAGAAGTCTGAAGCGATTTCTATCGGCATGCTCTTTCTTACCACCACAGATTCAACGGATGTACATCCTTTATACGTATTGCTATACAAAACTTCCAGGCTCTGCGGTATGATAATGGTCTTCAGCAATGAACAGCCATAGAAAGCTTCAGTGCCGATGCTCGTCACGCTGTTGGGGATGGTGACAGTGGTCAGGCCCTTGCAATTATAGAACGCAGAATGATCGATAGTCGTCACGCTGTTTGGGATGGTGACGGAGGTCAGACCGCTGCAGCCAGAGAACGCAGAATAATAGATGCTCGTCACGCTGTTGGGAATAATGGTGTTTTTACATCCTGTTATTAAAGTATTGGAAGCAGTTTCAATTATTGCATTACAGTTCTCTCTTGAGTCATATTTTGTATTTCCGGATGCAACGGTGAGGGAGGTTAGACTGGTGCAATTAGAGAACGCAGAACCGCCGATGCTCGTCACGCTGTTGGGAATGGTGACGGAGGTCAGACCGCTGCAACCATAGAACGCAGTCCAGCCGATGCTCGTCACGCTGTTGGGAATGGTGACGGAGGTTAGAGCGCTACAACCGGAGAAAGCATCATAGTCGATGCTCGTTACGCTGTTGGGGATGGTGACGGAGGTCAGGCTGCTGCATTGATAAAACTCACCATTGCCGATGCTCGTCACGCTATTGGGGATGGTGACGGAGGTAAGACCGCTGCAACCAGAGAACGCATAACTGCCGATACTTTTCACACTATTGGGGATGGTGACGGAGGTCAGGCCTTTGCAACTACCGAACGCGCTTTCGCCAATGCTCGTCACACTGTTGGGGATGGTGACGGAGGTCAGACTTGTGCAATAAGAGAATGTAGAACCTCCGATACTTTTCACACTATTGGGGATGGTGACGGAGGTCAGGTCTTTGCAACTACCGAACGCGCTTTCGCCAATGCTCGTCACACTGTTGGGAATTGTGACGGACTTCAGACCGCTGCAATAAAAGAACGCATGCGGTCCGATGCTCGTCACACTGTTGGGGATGATGGTATTTTTACATCCTGCTATTAAAGTGTTGGAAGCAGTTTCAATTATTGCATTACAGTTCTCTCTTGAGTCATATTTTGTATTTCCTGATGCAGCGGTGACGGAGGTCAGGCTACTGCAACCACTGAACACCCTCTGACCGATGCTCGTTACGCTGTTGGGAATGTTGACAGAGGTAAGACTGTAGCAATCCTCGAATGCGCAACTGCCAATGCTTGTCACGCTATAGGCTATTTCATTATAAGTAACGGAAGAAGGAATGGTAACGGCACCTTTATATTCGTTATAGTATTGAAAGTAAGATGTTCCTTTGTAAGTTACTTCAACAGTATAAGGTTCTGACGATGAGGTGATGTTGTAATAGATTCCATCCACCTCGAAGTCGTGTGCAAACGATAGCATGGCTATCATCAGACAAATGGATAATGATAAAAGTCTTTTCATGTTGTTTTGTTTTTTATATCCTCGCCCCAAAGGAAGGTTGTGTATTAGATTGGTGTTAGAGACAGGGATACAAAAAAGACGTGGGGCTGACTTTATGGTGATCTCTATTCGAGGCTCTGGACTTGCCCACATGTGAAATCAGTCAAACCCACGCTACACAGCATGGGCGTTATAAACTGATGTATCTTCACATGTGGTGGAATTGTCCAGATTCCAAGTTGAAGCTACAAAAGCTAACGCTCTTTATTTATATATGTCTTAGGTTTTATGGTTCGTTCCTATCTCATAGGCTTTGCTTGGTTTTTAGGGTTTTACATTGTTGTTCGTAAACAATTGATGTTGCAAATATAGGGATTATCAGCGAAACTGCCAAATGATTGTACTAAAAAACTGGCATCATGAGGTTTGAAGTTGTTAGAACTCTTGAAATTAAATCATGATTGATCATGCGACGCAAGACCTCGTAAACTGCTCTTACAGAGTGGTTTGCGGAGCGGAAAAGCGGAGAAAGATGTGCGCTAATCGAGCGCTAATCGAGCGCTGAAGGCTACCCCAGCCCTTCACTTAGGGAGGGGGGTATTGTAGGGTGTAGTGTAAGTGTTTTCGGATTTTGATCAATTGTACACTACTCAAACTCATCGAAAAAACAGCCGGAAAGAGAACATTTAGTCCTTGTTTTCCAATTACTATGTGTTTGCCTTCTAACTATATAACAGTTGGAACGCAACTACATAGTAGTTGGCTTGCAAACTCTATGTAGTTGGAGGGTCCGGTGCTCGACTTTCGCTCGAAAGCGTAGTTCTTTATGAGACCTCCATTGTGTAAACAGCTAATTATTAGCGACTTACGGAATTAGCGTCGCATGTTCGATTTGAAGTTTTTTCATCCCCTGTAAGGGCTCCACCATGTTGTTTGCGCTCGATATGGATGCAGCAAGCCCGGAACGAACGCATGTGGGCGTCATTCCGGGCTTGCTATTATCATGTACTCTCACGAGAGAGAGTCGTCACTCTTGGCTTTATTCTGCGGCGAGGGTGAAGCGCTGGAAGGCAACAACCTTCAGCTCCTTGTCCTGAGCGGCGAGCCACTGTGAAACGGTAGCCTTGTCGCCGTCGCCGAACTGGAACTCCTGATCTACGAGGCAGTTCTCCTTGAGGAACTTCTGAACACGACCCTTGGCGATGTTTTCTACCATCTGTGCGGGCAGGTTCTTAGCCTTCTCCTCAGCCACCTCGGTCTTGATGCGGCGGATGTCGTCGGCTTGAGCCTCGGTGATGTTGCCCTTGGCAATGCCTTCAGCGAGGTGTTCCTCGTTCTCTGCGATGTAGAGGTTGTAGCCAGCCTTCTTCAGTGCAGCTTCGACAGCCTTCTGGCACTGCTCCAGCTTGGTCTTCTCAACGGCAGTCTTGTACTCGTTGTCGAGGATTTCCTGCGGAACGCTCTTGGCATCGAGGGCTACCGGCTTCATGGCAGCAACCTGCATGGCAACTTTGTGGCCTGCCTCAGCAGCGCTCTTGTTGGTCTGTACCATGGTGCAGAGGGTGTGCTTGCCCATGTGGTCGTAGATTTCGATGTTCTCACCTTCGAGCGTCAGGTAGCCGTCGAGCTCCATCTTCTCGCCAGTGATGCCCGAACGCTGGGTCACAGCGTCCTGTGCCTTCTGTCCGTCGGCGAGGGTCAGTTCCTTCACTTCGTCGATGTTCTTGCACTTGTTGGCAACAGCTGCGTCAAGGATGCTCTGTGTCAGCGCGATGAAGTCGGCTCCGTTGGCAACGAAGTCGGTCTCACACTTCAGTGCAATCATGGCAGCAAAGCCGTCAACACTCTTTACGAGCACGCAACCGTTGGCGGTCTCACGGTCTGAACGCTTGGCAGCGATGGCGAGTCCGCGTTCGCGGAGCAGGTCCTTAGCCTTGTCGAAATCGCCTTCAGCCTCTGTCAGTGCCTTCTTCACGTCGGCAAGACCAGCGCCGGTCATTGCACGAAGTTTCTTGATATCATCTATTGAAATAGCCATTATGATTTACAATTTACTAATTTACGATTTACAATTTATATAATTACTCAGCGGCGGGAGCTTCCTCAGCCTTCTCTTCCTCGGCAGCGGGAGCAGCCTCTTCAGCTACGGGAGCAGCCTCTTCAGCAGCAGCCTCAGCCTTCGGCTCTTCCTTGCGTGCCTTGCGTGCGCGCTTGGGCTTAGCCTCGGCAACCTCATCGCTCTGTTCAGCGGAAGCCTTCTCGTCGGCCTTCTCAGCCTTGCGCTCCTCCAGTCCTTCTGCAATGGCATTGCAGCAAGCAGTGAGGATGACGTCAACGGAATCCTTGGCATCATCGTTGGCAGGGATGATGAAGTCGATGTCCTTCGGATTAGAGTTGGTGTCGACGATGGCGAAGACGGGGATGCCCAGACGCTTAGCCTCGCGGATGGCGATGTGCTCCTTCATCACGTCAACGACGAAGAGTGCAGAGGGCAGACGAGTCAGGTCGGCGATAGAACCGAGGTTCTTCTCCAGCTTGGCACGCTGGCGTGTAATCTGCAACAGCTCACGCTTGGAGAGGTTAGAGAAGGTACCATCCTCCATCAGCTTGTCGATGTTCGTCATTTTCTTCACAGCCTTGCGGATAGTGGGGAAGTTGGTGAGCATACCGCCCGGCCAACGCTCGATGACGTAAGGCATATTGACAGATGCAGCCTTCTCGGCAACAATCTCCTTAGCTTGTTTTTTAGTAGCGACGAACAGGACTTTCTTTCCTGACTTGGCAATCTGCTTCAAGGCATCGGCAGCCTCGTCGATCTTGGCTACGGTCTTGTGCAGGTCGATGATATGAATACCGTTGCGCTCCATGAAGATGTACGGAGCCATTGCGGGGTTCCACTTGCGGCGGAGGTGACCAAAGTGACAGCCTGCCTCCAGTAACTGGTCAAAATTTGTTCTTGACATTGTTGTTTCTTTTTTAATGTTGTTGTTTACTTTCTTTTTAATTCTATCTGTTGTTAGAACCAGCCGATGAGTAATTGAGAATTGACAATTGAGAATTGACAATTGATAATTAAATCATTGACAATTGGCAAATGACTGTTCAAGTCTCATCGGTTTAGATACTAAACTGTTTCAGCTCGAATACCTTTTCACTCCCTCCCTCAACAGGGAGGGCAGGGGAGGGTCTCGGTATTAACGCTTGCTGAACTGGAAGTGACGACGTGCCTTCGGCTGTCCCGGCTTCTTACGCTCAACGACACGAGAGTCGCGGGTCAGGAAGCCTTCCTTCTTCAGCGCCTTCTTGTCCTCGGCGTTGATCTTGACGAGAGCACGGGCGATAGCCATGCGCAGTGCCTGGCTCTGACCGGTGAAACCGCCACCGTCGAGGTTGGCCTTGATGTCGTACTTGCCTTCTGCCTCAAGCAGAGCCAGCGGCTGCTTAACCACGTACTGCAGGATGGCAGAGGGGAAGTACTTCTCCAGTTCTACCTTGTTGATAACAATCTTGCCGGTTCCCTCTGTGAGGTAAACACGAGCGACAGCGCTCTTACGGCGACCAACTGCATTTATCTGTTCCATTGTATTTATGCTTTATTACTTTAAACCCAATTACTTGTACTGGTTGATATCGATAGCCTTTGGCTTCTGAGCCTCGTGCTTGTGCTCCGTACCGTCATAGACGAAGAGGTTCTTGAGCAGGCTGCGACCCAGAGGACCCTTGGGCAGCATGCCCTTGACAGCGTGGCGGAAGATGCGGTCCATGCCGTCGGGGCGCTTGCGCAGCTCTTCCGGTGTGTTGAAACGCTGACCACCTGGATAGCCAGTATAGCGTGTGTAGACCTTGTCGGTCTCCTTCTTGCCAGTGAAGATGGCCTTCTTGGCATTGATGATGATAACGTTGTCACCACAGTCTACGTGCGGTGTGAAGTTGGGTTTGTACTTTCCGCGAATCAGCTTTGCTACCTTTGAAGCGAGACGACCAACAACCTGGTCTGTGGCATCTACTACCACCCACTCCTTCTTTGCCGTTTCCTTGTTTGCGGAAATCGTCTTGTAACTTAAAGTGTCCATTTCTAATCTTAAAATTTTGTACTACTAAAAAACTTTTTTTGTTTCACCTTATTATATATAAGCACACAAAAAGCACGATGCAGCTGTGGGCTACAATATGCAAAGGTGTGTACGAGCGATTCACTAACCACGATGCGCGGCCAAACGCACCGCTATTAACACTCCCGTACGGGGGACTCTAAGGGTATCCCCGAAATAATCGGACTGCAAAGGTACATCTTTAAATGAAAAACGACACCCTTTGCAGTACTCTATAGTTCTGATTTTATTATTTATTAACCCTTTTCTAAATTATTAACACTCCTATTCCGCCAACCACCCAACTATTTAGTACCTTTGCACAGACTTTCAGAAGGGGGAATAATTCCCCGCAAGATTAACGTAAACACTATGCAAGCAATCATACTGGCAGCCGGAATGGGGCGCCGATTAGGAGAATACACCAAGGAGAACACGAAGTGTATGGTAAAGGTGAACGGTGTGCGGCTGATAGACCGCCTGCTCACCCAACTGTCTGCTCTCGACCTGAAGCGAGTGCTTATCGTCACCGGCTACCAGGGAGAAAAACTCAGGAACCACGTCGGTGACCGCTATGCCGGCAAGCTGACCATTGAGTATGCCGACAACCCCATCTACGACAAGACCAACAACATCTATTCCTTGTCGCTCGTCAAGGAGCAGTTGCAGGAAGACGATACGCTGCTCATCGAGTCGGACCTCATCTTCTCCGACCGTCTCTTCCCCATGATACTCAACGACCCCAACCCCAACGTGGCGCTGGTTGCCAAATACGAGTCGTGGATGGACGGCACCATGGTGCGCATCGATGCCGAGAACAACATCATCAACTTCGTCCCGAAGAAGGCGTTCAACTATGATGACGTGGACAGATACTACAAGACGGTGAACATCTACAAGTTCAGCCGCGAGTTCTCCAGGCATATCTACGTGCCGTTCCTGAATGCCTACTGTGCAGCCCTTGGTAACAACGAGTACTACGAGCAGGTGTTGCGCGTCATCACGCTGTTGGACAACTCCAACATGAAGGCTCTGCCCATTGGCAACGAGAAGTGGTATGAGATAGACGACGTGCAGGACCTGGACATTGCCGAGACCATATTCTCAGAAAACGAAGAGATGCTACACCGTTTCAACTATCGTTATGGCGGCCACTGGAGGTTTCCAAAGATGTTGGACTACTGCTATCTGGTAAATCCATATTTCCCCACTCCGCAGATGAAAGCAGAACTGAAAGCCAACTTCGACACCTTATTGACTGAATATCCATCAGGAATGTTTGTCAACTCTCTTATAGCCGGTAAGTATTTCGGCATCAGTCAACCGTATGTTGTTGTCGGCAACGGTGCTGCTGAACTCATTAAGAGCTTGATGGAGCATATCACCGGGAAGATAGGCGTCATATATCCTACATTTGAGGAATACCCCAACCGCTTATCAAAGCAACAGATAGTTCCTTTCTATCCTGATAACAAAGACTTGGCATACAATGTCTTGGATCTTCAGCAGTTCTTTTCTGACAAAGATATCCAAGCCCTGTTGCTGATTAATCCAGACAACCCTTCGGGCAATTTCATCCCCTTAAATGACATTCTCCACTTAGCCTCATGGTGCCGGGAACGGAATATCATGCTCATCGTGGATGAGTCTTTCGTTGATTTCAGTGATGGCTTTGAGGAGAACTCGCTCTTACACAACGAGCTATTAGAGCAATTCGACAATCTGGTTGTCATGAAAAGCATCTCCAAGTCATACGGGGTGCCAGGCCTTCGCTTGGGCATTTTGGCAAGTAGCAACATAGAACTCATCCAGTGGATCAAGAAAGACATCTCCATCTGGAACATCAATTCCTTTGCTGAGTTCTATATGCAAATCTTCAACAAGTATGCCTCGGATTATATTAAAGCCTGCCATCGTTTTATTAAAGAGCGGAACAGATTTCAGAAACTCCTGGAATCAATTCCTTATCTACGCGTCATCCCGTCGCAAGCCAACTTCTTTTGCTGTGAAGTCATCGATAAATACACCTCAAAAGAACTGACCATTCATTTGCTTGCAGATGATGACATTATGATTAAGGATTGCAATTCCAAGAACTTTTTGCAAGGCAAGAACTATATTCGTCTGTCTGTTCGCAGCGAAGAAGATAACAACAAACTTATTAATGCTCTCAGAGAACTGCAATGAAGAACATTTGTATATGTGGAGGCGGCAATCTGGGACACGTGGTTACGGGTTTCCTGGCTGCTCAAGAGAATCTGAAAATAAGCCTGCTGACAAGGCGACCGGATAAATGGAAAAGACAATTATGTATCCATACTCCAGAAGGAACGGATCTTAATGGTACCATACACCGTGTGTCTTCTTCTCCGGAAGAAGTGGTCAGCCATGCAGATATCGTACTGCTTTGCTTGCCGGGATTCTCCATACCTCCCGTATTGCAGCAGATTAAGGAATTCCTTGCTCCCGGTACTGCCGTTGGCAGCATCGTATCCAGCACAGGATTCTTTTTTGAAGCCATCAAGCAACTATCCTGTTCAACTCCGCTTTTCGGATTCCGCCGGGTTCCTTTTATCGCCCGTACAACGCGATATGGTGAAGAAGCGAACCTGCTTGGCTACAAGAAAGAACTTCAAGTCGCCATAGAACAAACAGACAAGAAAGAAGAACTAAGAAAAGAGTTGCAAGAGATTTTCCGAACGCCCATATTGCTTCTAAATCATTATTTGGAAGCCAGCCTCAGCAACAGTAATCCCCTTCTCCATCCCTCACGACTGTATTCATTGTGGAAAGACTGGCATAAAGGCATCGTTTACAAAAGAAATGCTCTTTTTTATGAGGAATGGACGGACGAAGCGTCACAATTATATATCGATATGGACAAAGAACTGCAAGCTCTGCTCCATGTCCTCCCTGTCACCCCAGGCTGCATTCCTACTGTTTTGCAATACTACGAGAGTAGCGATGCAGAATCATTAACCCGAAAATTACGCTCTATCAAAGCCTTTCAAAACATAAAGGTACCTGTCAGACAAGTCAATGGAGGATGGGAGCCAGATTTTGAAAGCCGATATTTTACAGAAGACTTCCCTTACGGACTCCACCTTATCCAGAAACTTGCCCATGAGAACGGCATTCCGACTCCGAATATGGACACTGTTTACGAGTGGGGCCACAGTAATTTACAGGCACATCATCATGAATAAGGAAACCTTTACTGCGATGACGGACACAAGATTATCTCAATTATTGGCGAAAACCATGAATTACGTTTGGCTTCATGGATGGAAGTACCGTGCCGTAGCGCGACAACACCGCAGGAAGGTAAAGGAACTGAGCGGCAAGCAACCTGTCCGGGTGGTGTTCATGGCTATAGACCTCGCACTTTGGAAATATCAGGAGATTTACGACTTGATGGCAAGCGACAAGCGGTTTGCACCTACCATCCTGCTGTCGCCCTGTATGGGACGGGATTTCGAGAACGACTTGGCACCGCTACGGCGCTTCTTCAAGGCAAAGAACATCCCATACGTAGACTATACCGGTACGCCCATAGACATCAGAAAGGAACTGAATCCCGACATCATTTTCTATACACAGCCATACGAGCACCTGCTCATTGACCAATATGACTGTACCCACTTCTATGACCTCTTATTGTGTTATCTGCCCTATGCTTATTGGACATCTACGGGCAAGCTGTCTTATGATCTTCATTTCCACAATCAGGCGTGGCGTCTGTATTATTCCAGCAAGCTGCATCTTGAAGAAGCTAAAAAGGTGTCAACTAATCATGGGCGGAATGTGCGGGTCGCCGGCTATGCCAAGGCTGATGACTTTCTGAAGAAGAATCATCAGGAAACGGTCTGGAAAACGCCTGATGACCGTCGCCGACGTAAGCGAATCATCTGGGCACCCCACTTCTCCATCATCGCAGAAAACTCGGCTTTCCCTCCCCGTTCAAACTTTTTGTGGATGGCATCGCTCATGCTCGACATGGCACGCGAGTATGCCGACCGCATACAAATAGCCTTCAAACCACACCCGGCTCTTCTCACACAACTTTATCAGCATAAGGACTGGGGCAGGGAAAAGACGGATGAGTATTATGCGCAATGGCAACAGATGGACAACACCCAACTGGAGACAGGCGAGTACATCAACCTGTTCATGACCAGCGATGCCATGATTCACGACAGCGGTTCTTTTGCTGTCGAATACCATTACTCCAGGAAACCTGTCATGTTCATTTCCAAGAATATGGATTCCATCCTGTCCACTCAAAGTGAATTTGGCAGGAAAGCTTATGGCATGCACTACCTGGGCAAGGACGAGGCTGACATCCGGCACTTCATAGAAGATGTGGTACTGCAAGGGCATGACCCCATGAGGCCGCAGCGTGAACAGTTTTTCAAGGACTACCTGTTGCCGCCTAATGAAAAGAGTGTGGCACAGAATGTGGTTGACGATATCGTAGAATCCCTTCATCTGTAGAAACATGGGCGAACAGAATACACTGAAAGAGAAAACGGCAAAGGGACTGCTTTGGGGCGGTATGAGCAACGGTATTCAGCAGTTGCTCACCTTGGTGTTTGGCATTATCCTTGCCCGGAAGCTCTCACAGGCCGACTACGGCATGATAGGCATGCTTGCCATCTTCTCAGCCATAGCAGCCTGTATGCAGGAAGGCGGTTTCATTTCGGCTTTGAACCGCAAGAAGGAAGTAACGCAGCGCGACTACAATGCCGTTTTCTGGGCTTCCTTGCTTACCAGTATTTTCTTCTATGCTTTGTTTTTCTTTTCAGCTCCGTTGATAGCGCGGTTCTATGGCATTCCTGAACTGGCACCGTTGGCACGCTATTCGTTTCTCAGTTTCCTGTTGGTAAGCTTCAGCATCGCTCCCAGGGCATACATCTTTCGCAACATGATGGTGCGGCAGAGCAGTATCATCAGTATTGTTTCAGTGTTCCTGTCAGGCGTTGTGGGCATCGTCATGGCAATGAACGGGTTTGCCTACTGGGGCATCGCCACTCAGAACATTGTATTTACGCTGAGTGTAAGCGTACTCAATTATTATTTCTCCGGATGGAGACCGTCATTGCAGATAGACTTGCGTCCTATCCGTGAGATACTGGGCTTCAGCAGCAGGCTGATAGCTACGAATATCCTTACTGCTGTCAATGCCAATTACTTCTCGGTATTGTTAGGACGTTTCTACACTCGTGAGGAGGTGGGCGACTTTACGCAGGCAAACAAGTGGAATACCATGGGTCATTCCTTTATTACCAGTATGCTCTATGGCATAGCACAGCCTGTCCTTACCAAAGTGCAGGACGATATACCCCGGCAGAAACAGATTTTCCGCAAGCTTCTTCGCTTTACGGCCTTCGTCTCGTTTCCTGCCATGCTGACACTTTCGCTTGTGAGCCATGAGTTTATAGTCATTCTCATTACCGAGAAGTGGCTGAACAGTGCTCACTTGCTGCGCCTGCTGTGTGTGGCAGGTGCCGTTATGCCTGTAAGTTACCTGTTCTCCAACCTCTTGATTAGTCGTGGGCACTCGTCTTCATACATGTGGTGTATGCTGGCGCAATGTATAGCCCAGCTCGTTGTCGTGGGGTTGGCAGTTCCTTTCGGCATACGGTTCATGGTCGTAGGGTTTGTGGCAGTGAACATCCTTTGGGTAGTTCCCTGGTTCTTTCTTGCCCGAAAAGAAATCCATTTGAGTGTTGTTGAGGCTCTGAAAGATGTCACTCCCTATATGCTGTTGGCAATAGGTAGCGTGGGCATTGCTTATCTGGCAACTTATGGCATCAGTAATCTATACTTCTCGTTAGTAGCCAAGGTCTCGGTTTCGGTTGCTATTTATTGCATTTCCTTGTGGTTGTTACATTCCACTATCTTTAAGGAAGTTGTCTTGTTTATGGTTAAAAAGGAGATAACATGAGTCTGTCAGCAACAAAGAAGGTCAGGGACAGCAACATGGAGTTGCTCAGGGTGGTCGCCATGCTGCTCATCATGGTTGTTCATGCCAATTTCAGGGCACTGCCAAAGCCTGATGCCGCGGCAATAGCGGCAGCGCCGACTTCTGCCTTCCTCCAGTTTATGAGTGAGGGCTTTACGATCGTAGGCGTTGACGTCTTCGTCATGCTTTCCGGCTGGTATGGTATTCGTCCCCGTTTATCTCGCCTGTCAGAAATGCTGTTCCAGGTGATATTCTTCGGTCTGGTGTGTCTTGGAATCGCTTTTCTTATCAGCGGTCAGTTGCCTCAACGCGCATTACTCACGGTATTGATGCTGAATGAAGGCGACTATTGGTTTGTGAAGACCTATATTGCCTTATATCTCTTTGCTCCTGTATTGAACAGCTTTGCTGAAAATGCAACCAAGCAGCAGCAGGAACTGGTACTGACAGGTGTTTTTGCCTTTATGTTCCTCTTCGGTTGGCTATTCCAGTCTTCAGCTTGGATACTCTCTGGTTATTCTCTTCCCTGGTTTATGTGTCTTTATCTGTTAGCGCGTTACATGCACATACACCAACCTTGGTTCACAAGGTTCCATTGGAAGGTAGACTTGCTGCTCTATCTGACCGTTGCAGCCTTCCTCACTATTGTTGTGTTTGTGATGCGACACTATAACCTTGGCGGATTACTGTATTTCTACAACAGCCCTGTCGTCGTTGTCGGAGCCATGTATCTGCTGCTCTTCTTTAGTAAATTATCCTTTCACAGCCGGTTTGTCAACTGGTTAGGCATATCTGTGTTGTCGGTATATCTCACCCACAGCAGCAGTTTCCTTGCGCAGTATTATGACGGGGCTGTGAGGCAATGGTTTTATGGGGAGACTCTACTCACCTTCCTTTTCAATGTCAGTCTGTTGATAATAGTCGTCTTTTTCGCCTCCATCCTCATGGACAAGATACGCCTCTTGCTGTGGCAACAGTTGAAAAGCATCCGTCTCAGTAATAAAAAGAATAAAGACCAAGATCAATTTATTTTACTATAACCATTCCTTTGAGCACCATGACAGCAGAAGAGACTAACAAACAGAAGCAGCTGTTCGCCAGCGAAAAGAAGCCTTCCATGAAGCGGCGGAAGGACGGGCATGACTATCGTGGTGAGCGGTTCTATATGATAACACTTGCAGTTGAGGGCAGATACCCGATACTTGGACATGTGGAAGGGCGTGGAGAAAGTGATGATGCAAAGATGGTGTTGTCGCCATTGGGTGAGAGGGTTCAGCAGGAGTGGATGCACATCAGCAGCATTTACCGCCAGGTTGCAGTCGTCGCCCTTCAGGTAATGCCAGACCACCTGCATGGCATCCTCTATGTCAGGGAACATACCGACTTTCATTTGGGTCAGGTCATCAAAGGGTTTAAATTGGGGTGCAACCGCGTGCTGAGGGAAATGCTGGTTGCGATGGAATCGCAACCCACAAGGGAAGGGGCGCAACCCACGAGGGAAGGGGTGCTAATAACAGCAGAAGGGGCATCAGTAAGGGAAGGAGAAAACAAAACAAGGAACAGGGCGTGTCCCCTTCCCTTGTATGCTGCGATTTCATCGCAGCCCCCTGCCAAGGCGACCTTATGGGAGCCGGGCTACAACGACCGCATTCTGCACAACTACAGCACCTTGGAGAAATGGAAGACCTACCTCAGAGAGAACCCAAGGCGGTTAGCCATTCGCCGTGCTCACCCCGAATACTTTCGTGTCTGCTTCAACCAGCGAGTAGGACAACACTCCTTTTCTGCCATCGGCAACCGCTTTTTGCTCGATTGCCCAGAGAAAGTACAGGTACAGCTCTCCCGTTCGCTGACCACCGAGCAGGTAGACATCCAAACTGACAAGTTCCTTACTATGGCTCACAACGGAGCCGTTCTGGTGTCGCCTGCCATCAGTAAAGGTGAGCAGGCGGTCATGCGTGCTGCCCTTGATGCTGCTTACCCTTTGATATTCCTCACGCCATGGGGCTTCAATACATTTTCAAAACCTGGTCATCAGTATTACGATGCCTGCTCTTCGGGGCACTTTCTCATCCTCGCCCCCTGGCCGCATCACAACGAGCGCATTCCACTGACACGACAGATGTGCCTCGAACTGAACCAGATGGCAAAGGATATATGTGAAGGCCATCATATAACAGACAATTAATTGATAAGCATAAAGAACGATGAAACACCCGTATAAGACAGACATTGCGGTATTGATGCTCTTCTTTAACCGCCCCGATTCTTTTCAACAAGTCTTTGAAGAAGTAAAGAAAGCACGCCCATCTAAGTTGTTCCTCTACCAAGACGGACCGAGAGGAGAGGAAGACATGCCGGGCATTGAGGCTTGCCGTGCCATTGTCAGCGACGAGCAGATAGACTGGGAATGCGAGGTGCACCGTAACTATCAGGAAAAGAATCAAGGATGCGATCCGTCTGGCTACCTCTCTCACAAGTGGGCGTTCTCCTTGTCAGACAAGTGTATGGTGCTGGAAGATGATGTCGTTCCGTCACAATCGTTCTTCCCTTTCTGCAAAGAGATGCTCGACCGCTACGAACATGATGAGCGTATAACGATGATCTCTGGTTTCAACACTGATGAGATAACCCCAGAGGTGCCTTATGACTACTTCTTTACTTCTGTATTTGCAATCTGGGGCTGGGCTTCATGGCGTAGGGTTGTTGAGCAGTGGGATGGTACCTACTCCTTTCTTGACGATACTTTCAATATGCGTCAGTTGGAAGCCTTGACCAAACAGCGTAATGTGCGAAGCGACTTTATCAAGATGTGTCACGATCATCGCGACAACGGAAAGCCATATTTTGAAAGTATCTTTTGGTCAACGATGCTCTTTAACAGCGGTCTTGCCATCATGCCTACAAGGAATCAGGTCAATAACGTAGGAGCTACCAACGACTCCACCCACTATTCTGCCTTGAAAACCATGCCACGCCGTTTGCAACGCATCTTTACCATGAAGCGGTACGAAATGGAATTTCCGCTGAAACATCCACGATATGTCATAGAGTATATCCCCTTCAAAGAAAGCCACTACCGAGTAAATGCTTGGGGACATCCTTGGATAAAGGTCGGGCGCTCCTTTGAAGAGTTGTGGCTGAACTTGAAGGGTGGCAATTTCTCCATGATAACGAAGTCTGCACGCCGTCGCATCAACAAATGGTTGGGAAGGGACAGACATGTGTGAATGTAGGTATAGATGTCGTTTTAAAGTTTAACACTATGACAAAACTCGGTATATTCTTCTGTAATAAGGGTATAGATCATGTTGATTGCCGTCATATCTCTACAGGCAATCCAGGTCTTGGGGGCACGCCTTTTATGTTCTATGTGATTTCTTATCTGCTATCTGCCAGAGACAACGGCATTGATGTATTACTGCTGACTACCCATAAGGGCATTTTCCCCGACAACATAAAAACAGGGATTGCTGCAAATCTTCATGAAGCATATCAAATCTGTGAAGAACAAGATTTTGATTATCTGTTGGTGAAGCACTATGATTACTATGCTGCGGCAGACAGGTTCGTCTTTACGAAGGCAGGGAAGACAAAACTACTGGTGTGGTGCCACAACTTCGCAAGTTACAAGGCTCTCCATCTGTATGCCAAAAGCCCCAATGTATGTAAGATTGTTGCCGTAGGACGCGAACAGATGGACCTCTACAGAGATCATCGGGCTTTTTTGAAATCTGAATATATATACAACTGTATTGATGTTCCGCTATTATCCGAAAAGACTTTTTGCCTACAACCATTCGGCGAAAGAAAGAACATCGTCACCTATATGGGGGCTGTCATCCGCGGAAAAGGTTTCCACATCTTAGCCAAGGCATGGAAGGAAGTCGTCAGGCAAGTACCTGATGCCGAACTGTATGTCATCGGAAGCGGAAACCTCTACGGCGATGGGAAGTTGGGAAAATGGAATCTTGCAGAGGAGAAATACGAGAATTCATTCATGAAGTACCTGACCAAAGACGGGAAAGTGCTACCCAGTGTACACTTGATGGGAGTTCTTGGGCAAGAGAAATTTGATATACTCAGACGCACGAAAGTGGGAGTCCCCAATCCTTCCGGTCTTACAGAGACCTTCTGTATTTGCGGTGTAGAGATGCAGATGGCTGGAGCAAGGATTACTTCCATCCGATGTGCAGGCTATCTTGATACTGTAGTGAACGGAACGCTCTACAGAAAAAGGTCACAATTAGCTGAAAATATTGTCACCGAACTTAAAAGGAAAGACAGCGATTATGCAGGAACTGTACAGTTCATCAACGACAATTTCTCACAGTCCGTGGTAGCATCCGAATGGGAAAGACTGCTGAAAGAATGTATCCCCCAAGGCACTCACCTGCACGAAGTTCTCCCCCTGACCTATCATCGTTTCAAGTTGAAGTGGCTCAAGGAATATTTCCGCAAGCTGAAGTCAGTCGTTCCATTCCTTTATACTGTCCTGCCTGCACTTGGTCAGTTTTTGGATTTGTGGGATAAGGTTGACTACAAGCTTTTTAAACTCAGGAACGGGTTCATCTAATACTTTGGAAAAGTATACGCCAGTTCGGGATCAGTCATTCCATCGCCACTCCATCATGAATCTAAAAAGATGACTACATTCTACATGGACTTTGTATGTCGTTGACAAACAGCGATATATAAAATCCTTTCGCTGAAATAACCTACATCTTTCTGCACCGATTGCATGAAACAGGTAAAATCAGGTTTTTGTACATTTATACGTTCTTTTCAGGTTGTTAACAAATAGGGGCGTTTTTACCGAAAACAAACCGTTGGAAAGCAACTACTATGTAGTTGGAATGCAACTAATATGTGTTTGCACGCCAACGACTATGAGTTTACCTTGCAAGGAAGTACTCCTTGCAATGGTGGTGTATGTTAAATCCCCGGAATGTAGGTATGCGTTCATCTTGAAGTTTGTAATCTACTGACTGTCAGTGTGTTAGAAAAAGCGTGCAGAATGTAGTATTATTTTTCTATTCTCCCAGTAGGGGAACCCTCATCGGTGTAGTTTGCGCTTGACAAACGGTTAGATATACATCACATCCTTGCACTGATATCAGACTTTCTTATCCCGAACTGGAGTAAGAACGTACCCTTTAAGCGAGGTATGACCAGAACAGTGAGCCGTTGTACAGCCATAGCCACAAGGTGAGAAACAGCAGCACACTGCGCAATGCCATCTTCACATGACGGGCGGTAGCCGCCAACAGGCAGGCGATGGCTATGGGAATGACGAAAGCCCAGTGGGATGTCATGATGTAAACCTCGTCAATGCCGAAGCCAAGAAGCATATGGAGAAAAGCGTCAACAGCCAGTCCTGACAGACACATCCACAAGAACTTGCTACGTCTGCCACACCAGATACCAGCAAGGAAAAGCAGAACCAGTATACCCTCTACGGCATAGCTGTAAGCGTGGCGGTAGTGAACGATGAGGGGGCGGCCGCGGAAGACATCACGCAGCAAGAAGTCTTCATGCAGTTGAATGCCCTCTCCGAAGACGTTCTCCACTATACTCTGCCACCGTGGTGTAGACACGTCGGTCCAGCTCAGGAACATCCCTTTGCCCATCGTCTCTACCTTCTGGCGTGGTGTGGAGTCATACTGATGGTCGCGCTGATATCTTGCACGGATGCGTTGTTTCAGTTCTTTCTTGAAGAGCATCTCGATGTAGGCACTGTCCTTGAAGCTTGTCGTGTCGGCAATCTGTGTCCAAAGCAGTGCCTTGCCCTGCCGGTCGGCTCTAGCAAATACGCTGCTGTTCCAGTCTTCGCGAACTTGCTCTTGTGCGAAAGCCACCCAGAAGAGCAATGCAGAAGGCAGAATGGCCGCCAAGATGAGGTAACGCAATCGGAAGAACTGTCTGCCATTGACGAAGAGGGCATCGATAAAAACCTTCAAACCATTGCTCAGAGTCATGCCTGCTACAGGCAGAAACAACCACCAAGTTTGCTTGACAGAAAGCTTTTGTCCCTCTTTCATCGCCTTTCCTGCTACATATAATGCCCCCATAAGCATCGTCAAAGAAAAACCGAAGAGGTCGGGAGCAATCATAGACAGCAAGGAATAGGCAAAGGAGAACAGCATTACCGACAGCAGGTTAGCATCAAAACGGCATAAGCCAACAAGTTCGCGTAGAATGCGGTATAGAAAGACATACGCATAAAATACCGCTGCCAGCAGCAGGAACGCTATGACGAACTGAGAGCAATTGATTCCAAAGATATTTATCAGCAACTGGTTGAGCAGGTAAAGCGGATAGAAAAGAGGTGCAACCAGTGGATGCCGATAGGGTTCATAGACAATAATCCAGTCGGTCATCATTGTGTATGAATAAGCATCGAAGCCAGAAACGGGAACTTCATGGATAAAGTCGCTGCCATTACCGTGCATCCTGTGAGCCACCGCACCAAAGAAACGGGCAACAAAGCGCACCTGCCACATCAGGAAGACTAATGTCATCAGTAATGCCGGTACAGTTTCTTCGCGTTTTACTCTAAACAACTCCCTCATCATACCCACAAAAACTTTCCTATCAGCCATCCGTTATACATGAGCAAGTATAGTGTCAGCACCAGGAGCAGTCCTCTCATGTAGGGAAGCATGCTGTGGTGCAGCCGGTTCACCAGGAAGCCTATCGCTATCGGGATGATGAACATCCAGTGGGCAGACATGATGTAGACTTCGTTGATGCCGAATCCTAAGCCGACATGCAGCCCCATGTCGAGCAGGAACCACGAGAAGACCATCCACAGGAACCGTTGACGGCACCCTAACCAGAGTCCTGCGACGAAGAGGAACACGATGAATGCCTCTACGAAATAGGGGTAGGTGTTACTATAGGGCACGATGACGGGACGTGTGCGGAAGACATCCTGCAACAGATAGTCGGGATGCAGCTGGACGGACTCCCCGAAAAGATTCTCCGTGATGCTGCTCCACCGCGACGTGGTCACGTCTGTCCACCGCATGAACTCGCCCTCCATGAGCGGCGTACCTTGTATCTGCCGCTTCTTCTTCGGTTGTGCAGGAGCCTTGGACTTCGGCTTTTGGGCTGCCGGAGCCTCCTTCTTAGCCGTCTCCACAGGCTGGTTTTGTATCTTGGCAGTGTCTTCCCTGGCTTTCTCCTGCATCTTTCGCATGGCTTTCTGCCGTGCCTCCAACGCTTTCCGCTGCTTGGCCTTCAACTCGTGGCGTGCCTGTTCGCCCTCCCATACGAACTGCCGGTATTCAAATCTGCTGAAGCCCCACATCAAGGCAGCAGGTAGGATGACGGCAAGCAGCAGGTGCTTGGGCATGAAGAAGCGTTTGCCGTTGGTGAACAGCGAAGCCAGGAAGATTTTCAACCCGTTGTTCAGCGACACGCCAGCCGTCGCAACGAAGAGCATGACGGTCTCCACCACCCCCATCTCGCGATGCTCCTTGATGCTTGTTCCCGCTACATAAAGCGTCAGCAGCAGCAACATCATCGAGACGACGAAGTGGTCGGGAACCATTGTCGAGAGGAGGATGTAGGCAAAAGAGAAGAAGAACGCCGTCAGCAGGTACGCATCTATACGCTTCAGTTCCACCAGTTCGCGCAAGATCCTGTACAGGAAGATGAAGGAATAGAATGCTGAGAACACCAGAAGTGCGCCCACGACAAACTGCACACAGTTGATACCTGTCAGCCACATCAGTCCTTGGTTCAGCAAGTAGAGCGGATACATGAAGAACGCCAGAAGCGGATGGCGGTAGACATTGTAGCGTGCCTCCCAGTCGGAGACGACATAATAGGTGATGGGGTCGAAGCCGGAAACCCGGAAGCCGAGGATGAACAAGTTCCAGTAGTCCTTGCTCAAAGGGGTGAACTGTCCGTAATACCGCCACACCATCAGTGCATTCAGCAGCACAAAGAACAGCAATGCGGCACAGGCTATCCACCGCTCTTCCTGACGGATGGCAAACACTCGCAACAATCCACCTTCTCCTTTTTGACAACTCATTCTCATACGTATGATACAGAAACAGTTCTGAAAGGTTTATAATAACTCTTGTCGGCATAGTCCATCATCTGTTTGTCGCCCATACTGTCGCCAAAGGCTATCAGCTCGTAGGTAGACCGGTGGGGGAAGGCACGGTCTATGCGCTTCACCTTCTCCCTGCCGTAGCAGTTCTTTGTCAGGAACTTGCCCGTCACGTGGTCATGTCGCACGTCGATGCGCGTACATGCCACCACCACCTTGTCGCCGTAGTCGGCAAAGAAGGGGCGCACCCAGTTGTCGATGCTGGCGCTGACGATGATGACCGATGCTCCTTCGGCAAGCGCCTTCTTGATGACAGCCTTCCCGTTAGGACGCATCAGGTCGGCACACTCTGTAGCAAACCTCTGGCAGAGTGCGTCAAAATGGTCTATCTCCATGCCTTTGAAGAAGTAGGAAAAGAACTGTTGCTTCGCTTTCCAGTTGGGATAGAGCTTCAACTTCATCAGCACCAATAGCGGCGAGAACAGTACCAGGCCCCAGAACAGCCGCTTGCCACCGCATGCAAAGCGTATGAACTCCAGCAACGTGTCCTTCGTTGTCAGCGTTTCGTCGAAGTCAAAGGCATATACTTTCTTTTTCATTTCCATGGTTTTGCGATGTTTAATCTATGGTTTCACCGTCCAATACCTATGCATCAGAGAAGTCCTTACGACAGGTAGATGATGAAGAGGAAGCTGGCAAGCCACGCCACGAGTATGAGTTGTGTGAACGTGTCGTGCAGGACCACCTTCGTCGGGTCGCCGCTCTTCTGGTCTACGACGGCTATCTGGATGTATCTCAGCAAGCCGAGCAGCACGAAGGCGGTCGTCAGGTAGAGGTCGTCGGTATGGAACCGTGCCACCACCTCCGGCGAAACGGTATACATGATGTAGCAAACAAGCGTTACCGATGCCGTTATCGTGATGGCTTGGTTGATGAATGTCAGGTTGTAGCGGCTGGTGTTGGCACGCGGAGCCTCGCCCGTAGCCTCCATGCGGAGCACGTCGTCGCGCCGTTTGGCAAACGAGAGGAAGAGTGTCAGCAGGAAGGTCATCATCACTATCCACCGGCTCAGTGCCACATTTGCGGCAAAACCTCCTGCAAAGATGCGCATGACAAAGCCCATGGCGACGATGCAGACGTCGATGACGGCAAGCTGTTTCAGCCACTTGCAGTAGCAGATGTTCATCAGCCAGTAGGACAGGATGACTGCCGTGACACTCCATGCCGGGTTATTCCAGCCTTCCCCTTCACGCAGCGATGGCAACAGCCATGCCCCCATCCATATCGTTGCCACAGAGAGCAACACCAGTACCCCCATCAGTCCGTAAGCCCGTCTCACGCTGACAGCTCCCGAAGCTATCGGTCGTCCACACTTGGCAGGGTGGCGGCGGTCGTCTTCCACGTCGATGATGTCGTTCAGACAGTAGACAGACGATGCGGCAAAGCAGAAGGCAACGAGCGTCACGACGGTTGCCGACACCTTCTCGCCGTTGAGGAGGGCACCGCCAAAGAACACGGGCAGGAGTACAAACACGTTCTTCGTCCACTGCTGGGGGCGTATCAACTTGATGATTGCTTTCATTTCTTCGTTTCCTTTCTTGATGGTTTTGTATGGTTCAGCCGGTTAAACAACACGACATCCAACAGCCAGTGCAGCAGCCAGGCGGCAGGCAGAGTCAGTGCCACGCATGCCAGCACCTTCGGCCAGTAGCTCCAACCCAGCTTCTCCAAGTGTACCAATATGAAGTGGACATGTATCAGATAAATCTCCAGGCTGATGGTACCTACAAAGCGGAAGCAGGCGTTCACCTTCTCTGGCAGGCGGTCGAAGAGTTCGTTCAGCAACAGGATGCCCGTCACCGTTAGGGGGATGTAGAGCATGCGTTCGATGAACAACGGGAACTTGCCGTGGCGTACCTGCTCCAGATAGATACATGCCGACAGTGTCAGCACAAAGAGGAAGAGCACCATCCACAAGGCAGTGCCGTCGAGAGAGCGTCGCTGCCGGATCATCTCACCCATGTTGATGCCAATGAAGAAGATGGGCACCCGGCTCCAGAAGATTTCGATATGGCCTACAGCCTGGTGCACGGGAGTCACCCATTGTACGATGACACACCAGCACACCATCGCCACCGGCAACCACCTATAGATGGGGTGGCGGCGCACCAGTTCCATATAGGGCGGCGCCAGCAGGTAGAGCACCATCGTGGCAGGGATGTACCAGAAGGTCAGCTCGTCGTGCAGCCAGAAGTCCCAGTTAATGGTGATGTCGCCAATGAGGTCTATCCAGCTGGTCGAGAAACCGCCGTTGTTGAAGAACCGGGGAATGTAGAAGGCACTCGACATGATGAGCCAGGCGGGAAAGATGCGCAGAAACCTTCTTTTGTAGAAGGAGGTGAAGGCTGAAGGTTGAAGGGGTGATGAGGTGAGTCCCTTCGACCATGCGAACCACAGCCCCATGCCGCTGAGGAAGAAGAACATGTCTACGCCGATGTTTCCCATGCGGCGCAGGCCGAAGAACATGTCGTTTCGCGGCAATCCCACGTGGAAGAGGATGATGAAGAGCATGGCAGCCCCCATCAACTCACCGCGGTATCGGCTTATTTTGTTGAGTTCTATGTCTTTCATTGGCTTATGGTTTTGGTTCTTGTATCTGTTTGTTGCGCTGTAGTACCTTCGGCGACCCTTCTTGAATCCGCTTGAACAGCAGTGCCAACGCTATGGAGGCAATCACGTAGAGCAGCAATCCCTCCAGCAGGTCGCCCCTGTAGCTCAGTCCGATGAACACCCTTCGGGCGATAGGATGGCAGACGAAGAGGGCTGCGGAGATGCCTCCCATCCACTCCAAGCCGCGCAACAGCCATCCGGGTAGCAGCTTCACCAGCGTGAATCCTGCCGAGCAGACGAATAAGGGAACCAACATCCAGCCGAAGAAGGTCTGCCCCTCGGTGTAGATGAGGATGAGCGAGATGAGGCAGAACAGCCAGTTGTAGTTCTGCGGCAGCGTCTTGGGCAGCCGGCCGTAGAGCAGTCCGAGTCCGAAGGGCAGCATGCCGCCCATGAAGTTGTAGCGGTAGCGGTTCAGCTCCTCGCTCTCCGGGCCGAAGAGCAGCTGAGCCAGCGTGCACACCGCCATCAGTGCCACCGTCCATCCCCAGTGGCGACGGTAGAGCAAGAGGCGGTAGACGACATACAGTTGCAGCATCAGTCCGAAGAACCAGTAAGGCCCGGGCCAGATAATCTGGTCGGGACTGGGCAGCATGTTGTTGAACATGCCCAGCTGGGCAACGATGTCGAGCGCACGGTAGTGGTGTCCGCGTGGCATGATGGTGTCGATGACGACGAAGGCAACAAATCCTGCAAACATCATCTTGAACAGTTTCTGGTAGTGATGCCAGATGAAGGGCAGGGGAGCTACCTGCGACACGGGATGCAAGGTCGGTCCTTCATACTTCCTGACCAGTCCGTAGGCACTCAGGAAGAGGAACAGCGGCACGCCATAGTGTCCGAAGAACGACAGCAGATGTATGGGCAGCAGGGCATCAGGGTGTGCCAGCACGCCGTTCAGTCCTTCTACGTTCGACTCGAAGAACTGGTATTCGTTCTCCCTGACGATGCCGCGCAGCCAGTGGCAGTAGTTGTGCAGCACGATGCCAATGATGGCAATACCGCGCAACGCATTACATTCAGCCCGTGTCAACAGTTCATTTCCCATGTTTCAATTTTCATCTTTCATCTTCTTGTCATAGTCTACCTTCGCCTTGATGATGCGCGGTCGCTGCTCGTTGTAGTTGGGTGACAGCACGTTGTACTCCTCATGATAGTCTTTCGACTGTATGCCTGCCAGGTAGAGCAGCAGGTGCGGCAACGCATCGGTCATCATCCTGCGCTTCCTCGCCTGGATGATTTCGCTGAAGATGTCAGGGTGTGCCATCACATACTTGTGGGAACACCATATCCAGAACGGTACGTCGAACTCCTGATGTGCCAGCCGTGCGGTGATTTCTGCACTATGGTCTCTGCCGAAGTATTTGTAGCCGTCGTCGAAACACTCTTCACCGTGGTCGGCAAGGTAGATGACCACCGCCTCTTTGTTGTCGAACCGCTTCACAATCTGGTCTACGATGGAGTCGTTGTAGAGGGTGGCGTTGTCGTAGTCTGCCAATATGTTGCGCTTATGCCCCGACAGGTCGGGACGCTCATAGTCGTCACCAGTCCACTTCCTGCGGTCTTTGGGATAGCGTTGCCGATAGTTCACGTGCTGTCCCATGAGGTGGAAGATGAACAACTGTCCCTGAGCTTTTTCTTCACTTCTCTCTCCTAACATATCAAAGTCCTTCAGGATGCCCTCGTCCAGCGCGTGAACCTTCTCGTTGCGCGTGTCAAACTGCGCCTCGCTCAGCACCGGGTTGTTGAGGAAGAAGCCTCCGGAGAAGTCGAAGACCTCCTCCTTGGCTCGTGGCAGGAACTGGTTGGTGAGGAAGGTGACATGGTAGCCGGCCTTGCGGAAGATTTCCGGGAAGAGCGGATAGTCGCACCACTCGCCTTTCTGTCCTACGACATGCATCGAGAACATGTTCTTGAAGACATAGCTTGTCAGGTTCCACGGGGCTACAACGTCGGTGAAGGGGACGAGGCGCCCCGTCTTGCGCATTGCCACCTGCCGGGGTGTCGTCTTCTTCTTGTATCCATAGAGCTGGGCATGGTACTTGTTGTAGCTCTCACCGATAACCAGTACGATGACGGGGCTGCGATACGAGCAGCTGTCTACCTGTACCTTGTCCTTGGCGGCTATCAGCTTGTCTACCTGCTCGTCGGTCAGTTGGTTGGAGAAGAGGCTGAACGCCAGCCTGTACGCCGGTAAATAGAAGTTGGCATGGTCCTTCGTCGTCAGCTCATGCTCCACCTGTCCGATGTTCTGTTTGCTGAACATGTCTGCCATCTCTACCTTGTTGCTCCACGAAGTCACTGCCGCCCAGACGAGGAGAATGAAGAATGAAGAATGAAGAATGAAGATTAGTGCCGCCGTATAGCGGTTGTGGGCTGCCAGAGATGCCGTTCTGCCGGATAGTTGCTGCCACCTTTTACTTTTGCTGACGAAGATGCAGGCGGCATGGACCAGAGCGATGAGCAGGATCCAGCCGCAACCGGAGAACAGGACATCTGCCGACAGGTAGGAACTCAGGAACTCCGAGGCTTCGCGCCCCGTCGTCTCGCTTGCCAGGAGCAGCATCGTCGGGTTGAGGGTGGAACCGAACTTCACGAAGCAGAACACGTCGACGAGGGCCAGTACGTAGGCAACGACGGCAAAGACTGCACGCACCCACCGACGTACCTTCTGCGGAAAGAGGCACAACACGAGGCATACCACGTAGATGTCCAGCAGCAGTTCCAGCCACAGATTGTCATACACCTTTGCACCACGCCAGTGGGGTACGACGATGTAACTGCCTGCAATGCCAAGTATATACATGAAGAAAAAGAACTGGGCATTAGACCTTACGGGATAGAAAATACCCTCCAAGATTCTCTTCAAGAACTTTATCAAAACCATACAGTTGTTTCATTTGTGCGGCAAAGGTACAATTAAGCGAGGATAAAACGAAGAAAAACAGGTTTTTTCTTCATTTTATCGAGCGGACGTATCTTCGACCGAAGGTCAAAGGTACAATTAAGCGAGGATAAAGCAAAGAAAAAACAAAATAAAATGTCGGATGATGACGTTCTATGTATACGTATCAGACACAATGAAAGACAATCAGATATTCCATCCCCTCGCTGTAACACAGCCGCTACCCTCACAGATGAACAACCCGTTCGACTATGAGCCGCATCCCTTGTGCCTGCAAGCGGCGCAGGAAGTTTCTGCCTATATAGCTGCAAAGGCGGAGTGGCAGGCAGAGATGACGGCAGGGAAGATGTTCGGGGTGTTGCTGGTTCAGCGGCAGGACGGCGGTGAGGTAGGCTTCCTGGCAGCCTATTCCGGACAGATTTGCGGCCGTAGCGACTGGCAGGGGTTTGTTCCTGCCGTCTTCGACTACCTGCAACCCGACGGCTACTTCAAGACTAACGAGGCGGAAATCAGTCAGATGAACACCGAGATAGCGCGCCTGTCAGAGCTGCCGGAGCGCAAACGGCTGAAGCGTGAAATCACCATTCTGCTGCAAGAACGTGAACAAGCAGTGGAGAAACAGCGATTGGTGATAGCTGGTGCTAAGCTCTTGCGCGACGAAAGGCGCAAGGAACACCACCTGACGCGCGAAGAGAAGGAGGCGATGATACGCGAGAGCCAGTTTCAGAAAGCACAGCTGAGACGCATTAAACAACATTTTTCCGATGAAATCGGTGAAAAAGAAGCTAAAACTGTGATTTTAAATGCACAGATCAAGGCGTTGGAACAGCAGCGGAAGGAACGTTCTCGCAACCTGCAATACTGGCTGTTCTCCCACTTCGAGATGCTCAACGCCGAGGGAGAGCGACGGTCGTTGGTCGACATCTTTGCCGAGACAGCTTTCAAGGAGCCGCCGTCGGGTGCCGGCGAGTGCTGCGAACCCAAGCTGTTGCAGTATGCCTACGCCCACCAGCTGAAACCTCTGAACATCGCCATGTTCTGGTATGGCGGTCATCCCCAGTCGGAGATACGCCACCATGGGCAGTTCTACCCCGCCTGTTCTGGCAAGTGCAAGCCCATCCTGCGCTGGATGCTGGGCGGCGATCAACTCGCCGACCACAAGGACAGTGATGATGGTAGTCACGAGGCTATGGCCGGCAGGTGTGGAGAGGTGGAAATCGTCTACGAAGACAGGGACATGGTGGTGGTCAACAAACCCGACGGGCTGCTCTCCGTGCCGGGGATAGAGACGAAATACTCGGTGTGGAAGATTTTCACAGACCGCTATCCCAACCTGCATATCTTTTTGGTTCACCGCTTAGACATGGCAACCAGCGGACTGCTGCTCATTGCCAAGTCGCGGGCGGTGCATGCGCGGCTGCAAAGGCAGTTCGCTGAACGAAGTATACAGAAACGGTATGTGGCACTGCTCGACGGTGACGTGGCTGCCGGCACGCCGCGACGGGGCACCATCAGCCTGCCCCTGCGTCCCGACCTCTTCGACCGTCCGCGACAAGTCGTCGACCGTGTAGACGGAAAGGAGGCGGTGACTGACTACCACATCATGGCAACCGGCAATGGAATGACACGCATAGAGTTGTTTCCCAAGACGGGACGCACCCACCAACTGCGCATGCACTGCGCCCACCCGGACGGCCTCGGACTGCCCATCATCGGTGATGTGCTCTACGGACGGCGTGCTGACCGTCTCTACCTGCATGCTGCCAGCATCGACTTCACGCACCCCACGACGGGAAAGCGCATGCACCTCGAAACCAAGGTGCCGTTCTGACGGGCGGCATGCATATTGATGCAAGTACACATAAAAGCTCCGTTTCATCGCAATCTTACGTTTTTTTGCCCCTACAGGGGATGAAAAAAGTTCAAATCGAACGTGTGACTCAACTTCTGTAAGTCGCTATGTCATAGCGAGATACGGAACACTGCGTCGTACGTTCAATATCTATTCAAAAAAGCAGGTGGAGAAACCGTTCGATGAGGATGCCCCGGTTCTTGTCGGGTAGGTCTTTGTTGAGGTCGATGAGCTTGTAGACGGTGTCCATGGCAGTGCGGGTGCTGGTCTTGAGCGAATCGCCATTGAGCAGATGTCCGATGAGGATGGCGGCAAAAAGGTCGCCGGTGCCGTGGAAGAGTCCCGGTATCTCCTCGTATTCCAAATGGAAGTACTCGCCGTTGTAGTGGTTGTAGCCCGCCACGCTGTTCCGCCCGTCGATGCAGCAGCTGGTGATGAGCACCGACTTGCAGCCGATTTTCCGGATGGCATCCAGCAGTCCGCATGCCTCTTCCCACGTCATTCCCTCCGCCTGGTAAGGCCTGTCGGCAAGGAATACCGCCTCGGTGTAGTTGGGGAAGGTGAGGTCTGCAACGCTCACCATCTCGCGCATCGCCTCTACCTGGTCGGTAGTGATGCCGTTATAGAGCCTGCCGCCGTCGCCCATGACGGGGTCTACGAAGATGACGGTGCCGTTGTCAGCCTGTTCGCGACAGTAATCGGATAGCAGTTTCGCCTGTTCTTCGCTGTACATGTAGCCCGTGCAGATGGCATCGTAGCCAAACCCCAGTTCCTTCCATACCGGCAGAGTGCCCCTGATGTACGCCGTGGTGTCAAGGGCGTTGAACTTGCCGTAGTCGAACGTGTTGGAGACGAGTGCTGTCGGCAGGTTGAAGGTAGGGTGTCCGAAGTAGGACAGGATAGGCAGCATGGCACCCATGCCCACCTTGCTGTGGCCTGCCATGTCGTTGACGAGGAGTATCTGCTTCTTGCTCATACGCTGAATTTGGCTGCAAAGGTACGATTAAGTGAAGACAAAACACAAGGAAAACTTGTTTTTCTTAGCTTTGTTGAGCGGGAGTACCTGTTTTTTATGCGGAAGGTATGTCGTTACAAAGTCGAGGGTTATACGTCTATATATTAATATAAGAGAAAAAGGGAGGAAGGGAACGAGGAGAAGGGAGGAAGAGAAAAAGGGAGGAAGAGATAAAGAGAGCGGAAATAATAAAGGAAAAACATAAGAAGAAATGGAAAACAGAGAACTGAAAATCAAGGCCGAGCAACTGAGGTTGCGGCTGATGAAGTTGATTTATGACGGTGGCACGGGACATACCGGCGGCGACTTGTCGGTGCTGAACGTGCTGACCGTGCTCTACAACAAGGTCCTGAACGTAGACCCGAAGGCGCCGAAGAAGGCTGACCGCGACCGCTTTGTGCTGAGCAAGGGTCATTGTGCCGAGGCGCTCTACACGGTACTGAACGACCGGGGATTTATTGCCGACGAGGAACTGGAGGCTTACGGTACTTACCACGCACACCTCGGAGGCCATCCCGACGTGACCATTCCGGGTGTTGAAATCAACAGCGGTGCCCTGGGACATGGGCTGTCGGTAGGTGTCGGCATGGCGTTGGCAGCAAAGATGGACGGCAAAGGCTACCATACCTTCGTGGTCATGGGCGACGGCGAACAGGCTGAAGGCTCTATCTACGAGGCTGCCATGGCTGGAAACAAATACCACTTGGACAATCTGGTTGCCATCCTCGACCGCAACGGACTGCAAATCTCAGGTTCAACGGAAGATGTCATGCCGCTGGAAAACATCCGTGAGCGCTGGACAGCCTTCGGTTGGGACGTTATCGACATGAATGGCGACGACATTGACGATGTCGTCAAGACTTTTGAGAACATCGACTTTAGCAACAACAGGCCGCACTTCATCATCTCACACTCGACGAAAGGCCTCGGCGTATCGTTCATGGAGAACGTTGCCAAGTGGCACCACGGCGTGCCCAAAGCCGAAGAATACGCACAAGCCGTCAAGGACATAGAAGCCAGAATCGCTGCCTTGCAAAATTCTTAAACCATCAACTTTCAACCATCAACCATTAATATGTTAACACCCAATAAGATTCCCTGCCGCAAAAGTTTCACAAGTACCTTGCAGGAACTGGCAGAAAAGGACAAGAATATCATAGCCGTCACCTCTGATGCCAGCGGGTCGGCAACGTTGACAGACTTCGGCAAAGCTCTGCCGGAGCAGTTTGTAGAAGTAGGCATCGCCGAACAGGATGCCGTAGGTATCTCTGCCGGACTTGCTTCGGCAGGCAAGAAGCCGTTCATCTTCGGTCCGGCATGCTTCTATGTGGCACGTGCCTTGGAACAGGTAAAGGTCGACTTGGCTTACTCCCAGATGCCGGTAACCATCTGTGGCGTCAGCGGCGGCGTGGCATACAGCCAGTTGGGAGCCACCCACCACAGCCTGCACGATATTGCCGTGCTGCGCACCTTCCCTGGCATGGAGGTATACCTGCCGTGTGATGTGCGCCAGACCCGCAAGCTCTGTATCGACCTGGCTGAGCGTCCGCGCCCTGCCTACGTGCGTGTCGGCCGTAACGCCGTTCCCGATGTCTATGAGAATGATGACTTCGACTTCACTCCCGGTAAGGCAAACCAACTGACAGACGGAAACGACATGACCATCATCGCTACAGGCGAGACGGTAGCCCATGCCGTAGAAGCCGCTAAACAGCTGCGGCAGAAAGGCATCGAGGCACGTGTCCTGGATATGTTCTCGCTGAAACCTTTCGACAAGGAGGCTGTCCTGAAGGCTGCACGTGAAACCAAGTGCATCCTCACCGTCGAGGAGCACAGCATGTTCGGCGGACTGGGAGGCCTCGTGGCAGAGGTTACCGCCCAGGAATGCCCGGTGAAGATGCGCATCCTCGGCATCCCCGACGAGAATGTCATCCATGCCAGCCCGTTGGAAGTGTTCCATCACTACGGCATCGACTACGAAGGCATCGTGGCTGCCGCGGAGGAGTTGTTGCGTTGACAACGCAACATACCTCAACCTTTAACTCTAAACCTTCAACCTTTCCCCAATGAAGTACACTATAGCCATAGACCAAAGCACATCGGCAACGAAAGCCTTGCTGTTCGACGAAGACAGCAAGCTCGTTGCCCGTTCGTCGGTTGTCCACCAGCAATACTACCCACAAGCAGGGTGGGTCGAACACGATGCCGAAGAGATCTACCACAACACCGTGAAAGCCATCCGGGAGTTAATAGTCAATAGTCAATTGTCAACTGCCAATTGCCACTTCTCCCTTGCCATCACCAATCAGCGCGAAACCGTCGTTGTATGGAACCGCAAGACGGGAATACCCATCGCCAATGCTGTGGTGTGGCAGTGTATGCGTGGCGTTGACATCTGCAACGAGCTGAAGGCAGCAGGCTATGGCGAGATGGTGAAGGCGAAGAGCGGACTGCTCATAGACCCGTATTTCGCTGGAAGTGGTGCAAAATGGCTGTTAGACCATGTGGAAGGAGCGCGTGAAGCTGCCGAACGGGGAGACCTCTGCTTCGGAACCATTGACTCATGGCTGATCTTCAAGCTGACCGGAGGGCGCAACCACCTCACCGACTATACCAATGCATCGCGCACGCTGCTGTTCAACATCCACACCTTGGACTGGGACGACGACCTGTTGCAGATGCTGACCATACCGCGCTGCATGATGCCGAAGGCACTGCCATGTGATGCCTGCTACGGCGAGACGACGGTGGAGGGGCTCTTCAACGAACCGATACAGATTGCCGGAGTACTTGGCGACTCGCATGGTGCGCTGGCAGGTCAGATGTGCTATGAGGCAGGGTTCGGCAAAGCTACCTACGGTACGGGTTCGTCGGTGATGGTGAACATCGGTGAAGAGGCGGCGGAAGCTCCTGCCGGACTCGTCACCTCCATCGGCTTTGCCGCCAACGGCAAGGTGTTCTATGCCTTTGAAGGCAACATCCACTGCACGGGAGCAACCATACAATGGCTGAAGAACCAGTTGCACCTGATTGATGATGCCAGCGAGATAGAGGCCATCGCCACCTCGGTAGAGGATAACGGCGGCGTGTATTTCGTGCCGGCATTCTCAGGATTGGGCGCTCCCTGGTGGAACGACCAGGTGAAAGCAGCCATCAGCGGACTGACACTCGCCTCGACAAAGGCACATGTGTGCCGTGCCACACTGGAGAGTATCGCCTATCAGATTGCCGACCTCATTGGTGCCATGACAAAGTCGGCTGGCGTACAGCTGCAGGAAGTGCGTGTTGACGGTGGTCCCACCAAGAACCACTTCCTCATGCAATACCAAGCCAACATGCTACAGGTGCCTATTGTCCGTTCTGAAGTAGAGGATGCCAGTGCCTTCGGTGCGCTCATCATGAATGGTTTTGCACTCGGTAAGTGGACTTCCTTCGAGGAGGCAGCACGTGTATGGACGGCAGAAGACCCCATCCTGCCAGACAAGAGCATGGCAGAGATGCAACCCTTCTACGACGGGTGGCGGCATGCAGTATGCCAGCTGATGAAAGATTAGATTTTATTTAGCAACAACTTAAACAACAAATAACATTATGAAAGGGAACAAACAATGCTTCGGCGTGATTATTGGAACACGCGCCTACTTTAATTCTGAACTCGCAAGAGACGTGAAGAAACAACTCCTGAAGACGCTGGACGAACAAGGTTACGAGTATGTCATCCTGCCGGAGGATGCCACACCGACAGGGTCGAGCAGCATAGAAACCGTGGAAGACGGTATCCTCTGTGCTGAACTCTTCCGTAAACACCGCGACAAAATTGACGGAATCATCGTTTCTTTGCCTAATTTCGGTTTCGAGATTGGCATCATCAACGCCATCAGCCGTGCCGAGCTGAACGTGCCGGTGTTGGTACAGGCGTGCGACGACGAGAACGACAAGGTAGACCTGGACAGTCGCCGCGATGCGTTCTGCGGTAAGATCTCCGTCTGCAACAACCTCTACCAGTATGGCATTCCGTTCACCGACACCACCCTGCACACCTATTCTATTTATAGCGACCTGCTGGCACAGGACATCAACAAGTTTGCTGCTGTCTGCCGCGTGGTCAATACGTTGCGACACTGCCGCATCGGGCAGATTGGTACGCGGCCGCTCGGATTCAACACCTGCCGTGCCAGCGAGAAACTGTTGCAGCGCAGCGGTATCACCGTCGTACCGGCAGACTTGTCGGAACTGCTCTTTGCTGCTGAGAAGATTGCTGACGATGACGCTGAACTGATGAAGAAGATGGAGGACATCCGTGCATACGCAAAGGTACCGGAGTCTTACGAGGAGAAGCTGAAGGTGCAGGCGAAGTTCGGAGTTGCCATAGACCACTGGGTGAAAGCCAACCAGGTGGATGCTCTTGCATTGCAGTGTTGGGACTCTTTGGAACAGAACTACGGCTGTGCACCATGTATCACGATGGCAATGCTCGGCGAAATCGGTATTCCTTGCGCCTGCGAAACCGACCTTGCAGGAGCTGTCTCGATGCTTGCCCTGCGCTTGGCATCAGGAAATGCGCCCGCACTTGCCGACTGGAACAACAACTTTGCCGAAGACCGTAACAAGTGTGTATGCACCCACTGCGGTAACTTCCCGAAGTCGTTTGTCGGCAACAACGACGTAAAACTCGGACCACTCGGTGTACTCGGACGTACGCTCGGCAAGGTGCGCACCTTCGGTGCCGTCTATGCCAAGGTGAGTGAGGGTGACTTCACCTACTTCCGCATCTCTACTGACGACCCACGGGGCTGCATCAAGGCATACCTCGGCGAAGGGCAGATTACCAACGAGCCGTATGGTATGGACGGATGTATTGCCGTGACGAAGGTAGACAACCTTCAGAAGCTGATGAAGTACATCTGCAAGAACGGTTTCGAGCACCATGTAGCGCTCGTCCGCAGCAACGTGGCAGACGTTATTCAGGAAGCTCTGGAGACCTATTTGGGTTGGGAACTGTATGTGCATGAGTAAAACCCAAGTTTCCTCTTTCTACCGTTTCTAACCCTGAAGCGGTCATCAGCAGGAAATGGGAAGCCGTCCGTTCGGCTATCTCTATATCATGAGTGGACAAGACGATGGTCTTGTCCATTTCTGTTGCCAGCCGCTGCAACATCGTCATCGTCTCTACCTTGCTCGGATGGTCGAGAAACGCGGTGGGTTCGTCCAAGATAATGACGGGAGTCTGCTGGGCGAGAGCCTTTGCTATCATGACCTTCTGTCGCTCACCGTCGCTGAGGGTTTGGATCTTGCGATGACTAAAACCAGCCATACCTACCTGATGGAGAGCCTCGTCGACCACCTTCCAGTCGTCTTCGTGCAATGTTCCGAAGAAACCAGTATAGGGCGAACGCCCCATTCCCGCCAGTTCGCGCACGGTGAGGTTCTGGACTTCAGGGCGTTGCGTCAGCACCACGCTGACCTGACGTGCCCGTTGTGTGGAAGAAAGTTGCCGTAAAGACTTTCCGTTGAGCAACACCTCTCCTGCCAACGGCGGCTGCAAGCCTGCCAAGGTGCGCAGCAACGTAGACTTGCCCGTGCCGTTGCGCCCAATTAAGCAGGTGAGCGTAGCTTCCGGGAGGCTACCTGTCAGCCCTTCGACAATGACGATATCCCGGCTGCCGGTGTTGTAACCGATGGACAGATGATGGAACGAGAGGGTAGACATGATAATGGTTTATGGTTCTAATAAAGGAAGCAACTCCCCAAAGTGGGTGATGGTATGCAGGCGTTCGTGTGTGTATTCTTTCGTACGCTCATACGCCCAGATATAGGCGAAGGGGATATGAACGGCATAGCCGCCTGACAGCAACACGGGTTCAATATCCGACTTAAAGGAGTTTCCCACGCTGAGCAGGTCGCTGAAGCAGATTCCCATGCGTGAACAGAGGTGTTGATAGGCTTCAACAGACTTCTCTTCGACGACGATGACATCGTCGAAATAGGGGGAAAGTCCTGACCTTTGCAGTTTGTTGACCTGATCTTGCAGTTCACCCTTGGTGAAAGCAACTAGTTGGTAGCGGTGTTGCTGGTGTAGGGTGCGAAGGGTTTCTTCCACTTCCGGCAACGGTGTGGCAGGCAAACGCAAAAGTGTTCGCCCCAAAGACAATATCTCCAACAGCTTGTCGGCAGCAATTTTTCCTTTGCTCACCTTGACGGCATTCTCTATCAACGACAGGATGAACGCCTTACAGCCATAACCTAACTCCGGCATGTTGGCAGTCTCCACCTTGAACAACTCCTGGGTGATATATTCCATGTCGCCATAGGGTGCCAGCATCATGGCATACTGGCGCTCAACCTCGGCAAAGTGGGACTGGCAGTCCCACAGGGTATCGTCGGCATCAAAGGCTATTACTTTTATTTTCATACTGCAAAGGTACAACAGAAACGGTGAAAATAAAGAATTTACGATGGTGTTTCTTCCTTGATGTGCCCGATGTAGTCGTACAACCGCTTGTAGAACGGATGGCGGGTCAGTGTGGCTACGTCGCCAAGGATGATGAGTTTCATGCGGGCACGGGTGATGGCTACATTCATGCGGCGCAGGTCGCGGAGGAATCCAATCTCACCGTCTTCGTTGGAACGTACAAGTGAAATAAGAATCACGTCGCGTTCCTGTCCTTGAAAACCGTCAACGGTATTCACGGAGATCAGGTTGCGGTAAGGTTTGAAGAATGGTTGCTTCTTAAGAAGATGGCGCAGGTACTGCACCTGGGCGCGGTAGGGCGAGATGATGCCCACGTCAATGCGTTCATCCAAGATGCGCTGTTTGCCAATCTTCGTAAAATAATCTTCTAAGACCTGCAAGGTCTGCATGGCTTCTCCTTTGTTGATACGTCCGAAGGTGGAGGCAACGAAGGCTTCACCGTATGCAATAGAAGAGTCTCCGGGGCTTCCGGGCAGTCCGGATAATCCGGTTATTCCGTTGTCCTCTGGCTCAACCCACTCGATGGGATAGTCCCAGTCCAGGATGCCGCGGTACTTGATCTGCGGGGCACTCTCCACCTTCCCGTCGTAAAACCAGTTGCTGGAGAAACGCATAATCTGTTCGTTCATGCGGTATTGTATCCTCAAGAGGGTCACCACTTCGGGCTTGTTTTCCACGATACGCTCCATGAGGGTCTTGCCCAGACCTGCTTTCAAGGCGGCGATGCTCTTTACCGTTGGAGGCAGCTGACAATGGTCGCCGGCAAGAACGACACGTGAAACGCGGCGGATGGGAATCCAACAGGCTGCCTCTAATGCCTGTGCTGCCTCGTCAATGAAGAGTGTTCCGAACTTGCGCCCGTGCAGCAGGCGGTTGTCGGCACCTACCAAGGTGGAGGCAATGACGCGTGCCTCACCAAACAACTCTGCCTGGATGCGAAGTTCTATCTCGGTAGCACGGCTCTTCAGCCGTTCCATCTTCTGGTGGAAGCTCTCGCTGCCGCGCTTGCGCTGACCGCGCAGTTCACGGATAGCTTTGCGGATGCTCCACAGCGTCGTATAATCAGGATGTGCCTCAAAGCGTCTCTCGTATGTAAATGACAACATCTTGTCGTTGACACGGGTGGGATTGCCGATACGCAACACGTTGATGCCACGGTCTACCAACTTCTCGCATATCCAGTCGACCGCCATGTTGCTCTGTGCACATACCAACACCTGGGGTTCGCGCATCAAGGTCTCATTGATGGCTTCTACCAGCGTGGTTGTCTTGCCTGTTCCTGGCGGACCGTGTACTACAGCAACATCCTTTGCCCACAAGACTTCGTTGACAGCCTGCTCTTGAGTGGTGTTGAGCCACGGAAAACGTAACGGTTCAAACGAGAACCGCTCTGCTTTCTGATGTGAATAGAACAGGTCGCGGAGGTAAGCCATGCGGGTACCCTTTGCCTTGATGACACGGTCAAGAGCGTCGAACATGGCACGGTAGCTGGTTTCATCGAACGATAGCTGGCAACCTACAGGCACCTCAGACGACTGCAAGTCAATAAGAGGTGCCGAATCGGGTACGGCCACCACCATGCGGTCGCCTTCCACATAGGAGACAGTACCCGTAAAGGGGAAGTAGCGGAGACGTGATGAGGCGTTGGTTTCGTTGTTCATCGGCGATTTTTGCTGATAAACCTGAAAGAAGACCACCGGTCGACCGAACTCAAAGTTATGTTCTATATCCGCATCTTCCGTCCTAAACACCTCTATGGTCAGTTGGTTCAGGGAGTTGTAGTAGCTCTTACCGATTCGTAACGGGTACCAGGCATCGCCGCGCTTCACCTTCCGCATCATGCCCGTCTGTTCGGTTTGCTTGCGGAAGGCTTCTTTCTCAGCATAGTATTCCAGCTGCAAGAGTAGCCGCTGTTGCTGTAGTGTTTGTATCGGCGATGACTGACTCATTAGGTTGCAAAGGTACGATTAAGTGGGCACAACGCAAAAGAAAAGAACTTTTTCTTTGCTTTTGCGTTGTTGAGCGAAAGAATCTTTGGCGCAGTCAAAGGTACAAAAAGCGGCAGAAAGGATGCTGTTATCTCTGTTTAATGGTGTATTTTTAGAGAATTTAGCGAGAATTTAGTTGCACTCGACTTAAAAAAACAAACAAGTTTATTTTGTTCTGCCCTTGTTATTTCGTAATTTTGCAGCCGAAAAGAAAACAGGAGTTCACTGAAAACCAAACTCCACAAACTCCCAAAAGGCAAAGATATGAACATTGAAGGACAGATAACCAGCGGCGTCATAGCTGCCGTGAAAGCATTGTACGGACAGGAAGTGCCAGAGAAAATGGTGGCTTTACAGAAGACCAGAAGCGACTTTGAGGGCAATCTCACCCTCGTGGTGTTCCCCTTGTTGCGAACCTCAAAGAAGAAACCGGAAGAAACGGCACAAGAAATTGGCGAATACCTGAAAGCAAATTGTACGGCGATAGCTGATTTCAATGTGGTGAAAGGATTTTTGAACCTTGTCATCGCCCCTGCCGCATGGCTTAGTCTGCTCCAAGACATAGATGCTGACCCTGATTGGGGATATAAAAAGGCTGGTGAAAACGCACCATTAGTGATGATTGAGTATTCTTCACCCAATACCAACAAGCCTCTTCACCTCGGACATGTGCGCAACAACCTGTTGGGCTGGTCGTTGGCACAGATTATGGAAGCCAACGGCAACCGTGTGGTGAAGACGAATATCGTCAACGACCGTGGCATACATATCTGTAAGTCGATGCTGGCTTGGCTGAAATGGGGCAACGGAGAGACACCGGAGACAAGCGGAAAGAAGGGCGACCACCTCATTGGCGACTATTATGTAGCCTTCGACAAGCACTACCGGGAGGAGGTGAAGGCGTTGAAAGAGAAGTTCATTGCCGAGGGATTGGATGCTGAGAAAGCGGAAGAGCGTGCTAAGAACGAGGCTCCGCTTATCGTGGAAGCACATGAAATGCTTGTCAAATGGGAGCAGAACGACCCGGAGGTGCGTGCGCTCTGGAAAAAGATGAACGATTGGGTGTATGCCGGTTTCGACGAGACCTATAAGGCTCTTGGCGTTTCTTTCGACAAGATTTATTATGAATCGAACACATATCTCGAAGGAAAGAAGAAGGTGGAAGAGGGACTTGCCAAAGGACTCTTCTTCCGGAAAGATGACAACAGCGTGTGGGCAGACCTCAGTAACGATGGCCTTGACCAGAAACTGCTGTTGCGTTCTGATGGTACCAGCGTCTATATGACGCAGGACATCGGCACGGCAGACATGCGCTTCAAGGACTATCCCATCGACAAGATGATCTATGTGGTAGGCAACGAGCAGAACTACCACTTCCAGGTGCTCTCCATCCTGCTCGACCGTTTAGGCTTCAAGTGGGGTAAGGAGTTGGTTCATTTCTCCTATGGTATGGTGGAACTGCCCAACGGTAAGATGAAGAGTCGTGAAGGCACGGTTGTCGATGCCGACGACTTGATAGCCTCGATGATAGAGAATGCCAAGCAGTTGAGCGAGGATAAGGTGAACAAGTTGGAAGGTATCAGCGAAGAGGAGAAGAACGAGATTGCACGCATTGTGGGTATGGGTGCCCTGAAGTACTTCATCTTGAAGGTAGACGCACGCAAGAATATGCTCTTCAACCCCGAAGAATCCATCGACTTCAACGGAAATACAGGTCCTTTCATCCAGTATACGCATGCCCGCATACGTTCCATTCTGAGGAAGGCAGACCAGAATGTTCAGCGTTCTCTGATAACTCCGAGTTCTTCGAGTACTCCGACGCTCAACCTCAAGGAAACCGATCTCATCCAGAAGCTCAGCGAGTTCCCTGTAGCTGTAGAGCAGGCAGGCAAAGACTATTCGCCAAGCGGAATTGCCAACTATTGTTACGAGCTGACCAAGCAGTTCAACCAGTTCTATCATGATTACAGCATCCTTGGTGCCGACACCGAAGAGGAGAAAGCCGTGCGCTTGCTGATAGCCAAGAATGTAGCCAAGGTCATCAAGAACGGTATGGCTCTGCTGGGTATCGACGTTCCAGAAAGAATGTAAGAAGATGAATGCACCGTTACAGAACCCACCAGACTACCGAAACGACACGGTTCTTCCATTGCATCCAGGGGTAAGGGCGAATGCATGGGCGGTGGATGCGGCATGTAGCGGCAATCCAGGTCCTATGGAGTATCGGTGTGTTGACTTGGCAACAGGAGAGCAGGTCTTCCACTTCGGACCGCTACACGGCACCAACAATATCGGAGAGTTCTTGGCTATCGTCCACGCTTTGGCACTGATGGACAAAAAAGGTATCAACGATAAGATCATCTATAGCGATTCGTATAACGCTATACTTTGGGTACAGAAGAAGCATTGCAAGACCAAACTGGAGCGCAATGCACAGACTGCAGAGCTTTACAATATCATAGCACGCGCAGAGACTTGGTTGCGCGGACACAAGATTTTCGTTCCTATTATCAAATGGGAGACAGGTCAGTGGGGAGAGATACCCGCTGACTTCGGAAGGAAATAACGGCGTTAAGTACGTTTATACCATACTATGGTGTTTGAACCAAATGCCTGTCGGTCGAAGACTTCTATTTGGGCAGGCAGTTGTGGTGCACGTGTTCCGTCATCTACCACCATCGGAGCCGTTTCTACCCGTATCTCATCCCATAGTCCAGCCTCAAGAAAACTCTCATGCGTCTGCCGCCCACCCTCAACGATGAGCGACTGGATGCCATGCTGATAGAGGTCATCTATCAACTGGAGCAACGGACGGTCGTGGGTCAACACCACTCGCTTGGGGTTAGGACCGACCCAATGGCGCACCGTTAATTGGGGATGTTCACGCACATCTGTAGCATGTCCAACAAGTATGGCATCTTCCTCAGCCCGCAACTTGTGGGAGAGCATCATGGTTTGTTCATTGGAAATCTTGAGTGCCTGTCCATGATGGTCGATAAAGCCATTGGCAGTCTGCGCCCATTTCAAGATGATGTACGGGCGATGTTGGGAATGATACGTGAAGAAGCGGCGGTTGAGCCATTTGCACTCAGCCTCTAAGACGCCGACAGTAACATCTATACCTGCTTCACGGATGCGCTGAATGCCTCTGCCCTGCACCTTGGCGAACGGGTCTACACACCCTACGACAACCCGGCGCACCCCCTTCCGTATGATCAGGTCGCAACAGGGTGGTGTCTTACCGTAGTGGGCGCACGGCTCTAAGCTCACGTAGATGGTGGCATCTTTCAGTAACGGCTCATCCTCTTGGCGTACAGAAGCAAAGGCATTTACCTCAGCATGTCCTTCTCCACAGCGCACGTGGTAGCCTTCACCGATGATACGCGGACTGTCCTTTGTCAACAGTCCCTTGTCCTTTGCCGACCCATTGCCGTTCTTGGCAACAATCACAGCTCCGACCATCGGATTGGGGCGTGCATTCAGCCTGCCGTTCTTTGCCAGTTGTAGGCATCGTCGCATGTAGTATTCGTCTGTCATGGTTGCAAAGATACGATTAAGCAAGCACAATGCAAAGGAAAACAGAATGATTTTCTTTTCGTTGTCGAGCGAAAGAATCTTCGACATCGTTAAAGGTAATACATAAAATAGGGAAATCCGAAACACTTTTGGGGATTTTCCTTTTGCATACTCACGCAAATCATGTACTTTTGCAGTTGAACATTAAATAGATACTATTATGAAACGACGCATTTTCATTGTTTTGACATTGGTCTTATTAGGCGTGAGCACAACCGATGCACAGACGCTCCGGGGGAGTAACGGACAAACGATAGGGCGCATTGACAGCAATGGTACTATCCGTGGCAGCAACGGACAGTCTGTAGGTCGCTACGACAGCAACGGCACCGTTCGCGGTAGTAACGGGCAGTCTGTCGGACGGATAGAGAGCAACGGCACCTTCCGTGGCAGCAACGGACAGAGTATCGGTAGCATCAGCAATGACGGAACGGTACGTGGCAGTAACGGACAGACCATCGGAAAGGTAGAACGCGACGGTACCATCCGCGATGCCAACGGCAGAAGCATCGGCAAGGCAGAGAACTGTGATCCGAAGCAGGCGGCAGGTTCGTTTTTCTTCTACAACAAGTAGAGATGGCTATGCGACTGTGGCAAAGACTTACTCCTTTATACGATGCGGGCGAAGCAAAGGCTATCGTCCGCTTGGTGTTGGAAGACCGTTTTGGGCTTACCTTTACCGACATCGCTTGCGGAAAGGTGGAAGAGCTTTCTGTTGAAGCTGCTGCAGAACTGGAGAGCATCATGCGGCGACTGGAGCATGCCGAGCCCGTACAGTATATATTAGGTAAGGTTTCTTTCTGTGGACTTACCTTGCAGGTCAGCCCTGGTGTACTGATACCAAGACCTGAGACAGAAGAGTTGGTGGAGTGGATAAAGGAGACTGCCCCCTGCCTGATACCCAGTTCAATCCCGCCAGCCCCTTGTTCTATTCTTGACATCGGAACAGGTAGCGGATGCATTGCTATTGCATTAGCCTCTGCCACCGCAGACAGCGAGGTCACGGCATGGGATGTCTCAGAGCAGGCCTTGTCGATAGCGCGGGAAAATGCCCGACAGAATGGTGTTCACGTCACTTTTGAACATCATGACATACTTTCTCGTCAGGAAAACGAGCAAGGAGACACAAGGAGGTGGGACATCGTTGTAAGCAATCCGCCGTATATCTGCCGGAAAGAGCGTAGCAGTATGGAGCGAAATGTCTTGGAGTATGAACCAGGTCTTGCCCTGTTTGTTCCTGATGACGATCCGTTGAAGTTTTATGAAGCTATTGCTTCTTTCTCGATGAAATCGCTAAAAAAAGGAGGAAGTCTTTATTTTGAAATCAATCCGGCGTATGCTCGTGACCTTCAGAAGATGTTACGTGAGATAGGTTACAAAGACATCATCATCCGGGAAGACTCCTATGGTAAACAAAGAATGGCAAAAGCAACGAAACCATGAACGAGATAACAGAAGACCAAGTCCTCAACAGGCTGACAGCTCTTTGTGCACGAGGTGAGCATTGTGAAGGTGAAATGCGTGAGAAGATGCGGCGATGGGGCGTGGATACCGATACCCAGGACCGCATCATCGCCTATCTGGTCGCCAACCAATATGTCGACGACGAGCGTTATACCCGCTTTTTCATCAAAGATAAGATGCAATTCAACAAGTGGGGGAGGCGGAAGATAGAGCAGGCTTTGTTTGCTAAGCGGGTGAAAGATGAGATTTCGCAGCCTCTTCTCGATGAAATCGGTAAAAATGAGTGGAAAGGTATTCTTCTGCCTCTGCTGAAGGCGAAGCAAAAGAGTATAACAACGGGGACACCATACGAGCAAAAGGCGAAGCTGATGAAGTTTGCTCAGAGCCGTGGTTTCACGATGGATATCATCAGGGCGTGTATGGATGTGTCTGACATGGAATAGGAAGGACCAAAAAAGATGAAACATGTCTCGTTCATTTCTCGCATTATCGACCTGATAGCACCGCGTCAGTGTCCTGTCTGCGACAATCGCCTTGGTCCTTATGAGGAGGTGATTTGCGCCTCTTGCAATATGCGGTTGCCGCGAACAGAGTTCTTCAGAGACCCTGTAGACAATGAGATGGCTCGTCTGTTTTGGGGGCGCATACCCATTGAGCGTGCGGCAGCCTGGCTCAGGTTCGAACCCCATTCAGAAGTGGCACGCCTTGTCTACGCTATGAAGTACGGCCACCACCCAGATATAGGAGAAACTGTCGGCGAACTGATGGTGCAAGAATTGGGAACCTACAAGTACCATGATGATCGCGCAGAGGAGGCTTTCACTTTTTTTGAAGGTATTGATGCCATCATTCCCATACCTCTTACTTCCAAGAGAAAGCGGCAGCGAGGCTACAACCAGAGTGAGACGATAGCTCAGGGAATCAGCAACAAGACCGGCATTCCCATCTTGAAGGATGTCGTCAGACGTACCTCGTTTCACGAAAGCCAGACCCAAAAAGACTGGTGGGAGCGCAAGGCTAACGTGCAAAACGTGTTCCATCTGGTGATCCCCGAAAAGGTAGACGGGCGTCACATCCTCCTTGTTGACGATATCGTGACGACTGGTGCAACTATTATCAGCTGTGCCGGCGAACTGAAGAAAGCCGGGAACGTGCGCTTTAGTATCCTCACCATCGGCTATACCAAGGTTTAGTATGTCGATTCTTATGCCCAAACTCTCTTTCTGTAAGCAAGAAAAGCAGCACTTTTTATGTGATTACTTGTTTTTTTCACTATCTTTGCAGCCGTAAAGAGCCTGATAGGGGTGAAGATAGAGACTCCCCGACGAATATCAAAGAAATCATTAATCAAGGAAAAGATATGGACAACATGAAGAAGACCTTGGCAGGAAAACTGCTGGACATCAAAGCCATCAAGCTGCAACCCAACGACCCGTTTACTTGGGCAAGTGGTTGGAAGTCACCGTTCTATTGCGATAACCGTAAGACGCTGTCATTTGCCGACTTGCGGACATGGGTGAAACAGGAACTGGTTCACGCCGTATTGAGCGAGTTTCCGGAGGCAACGGCCGTGGCAGGCGTTGCAACGGGAGCTATTGCACAAGGTGCGCTCGTTGCCGATGCACTTAACTTGCCTTTTGTTTACGTGCGTTCGAAAGCCAAAGACCACGGTATGCAAAATCTCATCGAGGGTGAGCTGCCTGCTGGTGCCAAGGTGGTAGTCATCGAAGACCTTATCTCTACCGGTGGCTCTTCGCTCAAAGCGGTAGACGCACTGCGTGCCGCCGGCTTCGAGGTGGTGGGCATGGTGGCGTCCTATACCTACGGATTCCCCATTGCCGAGGAAGCGTTCAAGGCTGCCAACGTGCGTCTGGTCACTCTGACCGACTACGAACATGTAGTAGAAAAGGCATTGGAAACGGGCTACATCAAGGCAGAAGACGTGCAGCTGTTGAACGAATGGCGCAAGGCCCCAAGCAACTGGGGGTAGTTAATGGTTTCGGTTGACAAGTTTACGGCTAACAGATATTAGGAAATGACGCAATTTGAAAGTAGCATCAAGCAAATACCCCATCCGCAGCAGAAGGTATATGACATGCTGAGCGACCTGGGGAATATAGAGCGGGTGAAGGACAAGATACCCGAAGGAAAGTTGGACGACCTGACCTTCGACCGTGACAGTATCAGCATGAGCGTGCCGCCGGTAGGTACTGTTGCCATGCGCATCGTCGAGCGTGAGGAGCCGAAGTGCATCAAGTTTGAGTCGGTGAGTTCGCCGATGCCGTTTAACTTCTGGATACAGATACTGCCTACAGGCGATACCTCTTCTAAGATGCGGCTGACCATCAAGGCAGACATTCCCATCTTCCTGAAGGGAATGGTCACCAAGCCGTTGCAGGAAGGCATAGAGAAGATTGCCGATGCACTGGCAATGATACCGTATGAAGGTTGAAGGTGGAGGGCTTTCGCTTACGATAATAAATAGGACAGATTGATATGGCACAGAAACTGTGGGAAAAGAACTTTCAGGTGAATGCGGAGATTGAGCGCTTCACCGTTGGCAGAGACCGCGAGATGGACCTTTATCTTGCCAAGTATGACGTGATGGGCAGTATGGCTCACATTACCATGCTGGAGAGCATCGGCTTGTTGGGTAAGGACGAATTGCCGCTGTTGTTGGCTGAACTGCATAACATCTACGAGCAGGCAGAGCACGGCGAGTTTGTGATAGAAGACGGCGTAGAGGATGTTCACTCGCAGGTGGAGCTGATGCTGACACGCAAACTCGGTGATATGGGCAAGAAGATTCATAGCGGACGTTCGCGCAACGATCAGGTACTGGTAGACCTGAAGCTCTTCACCCGTCAGGAGCTGAAGGAGGTAGTAGAGGCTGTCAAGTTGCTTTTCGACGAGCTCATTTGCAAGAGCAACCAATATAAAGACGTGCTGATGCCGGGATATACCCATCTGCAGATAGCCATGCCTTCGTCGTTCGGACTGTGGTTTGGCGCTTATGCCGAGTCGCTGGCAGACGACATGCTCTTCCTACAGGCTGCCTACAAGATGACCAACCGCAACCCTCTGGGGTCTGCAGCGGGCTATGGCAGCTCCTTCCCCCTGAACCGTCAGATGACCACCGACCTTCTGGGCTTCGACTCGATGGACTACAACGTGGTATATGCACAGATGGGACGCGGCAAGATGGAGCGCAATGTGGCGTTCGCACTGGCTACTGTCGCCGGAACGCTGGCAAAGATGGCGTTCGACGCCTGCCTGTTTAACAGTCAGAACTTCTCGTTCGTCAAGTTACCAAAAGAGTGTACGACGGGTAGTAGCATCATGCCTCACAAGAAGAACCCCGATGTATTCGAGCTGATTCGTGCCAAATGCAACAAGATACAGGGTCTGCCACAACAGGTCATGCTCATCATGAACAACCTTCCGGTAGGTTATTTCCGTGACCTACAGATCATCAAGGAGGTGTTCCTGCCTGCCTTTGGCGAGATGAAAGACTGCTTGCAGATGGCAGCATACATCATCAACAAGATGTCGGTGAACGAACATATCCTTGACAACCCGATGTACGACCCTATGTTCTCCGTCGAAGAAGTGAACCGGCTGGCAGCCGGCGGAACACCTTTCCGTGATGCCTACAAGCAGGTGGGGTTGGAGATAGAGGCTGGAACGTTCAAGGCCGACAAGAACATCCACCACACCCACGAGGGCAGCATCGGCAACCTGTGTAACGACCGCATCCAACAACTCATGCAGCAGATCCTCGACGGCTTCGGATTCCAACGGGTAGACGATGCTGAAAGAAAACTGTTAGAAAGCTATAACTTAGACCGATGAAAAGAAAAGTCCTTTATCTCTTGGCAACGATGCCTCTTTTCATGGCACTGTGGGGATGCAACGCTGAAGAGATGATCAGCCACGTCTATCGTTGCTATTTCTATTTCAACACCAACCTGCACCTCAACAGCAAGTTGTGGACGGCTATCAATAACGGAGGCTCCTTTGTCTGGGTAGAACATTTTGCTCAAACGGAAAGCAACTTTCCCTACATCATTGTCCATCCTGCCGACAACTCTGGCGACGAAAAGATAACCTTGACAACCGATGTCGAGAACCTGCGTACATACGAGCTGGGTGCCTACAACGGAATCTTTATCGGTCGGTCGAATTTTGGAGGACACGGAAGAGGTATGAACCATTATGAAGTGGCTTACGACCGCCAGTGCCCCAACTGCATAGCTACTGACGGACTGCCGAAGTATCCGCTGAGGTGGGTTGAAAAGTCGCCCATGAAGGTGACGTGTGCCTCGTGCAAGCGCGTCTATTCGCTCGAAACGGGAGCTTCGGAGACAGGCGGCAAACCGCTCATGGAATACAATGTCGACTATAATGGTGGCATCATTGTCGTGAACAACTGATGCGTGGCATCCCCTCCACAACTTTTATTTATAACTGTCCAGCTTCTACTTGTAAGACGACACGTTCGGTGAGGCGGTCTACGCCATTAGGGTCATAGCCTTTGGTGAGGCTGGCACCGAAAGCCCATGCGAAAGCTTGCCAGAATCCTGCACGGACGGGACCGAGGAAAGCTTTGATGGTTGCGTAAGCCGAGGAATTGCACTCGCGGTAGATGAGTTTGATGAGCAGTTTGCCCTGCTGGTAGGTCAGCTTCTTCATGCGCGGCGTGTATTTCTTCTTGATGTCCTTCTCTACCAGTTTCATGTGGCGGTCCTTTGCCTTCTTGTCGGGTAGTGTCTGTAGATATTCGTAGGTCTCAATGATAATCTGATTGCACTCCTTGGCAATGGGCAGCACCTTCTTCACGTTGTAAACCAGCCGGTTGTAGGCCTGCCGTTGCTTGGCATTCTTGAACTCCGGCTCAGGAAAGACGTAGACGTTGTTCGTCTGCACATACTGGATGGAGTCGCCACCGTGCATCGCCTTCCCTATCTTCACCATCGGTACAAACGTAGGATTGTCCATGTCAACCTCCCTGTCTTCGGGATTGACATGAACAACCTGCGCACTTGTTGCCAACGACAACATCAGCAACACTGCAAAAATTATCCACTTCATGATACCTTTCATGGCGACAAAGGTATGCTTTCAAGATGTCATCAGCCGATATACTGCATGATAACCTCGACGATTTCCTCCTCCGTCTTGCCGTCGGCAGAGATGACCAGCTGATAGTTGCGGGTGTCGTAGCGCGAGGTGCCAGTGTACTTGTTCAAAACCGCTACGGCCTGCCACGACGCACGACTCTCCTTTGGCGAGTTCCTGTAGGATGAGCGTCTCATCCTTGAACATGTCGTCGGTGGTCAGCAGACCGAGATTTTCGCTCTTCTGCGGCATGTAGTAGTGCATGTTTAAGCCCGAATCCATCATAAAGAGCATCTCTACGTCCGCCCACCAGCCGTGCTTGCGACCTTTCATCTTTTCTATTTCCTCAACGGTGCCGTGGTATTTCTCCTGCATGGCCTTGATGACTGCCTTATCAAAGAAGGGCACTCCCAGTCTTTTTGCCAGCAGGCGTCCCACAGTGCGTCCGCCGCTACCCAGTTCTCGATTAATCGTTATTACAAATTCTTCGTTCTTGTTCATAGTCTTGTCGCTTTTGTTTTGAAATATCTTATTTGCAGTCTCTGTTAAAGCCTACTATACCTTTCTTTGTTTGAAAGGCCTCGGCTGCAAATATAATAAAAAATATCGGATTATCAAAGAAAACAGTAGAAAAGTCTGTTAGCAAGCAGGTTGGATAATGTCGGCAGGAAGCTTCACTCGTTGCGATATGACAGAAAGTATCTGAAATGAACAACTTTTCTTGTAATAATTTTTGTTATCATCAAATAAATTGACTAATTTTGCAAAGATAACATGAATGATATTTTAAGTAAAACCATGGCAATCATGATACTTAACCGTTTCATAGAGCAGAAAAAGGAAGTGGCTATCCTACTACTTTTTTTACTACTTATCCTTTTCGGCTGTTGTCCGCTTGCCGCTCAGCAACCCACTTGGGAGAGCCTGATGGGTACGCTGGTCAATGACGAGGAAGAAGGAACAGAGGGATGGGAGTCGGCATACGACGTGCTGAGCGACATGGAAGAGCATCCGCTGAACCTCAACACGGCGACTCGTGAAGACTTTGAGCGCATCCCTTTCCTCACCGACCAGCAAATAGAAGAACTCTGTAGCTACCTCTACCAATATGATGGCATGCGTTCTTTCGGCGAACTGGCCATGCTCAATTCGCTCGACCCCATACGCCGGCAGTTGCTTCCTTACTTCACCTACATCGACGAGAGGCAGCGTGAGAAGGCGTTCCCAAAGTGGAAAGATATCGTAAAGTATGGCAAGCACAACCTCTTGGTGACCGCCAAGGTGCCTTTCTATAAGCGGCGTGGCGACGACGATGGTTACTTAGGTTCTCCCTACCGCCACTCCCTGCGCTACTCTTTCAACTATGGAGACTATATACAGGCAGGCCTAACAGGTGCCAATGATGCTGGTGAGCCGTTCTTTAAAGGCCGTAACAAGATGGGGTACGACCACTATTCCTTCTATTTCATCCTTCGCAAGCTGGGGCGGCTGAAGGCTTTGGCTGTCGGTCACTACAAGCTGAGGTTCGGTATGGGACTGGTGATGAACAACTCTTTCAGCTTTGGAAAGTTGGCAACACTCTCAACCCTTGGCAGAAGCGGTAACGACATACGCCCATACGCTTCGCGGACGGCAGCCAACTACCTGCAAGGAGCGGCGGCAACGGTGACACTCATGAAGGGTCTCGACCTGACGGCATTCATCTCCTACCGCAAGAGAGATGCCACGCTGAACGTGGGCAACACCACCATCGCTACGCTCCTCACCGACGGCTATCATCGTACTGAAAAGGAGATGGCGAAGAAAAACAACGTCTCTGAAACGGTTGGGGGGGGTAATTTACGTTTCTTTAAGGGCGGATTCCATGCAGGGATGACAGCTGTCTTCAACTCGTTTGACCTGCCCTTGCAACCCAATACCAACCAGGCATACAGACAGTACTACCCAGAAGGCAAGCATTTCTGGAACGCCAGCATCGACTATGGCTACACTTCCCACCGCTTCTCCTTCTCCGGTGAGACCGCCTTGAACGACAATCATGCTCTTGCCACCCTCAACAGGGTGAGTTATCAGCCCGTCGGAAACCTGCAACTGCTGCTGTTGCAACGTTTCTACTCCCACAAATACTACGCTCAACACGCTTCCAGCTTCAATGCAGGCGGACGCATACAAAACGAAAATGGCATCTTCTTGGGGCTTACATGGAAGCCTTTCGGCTCGCTCTCCATCATGGCTTATAGCGACTATGCCCACTTTCATGGGCAGAAATACCAGGCAGCAGCACCGTCTAACGCTTGGGACAACCTCGTCTCGGTTACCTACAGTCGTAAGAAATATGCGCTCACGGCACGCTATCAATTCAAGATCAGGGAGAAAGACAATGTCAACAAGTCCCTGCTCGTCAACGATATTACTCAGCGAGGACGCCTCGCCTTCAACTACGACACGGGCAACTGGAGCCTGAAGACACAAGCTGACTGTACTTGGAACCGTTATAAGCAAGAATCGTTTGGTTGGATGGTTCATGAGACGGCAGCGTGGCAGGGGCTTCATGGCAAGCTGCACGTGGCGGCAACCATTGGATACTTCAACACCGACGACTACCAGTCGCGCATCTATATCTATGAGCGTGGTCCTCTCTACCAGTTCTCCTTCCCAGCCTACTACGGCGAAGGCATCCACTACTCGCTCTTCGTTCGTGCCGACATCTGTCGTAACCTCATGGCTATAGGAAAGTTTTCCACCAGTAACTATTTCGACCGTGACCATATTTCCAGCGGTCTTCAGCAAATAGACCACTCAGCCATGACCGACATGGAGCTTCAAGTCAAGTGGAGATTTTAAGAAAAAGGTAAGGGATTGACTTGACGGTATACTTCCATGACCTGCTTCGCTACGTTGTTTCCTGCAAACCGTTGTACATACTGGCGGCTATGCATGATGCGCTGTTCGCGTCCCTCTGCTCCTTTCAGGGTCTGCATCAGGGCGGCAGCCAAAGCCTCGTCGTCGTCGGGAGAGACGTAGAGGCAGTCAGGTCCACCAGCTTCTTCTAAACAGGAACCCGTACAAGCCACGACAGGTAGCCCGCTGTTGACGGCTTCGATGATGGGGATGCCGAATCCTTCATAGCGTGAGGGATAGACAAATGCCTCAGCCAAAGCGTATAACACCGCCAAGTCGTCATCGGCAACACCATGCAGAAGGCGCACTCGCTGCTGGAGGCCATGCTGGTTGACGAATGTCTCTATGCGCTTGGTGTAGGGAGTCTTACGTCCCACGATGACCAGTCCCACCTCCTCCGGCAACCTTAACAACGCCTTCACTGCCAAGAGCATGTTCTTTCTTTCCTCGATGGAGCCCACGTTGAGCACAAATCTCTGTGGCAGACAGTAATGGCTGCTGACCTCTTGTTGGCGGCTTTCCGGCGAATTGCCGTCGAACCGTGGCGCACAACTCTGATAGATGACAGAGATGCGGTCTTCCTCCACACCGCCCAGCTCCATGATGTCGCGCTTCGTACACTCGCTGATGGCGATGATGTGGTCGGCTTCAAGGCAGGTCTGGCGGAACTTGTAAGTATAGATTTTTGTGTCTAACCAGTTGTAGTATTCAGGATGGCGCATGAAGATGAGGTCGTGGATGGTGACGATGGAGCGTATACCCGACTGCCGGATGCCTCGTGGCAGCTCGCCCGACAAGCCGTGGAAGATGTTGATACCGTCACGTCTAAAGTCGCTGACGATGCCTCTCATGCGCCACAGGTCGCGTTGCCATCGTAACGGCTTGCCTTCAGGATAGACCATCTGCACGTTCGCCAGCGTCTCCATGCCCTGTCTCAGGTCGTCGTTACCTTTGTCGGGCGCATAGAGCAGCAGTTCGTCGGCAGGCATCAGTGCCGACAAGTCGCTGACAAGTGTGCGCCCGTAGTTTCCCAGTCCTGTCCTGTTGCGCACTATACGCTTGGCATCGAATCCTATCTTCATCATGACGGTTTACAGTTTATCATTTATCCTTTATTCTTTATCATTTAGCGAAGCGCTTGAACACCAGCCTGACGAGCAGGAAGTTGGTGGGGACGGCAATGGCGTAGACGCCTAAAGGCGCAAGACTGCGGCTGAGTCCCACCCAGAGGAAGAAATTGAGGAGAGCTATCTGCAGGCAGTAGTTGAAGAGGTGTGCTCCGCCGAAGCCTGCTCCGTTGCGCTTGGTAGCCTTCTCGTGGAAGGTGAAGTGGGCGGTGAGGTAGTAGTTGACCAGGAAACTGAGCACGTAGCCTATGGTATAAGCTACGTTGACGTTGATCCAATGCTGCAACACCCAGTAGATGGCATAGTGCAGGGCTGTAGAGATGGCTCCTACGATGCCAAAGCGTATAACCTCACCAAACGTTTCCTTCTTCATGGATGCAAAAGTAATACTTTTTAATGGAATATGGAAGAATTGGAGAATTGTGAATTGTTTAATTGAGAATTGTGAATTATTTCTTACCTTTGCCGGCGAATAAAAGATAAAGATGATGATACCATTCAACAAGCCCTATTGTTCCGGTCGTGAGCTGGAGTATATCAAAGAGGTGTGCGGGTCGATGACCATGTCTGGGAACGGCGATTTCACTAAGCGGTGCCATGCCTTCTTCGAGGAGCGCTACGGCTTTAGGAAGTGCCTGCTCTGCACGTCGGGGACCGATGCACTGGAGATGTGTGCCATGCTCTGCGAACTGAAGCCCGGCGATGAGGTCATCGTGCCGTCCTATACCTTCGTGTCTTCTGCCATAGCCTTCCTGCGCGAAGGCGCAAAAGTGGTCTTTGCTGACAGCGGAGCGATGAACCCCAACATCACGGCAGAGACCATCAGACCGCACATCAACGAACGTACAAGGGTGATAGTGGTGGTACACTATGCCGGTATTGCCTGCGATATGGACAGCATCATGGCTCTCGCCGAGCAGCACAACCTGCTTGTCGTTGAAGATGCTGCCCACGCCATCGACTCGTTCTACAAGGGACGGCCGTTAGGAAGCATCGGTCATCTGGCTGCCTTCTCCTTTCACGAGACGAAAAACATCAATTGTGGAGAGGGCGGCATGCTGGTCGTCAACGATGAACGCTACGTGCGCCGCTCGGAGATTATCTGGGAGAAGGGAACCAACCGTGCCGAGTTCTACCGCGGCATGGTGAACAAATACGGATGGTGCGACATCGGTTCGTCCTTCCTGCCGTCGGAGTTCAACGCCGCCTTTCTCTGGGCACAGCTCGAACAGATAGAAGACATACAGGGAAAGCGCAAGCGTATCTGGGAAATCTACGACCGCACGCTCAGGGGTAGGGTAGAGGAGAAGGGCATCATGCTGCCACAGATACCCGACTATGCCACCAACAACGGTCACATGTACTATCTGGTTTGTCCGTCGCTGGCGTTCCGTACCCAGCTGATGGGGCGTCTCAAGGAACAAGGGGTGCAGACCACGTTCCACTATATCCCCCTGCACTCCAGCGAATACTATAAGGAACAGTTTACGGGTGAGCCGTTAGTCAACTGCGACCACTACGGCGACTGCCTCGTGCGCTTGCCGCTCTACTACGAACTGACCGATGCGGAAGCCGAAAAGGTGGCTCAGCTCACGCTTGAGGGCGTGTCAAAATAAAACTCGTACCAACGTTTGGTACTCGCAATTCCAGACGTTACGCGAGTTCGGTTGAAGCATGAGTGTAGAATGACACCGTTTCGAGCGCAATCCTGCGCTGTGGTGCCCCTACAGGGGAAATAAAAAATAAAATTATACATACGACACCAACTCTGTAAACCGCTAGCTCATAGCTACTTACGGGACTGAGGTCGCATAAAGTACTACACTTTTAGGCGAAAGTCGAACACCGACCTTCCAACTACTATGAGTTTGCAAGCCAACTACTATGTAG
>ODAI014467529.1_pt1 | contig 63621 bp, 61 predicted proteins | sample 1539321 | NCBI WGS metagenome assembly ODAI01 (sample SAMN02144231, study PRJEB22623) | gut metagenome | biome: sheep rumen | host: Ovis aries | place: New Zealand
ATAGGGAAATCCGAAATGTTGGGGATTACTATTGCGTTGTGAATATCTATTTGATTTTCTGTGGTATATGATTTAGCGGTTGTAACCGCTGAATCTTTTTGCTGTAATTTTCCAGTTGCAACTGGAAAAATAGGGTCTAACATTTTCCACTCTTCGTAAAACTTACGAATTTCATATAAGTTAGACTTTGAAAAACCTCTCAGTCCGGGCAGTTCCTTATGGATTTGTTGGCTGATTTTGTCCATAACGCCCGTTCCCCAATCAAATCGCTTGGTATTCCTCGACAAGTATCTTCCAATGCCGAAGTACACGGCAAGTTGAACGCGGTTAACGTCCTTTACGGCTTCAAGTTGTCCTTGAAGAATGGCTTGTTTGATTGTTTCTACCGCCTGTGATAACGATATAAGGGATTTTTTGTTTTCCATAGTTCATTCAAAAAAACAAAGCGCAAGTAACGTCTTTCAATATGTAGTTGCCCGCCGGCTGAAATACAGGTCGGCGATGCAAGGGCAAAGGTACGGAGAATTTTTGGGGATTGCAAAAAAAGTTTTTGGGAAGATGTAGAAAAACGCAACTTCAACGGCAAGTTCAATTAGACTACGCCAAAATACCACTTTCCCTATTTATAACATTTATTAACAATCATTCTCCCCCAATCTTTGCCACGGAAACAAAAATTTTCGCTAATTTCGTAAAAATTTATGGGAATTATCGTTAATGATTAAAATTGACTATATGAAATACTTCTTCATAGGCATAGCCGGGGCGGGGATGAGTGCTATTGCGCAGTACCTCGTCGGCAAGGGACATACGGTAGCGGGCAGCGACAGAATTTTCCTGAAGCCCGAAGGCAACCTCAGCCGTCAACAATTGGAAGCCGAGGGCATACGTTGTTACACGCAGGGCGAGGCTACAATCGACTTGGACACTGATTTTGTGGTAGTTAGCACGGCGATTGAAGACACCGTGCCTGAATACGCCTTTGCGCGAACACACGGCATCAAGACCATACACCGCTCCGACCTTTTGGCGGAAATTTGCGCACAAAACCGCACAATCGCCGTGTCTGGCACGTCGGGCAAATCGACCACTACGGCAATGATTTACAGCATTTTGCAACAATGCGGACTTTCGCCGAGCCTCATCACCGGCGCGGGTCTCGTAAGCCTGCAAGAGCAAGGCAAAATCGGCAACGCGGCTGTTGGCACGAGCGACATTTTGGTAATAGAAACCGACGAATCGGACGGCACAATCGTAAAATACCGCCCCGAAATAGGCCTCATCCTCAATATCGACCGCGATCACAAGCCGATTGAGGAATTGATGCCGCTGTTCCAAACATTCGCCGACCACACTCAAAAGACCTTAATCGTAAACCTCGACAACCCTCGCAGCGCAAAATTCTCTCGCGGCGAAGGAAACGATTTTAGTTGCAAAGTCAAATGTACTAATTTCGCTGAAAACTTCACACAAAACAAAGAAGGTATTACTTTTGAGAGCAACGGCACACAATTCAAAATCAATTCCATCGGTCGCCACAATATGGAAAACGCATTGGCGGCAATCTCCGTGGCGCGACTTTTGGGCATCAACGACAACGACTCTGCACTTGCATTAGCCAATTATTCAGGCATTTACAGGCGGAATAGAATCATCGGCAGCCACAATGGAATCACGATAATGGACGACTTTGCGCACAACCCTGCCAAAATTTCGGCGTCGTTGACAGCGTGTCAGGCGGTTGCGCAAAGGGTGATAGCATGGTTTCAGCCGCACGGATTTGCGCCGTCGAGGCTTATGAAAGACGAACTCATCCAAAAACTCTCCACCCTACTCCGCCCACAGGAAGTGATGATATTTTCACAAATTTATTACGCCGGCGGCACTGCCGACAAGTCGATTTCGGCGCAGGAGTTTGCCGACGGAATCAGCGCAAACGGCAAAAAGGCATTGTATATCCCTGAACGTGAAGACATTATCCCCTACCTCAAATCCAACGCGCAATCCGGCGATATGATTTTGCTGATGGGCGCACGCGACCCGTCGCTCGGCGACTTTGCGGAAAAAGTGAAAACAGAAATGACAGTGTAAAAAAGTTTTGTATCTTTGCGCGATACAAAAAAACACACAAATAATGAAAAAAACAACATTACTATTGGCGGCATTGTCCGTCATACTATCATTGTCGGTGCCGTCCTGCAACAAGTCAGACACACCCGACGCATTGGTGGCTGTAGAATGGTATCCTATTGAATTGTACATATATATACAAGACAAGGATGCCAAAGATCTCCTCAATTACGACGCGACGTACTATGTAGGCAACGACTTTATGCTCACCTACAACGGCAAGACATACCGTATGGAAACCAAGGGGACGGAAGAAAATCCCGAACTAATCCTCGGCACAAACAGGGTCAAACAAAGCCACATCGCGTATTTCGGCACATTAGATGGCGACAAAGAGTATGACACAGATTTCATCCTGACTTGGAAGGACGGCTCACAGGACGTCATCCATTTCACCCGCAAAATCAACGACATACTCGACACCGAGGACCAATGGCTGCTCAACGGCGAAAAAGTCGAGCAAACTGGCAACTGCGGAGTTTTCACAATAACGAGGTAACAATCAACGAATTACAACCGACACCATTCTCATACCGTTAATAAAAATCTCCCGACAGAGCCAAAAACCATCATTTTTATATAAAATAAAATTCAACTTGCCATTTTGTTAACATCATTTAACAAAATGGCATTTTTTATTATTATCTGCCCTACAACTATCTGTAATCAACAATCAAAGATAAAAATAATAAAAAAATAAAACAAAATATATAAAAATAGCATTTTATTTGAAAAATAATTATAGAAAAATTTGCAAGTTATAAAACATCATTATAAATTTGCAACGTAATCAAAAACAAATAATGATTACACAACAAACAACTAACATTAAAAACAACAATTTAAATTTTTGAGAAAATGAGAACAATCAAATTGAAATTGCCCTTCTCCAACAACACGGGCATCGCCGACAGGCACAGCAAACTCTTCCTCTGGGCGAAAACGTTGGTCAACAATGCAACAGTCAACGTGATTGACGAACAGCATTACGAGAGCACAAGTTACATTGTGGTAGAAAACACTTACAGGCCTACGCCGGAGTCATAACAGACGCGGCGGGCAACCGCTCCCGAAGAAGCCTCGGATTAAGTTCCGGGGCTTTTTTTATGCAATCGGCACAATCTCAAAAAAATACTGCAAAAAATTTTTCTGACATCAGAGATTTTTTCTTAATTTTGCGCGGAAATACAAAAACCGTTTTACGAAAACATAAAACACTAACAAGAAAATGTCAGGACATAATAAATGGTCAACCATTAAGAGGAAAAAGGGCGCATTGGACGCTAAACGCTCGGCTACGTTCTCGCGTATCGCCAAGGAAATCGCAGTTGCAGTAAAAGAAGGCGGCCCCGATCCCGACGGTAACGCACGTCTGCGCACCGCAATCCAGAACGCCAAGGGTGTTTCGATGCCTAAGGACAACATCGAGCGCGCTATCTCCAAGTCGGCTGGCGACGGAGTCAACTATCAGGAAATCACCTTTGAAGGTTACGCTCCCGGCGGCGTGGCAGTGTTCATCGAGTGCCTCACCGACAACAACAACCGCACCGTGGCTTCCATCCGCTCTATCTTCAACAAGCGCAACGGCTCGCTCGGCACCAACGGCTCGCTGTCGTTCCTTTTTGACAGGAAAGGCGTTTTCACAATCCCCGTACCCGACGGCAAGGACGTTGACGAACTCCAAATGGAACTCATCGAAATGGGCGCAGACGACTTCGACGACGTTGTAGAGGACGAGGAGGAAGGCACAAAATCTCTCGTTGCATACACCTCGATGGAAGGCTTCGCACCGTTCCAGAAGGCATTGGACGAGGCAAAAATCACCGTAACCAACGCATCGCTCCAACGCATCCCCAACAATATGAAGGAACTCCCGACCGCTGACGGTGTTCAGGTATTGAAGATGATTGACGCTTTCGAGGAAGACGACGACGTACAGGCTGTTTACCACAACCTCGAAGTTACCGACGAAATGGAAGCCGCAATGGAGTAATCCACAGACAATTATCTATACACGATAAAACAAAAACAGGACTGCATTTTTGGTGCAATCCTGTTTTTTTTGTGGTCAGATTTTTACGGCGAGAAAGAGAATGTCGTCCAACTGTTGGTAGCCGTTTTGCCAGGCATCGATGGTGGATTCGAGGATTTGGTGTTGCTCGGCGAAAGGCTTGTCGGCGATTTCGCCAACAGTTTCCAGAAGGCGTTTCACCGAATAATGCTTGTACGAGGTCTTTGTGTCGTCGAGATAGCCAAATTGGTCTGTAATGCCGTCCGAAAACATATACAGGCAGTCGCCCGGCTTTACCTGCAACGTCTGTTCCGAAAAATCGTGCTGGTCGCCTACATAAACACCGATTGGCATTTTGTCAGGTTTCAACGCCGTGATGCCGTTGCCGTCAAAAACCCACAACGGACGGTACGCGCCCGCATATTTCAAGGTGTTGGTCTCTGTATCAATGATTGCAAGGGCAAGGTCGATGCCGTCCATATTAATCTTTTCGCCGTGCTCAAACTTAGCGCGGTCTTGTCCTAACGCCGACATCAGACGGCGGCGCATTTCATTGAGGATTTGGGCGGGCGAACCACCATTGGACATCACAAGCGGCGCAAGGTCGTTGAGTAGATTGATGCCCAAAACGCTCACAAACGCTCCCGGCACACCGTGTCCAGTGCTGTCTGCCCCAACTACAATCTTATATTTATCGACAGACGCCATCCAATAAAAATCGCCCGCGACAATGTTCAACGGTCGGTAAATAACATAAAAATCGCTAAAAATCTTTTTCATCTGCGCATCGTCGGGCATCAGAGCACGTTGTATGAGGCTTGCGTAACTGATGGAATCCATTATCTGCGCATTTTGGAAGTTGATTTCAGATTTTTGGGTTTCCAACAATTCGTTCTTATTGTTCAAAATGCGATTGTGTCGCCGCGTCATAAAAATCTCATACAACGCAAACAACAATATCAACGACACCGCAATCGAACCATACTTCACCCGCCTCTTGCGCTGCGCCTCCTTCTCCGCGTGCTCGTTCATTTGCTCGTCAAAACGCGACTGCGCAATCTCCTGAGCCGCCTTTACAGCATAGTTGATGGAGGATTGGTTGTTGATAAACTCATAAAACTTTGACTTATAGCAATATGCGTTTTTGTAGTCGCCAACAGACTTATAATAATTATCACAAGCAGTGTACAGTTTCCTCACATACGCAAGATCAATCACATCCTTGTCCAATGAAGCGAGCAAAGAATCAAGCACGTGCTTTGCCTCGGAATATTGACGACTGAGTGTAAGATAATTAGCCTTGCATACATCAAAATTGTATCTATCGCGAGAATTCAATTTATCCACAATGGCATAGCCTTCCTCATAAAATTGGCGAATTGAGTCGAGCACCTGTTGGAGACGTTCACCCTCATAACCATAACCAAAAGCCTCCAAAGCCAAGAGGCTCGCCCAGGCTTCCTTCGTAGCATTCAAATAATAAATGTAATCCGATTTGGCAGAATCGCCCAACGCTATTTCCAACCTAGCTTTTTTGAGAAGGTTAAAATTCGGAGAACTACCGTTTTGAAGATATTGCGTCATAAACATCTCTGCAAGCCCCAAATGGTCGTCCAAAAGATAATCAGCGTCGCCAGCCAAAGAATCTATAACAATTGCCTTGCGGTAATACTCTTCCGCCTGATTGAACATCTTTTGATTATAGAAATCTCTTGCCATCGCCCTCGCACACGCCGCAATCATAACAGAATCCTGTATTTTTTCATACAAATCCATAGCAATGGAAAAATACTGGTGCGATTGCTGGAAATCATTGATAAAACTATAATTTTCACCAAGCGACCTGTAATTTTCAGCCTTAATATCGTCATTTTCAATGGAATCCGCAATAAGTATGGCACGGAAGTTACAATTATTAGCCTCCAAAAACTTACACTGGAAATAATACGCCCAACTCAAATACCCCAGAGCCTTAGCCTCCTTCAATGCGTTTTCCTGAATTTTTGCAAGCCTAATCTGCCGCTCCGCCCAGGCGATAGTAGAATCCACATTATAATGCCCCTGGGCTATATCATCGCAGATGCGGAGTTTGGTGGTGTCGTTGTCATCGAGGGTATAATAAACCGCCGCAAGACTGTCAAGGGCAGCATCGTCCATCTCCTGCGCCATCGCAGAGGACGACACAGCCACAATCAAGGATAATATGAGGACGATGGTTTTCATCAATGCACACTTTATTATATTAACGCGCAAAGATACAAATTAATTTTTGGATTTATATGAATATAGCCGCGTTCGCCCACACATTTTTTTTAACAAGACAAAAAAAATTTTTCCACACTCTACAAAAAATTACTATCTTTGGCGACGCAAAAAAGCATATAAAATTTCCACGGAATATGAACCTACCCGCAAATGTGGTCTGCACCAACGACGCCGACCGCCAATTAAAAGAAATACTCGACGCACACGAGGGCAAAGTCTTCGTGCTTGCGGACGACAACACAGAGCCTTGCTGCCTCCCAATGCTTCCGAGCCTGATGGAGCGCAGTGCCATCATCGTAAGGATTAAGAGCGGCGAGGAACACAAAAACATCTCCACTCTCCAAGAGATTTGGACGCAGATGTGCGACGGCGGCGGCGACAGGAAGTCGCTGTTTGTAAACCTTGGCGGCGGAGTAATCGGCGACATGGGCGGGCTCGCGGCATCGCTCTTCAAACGCGGCATCAAGTTTATCAACGTGCCGACAACACTCCTCGCGCAGGTGGACGCATCGTGCGGCGGCAAATTGGCGGTAGATTTCAACGGCTTGAAAAACGAAATCGGACTTTTCCGCAATCCCGACAAGGTGATTATCTGCACAGAGTTCCTAAAAACATTACCTAAAAGGCAATTGATATCTGGTATGGCGGAGATAGCCAAACACGCCATCCTCAGCGGCGAAGAATATTTCCAAGAGCTCTCAAAATTCAACCCAGAGAAACCCAACTGGCAGGTGCTAAGCGCATTAGTAGAAAAATCGGTGATGATCAAGAACGAATTTGCAGGCGCCGACCCCACGGAAAAAGGCGTCCGCAAGATGCTCAACCTCGGACACACCATCGGACACGCCGTAGAATCATACTCATTCACTACCGGCAAAGAACCATTGCTCCACGGCGAGGCAGTGGCTGTGGGTTTGGTATGCGAAATGTTCCTGAGCAACAAACTGCTTAAATTTCCGATTCAAAAGATGATGAATATCGTGCAGTATCTCAGCGAATTGTTTACGCCGTACAAATTTGGCTACGACCAATACGAATCGCTCGTTGCCCTGATGACCCACGACAAGAAAAACACCGGCGGCGAGATTAGTTTCTCGCTGATGAGCGACTTTGGGCAGTACCATTACGACCAGCACTGCACCACCGACGACATCTATCAGGCGTTGTCGTTCTATCAACAAATGAACCTCTAATAAACATACAATACAAACAATGGCAACAACAATCCCAACATCCAACGAAACGCACACAATCGACAACGGAATCACATCCGTAAAGTGGCTGCTCACATACGTAATCACACTCGTAATCCCAATCGCAATAATGCTCTACGCACATTGGGAGCGCACGCCGCACTACAATATATGCCTTGCCGTATCGGGCGCACTTCTGCTCGCGCACATATTGATACTGCTCGTAGGCCCATCGTACTTCTACTATTCTGACGAGGGCAAAAACATCCACATCCGCAACGTGTCCGACTACCCATTCTTCCGCAAGTACAACGAGTTTCCATTCCCGAAGTCAAGCCTTGTGTCCTACAAGATAGACAAAGAGCTGTTTGGCTTCAAAAAGTTGCTCTCTGTAAAAGTACGAGCCATCGACCCAGAAACAAAACAGAAAAAAGATTTTGACATAGAGAATATCAACATCTCGTCCATCACCAAAAAAGACATTGAAACGCTCATCAAATCACTCGACAAAGTGCTAAAAAAATGAAAAAAATCTTAGCTCTGCTAATTGCAATAGCCGTGATGCTCATCGCCGCAAATACATGCGCAGAGGCATCGCCTACACACACGCCGCCGCCATTCGCATTCAAGATAATCAACCTCGACGACCTGCACCTCGACTATGGAGCAAAACTTGAATTCGAATCATCTCATTCATTGGATTACAGTCGATTGCTCAAGCCTGTTAAATTTGAAAAAACCTGTGTACCGGGACGAATGCCTACATTCCTATTTATATTCTCAATATCAGCAGTAGGCACCTACACGCTGTATGGCGCGGGGGCGGGTCCCGTAACCGCAGCAATCATCTACATCGCCACCGACGGCAACCGAAAGCACACCAGACAAGCAATCTGGGGATGCGTTACTGGAATGGTGGTGGGTGGTGTGGTCAAATGGCTAAGCGTCAGATAAACAAATAGGCATCATATTTGCAATTAATAATGAGTAAACATCTTACAAACTCAAAAACCAAAAGAAAATGAAGACAAAATTTTTAATAGTTGCAATTATGACGCTCTTGACCGGCACATCGCTGGCACAATCGGCACTGCTGACCGAAAACCAACTACGTCAACAAAAAACATACACCACGGTAGAGGACGCTATCGCCAACCAAAGCGACGCCAAGGTGCTTGACCTCAGCGGACAAGGACTCACCACAATACCCACGGAAGTATCGCAGCTCAAAGAATTGCAGTTGATATATCTCCAAGGCAACCAGCTCACCACAATCCCGGCGCAGCTGCTCGCCCTGCCTGCGCTCCAATACCTCTATATGGACAACAACCAAATTGTTGCCATACCCGACAACATCAAAAACCTCGGCAAGCTCAAAGTGCTATCTCTCGGCGGCAACAAGATAAGGCTCGTACCTGAAACACTCACCACTCTATCAGAACTCAGAACACTCAATCTTGCCGCCAACCAGATTACATCGTTGCCGCAGTCTATCAAAGGTCTCACCGCCCTCACGGAGCTCGACCTCTCTGTCAACCAGCTCAAGGAAGTGCCCAAAGAAATAGGGTCGCTCAAAAACATCCAGATAATGATGCTGTCCGACAACAAATTATCGACGATACCCAAAGAGATGCGCAATCTCAACAAGATGCTCATCCTAAAACTCGACAACAACCCGCTCGGCTCAATAGACGAAACAATAACCTCGCTCTACGAACTCGAAATCCTTACAATGGCACAATGCGGCATCTCTACAATACCCGCAAGCATCGCCAATCTCAAAAAACTCCGCCACATCGACCTACACGGCAATCAGATAAAGACGATGAACCCGTTGTACAGTATGTCGTCGCTCGAAACCGTCAATATGGACGCCAACCAGCTCTCATACATCGACAACGGCATCGGCGAAATGAAGTCGCTCAAAATGCTCAACATCCGCAACAACAAGCAAATCAAGGAGATACGTGAACAACTCAACGAACTCGACAACCTCACCGAACTCGCCCGAAGCGGCACGAGTGCAGAGATGGTGCCGGCTAAGTTGGAAGCCACACAGGAAGGCATCGCATATTAAAGTTGAAAGTTGAGAGTTGAAAACTGAAAAAAATTTTTGTTCAACTGACAAAAAGTATATAAATTTGGAAATCGAAAATAACGCCATCATGTTTGAAGAACAGGACATAAAAGAACTCATCAGGGCACTGAGAGACTGCGGGGGGTACGATTTCAGCAACTACTCCCTCAAGTCGTTTATGCGCCGTGTGGAGAAGGTCTTGTACGACTACAAGATGGACATCTACGCGCTCACAAACGCCATAAAGATAGACCGCCAGTTTCTCGACCAAGTGGTGAAGGACGTCACGGTAAACACCACCGAATTTTTCCGCGACCCATCGGTGTGGCAGGCTATGAAATACAGGCTTCTGCCCAAACTCCACAGTCAGAAAAACATCAACATCTGGCACGCGGGGTGCAGCGTCGGCATGGAAGTATATTCGATGGAGATAATGCTATGCGAAGCCGGACTCCTCGATAAATCTACAATCTATGCCACCGACATCAACGCCGACGTGCTCGATACCGCCAAAAAAGGAATCTACGGACACCGCAACGCCAAGGAATACATCAACAACTACACCAAGGGTCTATGCGTAAATCCGTACAACTTTGAAGAGCGCATCAACGTCCCGCTCCAAAAATATATGGACTTCAACGAGCGCGAAGACACAATCAAGGTGAAGCCATTCCTGCTCGGCAAGACCACGTTCAAGAAGCACAATCTCGTATCTGACCCCAACCCATTCAGAGGAGTCAAATACGACATCATACTCTGCCGCAATGTGTTGATATACTTCAACCAGACGCTGCAAAACAAGCTTTTTGGCGAATTTTGGGAGATGCTCATCGACGGAGGCACACTCGTGCTCGGAATACACGAGAGCATACTCGGTCCCTGGGCAAACAAATACGAGAAAAAAGGACTGCTTTACACCAAGAAAACACAATAGACCAACCAAATGGAAGACTTGACCAACATAACCGACGAAGAACTAAGGCGCGTAATCCAGACGGTACGCACCATCGACGACATAGACCTCGGTCAGTTCCAACCTGTAATACTCCGGCACAGGATATGCAGGTTTGCCGTGCTCCAAGGGTATGAATCGGTGTCCAAATTAGTGGAAAAACTAATCTCGGACCGGTCGCTGATACACATCTTCCTGCAAAAAATTGCGGTGCCAACCACAGAAATGTTCCGCGACGCAGAATTTTGGACCGAACTCGAAGCCATCATCACCGACAAGCTGAGCGCAGAAAGGTTCATCAAAATATGGGTGCCAGACATCTGTGGCGACGACGAACTCAATACACTACTCGTAATACTCAGCCGCAACAACCTGATGCACAAGGCGACAATCTACGCCACATCGCAATTCCAGCAGGCGATAGACGACAGCCGCGATAGCTACATCGACACCAAAAAATTTGAAATAAGCGACGCCAACTTCAAGCGAATCAACAGCGACAACAGCCTGCTGCCATACCTTGAACGGCTCGACAAATACTACAAATTTTCGCCAACGTTGCTCGATAAGGTGATATTCATCAAGCAGAACCTCGGCAAGGACACGCCGCCCGACAAGGGATTCAACCTCATCCTATTCAGAAACCGGTGCATCTACTACAACCCGACCACAAGGCGCACCGCAATCGAAAAGATAGGACAGAGCCTGATGCCGGGAGGATACCTCGCGATAGGCTCCGGCGAAAACCTCGACGAAACCGACCAGCAGTCGATGCTCGTTCAGGTATCAAAAAACGAAAAAATATACAAGAAAAAACAATAAAGCGCAAATTAGCAATATGTTGTACGTAGTAATAGGAGGATCAGCAGGCAGTTTTCAGACGGTAACCACCATACTCGCCGAACTGCCCAAGACATTCCCGCACCCAATGTTTCTATGCCTGCACAGGCTCAAACACATCAGGACGGGATTTGTGGAGGCACTGCGCCTCAAATCAAAACTGCCGGTACACGAGCCGTGCGACAAGGAATCTATCCAGCCCGGACAAGTCTATCTCGCCCCCGCCAATTACCACATGTACATCGAGAAGGACAATACGATAGCACTCTCCACCGAAGAGCCAGTCAACCACTCGCGTCCGTCCATCGACATCACATTCGTATCGGCGGCGAAGGCTTACGGCACAAGGTGCCTCGGCATACTCCTCTCAGGCGCCAACAAAGACGGCGCGGCAGGTCTCAAAGCAATGAAAGACGCTGGCGGCACGGTGATGGTGCAGTCGCCAGACGAATGTCAGGTAAAGACGATGACCGCCGCCGCAATCAAGCTAACCGACGTGGACTACATTTTCCAATCGTCGCAGATAACGAGCTATTTACAAAACCTCAAATAAAACATTAGAGCTATGAAAGAAAAAAGGAAGGCAATCACAATCCTGATAATATATATAATTGTCAGCATAGTATTCGGGCTGTCGGCGTTCAAGTACCTCGCCCCAAAATTCATATCGGCAAACACCGTCATAGGCATCTACGCGCTCATAAGCATCGCGATGTCGGCATACGCGCTCGTTACCGTAAGAAAGATCGGTCTTCAACAGGGCGGCTCCATAAGCACTGCCGCCGACTACTTCGCCGACCAAGACCGGAAGGAAAAGGAGCGCAAGGAACAGGAAAAAATCGACAAGGAGCTAAAACGCCGCCGCGAAGCCGAAGGCAAAAAGTTAATCGCCGAAAAAGTGGACGAAATGGTTGCTGACACACAGCAAATCACCGACCCCGAAAAATACTTCGACCAGCTGCTCATCAACCTCTCCAAGGCAATCGCGATAGTGCAAGGCGTGGCATACACGCTCAACCGTCAGACCCAAACATTCTCGATGATAAGCACTTACGCATTCTACACCACCGACACGAGCCGCACATTCGCCATCGGAGAAGGCATCCCTGGGCAAGTGGCAAAAGACAAAAAGCTGCTCTTCATCAACGATGTGCCAGAAGGCTACATAAAGATAGTATCGGGACTTGGATCAAGTTCGCCGAGGTACATGGGCGTAATCCCCATCATACACGGCGACGAAACAATAGCCCTCCTCGAAATATCCACCTTCGAGAAACCCGAAGTGGATCTCGTGGAATTTCAGAAGCAATTCAACGAAAAAGTGTCAGAAAAAATCTCAAGCTTACTCCCGGCATGAAACGAGCGGTAATCATCGTGGCGGGCGGCAAAGGCACTCGTATGGGTTCCACGCTCCCAAAACAATTTATGCAAGTAGGCGGACAGCCAATATTGTGCCGCACGATAGAGAAATTCAGACAGTTTGACCCGGAGATAACCATCGTAATCTCGCTACCGACACAATGGCTCGGCGCGTGGGTTCAACTATCGGCGAGCATCATTGCGCCCAATAGTTACATAATGGCAGAAGGCGGCGAACAACGCTATCATTCCGTAAAAAACGCCCTGATGAAAGTGCCCAACGACATCGACCTCATCGGCGTACACGACGGCGTGAGACCATTGGTAAGCGTCAAGGCCATTGCAAACGCCTACACCGAGGCGGCTCTCCACGGCAACGCCATCCCCTGCATCGCCCCGCCCGAATCCATCAGGATTGTAAATGCCGACAATACAAATGCGCCCATCGACCGCAACACCGTAAAACTAATCCAAACCCCACAGGTATTTGCCGCCGATATGCTCCGCGCCGCATATTCGTTGCCCTACACTCCCGAATTTACCGACGACGCAAGCGTAGTGGAACGCCACGGCATCCCAATCCACCTCATCGACGGCGACCGCCAAAACATCAAGATAACTACCGTAGAAGACCTCAGATACGCAGAATATGTGATAAAGCAATGATTGAAGTAATTGAAGTAATTGAAGTAATTGAAATAATTGAAAATTGTTAATTGAATTGGAGCGTGTGTTGCAGATAATAAGGAAAGCATACCTATTGCCAGTATATTTTTATAGGATAGCCATCTCCCCTATCCTACCGAACTCGTGCCGCCACACGCCCACCTGTTCACAATATTGCATACAGGCTGTGATGGTGCACGGCATCATCATCGGCACATTGCTCACCACATTCAGAATCATACGCTGCAACCCATTCGGCACACACGGCTACGACCCCGTGCCAGAGAAAGGAAAGGCGTGGGAGTATGTGAAAGGATTTTTCAGGAAGAAGTATTAAACACTTGAAATGCGGGCTGGGAAGTCCGCACTCCACCTATTATTCCTCGCTCTTTGGCTTGTGCATTATCGCATAAATCTCAAAGCCGAAGCCTGCCAATACTACTATCGGCGCGAGGGTGATGCGGGTAAAACTGAATATCGACTCATCGAAGACGTTTGGGTCGTCGCTGCCGCCGCCCGCCATCAAGATAAAGCCAAATATTATGATGCCCAAACCTATAAGCACCAACTTATAATTCTCTTTTGCAAACGCAAAACCTATTTCCGATTTTTCTTTGTTGTCTTCCATAACTATTTAAACATTAATTTGTTAAACTTTATATTTGACCGCCTACGGCGGTCGTTTTTCTAAACACAAATTTAAACGAATTTTAAAAAATTAAAATGAATTATTTTTATTATTTCGCAGCAAAAAAATTCGTTTCAATTCGTTCTAATTCGTTTTAATTTTCGTTCAAAAGTCCAAACGCTGCAAGGCGTTTGTTTATACGTTTCTCGTTCACTCCCCAAACAACCCGAAGCCAGGCTTTTCTTTCAATGCCGCCGCGCAGGTGAAGAGCGATGTCATCGATACGCCGAGGATGCCGTGAAGGCTCAGGTTTTGACCCGTGAAAAATACATTCGGTATCGGCGACAATGGCGTCAAGAGCGTGTATGCAAGGCGGTTGTAATCCTTGTTGACACCATACGCCGAACCTTGTTCCGTGCCGGTGTAGTCAGCGTAAGTGAGCGGAGTGGACGTATAGACGTTTTCAATGGCGTCTTTAAGTCCGGGTATGTAATTGGACGCAATGTCAATCAGTTGCGACGCCTTGCGTTTTTTGAGGTCGTTGTAGGCATCGGGGCGACGCATCACGCGACTGCCCGCAAATTCTGCCACGTCGTCCCAAAGCATAGGCGTGAGCAAATCAACATTGGTGGCGTACTCGTCCCCCACCCTTTCAGGCACGCCAAAACTTATAAGGCAGCACCGTGGATTTTCGGCGGCGGTCTGCGTGCCTTCAGTCCAAACGTCGTCGGTATTGTGGATATAAATATTGCGATTGAGATACTTGACCACGCCGGGCTTCAACGCAATATTAGCCGTAAACATTCCAAAGCCATTCTGCAACGCCGTGATGCGCCTCTTGTAAATATTGCGGACAAACGACGTGCCTTCCGCAATGCGGATAAACTGCGACGGATGAATGTCGGCAATGATTATTTTTGCTGTAATGGGTTCGTGGTTGGCGATTTCGAGCGTATCAACAACACCATTGTTTTCCAACAATTTGGTAACTTCCGCATTGGTGATTACCTCGCCGCCAAACTTTCTGATGCTCGCCGCCAAACTATCGGCAACTTGCATACCTCCGCCGCGCAATCTGTACGCCGAGAGTATGAAGGATGCGTTGATTTGCGCAAATGTATATAATGGCAACGTCTCCTTTTGCAGCGTCAACTTTGGCGACGTGCCGGAGAGTACGTTTTGCAGCGTTGTATCGTGTATTGTGGATGTAAGAAAATCGTATGCGCCACGCGAAAAGAGCGAGCCTTCCGACATATTGCCGTCGCCCGCACGGTCAAAACTTCCAAAAATGCCCGTCGCAACGCCTTCCAAAAAATCCGTATAAGAATCAATCTCAGCCGCCGAGCCGGGGAAACTACCCTTCATCCGCGCCTTGAAATTATCAAAACCCGACGGTATCATATACGACTTGCCGCCATAGATTACCTCGTCGAAACCATCATCGTCGAGCCTCTTCCACGGCAAATCCATCAATCCAAATTCCTTGAAAAGCCTATTGAGCGGCTGTCCGTCGTCAAGACCACCCACATAATGAAAGCCCGTATCAAACTTGCAACCACGACGCACAAAAGTCTGTATGCAGCCGCCGAGGAGTTGACCTTTCTCCACGACAACTACCTTCATACCCCTTTTGGCAAGGATGTATGCACATTGCAGACCGCCCAAGCCCGCCCCTATTATTGCTGCGTCGTAATGGTTCATAATAATTCATAATTGACAATTGACAATGTTCAATTGTCAACTTTCAATTTTCAACTTTCAATTTTCAACTTTCAATTCATACGGTCAGCCACCGTGCCGGAAAGCGTCATATAAGTGGTTTCGTCGTGGAAAATGGTTGCGGAAAGTTTGGTATCGTCCAAATGCACCTTGATATTGAGTTTTGGCGAGCCGTCGGGGGTTACCATTGCGGTAAGGCGGCAACGGTCTATAGCCGTCAACGTCAATGGACGACCGCACGAATCCTCGGCGAGTTCCTTGATCATTTGGATGTTGCAGACGCCGGGGGTAATCGGACGCTCGGGAAAATGTCCCTTATAAACGTCGTGAGCCGCATTGAGCGACACACTGTAAACTACCGTGCCGTCATTCTGCGTCTCCTTGCCGTCTATTGTATAAAAATCTTTTACAAGCATTTTTTTATAATGTAATTTTCACTTTGACAATGCGCCGCCCACATTCCAACGTTCCTTCCACTCTGCGTAAAAATCCGGGTTGGCGGGTTCAAATTCGCCGGAGCGCGACACAAAGAGTTGCGTGGTCTCCGCCTCGATGATGATGGCGTTGTCGGATGGACGTACTATCTCGTAGCGGAACACCATCTTGGCAGCGCGTGTTGGGATGTAAGTGATTGACATCCTGAGCGTATCGCTGATGCGTGCCGAATTGCGGTACTTGATGTGCATATCTACGACGGGCGCAGTGTAGCCGCTATTGAAGATGTGCAGGTATTCAAACCCGTATTTTGCACCAAACTTCTCGCGGGCATCCTCCATGTATTTGACATAATTGCCGTGCCAAACCATTTGTATGCCGTCGAGGTCGTAGAACGGCACTTGAAACTCGAAGGAGACGCACAGAGCCTGTTGTGTATTGTCCTGCGTCTCCATCTATTTCTTCTTGTCCATAAAAATCTTAATCTTGCACGAGGCAGCCACATTGCCGTTGATTGTAGTAGTGGCGTCCATAAGCGTAATGTTCATCGCCTGCGACACCACATTGAGCCTCGATACGAGCGTGTCGCCCACGTGCGCGGTGGCAGCGAGGGCAAATTTCTTGATTTCGGCGATGTAGCCGAGCACTATAGGACGATGGTTGATCCAATCGTTGTAGCCTGCAAACAACGCCGCCGACTGCGCGATGTGCTCTATCATCCCAGCCTCAGAAAAAAGCCCCCCGTCATATACGAAAATATTGTCGGGGGACACTGTGAGGCCCGCTTCCACAGACGCCTCGTCGCAGGTGTACAATTTGTCCACCATAAGCATAGGCTCGCGCTGCGGGATGAAGGTCTTGATTTCGTCGCCTGAATACATCACAGTTGCTGACATCGATACCGGCTGTTAAGCGTTGAGTTTGTCGTAAACAAAATCGTAGAGGTTGGCGAAAGTCTTCACCTGACCAACGCTCTGACCCTTGATCTCCACGCCGAACTCTTCCTCAACGAGGGCAATCATATCAACGAGGCTGAGGCTGTCGAGCTGCAAAGTCTCCTTGATGTTGGCATCGGGGGTAATCGTGCTTTCTTCTACTTCAAATTCGTTAGCAAGGACGGAGTTCATCTTTGCTATGAGTTCGTTTTTTTCCATTTTTATGCAATAATGTTAATATAAAATTTTCTCGGCTGCAAATTTCGTATTTTTTTTTCAATACGGCAAATTATTTTTTCTTAAAATGCAGAGTTGTCAGACAAAAGGTGGAAAAAAGCATTTTTTTCACCACCGACGGTCGGGCGCGTACACCGGCTTTGGTCGATAATGATCGTATAGTACAATTCGCTTGCTATTGCGGGTAATTATACCAATAGTGCCGCTGCCGCCGTGGACGTTGGAAGGCATCTTGATGGGGTCGATGAGCGCGTCATAATCACGATAATAACCCATCACAACGCCGTTTGCCATTTTTAGATAACGGTAGCAACTTTCAGAAAGGCAGTCGATTACGACAGTGGCGGCAGTAAATGACGCCGATGCATATATGGAATCCGACAAATCTTCCTCTCGGCAGGGCCAAGTGCCGTCGGAAACGAACCCTTTTCTTAATACAGTCATATCGCATTTTTTGCCAGCGAACCGCATATCGGAAAATACGTGGAAATGGTTTCGCATCTTGTAAAAGCCTTCCTGTTCAAATGGATTTTCCGACGAAAAATCTATTGACGGCGTACTCAAAATGTCGTCTTGGAGAATCACCTCGTCGCCGAAAATCAATTCGCTGTCCCGTTTATAATAATAATCGCTTTTGTCCCCCAGCAAATTATAACATTTATATTTGTACTCATTATATATTTGGCCTTCCCATTCCTCGCTCCGTATTAGTATTGAATCCAATATATGTTCTCTATCATAGTAATAGTCATTATAATACACTACGCTGTCATACATTTCAACATCAATGGAGTAAAAATCGTCCATATCGGGATTGTCCGAAAAAGTGGCGTTTATGGAAATGAAATTGCCGGTTTCGCTATCGCCGTCGTTGTTGGTGAAAGGCTTGTCGAGCATCGGCGTAATTACTACATCAAGGTCGTCAAGCATCTGTGGTGCAACGTCTTCCATCCAGACGCTCTTGCCGCCCACAGAGGCTTCCAAGCGCACCTTGTCGCCCGGATGGAATACAGTGTGCAAGTGATACGTTTTGCCATCTTCGGTATCCTTGGCGGCAAGCGACTCCTTCAATGCGCCGTTGACATAAAAATCAATCTTGGCATCTTTTGCCGCAGCGGGATAATTTTCGCCCGTGGTGGTCAGGATTATTGTATTGTCGGTGGAATCGGCGTAGAGATAGCCATTGAGACACAGGACGCCTTCCGTATTGCCGATGCGACTGAGCGGATATTCCTTATCACAGGCGGCAAACATCAGCGCGGTGGCAAACAAAATGTATAGTATTGTCTTCATTTTTTGTTAAAATTTATATGTTAATGTAAACGACGGCACAGCGGGCAGGATGCTCGTAACGTTGATATAATCGTTGCCCATATTACCGTCGCTCCAACGCTGTGCAAACATCGGATTATGAGCGCAATAGAGATTATAAACAGAGAAATTCCAAATCCTTTCGCAATGTTTTTTCTTTTTATGGAAGTTGACACCAACGCTCAGAATGTGCGAGGCTGGCATACGGAAATTGTTGCGGTGTTCCACATATGCTGTCATACCTTCCCTGGGGTCGTCAAAATGATGATAATTGCCATTGCTGTCATAATAATCGCCTATCCTACTATCAACCTCCTTGGGCAAATAGACAGTTTCGTAAGTATTTGACATTGTGGTCAATGAGCCAGAATGGAACGTCCACGTCGCATCAAAATCTATTCTATCGTTGAACTTCTGATTATAGACAATGTTGATGCAATGAGGGCGGTCGTAGGTGAAAAGAAATTTTTGACCGGCGTTGATGCCCGATTCCTTGGAAAACTTACGCTCAGCCTTGCTCAATGTGTATGTAATCCAACCTGTCGCTCTGCCCTTGTTTTTTTGTATCAACAATTCTATGCCCTTGGACGTGCCTTGCCCCATTGCGACAAGATTTTGCCACGAATCCGAGAATCCCATATAACTCATACCGTCCTTGTATTCAATCACATTGTCAAGTAGTTTGTAATATGCCTCCACCGAAAATTCCCAACCCGGCAACCGCGTGCAATACGCGCCAAGGCTCCATTGTTGCGAAATTTCGGGTTTGATATTTTTGGTGACAGGCACCCAAATATCAGTCGGCATCGACAGTACCGACGATGTAAGAAGATGCACACATTGGCTCATTCGCGTATATGACGCCTTGAAAATCAACCATTTGATTGGCAAATATTTCAACGAAACTCTTGGCAGAAAGTTGCCATAGGTCTTGCCATCAACACTAAACAAAGAATACACCAACGCCGGTGTTACATGCAGACAGTCATAAATTTTCCAATCGTCTTCGGCATAAATGGCAATTTCGTCGGCATCATAATCCCTGCCGCGTGGCGATTTGGTGATGGTGTCGCGGTTATAATCGTTGCTTTTGGTCTTGTATTTGGCAACTGTGCTTTCAGGACAAAAATTATGGTGCGTATAGTTGACACCAAACTTTATATTGTGTCTTGCGTCAGGCATAAAATCGAAGTCGGCGGCGGCAGACACGTCCTGAATTTTTGACTTGCTGTACGAACTATGAAAATCGTAAAAATCTGTGTGCTTGTAAGTTTGCTCGCCGCCAATCTTCATTCCAAACCTATTGACGGCAGTAGTGACGTTGGCAAACAATTTGGACGTAAAGACGTGGTTCCACCGCAACGTGGCGAGAGTGTTGCCCCAATTGAGGACGTATTTGTCATCAGTAGAAAATGTTTCTTTCTCATAACCGACTATGCCCATCCCTTCTTCTTCGCCCAAAATCGGATGTTCTTCTGTACGAGTATCTTTGTCTTTGAGCGAAAAACGGTCGATGCCATTGTAAAAACTTACAAACAAGCGGTCTTTGTCAGAAAACTTGTGGTTGATTTTGGCATTGACATCATAAAACCAATACGAAAACATCGTGCCGTCCATAAAAGCCTTCATCACCGGAGCCGCCAAAAAATTCAGGTAAGTGGTTCTGCCTGAGAGCATAAACGAAGTTTTATCTTTCTTAATCGGCCCTTCAAAAGTGAACCGTGATGTGAGCAAACCCACAGAAAAACTGCCGTGAAATTTTTGCATATCGCCGTCCTTGGTTCTTACGTCCACTACCGACGATGCCCTGCCATTGTATCGTGCAGGAAACGACGATTTGTAAAAACTTACCTTCTTGACCGCCTCGGGCGTGAAAACCGAGAAAAATCCAAAACAATGGTCAATTTTATAGACTGGGCTGCCGTCTAAGAGTATCAAATTTTCGTCGCCGCCACCACCGCGCACAAATATCGCCGCCGAGCCGCCAACGCCCTGTTGAACACCCGGCGCAAATTGCACGGTCTTCACGACATCGGTCTCGCCCAAAATGCTCGGTGTATGCTCGATGACCCTCACAGGAATATCCATGCTGCCCATGCCCGTTGACGAAATGCCAGTCTCCTCCCTTTGCGCGGATATGACGACTTCTCCAAGTTCAGTGTTTTCAGATAGTTTGATATTGATTACGGTGTCTTTTGCAAGCGTCAACGCAACATTTTGTGCGGCGTATCCCACGTATGAATATTGAATGTTGTGTTTGCCTTCGCCGAGTGTCAATGAATAAAAACCGAAAGCATTGGAGGTTGCGCCGTGCCGCGTTTCTTGGTCGTACACCGTGGCGCCGATTACCGTTTCCGACGATTTAGAGTCGGTGATGTAGCCGCTGATGGTGTATTTTTGCTGCGCAGACGCTCCAATCGCCCAACAACCAAGCGTCAACGCCAACATAAATTTATTGAAATGTGACATTTTTTGTTTTGATTAATTTTTTCAGGCTGCAAAAGTAATAACAATTTAGAAAAAACAAAAATTTATTTTCGACGTATGGACGAAAGACCCGTCGTTATTCCTTAACAACTGTTAATTTGACAAATAATAATTTGGATAAGTTGTCAAAAGTGGGCAAAAAAGTGATGTTTTGGTCGTAAAAACCTTGAAAATCCGCAGTGGAATTGCAGATTTTCAATGAAAATCCGCAGTAGCATTGCGGAATTTCAATAAAAAACCGAGTTGGCGTCAACAAAAAACTGTTGTCGCCAACTCGGTTCTTTTATTTATTGGCGGGCGAGCCGCCCGCGCTCCATTATCGAATTACAAGTTCCTTACAATCAGCGTAGAATTGGTGCCGCCGAAGCCGAAGGAGTTGGAGAGGAAGGTGTCGAAGTGTGTAGAGACACGTGCGCCGGGGATGTTGAGTTTGGCGGAATCCTCGTCGGGGTTCTCGAAATTGAGGTTGGCAGCCACAAAATCGTTCTTCATCATCAACATCGAATAGATGACCTCGCTCGCGCCTGCCATCCACATTTCGTGGCCGGTCTGGGACTTTGTGGAGGTAACGTAGGGCTTGTGGCTTCCAAAAATTTGGTCGATAGCCTTGGCCTCGTTGGTATCGCCGATGTGGGTGGAAGTGGCGTGTGCGTTCACATAACCAATCTCAGAGAGCGGAATGTTGGCAGCCTTGATGGCGTTTTCGAGAGATTTGGCGGGGCCAGCCACGTTGGGCGACGAGATATGGTCGCCATTGGACGAAAATCCCCACGACAATACTTCCGCAATGATGGGCGCGCCGCGCTTGACGGCGTGGTCGTAATCCTCGATGATAACAGTGGCTGCGCCGCCGCCCGGCACGAGACCGTCCCTGTCGCGGTCAAACGGACGTGAAGCCTTGGTGGGTGCGTCCTCACGTGTGGAGAATGCGCTGATGCCGTCAAAACTGCCCACGGCGTATGGATTTACCTCCTGAGCACCACCACAAACCACCATATCCTGCAATCCGTTGCGAATGAGCAACGCGCCGAGACCAATGGCGTGGCTGCCCGACGCACACGCGCCCGACACGGTGAGATTGATGCCGCGAAGGTGGAAAATGCAGCCGAGGTTCATAGTAACGGTCGAGTTCATCGATTGGAAAATGCCGCCCGAACCGATGAGAGTGGTGTTTTTCTTGCGGAGCATAGTCTCAACAGACTTATATACGGGTTCCGCGCTCGAATCGTTGCCATAGAGAAGACCTACATCGTTTTTATCGAGGTAATCCTGATCGATTTTGGCATTGCGGAGGGCCTCCACGGTAGCCACGTAGGCGTACTTAGCCTGTTCGGGCATAAAGACGCGCTGCGCACGGGAAAGTTGCGCCTTCAAGTCGGGCGAATCCAAATGGGAAGTCAAGCCGGAGCGGAATCCCATCTCCTTCCTTTCTTGGTCGAGGATGATGCCCGACACACCGTTATATAGCGAATCCCTTACTTCGTCAAGGTTTTTGCCAAGGCACGAGTATATGCCCATACCTGTTATTACAACTCTTTTTTCCATTTATTCTTGCTTAAAATGTTATCCAATTTGTCAAATATTCTGTTTCTGAGGTCTTCCATACCGGCGAGACCCTTGTTGCGCTCGCGGCGGAATCTCCATTGACGCTTCATCGTAATGAATCCGCGCCGATACTGCCACGCCCCGATGCCAAAAAACGGCAGCAACACCAAGTGCGCAATCGCAATCAGCCACCCAAACATCCACACGTCGAATATCAATTGCAACGTATATACCAACGGTCCCACAAAAAGCGTGTTGATGGCAAACTTGACGCCGCCCACAAACATCGCCTTATGACTATTGCCTGCCCTCAACTTGCGGGTGAATGGCATCGGCGCCAAAAATAACAAAAAATTTGGAATTAACGAAAAAATAAACAGCGGAAGTGCGACAAGAAGCCCCAAAAGTTGCATAATGAACTTTATCGTTGACGGCTTTTTCTCGTCAAAATTCTTGTCCTCCACCTTGCAGCGCGTGCAAGCCTCCTTCAATTGCAATGCGCCGTCGTATATCTCGCGGAGGTCGTCGGCATGGCTGTCCTTCACCTCCTCAAGGTCGGCGAAGAGAGCCTTGTCGCTTTCGAGGCGGTCGGGCAGACGGTCGGGGTCGCCGCCGCACGCTCGGCAATAACGCCTTCCGTAAGTGAGCCTCAGGTAGTCGATGGCGTCATAATTATCGAGGTCGGTGATATTGAGCATCATATTCTCGATACGTCCACGGATTTCGGCGTTGATGGTGCGGCGGGCTGTGCGCGGCTTGGATTGGTATTGTTCATAATAATCCTTCAGCGACAACGGTTCGCCGATTTTGAGCATCACGTCCTCGCGGAAGGCATAATAATCCGAATAATGATTTACTATCGGCAATATCTTGATGTCGGTCTTGAAACCGTCTGCCTCCACAGCGTCGAAAGCCAGCCGCAAGTAACCTTCGGAAAAATTGCCGAGCCAACGCTTGTCTTGGTTGACAGCCTCGGGAAATATCAAAACCGCGCTGCCCTTCAGGAGATCCTTGCCGGCGATTTTGAAAAGTTTTTCGTTGAAGGCAACTGTGTCCAATCCGTCCTGATTGAATCGGAAGGCGGGAAGAAGATTGAAACTCCTCAAAACCCAACGTATGGGGGCTTTCTTGAACATATCGGCGCGTGTGAATATGCACACGTCCCTGTCCTTGAAGCCAAACTCCACGGCAAGAGCGTCGTTGAGGGTGTTTTGATGGTTGGAGACGATAATCATAGGCGTACCCTTTGGCGGAATGTTTTCGCGCCCCACCATATATACGCCACGGTAGTATATGAGGTCGTGACATACCCCCACATACCATCTCGACACCGCGCCAAATATCCTCGACACGATGCCCCGCTCCTTAGTAACCTCTGATAAATATTCTTCTTCCACTATTAACAAAAATCTATTGTTGTTCGCCGCTTACGCGGCTTGTCTTTTTAAACGCGAATTTTAACGAATTAGAACGAATTAAAACGAATTACAGGTTTTAATTCATTAAAAAATAATTTGTTTTAATTCATTCCTCATAAAAAAATTCGTTTTAATTCGTTACAATTCGTTTTAATTTTCGTTTACAAAAACCCGACGCCGTAGGCGGCGGAATCCTCGTTTTATTTTGTCTTTTTGCAACAAAACTGTTGCAGCATATTTTTGTGTTTTAACAATCGTTGGACGGCGAAACGTCCTGTCACCAAGGCGTTTGGCAGTCCGCCGGGGGTTTGCAGCCACTGACCGGCGAGGAACAGATTGTCCAAGCCTGGCAATACTCCGCTGTGCACCTCCTTCTTCACCAAATTGGTCTGTATGAAACCCATATACGCGCCCTTGAACGCGCCTGTGTAACGGTTGAAGGATTTGGGCGTTACGGTCTCCAATACAGAGAATTTGCCGGCGAATTTTGGATAATGCTTTTCGAGACGTTTCAAGACTTCCTGCGCGATGCGTTCCTTCTCGGCGCGGTAAGCCTCGCGGTCTTTGTAGAGATTGTCCCAATATTCATATTGATGGTCGTATTGGACAATCAAAATCTCCAAAATTCCCTTTCCTTCGGGCGCAAAACCAGGCTGGTCGGCGAAGTTGTTGACGATGACGATATTTACATCGCGCCCCGCCACGGTGTAAGGCTCGCAGTTGAAAATCTCCATATTCGGAATCTCGTCCGTAGGCACGTCAACGGCAAAATAAACGTTCATATTGCTAAACAACGGATATTTGTCGGGATTGTCGTAGCAATACTTGAAGTGGTCGTCGATATACCTCTCCCCTATCAACTTGAACGTCACCGAGACGTCGGTGGAGCATATCAGGTCTTCGGGCATTACCGACGTGCCGTCTTCAAAATTTACCTTAGTGCAGCGCGTCCCCTCTACGTCGATGGAGACCGCCTTTTTCTTGGTTGAAATCTTGCCGCCGAGTTGAAGATAACGGTCGCGCATTTTGAGCGTGATGCTGTCGGAGCCGCCAAGAGGCAAATCCGCGTTACCCGCCGCAAAGTTGGCATACATATATAACGTCGAAATCGCAAAATATGTTTCAGGCACGTAATTATGAATCATCTGACGGATGACCGGGCTCTTGAATTGTTGAGCCAAGTCGCCGATGGTCATCTTGCCGTACTTGACAGCCACGGGAATGGCTTTGCGCATCTTCCAAAGGAGTTTCATATTGTCGAAGAATCCCATCTGTTCCTTGGGCTTCAATGCGGGAAGTTCTATACATTGAAAATTGCGGATGGCTTTTATCAGACTGTGTATCAATTCTTTGTCATCAGGGGCTATGGAGAGCAATTCCGCCTCCATTTTGTTGAGGTCGCGCCAGGCGTGCCCCTTTACGCCGTCGAAATCCACTTGCATAAAATACTCGTGCTCAATCATCTTGCAGCCTTCGCCGATGACTCCTACGTCCTTCCATACTTGGTAAATCTCTTTTTTGGACGATGTGCCTGTCATCCAGTGGACACAATTGTCGATATGGAAACCCTTGCGCTTCCACGACGTGCACTGACCGCCTATGACGGAATGTCCCTCGAATATCTCGCTCTCCAATCCGCTCATCTGCGCGTAAATGCCGGCCGCAAGTCCTGAAACTCCGCCACCTATGATTGTTACTTTCGACATTAAATTTGCTGACTTTTATACTAATATAATACCTCGCAAAGGTAAGAAGAATTTATGGAATTATAAACAAAAAAACACGGTGCACTACAAAAAATATTTGTATAGCACCGTGCAACTAACTAATTTTGAAAAAGTTCCGTGTTACTTAGAATTTTTCAACAGCCAAATGTCCGCAGGCTTCACGCCGCGTTTGAGAGCCTTGTTGTATTCGTCAACAATCTCCTTTGCGCTGTCGCTACCGGCAATTACCACACGATAGAGGTCGGAGCCATCTACATTGAGTATATCCTTGCCGCCGATGGCACGTTTGCGCTCGTTGGCACGCTGCGGGTCGCGGTACGAACCTCCTATCAAATAATATTTCTTGTACTTGGAGCCGAGGTTTTGCGGCGAAACATTGCTAAAACCAGCCTGAGCCAGGATTTCGAGGTCGGAATCGATTGTGGGACGCTCCTTGTCGGCGGGATTGTCGAGGTTGGTGGTCTTGCCGTCGTTTGCATTGGAATTGCCGGGCTTAGTCTGGTCGGTTGCAGGCTGTTCGGTCTTGGTGTCGGCAACGGGCTTGTCTTTGCCAAACCATCCCATCACCGTATCCTTATATATAAAGAACAGTACCGTCAATACAGCCACAAAAGCGAGCAAGAATACAAGCCACCACGGGAATTTCTTGTTTTCCTTCTTCTCCTTCTCGGTCTTGGTGGTTGTGGTCTTGGTAGTTGTTACCTTAGTAGTGGATACCTTGGTAGTGGCTGCGGCGGCGCGTGGAGCATCGCCCTTTACTACCTTGCCACGGCTTGTCGCTGCGGCTACCACAGGTGCTGCAACTCTTTCGGAAGCCTGCACAGGCTCCACTTCCACGGTGTCCATACCATAATTGTCGATGGAAAGCTTGGACGGCATGGCCTTCAATACAATCGCGCCGCCCTCGCCAAGTTGCAGAGTTCCAACATCTTCGAGGGTAACGATAGACTTGCTCTCCACCTTTTCCTTTACGTCCTTCACAAAACGGTCGATGGCTGCCTTGGCATCCACGTTGGACACTTTGTAAGCGTCAACGACATACTTCAACAACGTATCGTTGGCGTCGTCGGTCTTGTCGGGATTGAGTTTTACGAGTTTTGTGGGCGGGTAGATGACACCCGTCTTCTCGTCCAACTGCGCCGGCTGATATGTGGCTTCCAGCGTGCCGAGCCCCGGCACGGTGATGTTGTCCTCTTTGAGCAACACATCTTTAAATATGGATGATATACTTATCATTGTATAATGTTTTTATCGGTTTTTGGTCATTACGTTGATGCCGCAAATATACAAAATATATTTTCAGCCAACAAAAAGTTTTGCAATATATTTTGGCAAGATGTCAATATTTGTTGATATTTGCAGCAAAAAGGAGTTTTTTTTGTTGTAATGAGCGAAGATTTGGAATGTTTTTAGTATCTTTGGGGCGTTAATTGCAAGCAAAAACAGACAAACATACATTATAGCTATGAAAAAAATACTGGTAACAGGCGGCACAGGCTTCATTGGAAGCCACACCACCGTAGAATTGCAGCAAAAGGGCTACGAGGTGTACATCGTTGACGACCTGAGCAACTCGTCTGCCGACGTAGTGGACAACATCGCCAAGATAACGGGCGTAAAACCGCATTTTGGCAAGGTGGACGTAGCCGACAAGAGACAGTTGTTTGATTTTCTGAGGCAGCACGACGGCATCGAATCGGTGATACACTTTGCCGCAAGCAAGGCGGTTGGCGAGTCGGTGCAACAGCCGCTCAAATATTACCGCAACAACCTAAACGGCGTCATCAATATCCTCGACGCGATGAAGGAGTTCAAGATAAAGAACCTCGTATTCTCGTCGTCGTGCACGGTGTATGGACAGCCGGAGAAATTGCCCGTCACGGAACAATCGCCGATACAGCCCGCCCTCTCGCCATACGGCAACACCAAGCAAATCAACGAAGAAATAATCCGCGATTTTGTGAAGGTGAACCCCGAAATACACTGCATCGCGCTGAGGTATTTCAACCCGATTGGCGCGCATCCGTCGTCGTTGATTGGCGAATTGCCGCTCGGCGTACCTGCCAACCTGATTCCATACATCACGCAGACCGCAGCCGGCATCAGGGAATGTCTTAGCGTGTTTGGCGACGACTACAACACCCCCGACGGCACGGCTATCCGCGACTACATCGACATCATAGACCTCGCAAACGCCCACATCGCCGCCATCAACCGCATGGAACAAGGCAAACAGAAGGCGGGATTGGAGTTTTTCAACATCGGCACTGGCAACGGTCTTTCGGTGTTGCAACTGATAAAAACCTTTGAGGAAGCCACCGGCGTAAAACTCAATTACAAAATCGTCGGCCGCCGCGCAGGCGACATCGAAAAAGTATGGGCAGACACCACCTACGCCAACCAAGAACTCGGTTGGAAAGCCGTCGTCCCCCTCAAAGAGACATTGCTCAATGCGTGGAAATGGCAACAGAAATGCATAATGCATAATTCATAATTCATAATTGAAAAATAACAATTAACAATTGATAATTGACATAGTTGCCGCCGGAAGGAGTGTCAACTGTCAACTATAAATTATCAATTAAACATATTGCTTATGGAAATATTTTACGAAATAAAGCCTCTGCGGAAGCGGCTCTCTGCCCTCCGCAAGCAAGGCAAGAAGATAGGTTTTGTGGCGACGATGGGTGCGCTACACGACGGACACGCCTCTCTCGTGGAGGCAAGCAACAGGGACAACGACGTAACAGTCGTAAGCGTCTTTGTAAACCCGACACAATTCAACAACCCCGACGACTTGGCTAAATACCCGCGCGATTTGCAGGCAGACATCAAGTTGCTGGAATACAACGAGGCAGACATCCTCTTTGCGCCGTCAGAATCGGAGATGTACCCCGAAGAAGACAACCGACAGTTTGAACTCGGCGCAGTGGCAGAAGTAATGGAAGGCAAATATCGTCCGGGACATTTCAACGGCGTATGCCAGATTGTAAGCAAGTTGCTCTCGATTGTAGAGCCCGACAATGCCTACTTCGGTCAAAAAGACTTCCAACAGATAGCGGTAATCCGCGCAATGGTGCGCAAATACATGCGCGATTTCAAGGGCAAAATTGTTTCTTGTCCCATCAAGAGGGAGGCTGACGGTCTTGCATTATCGAGCCGCAACCAACTCCTCACGCCCGAACAGAGAGTGTCGGCGTTGTTGATTTCCAAGACATTGTTTAAAGCCAAGGAGATGAGCGACAACGGCTCCACACAGGCGCAAATCATCGACTACATCAAGAAATCAATCGCCACGGATGCCAATCTCTGCCTCGAATACGTAGAGATTGCCGACCGCGACACATTGCAACCCATCGCGTCAGAAAAGCCCGAAAACGCCGTTATCTGCATCACGGTATATGACGGCAAGGTACGCCTTATAGACAACATCCTACTTTAAGAGATGAACATAGAGATACTTAAATCAAAAATCCACCGTGTAACGGTAACAGAGGCCAACCTCAATTACATCGGCTCTATCACCATCGACGAGGCTCTGATGGAAGCCGCCAACATCATCCCTAACGAGAAGGTGCAGGTCGTGGACATCAACAACGGCGAACGTCTTGACACTTATGCCATCAAGGGCGAACGCAATTCGGGCTGCATCTGCCTCAACGGACCCGCCGCCCGCAAGGTGTCGGTAGGCGACATCGTAATCATAATGTCGTATGCGTCGATGGACTTCGAGGAGGCAAAGAGTTTTGTGCCGAAGGTAATATTCCCCGACACAAAGAGCAACAGATTAGTGTAAATTGTTTTCCGTTCATATCACGCAAAAGCTGCAAAGTTTTGGAGTTTTGGCGCGGTATGAACGGAATTTTTATTTTAATCGCGGCAAGTCAGCGGCAAGTCGTCAACTATATCTCATTAAACTCGTCCTCGACATAATGCACATTGCCCCGTATCCGCTCATAGACCGCGAAGAAATAGGGGTAGTCGTTTTTCTCGTCGGCCTTAAACTCGTCAGAAACAGAGTTGATGCGCCAATGATCGATATTGATTTCGGGGAAAAAAGTGTCGGCATCCTCAAAATGATGGCGTATGCAGGTAACATAAAGTTTGTCGGCGTGTTCAAAAAACGCCTTATAAATACTCTCGCCGCCAATGACGAATACACGCTGGCTGTTTTTGACAACACGCAATCCCAAAACCTCCTCCACGGTCTCGCACGTGATGGCATCGTCAAGGATATAATTCTCGTCGCGGCTTAGGACGATGTTTACACGCTTAGGCAACGCACCATTGGGCAGCGATTCGTAAGTTTTTCTGCCCATAATGACGGGGCAGCCGGATGTAAGCGACTTAAAATTCTTCATATCGCCGGAAAGATGGCAAAGGAGATTATTGTCCCTGCCGATGCCGTTGCGCTCGTCAACAGCCACTATCATACAAAGTTCCATAACAACATAAATATCTGTTAATTAACGCCTGACGGCGTACTGTATTTTTAAACACGAATTAAAACGAATTATAACGAATTAAAACGAATCAAAATAAAAAAATTCGTTTTAATTCACTAAAATTCGTTTTAATTTTCGTTTATAAAAGACTCCGCCGCAAGGCGGTGCTTCGTGTTTACGGCGGCAAAATTACAAAAATTTCGCAAAAAAATTTGCGCATCAGCAAAAATAGTATTATCTTTGCACCGAAATTTTGAGAGCATAGCGTTTTTGAGAATCCAAGTTTTGCGACTTGGGTTCTCAATATTTTTTTATTCTCTCAAAAAAAGAATTATTAACCAAACACAATAAACAATGGCAAACGTAACATACCTCACAGAAGAGGGAATGAAAAAACTCAACGACGAACTCAACCGCCTCATCGCTATCGAGAGGCCCAACATATCTCGTCAAATCGCCGAGGCGCGCGAAAAAGGCGACCTCTCGGAAAACGCAGAATACGACGCGGCTAAGGAAGCTCAAGGAATGTTGGAGCTCAAAATCGCCAAGTTGCAGGAGACCATCAAAAACTCCCGCGTACTCGACAAGAGCCAAATCCAATCCGACAAGGTGCAGATTCTCAGCAAGGTAAAGCTCCTCAATACAAAGATGAAGAAGGAAGTAACCTACACAATCGTTGCCGGCAGCGAGGCAAACCTCAAGGAGGGCAAAATCTCCATCGAGACCCCAATCGCCAAAGGACTTCTCGGCAAGAAAGTGGGCGACGTGGCTCAAATCACCGTTCCCGCCGGACAACTCGAATTCAAAATCCTCGAAATTGGAATTTAAAGAGTAAAGTATCATGACAATATTTTCAAGAATCATCGCCGGTGAAATACCGTGCTACAAAATAGCCGAGAACGACGAGTTTTTTGCGTTCTTGGACATCAATCCCATCGCAAAGGGACACACTCTCGTAGTGCCCAAGGAGGAAGTTGACTACATTTTTGCCATCGACGACGCAAAACTCGGTCGCTTTATGGCGTTTGCAAAGAAGGTTGCCCTCGCCATCGAGAAGGTAATCCCCTGCAAGAAGGTCGGCGTGGCTGTTGTGGGCATCGAAGTACCCCACGCACACATCCACCTCGCGCCCCTCAACAATGTTGGCGATATGTCGTTTGAACACAAGATGACTCTCCCGAAAGAGGAGATGGAAGACATCGCCGCCAAAATCCGCGCTAACGTAGCATTGTAAGCATTATGTCGGAAATAGAAGCATTAATACTCGGCTTGGTGCAGGGCTTGACGGAGTTTTTGCCGGTGAGTTCGTCGGGACATCTCCAAATAGGTCAGCACTTTATGAACATCAACGAGGGCGGACTGACTTTTGACGTTACCGTACACGTGGCAACAGTATTGGCAACCCTCGTCATCCTCCGCAAAGAGATTTTGGAGATAATCAAAGGATTCTTCAAGCCGCTCGCACCCAAGGAAGAAGGCGTTTCGCTTTGGCAGAGGCTCAATGTGCATCAGCGTTATGTAATCCTGATTATAATCTCAATGATACCCGTGGGCATCATTGGACTGTGTTTCAAGGATTATGTAGAGGCAATATTTGAAGGCAGCCTCGTAGTTGTGGGCTGTTGCCTTCTCGTAACAGCCGCGCTCCTCGCAATGACGCATTTTTACAAGCCGCAACCCAAGGAAACCATCTCGCCGCTCCACGCCTTTATAATAGGCATTGCACAGGCGATTGCAGTGTTGCCCGGCCTCTCGCGCTCTGGCTCTACGATTGCAACGGGTCTCTTGTTGGGCAACAAAAAGGAAAGCCTGGCGCAATTCTCGTTCCTGATGGTGATACCGCCGATTTTGGGCGAGGCGTTGTTGGAATTGAGACACATAATAGCCCCGAGTCAAGAATATTTGGCAGAACACGCCGCCGACCTCGTTAGCATACCTACAACGGCACTTGTTGTGGGCTTCATCGCGGCATTCGTGAGCGGATGCTTCGCCTGCAAATGGATGATTCAGATGGTCAAGAAAGCCAAACTCATTTACTTCGCAATCTACTGTTTCATTATGGGCATCGTTTGTATGGTGATTGCATAAACCTTTTTGAATTTCAACTGTCAAAAAACACGAAAGACATATCCATTGTTTTTCGTGTTTTTTTTATTTGTTTATTTTGCATATCAAAAATAAAAAACTACATTTGCAGAAACAAATCGAGATTACTATGGGACAGTTTATCGACAGGGAAAACTATGGTTTCAGATGCGCCATCAACAGCAATTTTGTTGACAAATCGGGATTGTTGAATATTCTTAACAGAAATATGGACTCTGAAAATAAGTTTATGTGCATATCCCGCCCACGACGTTTTGGCAAGTCGATGGCGGCAGAGATGGCTTATGCATATTACGACAGAAAATCTGACTCAAGTAAATTGTTTGAGGGTTTGGAAATTACCAAATCGCCTGATTACGGAAAACATCTCAACAAATATCCTACAATCTTCATCGATTGGAACACCTTTGCCAATATTCCCGACAAAGACAAACTGAAAGAGGCGCAAAAAAGCATAATCGCCGACTTGAAGGATGCGTATAATGAATTGGAAGAAAAAGAATCGCTTGTAAAAGCCCTTGCAGAAATCAACCAAAAGACTGGCGACCGTTTTATCCTGATTATCGACGAATGGGATATGCTTGTAAGGGACGTTACACAGGAAATTCAGGACGAATATGTGGACTTCCTGCGTTCGATGTTCAAGGCAACCAATGCCAAAAAAGTATTTTTGCTTGTGTATATGACGGGCATATTGCCAATTATCAAAATTAAGACGCAATCGGCGTTGAACAATTTTGTGGAATACAGCATTATAGACCCAGCCAATACAGCGAAGTATTATGGTTTTACGGAAGACGAGGTCAAAATCCTCTGCGAAAAACACAATATGGACTTCGACCTGATGAAACACGCCTACGACGGCTACATCATCGGCGAAGAAAGGTCGATGTTCAATCCTTATTCGGTGATGCAGTCGATTCTTAGACGCAATTACAACAGTTTTTGGTCCAAGACGGCATCTTTTATGGCGATAGAAAGATACATCAACATCGACGCCGACCAAGTGCGCACCAAAATCATCAGGATGATGAACGGCGAGGAAGTTGTAATAGAACCAGCAAGTTTCCGCAACGATATGAAGAATATCGAAACGAGCGACGATGTTTTTACCCTATTGACACACCTTGGTTATTTGTCATATAATCCAGCAACTCAAACAGTAAGGATTCCAAACACAGAAGTTGGTGCGGAGTTCAAAAACGCTGTGAGGGCGGCGGGTTGGAAAGAAATGTCAAAGGCTGTGGGGCAGTCGCTCCAACTTTTGGAAGATACCATCAACCTACGCAAAGAACAGGTGGCACGCGCCTTCGACGATTACCATTTTGAAGCGTCGTCCATTTTGGAATTCAACGACGAAAACTCTATGCGCTGTGCCATCACGTTGGCTTATTATGCCGCCAAACCGTTTTACAAGATTTTCCACGAACTGCCCACGGGCAAAGGTTTTGCCGATATGGTTTTCATACCGCTGCCAAAGTCGCCGCGCCCCGCAATCGTCATCGAACTAAAATACGACAAGACCGCCGACACCGCCATATCTCAAATCAAGCGCAAAAACTACCCCAAAAGCCTCCAAGGTTTTTCCAAACGCATCGTGCTATGCGGCATCAATTACAACAAGGAAACAGCAAAGCACGAGGTGGAAATGGAAGTAATTGAAGGGGAAGAATAAATCAGCCATTGCATATCCGTCCTTTCTCGAAAAATCCCCTTGTCTTCCACACGTACAACGCCAAGCCAATGACGTGCGCCGCCGAAACCGTCCAAAACGCCGCACGATAACTTACGAGTTCGGCAATGACGCCGCCAACAAGCACGCCGACACCAAGCCCCGCGTCCCAAGACACAAAAATGGAACTATTGGCGGTGCCGCGCTGATTGCTCGTCGCCATCTGAACCATCATATTTTGAAAGGCGGGCCACAGATGACCGTTGCCAAGTCCTATCAACAACGCCGAAAGATAATATCCATATTCATTTTTGACGGCTACAAACACCGTATAACCTATCGTGGACAAGATGATGCCCTCCAAAGCGTTTTTGGAAAGTTTGCCTTCGCGCAAAGCCTTCCTGCCCTGCAACCGCGACGCCACAAGCCCTACCGACAACACCATAAAATACATTCCCGTGCCACCGGTGATGCCAAGTTCGTCGCGTCCGTATATAGCAAGATAATTGCTCAACACGCCGAAACAAAACCCGAAAAACAACATATTGACCGCCAACAGCCACCCGCGCACGAGGAAGAAACGGTCGAGGGAAAGTTTTTGTTTGTTTTTTACCAATTCGCGATCGCGAAGCGTTACGGTGCTGTCTATAATGAGACCAACCAGCGCAATCGCAAATGCAATCCAAAACAAAAGCGTAAAATTGTTGGTCTGATTATACACAAACAGACCCACCGACGGAGCCACAGCCATAGCGATATTGTTGCTAAGTCCGTACAATCCAATACCTTCCGTGCGGCGCGAAGGAGCCAACACATCGATAGCAACAGTGGAATTGGCAACAGTCAACGCCCCGAAAGGCGCACCGTGCAGCGTCCTGATTATGGCAAACATCAACAGCGTCCCCGCCGCCAAATATCCGCCGAAGAATATGAAAAAAAGGAAGAAACACCACAGCAAAACTTTTTTCCTCGGATACGAATCCACAAGGAAACCGCTCAACGGGCGCGTCAAAGTGGCTGTGATGGTGTATCCCATCAGCACAAGCCCAATCATATCCTTCGTAGCCCCAAACTCCTCGCTCAGGTACAGCGGCAATAGCGGCGTCAACAAATAGAAGGAGAAATACAGCATCAAATTTGCCGACATCACCTTGCAATAGTTGGCGTTCCACAACTTTTGGATGGGGCTCTGCCCCACCCGTTGTTCCTGTTCCGTTCCTACAACCTGTTGTTGATTTCGTTCCAATTGATTATCGACCAAAATTTTTCGATGTATTCGGCGCGACGGTTCTGATAGTCAAGATAATAGGCGTGTTCCCAAACGTCGATGGTAAGCAACGGAGCATTGCCACGAGTCAAGGGATTCTGTGCGTTGGCCTCCTGCGAAATTTCGAGTTTGCCGTCAGAATTCTTCGACAGCCACACCCAACCCGAACCAAAAAGACCCGCGCTTTTCTTGGAAAATTCGTCCTTGAACGCCTCAAAACTACCGAAATCGCGGTTGATGAGGTCAAGGATTTTGCCGGTAGGTGCGTTGCCGTCCACAGGCTTCTGGAACTGCAAGAAATACAGATTGTGATTGAGGATTTGACCGGCATTGTTGAACACCGCGCCGGAAGATTTCTTGACAATTTCTTCCAACGTCATCTTCTCAAACTCGCTGTCTTTCACAAGGTTGTTGAGATTATTGACGTAGGTTTGGAGATGTTTTCCACGATGAAACTCCAACGTCTGCGCCGAAATCACCGGCTGCAAATCGTCGTTGGAATATGGCAAATCTATTAATGTAAACATAATTGTGTCGCGATTAAATGTTTTTAATTACCGCAAATTTAAAACGAAAAATCGAGATTGGCAAAAAAAATTTTGCTCTCACCGCACCTTGCTCATACGCTCCACCTGCGCCTTTACGACACTGAGCGTGGTGGTGTCGGATACAAAAACAGAATTCAATCCCTGTGCCTCCTGAGCGGGATCGTTGGTGTAAGGGTCGCCCACCTGCCACTGCTCGTGCAACGGCTTGGCATATCCGCCCCAACCCCAAAAATTGCAGCCCGCAAACTTGCCGCCCGACTCGGCATTGTCGGCAACAAGCGAAAATACATACTTATAATAGCCGTCGCGACCGTTGGTAGGCGTGCCGAGACTAAACTTGAAGCCGTCGCGAGGATAGCCAAACTCCTCCATTACAAGGGGTTTGTTGATGGTGTCGCATACAGACAAATGCTGATTGATGTATTCCTTGGTGTTGTTGCAAGCCCTCGGCAAATGCTCTATGAGTGAATCTGGCTTTGCCCAACCCCAATTGTAGGGCCACAGATGGATGTTGCAGTAGTCGATGTTGCGGTCGGCACAGATGCGCGCCCAACTGCCCAAATCGTTCTCACAGCCCCAAGAGCCTTCGCTGCCAACAGATATCAAATGGTTGCCGTCCAAAGAACGGATGAGCGACGACGCCTCAGCAAGCCATTTTTCAAAAGCGGGCAACGCTTTTTTGGAGAACGCACGTGGCTCATTGCCAATCTGCCACGACATTATGGCGGGGTCGTCGGTATATTTCAAACCGGTGTAGCGGTTGGTACGGCCTATGATGAACCTCACATAATCATAAAACAACTGATGCGCCTTCTCGTTGGTGGCGTACTTGGACATCGCCTCCATAAATGCGGGATAGCCAACATCGTCGGGGCGCGGCTGCTTGCCCTCGCCGGCGTGTTCCAAATAGAAACCGTAGCCGCCGCTCCACTCCCAAGAGTTGTTGAGGTACAACACCGCCACCATTTCGCGCTTGCCCATCTCCATCAAGAGGTAGTCCAATCCCGCCAAAATCGTGTCGTTGTACACGCCGGGGGCGATTTGTAACGTGGGCTCCACCTTGGTCTTGTAACCTCTCTCGCCGTCGGAGCCTACGAGGATGCGCAGGTTGTCGATGCCGATGCGCTTCATCTCGTCCAACTCGCGGGCAAGTCTCTTGCGGTCGCCGCCCTGACCCTCAGAGCCAAGTATCGCGCCGTACCAAAAATTGGTGCCGACATAGTAGTAAGGCTTGCCGTCCCTTACGAAATGTCCGTTGTCAACCTTTACAAATCCCGCAGAAAGGCTCTCGCCCTTCTGACACGCCGCCAAAATCACGGCAGCAATCATCAAAAAAATTATTCTCTTCATAATTTAGGATATTTTAATTGTTCAAACAGTAATTATTACAAATCAATCATAAATGCAGTGCAAAGTTAATCAAAATTTTTGGAAATGACTTCCCAATGCCCACCCTTATCGGGACCGACACGACGGAGATATTTACCTCGCATTGCCTCAATGTTGCGAGATATTGAGTTTTCACTAATACCAACTTCTAATGCTAATTTAGCCTTCGAAATTGATGGATTGCCTTTAATTATTCTAAGAATAGCCTCTTGGTTTTTGGATAGCGAAACAGCATTTTCTATCACGTCAGATGTGTTTTCTATCACGTTTTCTATCACCTTAGATGCGTTTTCTATCACCTTAGCATCGTTTTTCTCCACAGTATCCGTGTTTTCTATCACGTTTTCTATCACCTCAGATGTATTTTCTATCACCTTAGCACCGTTTTTCTCCACAGTATTGTCAGTTTCCTGTGTAGTTTTCTGTGTAGTAAATGTGGTTTTCTGTGTAGTAAATAACGTTGTGGTAATTCGGTCGGGAGATGTACGCTGCGAATATTCGGGAGATGCACCAAAAGTTTTGTGCCATACCGAAAACACACCCGGAATTCCACTGCCTGCACGTTCTCCAATGTCTATCATCGAAAACATTTTGAGAATTATAGCGTTGCGAGGATCTGACATTCCGCCATCTATCGCCTCTTTTATACTGATGCGAAATGTTCCTGGATTCACAAATGTAAAATGGTCTTTATATTTTTTGATTACAACTCCACAACGTCCATAATAGTCGGCATTAGTAAGAGTGTTTAAAAGAATTTCTCGGATTGCCTTGTGAACGGGTGTATCGTCAACCCTTGTAATACCATCCAATACAAACGGTCGCTTGACATCTTCGGTGAGTTTGTTGAATACTTTGAAAAAGAAGTCGAAAATATTGCCGCTCCATTCGCCCGAACTTGACACCACCCTATCCGACCATCTTGTTGTTTCGTCAAAATGTTCTTGATAATCAAGAAAATAAAGCGGATATTCATACAGTATTTCAGACTCATAACCAAACATCAAAAGACCTGCCGCAGTGGGATATACCTTGCCATCTTCGCGGTTGATTTTTGCCGCACCAATTTTTTTGAGGAAATCCTCATCCGAAAGATTGTTCCAAACGTGTCCTTGATGTACAAGCATAAAACGACGGCGATAATGAGTGATAGTTTCTTTGCAGAGTGCATCGAGATTAACTTCTACAATCAACTTGTTGTCTTGTGTAACCTGACCAGCATCGCGGAAAATGGCTGCAACCTCTTCGCGTGAACATAAATAATCGCCCTCGCCGTTTCGTCGATAAGTGCCTGTGAACATATCCTGTCCCTTATACACCGGACGGTATATTCTCTCCGCCCTTGGAACGTGAATCGCAATTATTGTTTTGCCGTCAACTTCTTTTATCTCCACATCACTGTTGTTCAAAAGGTTGATATTGACCACCCTTTTGTTGTTGATGCCATCCCAAAAGGCTTTTTCCATTTGTTCTGGATTGTCGATGCCTTCAATAGCAAAAGTATGATTCTTGTTTTCCTTAACGCCAAGAAGAATCAATCCTCCGTCGGTATTTGCAAACGACGCATACGTCTCCCAAAGGCTTGCCGGTACGCCGCCCTTTGCAAGTTTTGCCTCCAAACGGTTGCCTTCCTTAAAGGATTCGATATTTAGTTGTTGTAGCGTGGTCATAACGTATTGCAAATATTTGCCATTGAGTTTGTTGGTTCAATACAATGTGCAAATATACAACAATTATTTGAAAAACAAAAAAGTGCGAGATTTAGTTGGCTATCCAGGAAAATACAAAATTTCCAAATTCTATTCCAACGACCTCCGTCACAAAGCCAACGTCTTCAAAACCAACACCCGCAAAGCCGTCTTTCCGGTGATGATTACCACCAAAGGTCTTCTTGACAATCCGTATGCAAGGGATAATCAGGGTCAAGTGGTTATGGAGGAGATGTTTGAATGAGATCCCTAATATTTTTGCTTATGAGGTATCACCCCTCTCACTCCACCTTTGGGATTTTCCACGTCGCCTTTGTATCGTGGAATTAGATGGATATGAACGTGGAAAACCGATTGCCCGGCGGCTTGACCGACGTTGATGCCGACGTTGAAACCGTCGGGATGGTAACGGTCTGCCAAAATCGTTTTGCAACGGTTGACAAGCAACCAAAGGGCGCGTTGCTCGTGCAACGTAAGTTCAAAATAATCCGCAACGTGGCGTTTTGGAATTATCAATGTATGACCTTGGCTGACAGGATAACCATCTAAAAATGCGACAGCCGTCGCCGTTTCGCTGATGATTTCTACTTTGGGATTGAGATTGCAAAACGGACAAGTGTTTGAAAGTTCGTATTTTTCTTTAAAGTTCGTTTTGTTAAAATGCTGATATTCATAGACTTCGCAATTTTCGTTTGCGAAAACGCTTTTGTATGGCAAAATCACATTGCATTGATAGGTAGGCATTTTGTGGACAAAATGCGTGCGAAATCCTTCGTATTTCAAATCGCGGCGCACAGCGAAATACGCCCTGCCTTCGGGTTTCAACAATTCCGAAACAGCCATCAAAACGCTTGCTTGTTCGTCGGGTTCAAGAACGTTAAGAACATAGTTGCAAATGATTGTGTCAAAGCGTTTTGACGGATATTCGGGGCGGTAATAATTGTCATAACCGACAATATTAAAACCCTCTTTTGCGAGTTCGTCGGTATCAAAACCAAATCCACAGCCGAAATCTAAGATTTCACCTTTTAAACAATCGTTTTGTTTGAGCCAACGAGTTGGAAACGAGATTGTTGTGCGCTCCTTTGCTGTCAAGTGCGGATTATTTTTAGTCTTTTTCATTGCTGCCAAATTTTAAAACCCGAATTTTCCGCAATTTGTACAAGCGGCGTAAATGTTTTGCCCAAAACATTGCAAAACTCGTTTTGCGGCATTTTTACCAATTCCGAAACCGAATCAAAAACTGTAAGATAGTCTTCAAAAATGTTGTTATTTGGATTTTTGGCATAAAGCGTTTTCAATGCATTATGCTGAACGTTTGCAAACGGTTTCAAATACTTATCCAACGGCGGAAGATTGTTGCTTTTTGAAGAATTTATGCTTGCATCAGCGGGCAAAAGATTCCATAACAGATTGTGCGACACGAAACTCCACGGCACAAAATGGTCTAAATCGTATTTCTTAGCAAAGATTTCTTTGCCGGTGTAGATACAATTAATTTTTCCAACAGATTCAATGTAAGTGTCCCAAAATTTGCGCTGTTTAGTCAGCGACTCGCGTTGCAAAGGTTTTACAAGTTTTGACGGAAGATTTGGAACATTTGGATTGCGTTTTTGTAGAAATTCTGTCAAATTCCAAAATGCAAAATCTCTGAGAATTACATAATTCTCTGTCAGATAATCAATCCAAATTGGATTGATTTCGATTTCTTCGCTGTAAATGGAATACAGACAATTGTTTGTAAAACTCTGCGATTTTACAATCACATCATCATCGTATGTATATTTTATCCAAGGCGAGAGAAATCTGTAAGGTACATTTTTGGTGAAAATCCGAAGATATTTCTTCGTATTTTCAAGATTATTAAGCAATTGACTTTTGATTTTATCTTTGTCCAATTCAATTGAAATCTGCAAATCTTTTTGAATTTGTAGCGAATAATCAAACAATGAATCAGATTTACCAAAGGAAATTTTGAAATAATGAATTGGATACCACGATTCGGCAATCATTGATACAATTATCTCCCAAAACGTAATTCTTGTTTTGCGTTCCTTAACAACAATATCAAGCATCGCCACAAACCAATAGAACTTGTATGTGGCAGTCGTATTGTCGAATATTTGCGACAATGTACTGATATTTAGTATTTTGTTGTTGGGTAACTGCATATTATTTTTCTTTCCAAATGTTTGTCCTCCGCAAATATACAAAATCTTTTGTAATTTTGGAAGAAATTAGATAGTTATATATTTTTTCACGCTGGCATTGCTTGAAACACTCTGCCTTTTAATAGTTTTCCGTTTTTATGTTTGTTTCGTTTCACGCCGTCGCTGCCCCACGTTCCCCATTGCTTGAAGAAAAACGCAGAGCCTTGAAGTTCTGTTTGTTGTTTTATCGACAACACCCAATCTTCTTTCATTGGACGTGCCGACATTCCACTTTCGCCGCCAACTATCACCCAATCAATGTTTTGAAGGTTCAATTCGCCCAAATCTTCTAACAAAGGTTCGCAAGAGAGAAAACGTATCGGTGCGGCAAGTTGTCGAAGGCATTCAATTCTGTTTTTTGAGGATTGAGCCTCCACAGTTACGCCAAGCCAAGCATTTTTGGGAATCACTCGTGTTGAAAAATATTCCGCCATTCGCTCTGCCCTTTTGGTTAGTATTTGATAACGATGTTGAGGCGTTTTTCTTATTGTAGCCATTATTTTGTCAACAAATTCAAACGGTACATCCTTATGAAAAATATCACTCATAGAACACACAAAAATAGTGTGCGGCTGTTTCCATTCCAACGGTTCCAACAAACAATCTTCGTGCAACGACACTTTGAATCCGTCAGCGTATTTGGGTAATCCCATAGCGTTCAAACGTCGCGTCATCACCTCCGCGTAACAGTGTGCGCAGCCCTGAGATATTTTTGTGCAGCCTGTTATTGGATTCCACGTTTTGTCAGTCCATTCTATTTTTGTTCTCTTGGTAGCCATTACATTTTTCCTATTATTTGGTTTGCTATTTTTACTGCATTATAATTGTTGGATGCAAAAGCGAAATGGAATATTGGAGTATTGCGCGAATTGTACAACACCAGCGGTTCAGATGTAGCATATTTAAATATACTCTGCAATTGTTGAATATAGAGTTCAGCAATTTTCCGAATTGGTTCTCTCACTTTTTCGATTATTGTATTATAACCGAACAACGATGGTTCAGTGCGTTGTTTATAAAAATAATCTCGTAAAAACTCTTCATCTTTACCGAAAAAAGCCGTTAGTTTGTCAATATGTTTTAACTCACCCTTTCGGTCTAACAAACGGTTGACAATCACCCCCGTAGGTATCAGAATCCACAAATCAGTTCCCGTGTTTTGCATTTTTTGAATTGATTGCCAATTCAACTGCATACCGAATGGATCTAACAAAACCAACGCCTTGTACTTGCTATTTTTGCGAAGAAAATCCGCCATTTTTTCAACTTCATTATTAGCATCTTTTGGTCTGAAAACCAATTGACCCTTTTTGTCGGGATGTAACGATTCTAATTTTGATTTCAACAAATTGTTGGCTGATTCGTCCTTGTCGATAAAATAATAATAATCGAATCCTTTTTGCTGTATATTCAAAACTCTCTCTGCCGCACCCTTGTACATTGAAATATCTTCCGATTGGATATAATGATTTTCAAACAATTCGAGAATCATATTATCGGAATCATCGTCTGTGTTGTCTATTGTTCTCGAACCACTACCCGCAAAACCATCAAAATAGACAAGTTTCCACTTATACTTATCTCGGTAAGCGTTCATAATTGTGAGATAAGCCTTGACATATTTCTCAAACGTGTCCAACTTATCTTCTGTCCACGCTCCACCCCACGAGGCTGATGGTTCGCTTGCTATATTGTTGAATTGTTCAATCATTTTCCTTAACATTGTTATTCCAACCGCAAATATACAATTTTTTTTAGAAACAGGGCAATCATTTTTCCCAATCCCAAAAATTATTCCTACCTTTGCCGAACACAAAACTTAATCCGCTATGACCGAAAGACATCCGTTGAAACCGTTTTTGCCCGCAGGTGCAAAATTACTGATGTTGGGCAGTTTTCCGCCGCCGATGAAGCGTTGGAAAATGCCGTTCTATTACCCTAATTTTCAGAACGATATGTGGCGTATCTTTGGTATCGTGTTTTTCAACGATATCAACCATTTTATCGACCTCAACCAAAAATGTTTCAAGCAACAGCAAATCGTTGATTTCCTTACAGATAAAGGCATCGCCATCTATGATACCGCTGTGGAAATTGTACGCGGAAACAATGATGCTTCGGATGCCAATCTCGATATTTTGGAGCGGGTTGACCTTGCAGAAATTCTCTCGCAAATTCCTGACTGTAAGACGATTGTATCCACAGGCGGAAAGTCGGCGGAGGTAGTTTCGGAGATTTTGGGCGTCAAAAGTCCTGAAATCGGCGATTATGTGGAAGCGGAATTTTGCAACCGTGTGATAAAATTTTATCGTATGCCGTCGTCGTCGCGGGCGTACCCGATGAAAGTTGACAAAAAAGCCGAAATTTACAGCGTAGTTTTCAAAACATTGTAAGCGTCAATATCTCTCTGCCGCGCCAATAAGTTTGAACACAATCCTAAAATTGCCGTCGATATACGAAGTGGAATTGATTTTAAACTCGCCAATTTCTTTCGTGCGCTCCACGTGTTTGCCGATGCAACAGCAAAGGTCGTAATCGCCGATTTTTACAAGGCGGATAGTTTCGGAAGCGTCGTCGGGCAGTTTGTCGATTTCAATGCCGGCGGGGATGGTGTCTTTGGTTACAAACTGATATTCAATAGGATAATCGTTTTTTATAATTTCATTAACCGTCCGTTCAATCTGCGCAATCTGTTCGGCGGAAGGCTCCACAGGCAGGGGAAAATTGATTTTTGATTTTTTGCGCTCGATATGCGCGTTTTTTGACCGATTGCAGCCAAACATCCTCACCATAGTTTGGTTGAGGATATGCTCAGCCGTGTGCATCGGCGGATATTCGTCTTTGTTGTGAGAGTTGAGTTGCATTGTTATTATAATGTTAATGTTTTACAATCCACTTGCCGCCAAAGTCTCCTCCCAAACGTTCCAATATACCATTTGATTTTAACTCTGAAATATCACGGCGGATAGTTTTTTCGTTAACACCCAATATATCAGCCAAATCATCAATAGTTATAGAAGGAGTTTTAGTAATTAGTCCAACAATTGCTTGCTGTCGTTTATTTTTCTTGACATCTTTTTTGTCTCGGACATTCAGCAACTCTGTCTCGGACATTTTCTCATCTGCCTCGGACATTTTTGAGTTGTCCCGGACATTTTCGGGGTCTGTTATGGACATTTCGCCTGTGTTATGGACATTTTCGGTGTCTGTTATGGACATTTCTTCCGAGTTATGGACATTAGTCTCGGACATTTCGTTGTACGTTAACGAAAAAACAAACTGAAACGAACTATTGATATCAACTTGGTACTCAGGGAAATACAATGGAGCAAACTTTACTATGTTTCTCATTCCCGAACCCATATCTTCTACCCACGCCAATTCTCTAAAAATCCTAACAAGCAACGGATTCTTTGTGTAGTTTTGCAACTGACTGATTTTTAGTTCGCCTTCGGGAATTTCGGGTAAAAGTCGCGTTGGATTTTTTGTTATTACTCTATCCTTAAAAATATGCAGGAAACAAGCATAACCGCTACTGTAATCCGAATGTACACAGAGATTTGCAACAATTTCGCGAAACAGTTTCCACCTTAAATCTTCCCTGTGCAACGAGCCTTCGGGTAGATAAAATCTATCGGGCAAATACCTTTCTACAAATTTAGACAATCGGTCATAAACATTAATCAAATTGCAATGCAGCGTAATACGGTCGTCGTAACGGTTTGGGAACTGTGCTAAATCATTGTATTGCTGATAAGTACACAAATGAAACATTGCCTCAAAACGGTATCGCGGCATCAACTCCACCAACGAATCTTCCTTACCGAAAAGAATGAGGGCGGCATTTTTTAGTTTCAATTCAACCGTTTCATCATCGCGCTTTGCCAAATGCGAACTTATCAATATTTCTTCGTTGCTCATTTGGAGCCAATAATGATTTGGTTTGATAACCGAAAGAATATTTTTGCAATACTGAAACGTTTGAGCATCAAGATGTTGCATTGAAAGATTCTCTGCAAAACGTTCTTCAAAAAGATGAGGATTTTTTCTTTCAAAAAGAGCCAACAACAATTCAGACTGATTGGTAACATCAATATCGGCATCTCCATTACGGTCGAAATAATGCCCTTTGTACTTGTAAACATACTGACCACAAGGAACTTCCAAGGCGATAACAGTTTTGTCGTCAATCTTCAAAACCTGCGGCGAAAAATACGGACAAGGTATAAACAATTCTGAATTTTGAATATTGTTGATGATGCTTTTTTTCAACTTTTCTACCTTGGTAGGGCTTACTCCTTTAATTTCTCCATTATCCTTGACACCCAACAATATATATCCGCCACTATGGTTCAGAAACGAGCATATACTTTCATATACTGATTCCGAAACATTCTCAGTACAAGACTTATACTCAACGGTATAAGACTCGCCCAACTGCGTTAAACTTATAAATTTTTCATTGTTCATAGCCGTAATTATTGCCGGTTTCCTATTACAGAACCTCTATAATAATCGAGTACAAGTTACAAAAAAACGCTGATATGACTAAATTTTTCAAAAATTTTTTTGACCTTTACCACACTTCGTCGTATATTGGGCAGATAACGAAAAATGGAACAGATAGAAAAAGACATATTAATCAAGTGTCGGGAAGGCGACAAGGAGGCGTTCAGGCAGGTAGTCAGGCAGTACCAACGGATGGTGTTTTCGCTTGCACTCAAAATGCTCTGCGACGAGGAGGAGGCGAAAGACACGGTGCAAGACACATTCGTCCGCGTTTGGCAAAACATCGGCGAATACGACACCGCAAAATCCTTTGTTACTTGGATTTACACTATCGCCACGCGGCTCTGTTTAGACAGAATCAAAGCCAAAAAACACACCGCTGCAATGCCCGAAGACGTGGACGCGCTCGCCCGATTTGCCGCCGACACCGACAGCCAAGTCAACTTGGAAAACAACGAATGGGTTGCCATCGTCAGGCTGTTGGCATCGAGGCTCAGCGACAAACAGAAAACCGTGTTTACGCTATGTCAGTTGGAAGGTCTCGACACCGACGAAGTGCAGCGCATCACCGGCTTAGACGCCACACAAATCAAGAGCAACCTCTACGTTGCCCGTCAAACAATTCGCAAACAATTAACAGAATTAGGCTATGAATAACATCGATGAAATATTAGAGCGTCTCAAAGGCGCACAGCCGGAGATTGACAATCCCGACGAGTTTACGGACTTAATAATGAGCGCGTTGCCCGACAGCAATACCGAGTCCAAAACTCCCGAAAAAGAATCCCGCATTGTAAAATTTGTGAGGATCGTACTCACGGCAGCGGCAGTGTTGCTCGTTGGATTGTTCATCTACACCAACGACTTGGACGCCGACACCCCGACAACAACCCAAACCAACTATCAAATCTCAGGCTTCACGTATGGCGATTATCTAAAAAATGTGTACACGAATCGTCAGAACAAAGCCTCAATCAATTACTTACAATTAAAGAAACTGAATTATGAAAACCATTAGACTATACGCGGCAATCGTGTTTGCAGCCGTGGCGTTGTCTTCGTGCAACGAAAATTACGGCGATGCCAAAATGCACACAACAATCAACAGCGACGGCACTTGCAGCCGTTCAATCGACTTCAAACTTGAATTTGATGCAATTCCAAACGGCATAGACCTCGGCTCTGATTGGGTTTCCATTCCCAACGACGACACAGCAAGGCACGCCTACGTCAGCAATTTTGACAATGTGGAGCAAATGTCGATGGCTATGCCGCTGCGTCTCAACAAAAAACCTCTCTCATCGAAGGCAACCCTCGAAAAGCGTTTCCGTTGGTTCTACACCGAATACACTTTCACAGAGGTATTTGCGGGCATAGGCGGCAATTTTCCACAGCCCCCGACCGACTACGCTGACGCCGAAGAAGTCAACTACTGGTTTACGGGACAGCCAAACATCGTCAACGGAATGAACGGCGCGGAGACAATGGAACGCCTCTCCGACCTCGAAACCAAGATGAACAATTGGTTCTGCGACAACCTGATTAACAGCGGATTAGACTACATCTACACGCATTACGATTCCATCGCAGAGCCGCCCGTAAGCCGCGAACAATTTGCGCAGTTGCACGATTCGCTCGCCACATTCATCCGCAATAAATCGGGCAAAGAAATCTTGGCATACGACAGTCGAAAAGGATTCCAAGAGTTTTTCAAATCAGACGCATACTCAATCTTTTTCCGCGACAGTTCTTACTGCGCCAAAGAATTTTACGACAACCTGACGCCAATTGTCAACTTCTCGTTTCTCTCTGTGCCATACGCACTTACAATGCCCGGCGAGGTAACCAACCCTGGCAACGGCATCCTATCCGACGGCGTAATCAATTACATCCTTTCGGGCGAGCGTCTCATCCCCGCCGACTACACCATCACCGCCACATCTCGACAAACAAACATTTGGGCGTATGTGGTAACAGCAATTGTAATTCTCTTGGCGATAGGCAGTTGGGTGTGGAAATCTACCCCAAAAGTCCCTTAATCTTCTCCGTTTCGCCTGCCAGAATCAACGTGTCGCCCTCGTTGAGGATGGCATCGGCGGCGGGGGTACTTTTTGATGTTTTCCATCACTTTAAGCGCAGTTTCTGTTGGAATTGGACGTCCTCCATTGCGAGGACTCCAATCATACTTAGCGTCAAATCGTTTCAGTTGATCGAGAGTAATCAACGGTGTTTGGTAGTCTGTGAATATTTCGACCTCCACACTTACGTAATGTACTGGGCGACCATTGCCATTCCAATTTTCATCAACAAATGGCTCCTCAATTATTCTACCACCACCATAAATGCCTCGCGGTTCGACACCTTGAACCAAGAAGAAGCAATAGTCGCCAACTTTGGCCTGTCTGTGTGCCTGAATGCTCCACTGTAATTCTAAACCTCCATTTTTGAAGGCGTGAAGTTCATCAAGGAACCCCTCTCGTCCACCTGGCCACTTGAGAGGGTTAAATGTTAATAAAAAATAGTTTTTCATAATATTGTGTTTTGATTGTGAAATTATTTCCATTCGTAATTGTACACTAAATCTGATATAATATCAGAATTTGAGTGTGTTACTCGAATATAATCAATTTTGTCATCTTCTTTGTAATGATAGTCGTAGAACGTTAGGATTGAACCCAAAAGGTTATCCGCCAAAGAACACTTTATTAATCGATTGTTGGAATCATATTCATAAGTATCTATTTTGTCATCAGGTTTTTCAACTTTGATTAGATTATGTCGTTCATCATATGTACGTATAATTGTATCTTTTGCATTCTCTTTTTTAGAATTCTCAATGACTTCCGTCACTGTATTGTTGTCGTAATAGAACGATGTTATTGTAGTTTGAAAACTATATTCTTCCGAACTGAGTATTTTGTTTCCATTGTGATCATATTCATTTGTTAAAACGCTAATTAGTTCTCCTGAGTCTGTATAGTATTGTTTAATTTTCGACACAGAATCAAGTTCGTTGTATTCATACACGAACTTTCTTTGAGAAGCAAAAGTCTCCTCATACCTAATTTGCAATTTATTCGCCTCATCATACCTGTAAGTATATGTATTGTACAATCTCGTTCTGTAAAAAGAGTTATAATAATTTGTCACTTTCGTAGTTAGTAGTCCATCTGAATTGTACAAATATCTTTCGTAAAGTTCACCCTTAGGCGTTCGCTCACCCAAATTTACACTATGTTCCACTACCTCAATTTTTGCGAGGTAGGGTTCGTTGCTTGGCTCTTCCTCCTTAGAACACGATGTGTATAATTCTATAATTACCAACATAGCCAGTCCAAGAATTGTTAATTTACTAGGTTCTCTCATCTCTTAAAAAAATTTGTTCAACATTTTATTAATCTATACAAAAAAGAAAGGGTACGTGCTACTCCATAGTTTCCCAAAAGGCCGACCAAAGCCCCATTATTACTACAAAGCAAGCCCGCACCCCTTTTACGGAATGCGAGCATCCACAAGTGCTGACAATAATGTTAAATAAATGGTCGTTTATTAGGAAGTCAGCCCTTTGTGAACGCTCTTTCAATTTTATATCTTTAACGCTTCAAATATACTAATTATTTTGAATGTCCGCAAATATTTTAGCAACAAATTCGGAAAAATATTCACAAAATACTGTCAGTAAATATTTTGCAAATACACATTTCGTAGGGATGGGGCAATGCCCCATCCCTACAGATACCGAAAATATCTATTTCAAAAAGAAACAATCCTCATTCCACTTGTTAGGATTTTCTCTAATATAGGTAGCAATTCGGTAATATTCTTCTTGATTGCGAATGATGTGGTCGTGGAAACGTGTCTGCCACGCAAAATACATACCTTTTTGACGTGCAAATTTAGTAACAGCCGACTTGAAACTGCCAATTATCACCGAAACCCTACCTTTGCTCAACGACCTGCGCTGCATCTCAGTATTAATTTCTATCGATTGGCGCGATTGTTCCGCCGCCGTAGGGATGGGGCAATCGTAATCCGACGCCACCGTAGGGATGGGGCATTGCCCCATCCCTACACGCCACAACCGCACAACGTCTAAAATCAAATGTATATGATTAGGCATTACAACATATTCTTTTACAACGGCATCGTGATTTAATTCCGAAATTTTAACGATACATTCCGCTGTGTATATACCAATTTCAGACAAATTCATTTTATGATTAATGATTGTACCGAAAAAATGTTCACGATTGTGTGTGCATATTGTTACAAAATATTCACCACCATTATAATCGTGCCATTCTGCACGTGGAGATTTTCTTTCAGGTTGATTCAGTCTCATTGGTATAATTGGTGTTAATTATTGATAAATACGATTTGACGCCGCCGTAGGATTCGATTTGCAACCGCCGTAGGGATGGGGCAATGCCCCATCCCTACACGACCCATCCCTACACGACCCATCATTACCCAAGCAACCCCTTAATCTTATCCGTCTCGCCTGCCAGAATCAAGGTGTCGCCCTCGTTGAGGATGGCATCGGCGGCGGGGTTCATTGAGATTTCGCCGTTGTGTTCGATGCCGAGGACCACGCACTGAGCCATTTCACCGATGCGCGATTCCGCCAACTTCTTGCCGCAAAACGACATTCCGGGCTGCACTTGAAGTTGTTCGAGCGAGAATGTTGATATACGTCCATTGTCGGACTTGCTTGTAGAATCGACGGCGGTTTCCAGTTTTTGACGGAAAAGATTTATCTGTTCGTCGCTGCCCGCCACAACGATACGGTCGTGAGGATAGAGACGCTCGCGACCGCCCGGAGCATTGATGTTCATACCGCCGCGAACAATGCGCACGATATTGACGCCGCACGAATGTCTGAGGTCGAGGTTTAGGAGTTGATGACCGCAATACAACGATTCGGGATTGAGTTCAAAATCAGCAAGATGCAGGTCGTAATTGAGGAAAGCGTCCTCCACCTCGCGACGTACAGAGCGGTTTTTCTCCTGTTCGCGCTCACGGGCGGAGAGGTTGTCGATGAAACGTTGCTCAATGTCAGACGATTGTTTGTGAATCTTGCTCGAAAACGTAATCACAGCTACGATAGCCACCGCCGCCACGAGCAACAATCCAAGCGTCAGATTGAAATAACGTCCAATACAACCAATTACAAACATCATCACCAAAACATTACGCGCCACATTGAGGGCAATAAGTCCGGCACGTTTGTAAGTGCTGTCCTGACGAAGTTTTTGGGCTTCGGGAGCGTTTTTGTGGCTCGAAATTATCTTGTAGAGGAACGGCGAGAGCAACAGCAACAATCCGCTCAACGCCACAAGCCGCGAAACCCATTCAAACTGTTCGGGCAACACTGCCGACATTGCGCCCACAATCCATCCCGACAGAAATTGTTGATAAAGCATTATCACAAAACCACTTACAATACCATAAACCGCCACCGAAATGCCCACTTTTTTGAGCAATTGGCGCATAATGCCCTGTTGTGCGACAGTGGTTTTGCCCTGTTGGAGCCGTCCGAGAAGCGTAAAAAATTTCTTTGGCAACACCTTTTCCAAGCCCTTGTAGGCGGGTTCGGCGAGTTTGATTGTGTAAGGCGTGAGGAACGTGGTAATCACCGACACCGCCACCACGACAGGGTAAAGGAATTTTTCGGTAACGCCAATCGATTCGCCAAACTGCGCAATGATGAAGGCAAATTCGCCCACCTGCGTCAATGCAAATGCCGACTGCATAGCGATTTTCATAGGCTGACCCGACAGCGTAATGCCGAGCGTTGCAAATATTATCTGTCCAAAAATTACGGTTAATGTGATAATCAAAATCGGAAGCCAATATTCTGCCAAAGTTGCCGGCGCAATCATCATACCCACCGACACAAAGAATATCGCGCCAAAAAGGTTTTTGATGGGCGACATAAGTTTTTCAATACGTTCACATTCAACGGTTTCCGACAATATCGAACCCATCACAAACGCGCCGAGAGCCTCGCTGAATCCTGCCATTTTTGCCACCAAAACCATTCCGAGGCAGAGACCGAGCGCCACGATGGTCATAGTTTCGTCGTTGAGATGCGGACGACATTTTCTCAACAGCGTGGGAATCAGCGTAATGCCCGCCACAAACCACAAAATCAAATAAGCCATCAATTTGCCCACCTGCGCCAACATCTCCACACCGTCAAACTGTTGATTGACAGCAATTGACGCCAACAGCACCATCAGCACCACGGCAAACAAATCTTCCACCACGAGTATTCCAAAACAAATTTCGGCAAATTTGTGCTGCCGCAATCCAAGGTCGTCCAACGCCTTGAAAACTATTGTGGTTGACGACATACAGAGCATACCGCCGAGGAATAGCGAGTTCATTTCGCTCCACCCCATCATTCGTCCGAGCATAAAACCGCTGCCCATCATACCTACAACAATGGTAAGGCATCCGATGAATGCGGTGGAGCCCATTTTCAAGAGTTTTTTGAACGAAAATTCGAGACCAAGGGTAAAGAGCAAGAATATTACGCCGACCTCGCCCCAAGTCTCCGCGCTTTCCACGTTGACCCACGACGAGCCCGCCACATACGGTCCGGCAAGTATTCCGGCAACGATATATCCCAAAACTACAGGCTGTTTGAGCCATTTGCACAACAGGCTTATCACACCTGCCACAAGCATTATAATACCTAAATCGTGAAGCATTTTATGTTGTTAATTATTTTACCTTATATTTTTGCCCCGGATGATTCCCCTTGGGATAGAGCATTTGAAGTTTGTCAGACATTTGAGGGAGAACATAATTCCTGATATGCGATTTAGATTTATGAAAGTTCATAGCAATTTCTTCCACAGATCTCCAATCAGAACAAAATTCAATTATTTTATTATGTAATTCCTCTTTTTTCATCCTTTGCTGTGAGGTTGCACTATTAGTATCCGAGGTTGTCCCCTTAACGCCCGAGGTTGCAACCTTTGTCTCCGAGGTTGCATCATTAGCGTCCGAGGTTGCATCATTAGCGTCCGAGGTTGCATTACTAGCGTCCGAGGTTGCATCATTAGCCTGTAAGGTTGCAACCTTATCATTATCGATAATTATTGGTGCAACCATATCGGGATGACAGGGAATGTCAATCAAAAAGAAAAGTCGAGCCTCGTCGGTTTCAATCGCTGCCTGCGGAGAACCATTGGCAGCAAGCACCTTTTGAATTGTCGGAATACCGGTTGCGCGACCTTCGGTAAGATTCAATTCTTTGAGAAACTCGCCCAAACGACGGTTGCGATAACGGCGCGAACGCAAAGATTTTGCCTCACGTATTGCCTGCATACTTATCGAACGGTCGGGACCCGAATAACTCAAAATACTGATTCTTTCGGGTTCAATAGTGATTTCCACGGGTTCACGCTCCTGATAGTTTCTGTGATAAAGCGCGTTGACAACAGCCTCCTCTAAGGCCTGATAAGGGTAATTGAAACACTTTTTAGAAAACTCACTATCAGGAACCTTTTTTATACGCTCTTTAACTATATTGATTCTCAAATAGTTCAACGCTTCTGCAATCATCAGATGAACGGGGCCTGTAATTGGCGGAATCTCGATGATGTTATCAGGGTTGTTTTCACGACCTTCGGGGAAAAGTACTATTTCCACCTGTGTCTGTTTGAAAAACTTTGATGGATTTTCGGAAAACATCATCACTGCAACATTTTTTATAAGTCGCTTTTCAACAGGGCCATCGTACAAATCCATCTGTTCCAAAACTTTTGGCAAATTGGATGTCAAGTCGGCATCGGCAAGCCTACTACCTACCTTTACAAGATAATCTTTGAGCAAAAGTATAGAAATATCGTTGAGCGCAATATTTTCGTTGCCTCTCTCATCAAAAGGCACACGGTTTGCCAAATCACGTAATTGATCAAGAAATTCACCCTTAGCCTCTATTGACGAAGTGCCATAACGAATATAATACACCGGCTTTTTTTGCCGTGCTGTTACGTCAGACGGAATACAATAAGGACGACTGTTGCCAGATGCCGCCCAAATAACCAATATTTTTTTTCCATCAACATCCTCCACCGACAATCTTGGGGCATAAAACGGTTCAAAAAGTTGGTTATATTGATGTAATTCACGCTGAATCTTGTCCAAAGAAGATTCTGGAATCCCACATACGGGACGTTTTGCCACACCGTTTTCTTCTTCCACACCAACAATGATGTAGCCACCGCCAATATTGTCGATATCATTGGCAAACGCACAAACAGAGTGGTAAATCGACGTTGGATTCCACCCTTTTTTAAACTCAATTCTGTCCGATTCAACCTTATTCTTATTCAAAAGGTCTTCTATGTTGATTGGTAACGCCATAAAAATCCTATTATTTCCACGCGCAAAGGTAAGGATTTTTTTTGAGTTGGAGAAGGGAAGATTTTATTTATACCGTTGCATTTCATCAAAAAATTCACTATTTTAGTCGCCGAAAAAGTTAATGATTCCGCAATTTCAGCGGCTAATTATAAACAAAAACATTATGGAATTTCTCAAACTTGCAAAAGAACGCTATTCGTGCCGGATGCTCACCGACCGTCCGGTGGAACAGGAAAAAATCGACAAGATTATCGAGTGCGCCAACAATGCGCCTACGGGTGTCAACAAACAGCCTTTCCGTCTTTGGCTTATGCAGAGTGCCGAGGCTGTGGAAAACATCAAGAAAACAACCACTTACACTTTTGGCGCAAACCTTTTCCTCGTTGTGGGCGGCAACCCTGCCGAGGCTTGGGTCAGGAGTTTCGATAATAGAAACATCGCCGATGTGGACGCTTCAATCGTTGCCACGCACATAATGTTGGCGATCCACGACCTTGGTCTCGCCTCCACTTGGGTAGGCAAATTTGATGCGCCGTTGCTCAAAACCATCTATCCCGAAATGGCTGATTACGACCTAATTGCGATTTTCCCAATTGGCTATCCCGCCGACAATGCGCAACCCGGTCCAAGGCATTTCACAAGGAAATCGGTGGACGAAATTGTTATAAAAAAATAATACGTGATACACTACGTTGAAAAACCGATAGAGCGTCATTTGCCGCCCTTCACCTGCACCTCCATTGCATCTTCACGTGCAAACTCTGCCCTGAGTTCTTCTATCGCCTGTTTGGCATCCATAAATCTTCCTTCCGCATAATCCCTTTCACTTTGGGCAAGGCGTTCATAGATTTCTTCCATTGTGTAAGGTGGCAAGAGGTCTTCATTGGCGATGTCCTCATCGTCATCATCATCCATAATGGCAGTGTCCTGCGGCGTTGTGGTATCATCGTCGGACTTTTGCACGAGGTTCCAATAGTCTCGTGCAGTGCGTGTATTGATTGGGTCGGTTGTTTTCATAATGATTGCGATTTTTGGTTTTCTATGTCGCAAATGTATAAAAATATGACGTATGCAGCAAAATTTTTTATAACAAAATAAGGTGGCGCGAAATTGGAACTTCACGCCACCTTATTAATTATAGTCAAAAAAAGCAAAATACTACTTCAACTTCTCAACAGCCCACTGAGCGAAGAGTTCGGGCTTGAAGCCAAACTTCTCGTCGAGTACGCCGGCGGGTGCTGATGCGCCGAAGTGTGTGAGGCCAAATACGTCCTTCTTGAAGCCGGGGATGATGGTGGCAAATACGGAGGGAAGACCTGCCGTCATACCCAAAACGCGGGCTTTTGACGGGATTACAGACTCTACGTAAGCCTCGCCCTGGTTCTCGAACAAGCGCGGCGAAATCACAGAAACTACGCGGACATTTTTGCCGGTCTTTTCGGCGATGGTTGCGGCTGCGCCTTGTAGGGTTGCAACCTCAGAACCATTGGCAACCAAAACAACATCGGGCTCGCCTTCCTTGGTCTGGCTAACGATGTAGCCGCCCTTCTTGATTTGGGCTGCGCGGTCGAGTTGCGATGCGCACTTGCCCTGCGGAAGGATGTCGATGTTTTGACGCGAACCAATCATCACGGTCGGGCACTCAGTGTTGGCGATTGCCATCTTGTAAGCCTCGATAGATTCGTAAGCGTCGGCGGGACGGAGTACGAGAGTTGACATCTTGCCGTCGTGGTTGTCCACTTGCTCCATAAGACGGATTTGAGCCTCCTGTTCGATGGGTTCGTGGGTGGGGCCGTCTTCGCCTACACGGAACGAGTCGTGGGTGTAGAGGAATATTGCGGGGGTCTTCATCAGGGCTGCAACACGGAGCACGGGCTTCTCGTAGTCGGAGAATACGAAGAATGTGCCGCAGACAGTCTTGACGCCGCCGTGGAGCATCATACCAACGCAGAGGGCAGCCATTGTCAATTCCGAAACGCCAGCCTGCAAGAACGAGCCAGAGAAATCGCCGGGCACGAATGCCTTGGTCTTTTTGAGGAACTCGTCGGTCTTGTCGGAGTTGGAGAGGTCGGCGGATGCAACAACCAAGTTTTCAACCTTGCCGTACATTGCGGCGAGAGTCTTGCCGAGCGAACCACGGGTAGCGGTTGCCTTGTCGAATGTGAGGTCGTTGAGCGCGGGTATCTCGAAGTCGTTGTTGAGGTATTGCTGGTACTTCTTGGCGAGTTCGGGATTTTCGGCAGCCCATTTAGCCTCCTCAGCCTTCTCTGCCTTGGCAGCCTCGGCCTTTTCGGCGAGCTTCTGTGCGTAATATTCCTTTACTTCGGGGAAGATTTCGAATGGGTTTTCGGGATTGCCGCCGAGGTGCTTAACAGTCATCTCAAACGAGCCGCCCGACTTGCTGACCGGCTGACCGTGAGTAGAGCATTTGCCCTCGAAGTTCTCGTTGTTTTCAGTAACGATGCCCTTACCCATCTTGGTGTCGCCGATGATGAGGGTAGGACGCGTCTTCTCGTTCTGAGCGTTTTTGAGAGCCTGACGGATTGCAGCGGCGTCGTTGCCATTGATTTTTACAACATTCCAGCCCCACGCCTTGTACTTGTCGTAGGTGTTCTCTTCCGAAACATCAGTACAAGAGGTCGAAAGTTGGATCTTGTTGCTGTCGTAGAACATAATGAGGTTCTTCAAACCGAGGAAACCTGCAATACGTCCTGCGCCCTGCGAAATCTCCTCCTGGATGCCACCATCGGAGATGTAAACGTATGTCTTGTGCTGAACCCTCTTGCCAAACCTTGCAGCGAGGAACTCTTGTGCGATAGCCGCGCCAATGCCGAGTGCATGGCCAACGCCAAGGGGACCGGATGTATTTTCGATACCGCGCTTGATGTCGCGCTCAGGGTGTCCGGGCGTTACGCTGCCCCACTGACGGAAATTCTTGATGTCCTCCAAGGAGAACTTGTCGATGTGAGTCAAGATGGAATAGAGCATCGGGCTCATGTGACCGGGGTCGAGGAAGAACCTGTCGCGGTTGTCCCACTCGGGATCATTAGGGTCGAATTTCAAGAATTCGGAGTACAATACGTGTACGAAGTCCGCGCCGCCCATTGCGCCGCCCGGATGGCCAGATTTAGCCTTCTCTACCATTGCGGCTGCGAGGAGTCTCACATTGTCTGCCGCTTTGAGGTCAATTGCTTTTTGTTCCATTTACTTTATAAAAATTAATTCTTATTATTAAACAAAATTTTTAGTTTTCTCTCTCATTTTCACCGCCTTGCGGCGGATTTTTTAAAACAAAAATTAAAACGAATTTTTAAAAATTAAAACGAATTACATATCCTAAACAATTACTTCCAAAATTCGTTTAAATTCGCTATAATTCGCTTAAATTTTCGTTTATAAAAACCAAACGCCGCAAGGCGTTTGCAGTTCCCGTTTACTTCCGCAGCAAGTATTTGGCGAGGAGTTCGCGCACTTGCAGGTCGTTGGCGGGGCGGTCGATGTAGCAGTCGCAACCCGACTCCGAGAAGGCGCGCTTGTCTTCGGCGGAGAAATACGGGATTTGGGCTACTGTGATAATCGACGGGCTCATCTTGCGGATGAGTTTCATCGCCTCCGAACCGTTCATCATCGGAAGTTTCAGGTTTGATATTACCATCTGCACATCACTGTTTTGACGGTAAAGTTCAAATAATTCCTTGCCTGTCTTAGCCCTCAACGCCTTGACAGCGTATTTGCGGAGGGTTTCGTTGAGCAGCGCAAACGACACATCGTCGTCTTCGCCAACAAGCACCGACGTACCACCAAAACTGATTGCCTTGATGTCATCTGCCGCCATCTTGGCGTTGCCATTGTTGATAGGCAGCGAAATATAAAAAATCGTGCCGACGCCCGGCGAGGAGTCAAACCAAATCTCGCCATTGAGACGTTGCACGTATTCTTTTACAATCGAAAGCCCGAGTCCAAGCCCCTTGTTGGAATTGTCGCAAGTCTTCACCCCGCGCACAAAAGGATCGAGCACGTGGTCAATGACTTCGGGACCGATGCCGATGCCACAATCGCGCACGTAAAATACAGCCGTGCCGCCGTTGTTGGACGCGCCGATTTCTATTGGACCCTTCTCGCTATATTTGAGCGAATTGGATATTATCTTGTTCAATATCGACGTGAGCATCATCTCGTCGGTGAATATCTCCGCGCCGTCGCTAAACTCATTATTGACGGCAATCTCGATGCCGCGTTTCTGCGCCCTGCCCATAATTTTTTGACAGACCGACTGCAACAACGCGCCGATATTCACACGCTGCATCTTTACAATGGTTCTGCCAATAATCACATTGTTGTACTCCTGGACAGAATTGATGGACGACACAAGACTACCTGCGCTTTCCCTGATGCAATCGGCGTATTCGTTGCGGCGGTCAGGGTCTTCCGTCACCTTGATGAGTTCCGAGAATCCAACAATGACATTGGTGTCGTTGAGTATTTCGTGGGACAATTTCGACAGCATCTTTGCCTTGTATTCGTCATCGCTTGCGGCGCGCTCCTTGGCGGCACGGTAGTCGCTGATGGTCTTTTCGAGGCGAGCGTTGATTTCTGCGAGTTTCTTGTTGGAATCTTCGAGTTCCTTGGTGCGCTCGGAGATGATGGATTCGAGGTCGCGGTTCGACGACTGCAACTCCCTATTCAACCTGCTGATAGTCAAGTGGCTCTTGACTCTTGCCGTAAGTTCCTCCACCTGTATCGGCTTGGTTACAAAATCCACCGCGCCACACTTGAACGCCTTGATTTTGTCAAACTGGCTATTGAGCGCGGAGAGGAATATGACAGGGATGTCCCGCGTCTTGCGGTCTGCCTTCAACTGTCCGCATATCGTATAGCCATCGACATCGGGCATCATTATGTCGAGAAGTATCAGGTCGGGGCGATATTCCACCGCCATAACCATTGCCTGGCTACCATTGTTGGCAGTGATAGTCTTGTAACCCCTTTCTTCCAACACAACCTGGACGTACTCCGATACAGCTTTGGAGTCGTCCACTACTAATATTGTCTGAATTATATTGTTGATAGACATACTGTTAGTACACGATTTGGGATTACATTCAACATACTTTTTACAGAATACAAATTTTGTGTTTTTTTGCCAATAAAAAAAATTTTTTTTATTATTTTTTTTGTGATTAACTTTGTAGCATCAAAACGAACAATCTACAACGATTTACATTATAATGGAACAGGAAAACAATTCGTCTTTTATGGACTATTTGAAGGCGTGGGGACGGTTTTTCATCTCCCGATACTTCATCAAAAATATCTGCATCTTCATTGCGACGGTGTTAGTGTTTATACTGCTGATAACGCAGGGGCTCAAATGGTACACCCACCACACAGAGAAAATCAGTGTGCCATCTGTGGAGGGCATGACCGTGGCTGAGGCGAAGAAAATCATCAAGGAGCGCGGACTCGAAGCCGTAGTCAACGACAGCACCTTTGAGTGTGCCTCCAAGAGCATCAAGCCCGGGCAGATAATCCCTGGCGGACAGCAACCCACACCCGGCTATCAGGTAAAAAAAGGCAGAAAGATTTACCTGACTTACCTCGCATACACCAAACAACCCGCCACGATGCCCAACATCAACGGCGAATCGGTGGAAACCGCCAAATCGCTCATACTCGGCGCGGGACTCATCCCCGGCAAAATCACCGAGCGCGAACACCCGCACAAGGGTCTCGTACTCGAAGCCAAATTCAACGGCGCAAGAGTGTCTGCCGGCAAGCAACTGCACAAGGGCGACATCATAGACCTCATCATTGGCAAGGGCGAGGACAACGATGCCACAACGCCATACGATGGCGATACCGACATCTTCAATCAGAGCGACGACTCCGACGACGAATTATAACCGCAACCAATGAACCGACTTCTCCGCATATTGACCGCAGCCGCATTGGGCTTGCTTGCCGTGGACGCTACGGCGCAAGAGGACGACGTGCTGGAACTGCCGTTTTTCGACGATTTTTCGCAGATTGACACCACGCCAGATGCCAAACGCTGGGTGGCTCACGGCACTACGGTATGTTATGACCTGCCCAAAAATCCTCCAAGCACCGGCGCGATGCTCTTGGACGCACTGGACAGCAACGGCGTATTCTACAACAACGCCCGCTACGGCACTACAACGGCGGCAGACACGGTGGAATCATTGCCAATCAACCTCGATTACCCAGGAGAAAAAAGCATCTGGCTGAGTTTCTATTATCAACGTGGCGGACACGGCGACCGTCCCGAAAAGGGCGATTCGCTTGTCCTCGATTTTTACTCCCCGTCCGAGCAAAAATGGCAGAGCGTCAAACTATACGAAGGCGGCAACAGTGCGCCGTTTCAACAGGAGATGATTAACATCACCGACGACAAATTTTTGAGAAAAGGTTTTCGATTTAGATTCCGCAACTACATCAGCCTCGGCTCGTCGCTTGCGCCCGACCTCGTGAGCAACTGCGACCACTGGCTCATTGATTACGTATCGCTCGACATCAATAGGCACAAGGGCGACACGGTTTACAAAGACGTTTCGCTCACCAATACGCCCATAATCAAGATTGGCGACTACCAAGAAGTGCCGTGGCGTCATTACGTAAACAGCAACATCCGCGAAAAGGTAAATTATACCATACATTACCGCAACAACGACAACCGCGCCCGCCTGTTGGACTCCATCAACCTCTACCTCACACACGACGGCACTACCGACAAATACGCCCTCGGCACGTTCAATATGCCGAGTTATATGGATTTTGACAACCACAACGACGACTTCGCATATACATTCAAGTCGCAATACGACACAATCGCCAATTATGACGTGAAAGTAAGGCTTGTGAGCGACGCCACCGCCAACGATTTTCCCGACAACAACGAAATCACCGTCCGCAAAACATTTTCAAATTGTTATGCCCTCGACGACGGCTCGGCTGAGGCTGCATACGGACTCCACGGCGAAGGCAGCGACGGCGCAATGATTGCCGTAAAATTCAATACATACATCCCCGATAAGATGTATGGCGTGTATATGTATTTTTGTCCCGTTTACAACAACCAACAGGCTGACAACTTCGACCTGAAAGTTTGGGCTTGCGAAGACGGATTGCCAATTGCAGAGATTGCCACCAAAGCCAATGTAGAAGTGCCAAAAGACAGCACAGGCAAGTTTATCTACATTCCATTTGAATACCCGGTAGAGGTGAGCGACACATTCTTTGTCGGTTGGCAAAAAAACGAAACATCCATCATTGCAGTTGGATTTGACCGCAACACATCGACGCCCAACCACAAATATTTCAACATCGGCGGCGATTGGAAACAATCGAAAGAACTCGGACAAATAATGATACGCCCCGTTTTTGGCGACGTGAAGACCGCAATTTCAGAATTGGGCACGGAGCATCAATTAGCATCCAAAAACCTCAAAATATACCCGAATCCAGCCACGGATTACATCACAGTGGAATCGGACAGCGGCAAGCCGTTGACACTAATGATAGTGAACGCTCGCAGCGGTCAGGTGATAAAGACCATCCGCAATGTGGAGGACGGCGGCACAGTATATCTCGACGACCTCGCCGCCGGCGCGTACATCGCCGTATCACCATCGACAGGCGCAAGTGCTAAATTTTTAATTATAAAATAACCGTAAAAAATGGCAGAAGACATCATAGAAGACGACATCATAGAAGATGACAACATACAGGAAACCAGCGAAATAAAGACCGAAAGATACAACACAATAGTGGATCAGGGGCAGGACTTGATACGCATCGACAAATTCCTCGACGACCACATCCCCGGCATCTCGCGCAACAAGATTCAGGAGGCGGCTAAGGCGGGTTGCATCATTGTAAACGGCAAGCCCGTAAAGAGCAACTACCGCGTACACCCCGGCGACGAGGTGAAAGTATTGCTGCCCGGCGAACACGAGGAATTCAAACTCATTCCCGAGGACATTTCGTTAGACATCGTTTATGAAGACGACGACGTAATTGTAGTCAACAAAAAAGCCGGAATGGTGGTTCATCCCGCGCACGGCAACCTCACAGGCACACTCGTAAACGCGCTCGCATTCCATCTCGGCGACAAGTCTCAATTTGACAAAAATGACACTCGTCCGGGTCTTGTACACCGCATCGACAAAAACACGTCGGGTCTCCTCGTCATAGCCAAAAATGAACGGTCAAAAGTACATTTGGCAAAGCAATTTTTTGACCATACTGTCAACCGACGCTACCACGCGCTTGTCTGGGGCGACATCGAAGAGCCAACAGGCACTATCATCGGCAACATCGCCCGCAGTCCCAAAGACAGATTGATGATGTGTGTATATCCGCCAGACAGCGGCATTGGCAAACACGCGGTAACACATTACAGAGTTTTGGAGAGATTTGGATACGTAACGTTGGTGGAGTGCAAACTCGAAACCGGCCGCACCCATCAAATCCGCGTCCATTTTACGAGTCAAAACCATCCGCTTTTCAACGATGAAATCTACGGCGGCAACCGCATACTTCGCGGCACCACATTCTCCAAATACAAAAAATTTATTGAGAATTGTTTTACCATAATGCCACGCCACGCCCTCCACGCCAAGACATTGGAGTTCATCCATCCGAGGACAGGCAAATTGATGAGTTTTGATTCCGACATTGCACCCGACATGCAGGAAGTAATCGAAAAATGGCGGATTTATGCTGCCGCAGGCAGGACGTGGATGGAAGAAGGGGAGGAATAATTATCTGCACCGCACCGGACGAACCGATTTGATGAGCGTTTTGTAATTGCCATTAGCACACTTGTAGGTTGACCAATCGTAATTTGACTTTGATGTTGTCTCGCCCCACGCAAAATAATCGCCGCAGTCTTCGGGAGATGCAGCACCAACATTGCGGTCTGCCCACAATGTACCAGATGGGAGACCAAGATCAACATACGTCTGAGCGTTTGCGATTCCTTCTATCAACACCAACAGTGTCAGTAGGACGAGAAAAAAAACAGTTTTCTTTTTCACAATTGCGTTAATTAAAATTTGGGCATACAATATTCAAAACACAGACCATTAAAAATCTACATTACAATGCCGCGATTTCGTCTGCCGCGAGTCCAGTGTATTTGACGATGACATCAACTGGCAACCCATCAGCTTTCATAGTACGAGCAGTGGCGAACAATGCTTCGACACGACCTTCCGCGAGCCCTTCCACACGACCTTCTGCACGACCTTCGGCACGTCCTTCTGCAAGACTTAATTCTCTGACTGTCCTGTCCCTGTCGTTGCGAAGGAACTCCATGCCCCAAAATCCATCGTAATAGCCACGCTCTTCGTCGGTGAGGTTGAGACAAAGATCCAACGCTTCCTTTACATCGTCGTTTTCGAGCATTGCGTCGGTAATGTTTTCCTCGC
>ODAI010021484.1_pt1 | contig 63519 bp, 52 predicted proteins | sample 1539321 | NCBI WGS metagenome assembly ODAI01 (sample SAMN02144231, study PRJEB22623) | gut metagenome | biome: sheep rumen | host: Ovis aries | place: New Zealand
ACATCTAGCTTTCGCTTCGTTCTGGAATTACCTGCTTGATTAAAATTCTTTTCGAATCTCAAGGGTAGTTTCAATTCGTTTCGAATGTTGTTCAATTTTCAAGGTTCCTGCCCTGCAACTGCAGGGTTTTTATTCTACCATCTCTTCTTCGGTTTGTCAAGAACTTTTTTCCTTCATCCAAGAAGTTTTTTCGCTCCCGGCGTCCCCCGCGAGACAGCTTCATTAATATATCACACCCTTTCCCCTAAAGTCAATACCTTTTTCTTGATTTTTCGATTTTTTTTTCGTATGATAGAAATGTTCTTGATCCAGCAGAACAGGAGGCGCTTATATCATATGCCAATTTGTATCCCCAATGCCTTGCCCGCAGCGCAGGTTTTGGAATCAGAAAATGTTTTTGTTATGACGGAGGAACGGGCATCCCATCAGGACATCCGTCCTTTAAAAATCGGGATTCTGAATTTAATGCCGACCAAAATCGTCACCGAGACCCAGCTGTTACGGCTTCTGAGCAACACCCCGCTTCAGGTGGATATTGAATTGCTGCAGACCGCTACGCACACTTCTAAAAACACATCGGCGGAACATCTGCTGAAATTTTACAAAACATTCGAGGAAATTCAAAACGAACGGTTTGACGGTTTTATTATCACCGGAGCCCCGGTGGAGCAAATGCCATTTGAGCAAGTGGATTACTGGCCGGAACTGTGCGATATTATGGATTGGACAAAAACCCACGTCTATTCTACCTTTCACATCTGTTGGGGGGCGCAGGCGGCACTTTATCATCATTATGGTATTCCAAAATACCCGCTGCCGCAAAAAATGTTCGGCGTGTTTGAGCATCGCACGCTGGCACCCAAGCACCCGTTGGTCCGGGGATTTGACGAGCAGTTCTACGCGCCTCACTCCCGCCATACAACAGTCCGTAGCGAGGACATCCTCGCCTGTCCGCATTTGGAATTGCTGGCGTCGTCACAGGAAGCCGGTGCTTACCTGATTGCCAGCGAATCCGGACGCCAGTTTTTCGTCACCGGCCACTCGGAATATGACCGGGAAACCCTGGCCGGCGAATATTTCCGCGACGTAAATAAAAATCTTCCTATCGAAATTCCCAAGCATTACTTCAAAAACGACGATCCCCAGCAAGAAATCCTCTACCGTTGGCGCGGCCACGCCAGCCTGCTGTTTTCCAACTGGCTGAACTATTTTGTATACCAGACAACACCGTACGATCTTTCCTCCCTTTCCCACGTCTGATAAAAAATCCCCCGGCACATGCAAAAACTTCTGCATGTGCCGGGTTTTCTTTTATATTTCAACCAAGCGGAAGATCTTTTTCCTTTTTTTACAAGATGCTTTCCCCTATTACTTTGCTTCCAGCCGCTGAATCTTTTCCCAAAGCGCCTGAAAATCGCCATGCTCGCAGCTGTTCAGCAAAAAGCCATCTGTCAAAATCGGCGTTTCGGTTAAAAGAAAGACCTGCATGCCCAGTGCTTCTGCGCATAAATCCTCTTTCACATCGTTTCCGACCATCAAACAATCTTCCGGCATCACCCTTAGCTTTTCCAGCACGTCTTTTCGGTAATAGTCTGGATTCGGTTTGCAGTGCCTACTATTTTCATAGGTGGTGATCAGCGCAAAATCTGACGGCGAAAGCCCCGCCCATTCTATCCGCGCCCAGGTTGCCGCCTGCGGGAACAGCGGGTTTGTCGCCAGCGCCACCCGATACCCTTTTTCCCGCAGCAAACGCACGCAGCGCGCTGCTAAAGGATGGCAGGCAGTCGCTTTTTTGGCAACCGAAAACTCATTCTGATAAAACGCGTCGAAATCTGCCCGATGGTCTGCCGCTTTTTCTCCCGCCAGCGCGGTAAACGCCCGCCAGAAAACTTCCTCATTGGTTTGAGCACCATTGTTTTGCTGCATGGCTTTCATGCCTGCCCAAAGGCCCTGAATCAGCTTCTCCGGTTCAAACCCATGTGGGACAAACTTTTGAGTCAGAGCGCCGAAATACAAACGAATAAACGCTTCCTGATCCATTGGCAGCAGTGTTCCGTCCAAATCAAATAAAACGGTGTTCATCGTTTCCTCTTTTTTATTTCATAGTGCAATCCAAAACCGCCGAATCCGTTCCGGCTGACCATCGTCTCCCGGCACCTGCGCTTCTCCCGCAAAGATTCCGCCGCATTTTCGGATGGTCTTTTCCGAGGCGATGTTGTCAGCTTGGCAGTCCAGCAATACCCGTTCCAGACCGATTTTGCGGCAGAAATCCAGCGCCAGCATCAGCATCTGCGACCCATAGCCTTTGTTTCTCTCGTCCGGCCGAACGCCATATCCGATATTCCCGCCGCTTTGGCACAGTTCGCCGGTCAACCGGTGTCGGATCTGAATGGTTCCCACAATTCGTCCATCCTGTTCCCGCACCGCAAAAAAGGTGGTCGCCGGAGTATGCTCTTGCGATACCGGCAGTTTTTGCAGAGCGTTGATTCGATCCAGCCATTCGCTGTAGACCGGATGCCGCTCCATTGCGCTGCTGCCGTTGATATGGCACTCTCCGCTATCCAAATAGGCCTGCCGGTAATCTTCCGCCTGTCTTTCCCAGCTCCGGTCCGGCAGTACCAGCGTCAATCCTCCCATCACGCCGCTCCTTTACAAAAAGAGGGGCGGAATATGTCATCCGCCCCTCAATAGATTTCGAAAAACTTACAGCGCAATGTCCTGCGCGATTTTCAAAAGATTCATGTCTACCGACTTTTTCATGCTCAATGCTTCCAGGATATCGTAATCGGTCACCTTGCCATCTTTGGTCACAACAACGCGGTTGCCGATTCCTTTTTCCAGCAGTTCCACCGCGTAATAGCCCATTTCGCTGGCAACCACACGGTCACGCAGAGTTGGGGAACCACCGCGCTGAATATGTCCCAATACGGTTGCGCGGGACTCAACGCCGGTTTTCTCTTCGATTTCCTTGGCCAGCTCGTGAGAATGGCCAACTCCTTCCGCCACCATGACGATAAAGTGCTGTTTGCCGGTTTTCTGAGAAGCTTTGATTTTCGCCACGATATCACGATCCACATCGAAGGGGATCTCCGGGATCAAAATCGCGATAGCGCCGCAGGCCAGGCCGGTATTGACCGCGATATGACCGGCTCCTCTGCCCATCACTTCGACCACCGAGCAGCGGTCGTGAGATTGAGAGGTATCACGCAGGCGGTCTACGTTCTGGACAACGGTGTTCATCGCCGTATCATAACCGATGGTGTAATCAGAAGAGGCAATATCGTTGTCAATGGTGCCGGGGATTCCTACGCAGGGAATGCCGCGCAAAGACAGATCTCTGGCGCCACGGAAAGAACCATCGCCGCCGATAACTACAACGCCGTCAAGCCCCGCTTCCACGCAGGTCTGTCTCGCCTTTTCAACGCCTGCTTCCTCTTTGAATTCCAGGCAGCGGGCCGTGTACAGAACCGTACCGCCTTTTTGCAGAATATCCGAAACCGAGCGCAGATTCATTTCTACCATGTCGCCGTTGATCAAACCGTTATAACCGCGGCGAATCCCCAAAACGCGCATTCCTTTTCCAATGCCCGCGCGGACTACAGCTCGAATCGCCGCATTCATGCCGGGTGCGTCGCCGCCGCTTGTCAAAACGCCAATGGTTTTTACCTGATTCATATTCGTAACCTCCTAATGATAATCGGAAGATTTGCACAACCTGTTTTATAATGTCATAAAACCAAATTCAAAATCTATTATAGTATAATCAAAATTTGATTGCAACTGTTTTGTGCATGAAAAATGGGGTTTTCCCGCAAAATTTCCGAAATCTGTTGATTTTTGCCGCTTATCTCACTCACCATCCCACTTTTATTCCACCAGTTTCACGCTGCCCGTTCCCAGAAGCTGCGCAAGCTGGTCCAGCAGTACCGCATTGGGGGAAACCCACAGAGAGCGCGGCGCAAGGCTCACTTTCTTTGTATCCTCAAAAAAGACGTAGACCGGCGTTTCTCCTTCAAAAATTTCCAATAAGTTCTGCGCTTTTTCCATCTCTTTGCCCTGCCGGGACGGTATCTTCAAATATAAACCCGGCCTTTTGGCGCCGCTTGTTCCATGCTCTTCCCTGCGGACCGAAGGACCACTTCTCAGCGCAAGCCTGTCCTCAATGGTCATGGCTTTTTCGCATAAAAGCTTGGCGTCCTCCTCTTCCCGCACACTGATGCGTCCGGAAAGCACAACAACCGAACCGACCGTCAGAAGCTGTCCATATCGCTGTAGCGTTTTTGGGAAAACCAGCACCTCCATGGAGCCGGTGGTGTCTTCCACCGTCAAAAAGGCCATCGTATCCCCGCTGCGGGTCGCCTTGGACTGGCGGGCGCTGATGATGCAGAGGATATCCGTTTGCTTGTTATCATATTCCTCCAGCGCCACATGGGAAATTTTTGCCGTTCCCAGCTTCGGGATCAAATCGGCATACTCTCCCAGCGGATGTCCGGACAAATACATGCCGGTGACCTCTTTTTCCAGATTCAGCCGTTCCATAAAAGGAAAATCTTCCACATCCGGGAACGCATATTCCTCCTTTTGTGCGTCGGCCATCGTATCGAAAAAGCCCAGCTGCCCCTCCAGATTTTTCTGCTTCACCACGTCCAGACTATTGGAAATCGCCTCATATCCCGCCAGCAGCTGGCGGCGGTTCGGATTCATTCGGTCAAAAGCGCCGCATTTAATCAGGCTCTCCATCGCCCGGCGATTGAGATCCCGCCCGTGCATCCGCTCGCAGAAATCGTTGAAATTTTGAAACGGAGCCGATTCCCTCTCCCGGATAATATCGTCGATCACGCTGCGCCCCAGGTTTTTGATGGCCAAAAGGCCAAAGCGGATCCCTTCGTCCGATACGGTAAATCCCATGTTGCTTTCGGAGATATCCGGCGGCAGCACCGGGATTTTCAGCCGCGTGCATTCTTCAATATAGCCGGTCACCTTCGAGGTAGAATCCAAAACACTTGTCAAAAGCGCCGCCATAAATTCCTTGGGATAATGACATTTGAGATACGCTGTCTGATACGCCACCACCGCATAAGCAGCCGCATGGCTTTTGTTAAAAGCGTAGGATGCGAAGCTGGACATTTCACCAAAAATATCGCTGGCGATTTCTTCGCTCACGCCGTTGTGCACGCAGCCTTTGACCCGGCAGGTCCCGTCTTCATCATAAAGGCCATAGATGAAATTCTGACGCTCTTTTTGCATGACGTCGGCTTTTTTCTTGCTCATGGCCCTGCGGACCAGGTCCGCGCGGCCGTAGGAAAATCCCGCCAGTTCCCGGCAGATTTGCATCACCTGCTCCTGGTAAACAATGCAGCCGTAGGTCACATCGAGAATAGAAGCCAATTTCGGATGTTTATAGGTCACCTTTTCCGGGTGATGGCGGTTTTCAATGTATTTGGGGATGGAATCCATCGGTCCGGGCCGGTACAGAGAGATAACTGCGATCAGGTCCTCAATAGATTCAGGGCCCAGACCGACCAACACGCTGCGCATCCCGCCGGATTCGAACTGGAATACCCCTTCTGTCAGGCCGGCCGACAACATCAGAAACACTTTTTTGTCATCCGGCGGGATTTGGGAAACCGAAAAATCCGGGCAGAAGCGGCGGATCATCTTCTCTGCGTCGCTGATAACCGTCAGCGTTCGCAGCCCCAAAAAATCCATTTTCAAAAGTCCCAGCTCTTCCAATGTCGTCATGGGAAATTGCGTCAGGATCGCCTCTTCGTTTTTCTGTACCGGCACATAGGTGTCCACCGGATCGCGGGTGATAACCACCCCTGCCGCGTGGGTAGATGCGTGCCGGGGCATTCCCTCCAGCTTTCTGGCCATGTCGATCAATTCGTGGATGGTCGGGTCCGTGTCATACTGCTGCTTCAATTCTTTCGAAGCGGTCAGCGCCTTGTCCAGCGTCATATGCAGCTCATTCGGAACCAGCTTTGCCACCGCGTCCACCTGCGCATAGGGAATGGCCATCGCCCTTCCCACATCCCGGATGGCTCCTCTGGCCGCCATGGTGCCGAAAGTAATGATCTGCGCCACATGATCGGCTCCGTATTTCGCTACCACATAATCGATGACCTGTTGGCGTTTTTCATAACAAAAATCAATATCAAAGTCCGGCATAGATACCCGCTCCGGGTTCAAAAAGCGCTCAAAAAGCAAATTGTAACGGATGGGGTCAATACCGGTAATGCCAATGCAGTAAGCGCACAGGCTTCCCGCGCCGGAGCCGCGCCCCGGCCCCACGGGGATGTCATGGGTCTTGGCATAGTGGATAAAATCATACACAATCAGATAGTAATCCACATATCCCATCTTGACGATCACGCCCAGCTCATACTCCAGCCGGTCACGGATTTTTTCGGATGGATGCTCACCGTAGTGCCGGGTCATGCCCTCGTAGCACATGCGCTTGAAATAGGTCACATTATCCTCTTCAGTAGGCGCTTTGTAAAACGGCAGCTTGGTCACGCCGAACGTAAAATCCAGCTGGCATTGCTCGGCGATCTTCACCGTGTTGTCCAGCGCCTCGGGGTGGGCGGCAAAAAGGGTTTCCATCTCCGCCCGGCTTTTCAGGTAAAATTCCTGGGTCTGGAATTCCATATCCGATTTGTCGTTTACCGTATGGTTGGTCTGAATACAAACCAGCACACTTTGCGCCTGGTGGTCCTCCTGCCGGATATAGTGGACGTCGTTGGTCGCCACCAGCCCAATTCCGGTCTCCTCTGACAGGCGGTACAGGTCGGGCAGGATCTGCTTTTGCTCTAAAATCCCGTGATCCTGGATTTCCAAATAGTAGTTTTCGGGACCAAAGATGTCCCGGTATAAAAGCGCCGTTTCTTTGGCGGCATCATAATCCTTTTCCATCAACCTCCGTGGAATCTGCCCAGCCAGGCAGGCGGACAGGCAAATCAGTCCTTCATGATGCGCCCGAAGCAGTTCCAGATCCACCCGCGGCTTGGAATAAAACCCCTCTACCGAAGCCTTGGAAACCATAGCAATCAGATTTTGGTACCCTGTTTCGTTTTTGCACAGCAATACCAAATGATAAGGGCTGGTGTCAATGCGGTGCACCTTGTCGAAACGAGTCCGGGGGGCCACATAAACCTCGCATCCGATTACCGGCCGGATCCCCTGCTTTTTGCACTCTTTATAAAAGTCGATCACACCATACATAACGCCATGATCAGTAATGGCGAGGGACTGCTGCCCCAGTTCTTTGGCGCGAGACACCAGCGCCGGGATACGGCATGCTCCGTCCAGCAGACTGTATTCCGTATGTACATGCAGATGGACAAAATTTTCCATGGATCGCTCCTTTTTCCAAACACCGGCGGGCTTTTGCCGTTTGGCCGCCCGGCACGCTGTTTTCCAATCAATCCGACGGCGGATTGTCCTGCTTTTTCGCGCCGGTGAGTTCCTCGTAGATTTTCGACAGACGCTTCAGCCTGTGGTTGACGCCGGAACGCGTCAGCGGTTCACCAAGGGCCTCCCCCAGTTCCCGCAGCGACATTTCCGGATTTTCCACCCGCAGCTTCGCGATTTCCCTTAAATCCTCCGGCAGAAAGGCTGTCCCCTTGTTTTTCAGAATATATTCGATCTGCTTGACCTGCACAGATGCCGCGCTGATGGTCTTTTCCAAATTGGCAAATTCGCAGTTCTGCGCCCGGTTCACCTGGTTGCGAATACTTTTATAAATTTTCACATTCATCACTTCAAGGCCCAAATTCCCCGCGCCCATAAAACCCAGCAGGTCTTCGATCTCACCGCTGTCTTTCAAATACACCACAAAGCTTCCCCGCCTGGCAAAGCTTTTGGGGAAAATGCGCACAGCAAACAGCACCTGAATCAGCGCCTCGCACAGCGTCTGATCCGGCACTACAAATTCCAGATGATAGCTTTTCCCGGGATCTACCATGCTGCCGCAGGCCAGAAATGCCCCGGCGATAAATGCGCCCAATTCTTCCTCGCTTTGCACCTGCTCCAGATTCAGAACCGGCATGGGCGACTGCCCATATCCGAAAAAGCGCAGGATTTTTTCCCGGTCGTTCTGATCGTCCACAGTGGCACAGAAAAAGCTTTTTCCGTTTTTGTTTTTATATTCCTGGACCGAAATGGTAGCGTCCAGGCCAATCAGCCCGAAAATACTGTCAGCATACAGTTCGGCCACGCTTTTATTCTCGGTTTGCAGAAGCATTTTCTGCGGGCCGAACGCTTTGGAAAAACGCAGCAATCCGTGAGTTCTGGCACGCAGCTGCCGCAAATCATCATACCGAAGACGCAACAGCTGCCGCTTCAGCTCATTTGCAAAAGACATGCTCCTTCTCCTCCCGCCGATTTTTACGTTTTGCGTACATCCCGGTGGCTGACAAATACGTTTTCTTCCCGTTCCTTCAAAGATTGTGCCGCTTTCCAGGCAAAGGAAACCGACCGGTGCTTGCCGCCGGTACAACCGAACGCCACCACCAATTGGCGTTTGCCTTCCTTCTCATAAAGCGGAATTGTAAAATTCAAAAAATCTTCGATCTTCTGGTATAACTGTCGGGCTTCCTCGCACGAAAAAACATAATCCCTCACCTGCTGATCCAATCCCGTTTTGTTTTTCAGCTCCGGGATGTAAAACGGATTTGGCAGGCAGCGCACATCAAATACCAAGTCCGCGTCAGATGGGATGCCATATTTAAAACCGAAAGACGTGCAGGTGATCAGCATCTTTTCTTTTTTCTCTTTTAAGAACAGCGCCGCAACCTGTTCTTTCAGCTGCGTCGCGCTGAGCAAAGAGGTATCGATTACATAGTCCGCCTGGTCCAAAGCCGGACGCAGAAGTTTCCGCTCCTGCTCCAGCGCCTCCTGCATGCTGGGGTGCTCTTCATCCAAAAGCGGATGTTTGCGGCGGGTCTCTTTATATCGGGTGACAATAACATCGTCCCTGGCATCCAGATAGAGAATCGTATAGGAATACCCCATCTGTTTTAACTGCTCCAGGCCGTGAAACAGGTCGGTAAACATCCGCCCGCCGCGGGAATCCACCACAATGGCGATCTTATCTGGGAACTGCCCTTCCTGATTTTGCCGCAGCTGAAAAAAATGCACCAGAAGCTTCGGCGGCATGTTATCCACACAGTAATAGCCGATATCCTCCAGTGCGTTTACCGCCTGAGACTTTCCGGCGCCGGACATGCCGGTGACAACCACAAAGCGCATAAAAATCCCCTTCCTCGCCTGTATTTTACTTACAGTTGGCGCAATTCACATTCCAGCCTGTACCCGGTTTGTTCCGCAACCGTATTCTGGATTTCCCGAATCAGCTGGGTCACATCCCGGGAAGAAGCGCCCCCGCGATTGACAATAAATCCCGCGTGCTTTTCGCTGACCTGCGCGCCGCCGATCTGACGGCCCTTTAACCCGCACTGTTCAATCAAGGCGCCGGCATAATTCCCCTCAGGCCGTTTAAAAACAGAGCCTGCGCTGGGATACTCCAGCGGCTGCTTGGATTTGCGCCGCTCCATCAGATCTTCCATCGTCCGGCGGATCTCGGCCGGATCACCGGGTCGAAGCTGCAGTTTCACTTTGGTAATACACCAGTCTTTTTCGGAAAACACGCTGTGCCGGTAGCCCAGCTGCATTTCTGAAGCGGCAATGGTCCGGGTGTTGCCCATCCCATCCACATAATCGGCACACACGACGACATCTTTCATTTCGCCGCCGTACGCCCCAGCGTTCATAAACAGCGCGCCGCCCACATTTCCTGGGATTCCCCAGGCGAATTCCAATCCGGTAAGCCCTTCTTTTTGGGCGAAAGCCGCCGCCGCAGACAACGAAGCGCCTGCCGCGCAAAGGATCTCCCCCTCTTTCAAGGATTTCCGGATGTAGGAAAAATTGCTTCCGATCTGAATCACCGCGCCGGACACACCGCCGTCCGGCACCAGCAGGTTGGACCCGTTGCCGATCACCTGCCAGCGAATGCCGTTGGCCGCACAAAACTGGATCAGCGCCGCAGTCTGTCCCTCGTCATAAGGGCGCACCAGAATGTCACACGGGCCGCCGATCTGGAACGTGGTGTAATCTTTCATTGGCGCGTTCAGAATATATTCGCACTCCAAATTCTGGCACAGAGAGGTTAGTTTTAAAAGATCGGTCATCTTCCGTTCCCTCCATCAAGGCAAAATTTACCGGGCACGGTTTAAAAACGCCGCGCCGATCAGCCCGGCGTCGTTCCCCAGTGTCGCCAATACAATGCGGGTCTGTTTTTCCGGCACGCGGACATACAGCTGCGGGCGCACAGATTCCACCAGCGGACGCAGAAGATTTTCCCCTTCGTTGCTGACGCCGCCGCCGATCACCAGGACTTCCGGCGCCAAAATATTGATAATATTGGCAAGGCCGTAGCCCAGCTGCCCGATAAAGGTGTCCACTGCCGCCTGCGCCGCGGCGTCGCCCTGCTTTGCCGCCTGAAAAGCCGTTCTTCCGGATACCCTGCCGCCGTTTTCCGCGGTCAGCTTCCACATCAGGGAATCCGGATGGGCATCCATCGCCTCCTTGGTCGTGCGGATCAATCCGGTGGCGGAAGCGTACGCTTCCAGGCACCCGCGCCGGCCGCAGGTGCATTGCCTGCCGCCCATCACAATGCCCATGTGTCCCAATTCCGCGCCGCCGTAGTGCAGACCGGTAAACAGCCTGCCGTCGATGATAATGCCGCCGCCCACGCCGGTTCCCAGCGTAACCGCTACCGCGTTGGAAGCCCCTTTGGCTGCACCGGCCAATACCTCTCCCACTGCGGCTGCATTGGCGTCGTTGGTGATATCCACTTCTTTGTGGAGTTTTTCCTGCAGGTATGCCCGCACGGGCACATTTTCAAACATCAGATTATTGGCGTATTCCACCACGCCGGTGTCTTCATTGGCTGTTCCGGGCATACCAACGCCGATCCGCTCGATCTGCTCCCAGAAAACCCCGGCATCCTCCGCCGCCTTCCCGGCGCATTCGGCCATGGCGTCCATCACTTCTTCAGCCGGGCGCGGCATACCGGTTTTGGCCTTTGCCCTGCCGACAATACGAAATTCGTCGTCCACCACGCCGGCTTTGATGTTGGTTCCTCCCAAATCGATTCCCAGATAATATCCCATATAATCTTGCTGCTCCTTATCGATTAATAGGCATCCCAATCGGTGGGCCCATCGCCCTGATCGATCATGCCCAGTTTTTCCAATAGCTCCTGCGCAGCGTTGTACCCCATCTTTTTCTGACGGTTGTTCATCGCCGCCACTTCAATAATGATAGCCAAATTTCGGCCCGGTTTGATCGGAATGGTCAAAGAAGGCACCGAAATACCTAAAATTTCCGTCTGTTCATTGTCCATGCCCATCCGGTCGTAAACCCGGTCCGGATTCCACGGCTCAAGCTGAATGACCATGTTGATTTTTTCCGTTTCTTTAATGGAGCCCATACCGAAAATCCGCCGCGCGTTGATAATGCCTACGCCGCGCAGTTCCAGGAAGTGGCGGATATTTTCCGGGGAAGTTCCCACCAGCGTCCGGTTAGACACACGCCGGATTTCCACCGCGTCGTCGGCGATCAGCCGATGCCCGCGTTTGACCAGCTCCACTGCCGTTTCACTTTTTCCTACGCCGCTTTCGCCCAGCAGCAGGATTCCCTCGCCGTACACCTCGACCAAAACGCCGTGCCGGGTCACCCGCGGCGCCAGCTCTGTCGCCAGGATACCCACCATGCTGGAAAGAAACACCGATGTGGATTCCGGCGTGCGCAAAAGCGGCACCTTGTATTTTTTGGCGCATTCCAGCATCTGCGGGAAAATTTCCAGTTCCCGGGAAACGACCACCACCGGCGGCTTCAGCGCAAAATAGGAGTCCAGCTTCTGCATCAGGGTGTCTTCGTCGAATTTTTTCAAATAAGCATATTCCGACAGTCCGATCAGCTGAATGCGGGAACTGTCAAAATACTCAAAAAACCCGCCCAGCTGTAGGCCGGGACGGTTTACGTCCATGCTGCTGATTTTTATATCGTTCAGATCATACGGAGAATAAATCAGCTCTACATCCAGATCTTTGACAATTTTGGAGAGTTTAACCGAATAAGCGTGTTCCATGTTTGATTCTCCTATCCCGGCAGGCCTTTTCCCGCCGTTTTTCGCCCGCCGCAAGGCGAGGCTGCTGTCCTTGCCCGGCCGGGAATCAATGTGCCCGCCGCGGTCTTTCGTATTTATTATACCCCACACCAGTCGGCCTTGCAATAAACTTTCTGTAAAACAAATTGCAAGAAAATTTGGCCTGTTTGAAGTATTTTAACCGCCTGATTCTTTTTCATTGTGAACCAATCAAAAATGTGCTATAATAATTTTACAGTATAATCAGAAATCAGAGATTTCCGACCTAAAAAACGAAAACATATTTCGGCAAATTTTTTGCAAATGGATAGAAACAGTATCGGAGGACGGTTATGAGAATCGCATTATTTACCGAAACGTATCTGCCCCACATCAACGGGGTCGTAACCCATGTAAAAATCCTGCGGGACGGTCTTTTGCAGCAAGGACATGAAGTATTGGTCGTTACTGCGGATTACCAGGCCCGCCATCATTACATAAAAGACGGTATTCTTCATTGTCCCGCCATTAAAAGCAAACGCTTTTACGGATACGGCGTGGCCTCGCCGTTCAGCCGGCGCAGGCTCAAACTGGTGGATGATTTCCACCCGGATATTATCCATATCCACAACGAGTTCGGCGTAGGGATCTCGGGTATTTTTGCGGCCAAGCAGCTGCATGTTCCTCTGGTGTACACGCTGCACACGATGTACGATGATTATCTGTATTACGTGGCTCCCCGCCGCCTGCTGCGGGCTGCCAAAAAACTCAGCCACGATTATTTCCGCCTGCTGGGCAACGCCGCCACCGAATTGACCGGTCCCTCGCCCAAATGCCAGGAATATTTCCAGCAGATCGGTGTAAAGAAAGACGTCAACGTGATTCCCAACGCGGTGGAACTGGATGATTTTGGCCCCGACCGGATTTCTCCGGAACAGAAAGCGGAATTCCGCCGCCGCTACCATATTCCAGACGACGTGATGGTCGCCTGCTTTGTCGGCCGGCTCGGCCATGAAAAAAGCGTGGACGTTCTGCTGGACTACTGGGCCCGTACCATTACGCCGGAAGATAAAATCATGCTGTGCGTAATCGGCGGCGGTCCCGTTCAGGAAGAGCTGGAGCAGCAGGCCAAGGATCTGGGAATTGATTCCATGGTCGTATTCACAGGAGCGGTACCGCACGATCAAATGCCGCCCTATTATGCCGCCTGCGATGTATATGTAACCGCCTCCCTGTCCGACACAAACTCTATTTCGATGTTGGAAGGAATGGCTTCCGGCCTGCCGGTCCTGCGCCGGTACGACGCCCTGAACGAAAACGTAGACCAGATTCGCGACGGCGTAAACGGCTATATTTTCAATTCGCCCGAAGAGATGGCCTCGGAACTGCGCCGGGTGAAAAACCTGTCGCCGGAACAGCTGAGCATTCTCAAAGCTTCTGTCATCGAGTCTGTCAAGCGTTCCGGCGCGGAGGCTCTGGCCAATTACACTTGCAGCGTTTACCGCAAAGCGATGGCCGTTGCGTCCGCCCCCGCCCAGAAATAACGCTGTCGGGCTTACAGACTGGCCCGCTCGTTCAAAAAACACACTGCTGCCCGGGCTTTTGCCCGGGCATTTTTTGTGTATCCCTTTTTGATGGAGCCGTCAGCATCTTTTCTTTTTTCGCCTGTTCTATGATAATTTCGCCGAACCCCCCTTGCATTCCTGTAAAAATACGTTATAATACGTATTAGAAATCACTTGAAAGGACGGTGCAATATGAACTATTCATTTGTAAAAGATTTTTCCGAAATCGGCGCGTGCGATGTTTATATCGGCGCGGTAAATTCCGGTGCAAAAAGCAAAAAAGCCTGCAAATTTGCCGGTGAGCTGCTGGCAGCGGCAGATGAAAAACGTTTCAGCGGAAAAGAAGGACAGCTTCTTTCGGTAAACCTCGTAAAAGATGGTAAGCTGATCACCTGCATTTTCGCGGGATTGGGTGAAAACACGTCCTGCAAATCGGTGGAGACCGCTTTTGCCAGCGCAGTAAAAGAAGCGAAAAAACAAAAGCCCGGTACCATCGGCGTTTTTGTAGACCCGGATTTCGCCGACAAATGCGTTGAGGCAGTACTGCTGGCGGACGATGGGTTCAACACACATAAATCGGAAAAAGCAGAGGAAATTTCCTACACCTTTTACGGTGTGGACCAGGAACAGGTCAAAGAAGGAATCGTTCTGGGCGAAGCGGTACGCAATACCCGCCGCCTGGTCAACGAACCGTCCAATGTCATGACCCCGGCACAGTTGGCCACCGAGGCGCTGCTGGCCGGCGCGGACAGCGGTTTCGATGTTCGGATCTACAATCTTGAAGAAATCAAAAATCTGGGCATGAAAGCGTTTCTTGAGGTTGCCCGTGGAAGCGACCGGGAACCGAAAGTCATCGCCATGTCCTATATGGGCGACCCGGAAAGCCGGGAAATTCTCGGTCTGGTGGGCAAAGGGCTTTGCTATGACAGCGGCGGCTACTCGCTGAAGCCCTCCACCGGTATGGAAACCATGCATACCGACATGGGCGGCGCCGGCGCCGTCATCGGCGCGATCAGCGCCATCGCTAAAATGAAGCTGAAAATCAACGTGACCGCGGTGGTTGCCGCCTGTGAGAATATCCTCTCGGCCCACGCTTACCATCCCGGCGATATCATCAGTTCCATGGCGGGCAAGACCATCGAGATCAACAATACCGACGCTGAGGGCCGTGTCACGCTGGCCGACGCGGTAACCTTTGCCATCCGGGAACAGAAAGCGACCCGCATCATTGACGTGGCAACTTTGACCGGCGCCGCGATCACCGCTTTGGGCAACGAGATCACCGCCGTGGTCAGCGACAGCGACGAACTGTGGGAAAATGCCCAAAAAGCGGCTGTACCCGCCTGCGAAAAAGTTTGGCGTCTTCCGGTGGACGAAGTGCTGGGCAAAGCGCTGGACTCCAAAACCGCGGATATGCGCAACAGCAGCGGCCGCGCGGCCGGTACCATCTGCGGCGGCATGTTTATCCAGAAGTTTACCGAAGGTCTGCCTTGGCTGCATCTGGACATCGCCGGCACCAGCTACACCGAGGGCAATGCGGTTTGCTCCTTTGGCGCAACCGGAGTCGGTGTCCGTCTGTTGTATCATGTGGCGAAAAATTGCGAAAAATAACTGCTTTCAGGGAGCTTTCCGGCTCCCTGAAAAAAAGAGGTAAGGTAAGCTTTAGCTAACTTCCGAAGAAAGGAACTGACTGCATGAAAAACATCCTGAAAATCGGAAATTTAGAAGCCCATGCGGGGCAAAAAGTACATGGCAGCTATCAGGTGGCCGGAACCAGTCTGACCATGCCGGTAACGCTGATCAACGGTAGCGGAGAGGGAAAAGTGCTGCTGCTGACCGCCGGCGTCCATCCAGATGAGTACCCGGGCATCGCGGCGGCAATTCAGCTGTCCAACGAGCTGCAGCCGGAGGATATCTGCGGAGGGATCGTCATTGTCCCGATGACCAATTACAGCGGCTTTCTGGCAAAAAAGGGCTCCCATATTCCTGAGGATGACAAAAACTTGAACCGCCTGTTTCCCGGAGACCCGAACGGCACCGAGGGAGACCGCCTGGCCTGGGCCATCACCCAGGATTTCCATAGCGTCTGTGATTATAACATCGACCTGCATTCCGGCGGCGCGGATGAGGCAATGAAACCTCTGATTTTCTTTTCCGTCATGGGAGGTCCCGAGATCGAAGAAATTTCCCGGCAGATGGCGCTGTCCTGCAGCGTAAGCTACATTGTCCGCTCTACTGAGACCAGCGGAGAGTATAGCTCGGCAGTGCTTCACGGGCTGCCCTCCATTCTGCTGGAGCGCGGAGGAAACGGTTTCTGGAGCCAGGAAGAAACCAACGCTGACAAGCGCGATGTCCTCTCTGTATTGAAAACGCTGGGCATTTTGAAAAAAGAAGTAGCGCCCGCAGAAAAACCTGTCGAGATCGCTAATGCCAAGTACTATGTGGCCGGCGATACCGGATGCTGGTATCCCTGCTTCCGGCCAGGCGATAAAGTAAAAAAAGGAGAACTGTTGGGTGAAATCCGGGATCACCGGGATCAGGTGCTTTCCAGCTACTATGCGGAATTTGACGGAGTGGTGCTGTACGAGACTTCTTCTTTGTCTATTTTGAAAAACAGGGCGCTGGTAGCCTTTGGAAAGCTGGACTGAACGCAGTTTTTTCCCAATCGGATACGTTGATCAAAATCCATCGCGGATTCCATCCATGCCCGCGATGGATTTTTGATGAACATTTGAAAAAAAAGCAAAAAACACTTGCATCTGCGTTAAAAATATGATATTATAAATCCCGCGATAGCAATTATGGGGGCGTAACTCAGTTGGTAGAGTGTCACACTGGCAGTGTGGAAGTCGTGAGTTCGAGTCTCATCGTCTCCACCAAAACCTGCGGTATCGGATGGGTATCCGTAGGTTTTTCCATTCCAGGGCCATCCATTTGGAGGCGTAGCTCAGCTGGTTAGAGTGCCTGCTTCACACGCAGGAGGTCCCGGGTTCGAGCCCCGGCGTGTCCACCAAAAATCCCGAACGCAAAAGCGTTCGGGATTTTTACTTATTACCTTTTCACGATTTATTATTCACTCGTCCGCCCATTCGGGATTTTGGTAAGTAATAAGTAACAGCGAATCGTGAAGAAATTGAGAGTTCCGCTTCGCGGACGATTGAAATGATATTGAGCGGCATCTATCGTGTTGCGTTGTTACAATAAAAAAGCCGCGACTTTTTGTCGTGGCTTTTTTATTGCCCTCAGCCCGGCCCAACGGATCTTAGCGCCAATTTGGCATGGAACGGCAAACAGGTTACAGTGCTCAGGTACCGCCCCTAAAAATAATTTTTTCTTTTTTCAAAAAGAAAACACAAAAATCCTTGTAAAATGCGCAGAATATGGTATTATGAATTTGTAAAATCGTTTTTAAAACTACGTCTTGGAGGTTTTATCCATGAACAATATTAAAATCCTGGTTGATTCCGGTTCTGACCTTTCGCAGGAGTATTGTGAAAAATACGATATCACCGTGGTTCCTCTCCATCTGCAAATCGAAGGCCGGACCGTTCTGGACGACGAGCATTTCGACTCGGTAAAATATTGCGAATACCTTCAGGTGGCTCCCCAGGTACCCAAGTCTGCGCAGCCAACCCCGCAGGCTTTTCTGGACTGTTACCGCCGTTTCTCCGACCAGGAACACATTATTGTCATCACCATGTCTTCCAAAGCATCGGGAACACACCAAAGCGCTGTTTTGGCACGGGATCTTTTCGAAGAGGAAAATAAAACCTGCCGGGTCCATGTAGTGGATTCCACCAGCACTTCTTTTGCCATTTCCATGTTGGCTTTCCACGCGGCGCAAATGCGCCAAAAGGGATTTCCGGCTCCGGAAATCGTCGCGCAGCTGGTTGAAGATACCTTTCACATTGGCGCTTATTATCTGGTAGATGATATCAGCTTTTTGATCAAAGGCGGGCGCATTTCTTCCATCAAAGGCGGTCTGCTGACAAAAATGAGTATCAAGCCCATCATCGGGGTTCGCAACGGCATGGCCTACAACCATTCCAATGCCCTCGGATTTCAAAAAGGTCTTGCCAAGCTGATCTCTCTTTTCCGGAACAATGCCTGCCCCGGGTCGGACGTATTTATTTCCCACTCCAACTGTCTTGCCAAAGCCAAACAGCTGGAAGAGGCCATTCTCCGCGCGGCTCCCGATACTCTGGTCCATATCAGCCAAATGCGCGGGACCATGTGTACCCATGCTGGCCCCGACACCATTGGATTATTTTTCTATCAGCAGCAGTTTATTTAAGCCGATGATTCAAAAAGAGCCCCTCGGGGCTCTTTTTCTTTTCACGGATGTTTCTTCGAATCGCCATCGCAGTATTTTCCCATCGGCGATCCAAAAAAATTGAATCATAAAAAGAGGGGAAAGCGAAATACTCTTTCCCCTCTTTTTCACGCTATGGATTGACTACATTCTGCGGACATCCCTTGATGAATGCCTCCAAGTTTTCTTCTGTAATCCGTAAAAGGCGGATTCTGGCCTCTTTGGTCGCCCAGCCAACATGCGGTGTAAAATAGATATTCCGGGCCGAAAGCAGAGGATTGTCCGATTTCGGCGGCTCAGTGGAGAGCACGTCTACTGCCGCGGCCGCGATCACGCCTTGGTTGAGCGCGTCAGCCAGATCCTGCTCCACCACAACCGGCCCCCGGGAAGTGTTGATCAGCATGGCAGTGGGTTTCATTTTCGAGAGGAAATCACAGTTGATCATCCCCTGGGTCTGAGGCGTGAGCGGGCAGTTGACGCTGATGTAATCCGCTTCGGCACAAAGCTCGTCCAGGCTGACCCAACGAAACTCTTTCCGGTCCTCCTGCCCTTTCATGGTCCGGGAAAAAGCAATCACCCGCATGCCGAACGCCGCGGCGATATCCGCCGTTTTCTGCGCTACATGCCCAAAGCCCACAAATCCAATGGTCTTCCCGGCCAGTTCCGTCTGCGGAGCTACCATATAGGAAAAATCAAGGCTTTTGACCCAGTCGCCTTTACGTACGCTTTGGGTGTGTTCCAACACATGGTTTGCATGCTGCAGCAAAAACGCAAAAATCAGCTGCGCCACCGAATCGGTGCTGTACGCCGGAACATTGCATACCACAATCCCCCGCTCTTTTGCCGCCGCGATATCCACAATATTGTAACCGGTCGCCAAAACGCCGATCATCTTCAGCTTGGGCAGGCTTTCAATCGTCTGCCGGTCCAACACGGTTTTGTTGGTCAAAAGCACGTCGGCACCGTCCGCACGCGCTGAAAGGTCAGCCTGAGATGTTCTGGGGTAGCAAATCACTTCTCCGAACCGTTCCAATCCCGCCCAGCTCAAATCGCCGGGGTTGGCGGCAAAGCCGTCCAAAATTACAATTTTCATTTTTTCGCACCTTTTTCTTTTTCCGAAATAAATTGGTCCATGGTATAACCGCTCAGCTGCCGCCGCAAATCCTGGGACACTTTTTCAAACGCGCACTGAAACGAACAGGACTCTTCCGTTTGCCTGGTGCATTGATAATCCCCTTTTACACAGCGCGCAATATGTATCGGTCCTTCAATCGCTTCCACAATATCGCACAGCGAAATTTTATCCGGCTCTTTCGCCAACTCATATCCGCCGGCAGCACCTTTGTAGGAATGGACCAGACCGGCCGCTACCAGCTTCCGCAGGATCTTCAGGGAAAAGCGTACCGTCACGCCTGAAGTCTGTGACAGGGTATTTCCATCGGTCCTCCCGCCGGCGGCCGCCAGCTCGTGGATAATGCGAACCGCATAGTCCGCCTCCAATGTTATTTGCAAATTGATTCACTCCCTTTTGCCAAGGCAGCCACGCCGCATCAATCCAAAAAGTCTTTGAGTTTTTTGCTTCTGCTGGGATGGCGAAGCTTCCGCAGCGCTTTGGCTTCAATCTGGCGGATCCGTTCCCGGGTCACGTTGAACTCCTTACCCACTTCTTCTAACGTGCGGCTTCTGCCGTCTTCCAGGCCAAAACGCAGCCTCAGTACCTTTTCCTCCCGGGGCGTCAGTGTTTGCAGCACATCGCTGAGCTGTTCTTTTAGCAGCGTATGAGAGGCCGCTTCTGCTGGCGCCGGCGCGTCGTCATCGGGGATAAAGTCGCCCAGATGGCTGTCTTCTTCCTCGCCGATCGGCGTTTCCAGGCTCACCGGTTCCTGCGCTACCCGCATGATTTCGCGCACTTTATCCACCGGCATATCCAATTCTTTGGCAATTTCATCCGCCGTAGGCTCATGTCCGTTTTTGTGCAGCAGTTGATTGGAAACCTTTTTGACCTTGTTGATCGTCTCCACCATATGGACCGGAATACGGATGGTTCTGGCCTGATCCGCAATCGCGCGGGTGATTGCTTGCCGGATCCACCATGTAGCGTAGGTGGAAAACTTAAATCCTTTGGTATGGTCAAATTTCTCCACTGCCTTGATCAAGCCAAGGTTTCCTTCCTGAATCAGATCCAGAAACTGCATTCCCCGCCCCACATAGCGCTTGGCAATGCTGACCACAAGCCGCAGGTTTGCCTCCGACAAACGTTTTTTGGCATAATCGTCGCCCTGCGCCATCCTCTGCGCCAGTTCGACCTCTTCTTCCGAACTCAGCAACGGAACCCGACCGATCTCTTTGAGGTATACTTTGACCGGGTCATCGATATTGACCCCCTCGGCCGGCGCGGCGTCTTCTTCCTCTGCCGACGCGGCAACCTCTGGAATGGTGTTCAGATCCAAATCGATATCCGGTTCCAAATCCTCGATGATCTCAATATTCAGCCCTTCCAGCGTGTCGTAAAGCTTGTCCACTTTCTCCACGTCGAAATCCAGTTCCTCCAGCGCGTCCGTGATCTCCTTTGTCGTCAGCTTCCCTTTGGATTTTCCCAATTCGATCAAATCTTTGATGACTGATTTTTTGTCCTGTGCTGCCATATGCTTGCTCTCCCATTTCTCCCCGCGAAAAAGTTTTTCGCCTGCCCGCCCCGCGAAGACGGCGGATGGCATATTCCAAACCGGAAACCTTTTGGAAGGCCCGGGTATTCTTGTTTGTTCACCGCACAAACGCGGCCAAAATCACGCGGCGCCCATCGTTTTCCCGCATGCGGACCATCTATTTTTTCCTCGCCGCCAAATCCGCCACATATTGTTCCAGCTGTCCGCGATCCATCTGCCTGAGCTGTTCCGGCGTTTTTTTCGCTTTTCCGGCGAGGATGGTCTCCAAATAATCCTGCGTTTCTTTCGGTGTCGCCCGCGACGATGTCGGATCCGCCAGAATCCCGGCGATTTTTCCCATTTGTTCCTCATCCAGCTGTTCCGACAACGCAATCAGTTCCACCGACTGGTTTTGATCCAGTCGCCCGCAGATCACCTGAAAAATCTCCCGGTTAAAGTCGGTCAAAAAATCCTCCGGCCGGATTTTTTCCCGGATCAGGCGGTAATAGTCAGGATTTTTCAGCAGCACGCCGATCAGCCGCTCCTCCGCCAGCGCCTCTTTCAGATGAGCTGTTCGCTGCGGATCGCGCCGCTGCTGCGGGCCTGCGGCAAATACCGTCAAATCCCGCGCCTGTTTTTTCTCGGCATTTTTCGCCTGCTGCCGGATGATATAATCGATCTGTACCATCAGTGGATTCTTTGAAACCCCCAGCTCCGCCGCGGTTTTGGTCACATAAACATCCCGCTCGATGGGGTTTCGGATGCCCGCCATAAACTGGGCAAATTCCTTTAAAAAACCAACCTTTCCGTCCGAAGATTCCAGGTCATATTTTTGCCGGAGCTTACCGATTTCAAACTCCATGGCGCTTCCCGCCCCTTCCAGCAGCAGCCGGAATCGGGCAGCACCGAATTTTTTGATAAATTCATCCGGGTCCTTGGCGTCTTTTACCTTCAGTACCCGCACTTTCAGTCCGATTTCCCCGAACATATTGATGGCCCGGTTCGTTGCTTTCTGTCCGGCGCCGTCGGCGTCGTAGGCAATGACCACCTCTTCCGCATACTGGGAAATCATCCGGGCCTGCTCCGAAGTTAAAGAGGTGCCAAGGGTTGCCACAGCGTTGGCAAAACCCGCCTGGTGCAGCGCCACCACATCCATGTAACCCTCCGCCAGAATCAGCGCTGGTTCTTTGATTGCCTTGGCAAAATTCAGGGCGAACAGATTGCGGCTTTTTTTGAAAACCGGCGTATCCGGCGAATTGAGATATTTGGGTCCTTTGCCATCCATCACCCGTCCGCCGAACGCGATCACATTCCCCCTGATATCGATGATGGGAAAGATCACCCTCCCCCGGAACTGGTCATAATAGCTGCCCCTGGCGCTTTTTACGGCGATGGCCGCGTCAGTCAGCTCATCCATCCGAAAACCTTTGCCCATCAGGTGTTTGATGGCCGCATCCCAGCTTTCGGGCGCGAATCCCAGCCCGAAATGCCGGATGGTCTTGTCGGAAAGTCCCCGTTCCCGCAGATAATCCAGGCCTTTTTTTCCAACCGGCGAAATCAGGCATTGATGATAAAAGCGGGCTGTTTCCCGGTTGATTTCCAGGATCCTTGTTTTTCGTTTGGCAAAACTGTCGTCATACCCGTCTTCCGGCATGGCAAGGCCCGCCCGCTGCGCCAGCAGCTTGACCGCTTCAATATAGTCCAGATTTTCCATCCGCCGTACAAAGGTGACAACATCTCCCCCGGCACCGCAGCCAAAACAGTAAAAAGACTGGCTGTCTGGATAAACGGTGAAAGAGGGGGTCTTTTCCGAATGGAATGGGCATAGCCCTACCAAATTCCGCCCACGCCGCTTGACGTTGACATAGGATCCGACTACATCCTCAATATCATTGCGCGCTTTTAATTCCGAAATGAATTGTTCGCTCAGCATCTGCCCATCCCCCTTTCGTTCCATCCTGCCATCCGGCAGCGCTTTGCGTGTTTATTCGCTGATCCCCTGCCAGCTTTTGGGGACAAACAGTTCTGTGTAAAGATGGATGGCAAACCGGTCGCTCATCCCGGAAATGTAATCGCACACCGCTGTGTGGATTCCTTCCTCTTCCAGCACTGTGCGGTACTCTGTTGGAAGTTTTTCCCCGTGGCCGATAAAATATGCATACAGGCTTTTCACCACGTTTTCCGCTTTTCCCTCTTCGCTTTTCGCCACCGGATTGGTGTAGACCGCTTCAAACAAAAAATGCTGCAGCTGCAGGAAAGCTTTCTGGGTCTGCGGATCCATGGCAATGGTCTCGCCGCTGTTTTCAATCACCGAGCCGACTAACGATGCGATCCGCTGGTTTTTTTTTCGTCCCAGCGTCCACTTGACCTCCCAGGGGAGATCCTCTTCGTTCAGTACCCCGGCCCGCACCGCATCGTCCACATCGTGATTCATGTAGGCAATCTTGTCCGAAAAACGGACAAGCTTTCCCTCCAGGGTCTCAGCTTCCGGCCCGGATGTGTGGCAGCGTATCCCGTCCCGCACTTCCCAGCAGAGATTCAGGCCCCGGCCGCCGTTCTCCAGTTTTTCCACTACCCGCACGCTTTGCAGATAGTGCTTGTACCCATTGGGCGAGACCTCATTCAGCGCCCGTTCCCCCGCGTGGCCAAAAGGGGTGTGTCCCAAATCATGGCCCAGTGCGATGGCCTCGGTCAAATCCTCATTGAGCCGCAGCGCCCGGGCGATGGTGCGCGCAATCTGCGCCACTTCCAGTGTGTGGGTCAATCGGGTCCGGTAATGGTCCCCTTCCGGACTTAAAAACACCTGGGTTTTATGCATCAGCCGCCGAAAAGATTTGCAGTGGATAATGCGATCCCTGTCCCGCTGAAAAGGAGTACGGATCGGGTCTTCCTCTTCCGGGCGCTCCCTGCCTTTGGTGCGCTGCGATAACACCGCCCGGGAAGACAGATATTGCGCTTCCTGCAGCTGGGTTTGTTCCCGAACCGTCATAAAACCCCTCCTTGTTGGAAAAAGCTCTCAATGATATATTACGAAATGAAAAGAAAAAAACCTGCTTCTATCATAAAATTTTTCAAAAATAAAACCAGGCGCATCTGTTTTTTCTTTCACGCACGGCACAAAAGCCCCACGCTTTCCTCCTGCTTTTGCGCAAACGGCTACTCCAAATCCGCGCAGACTTCCTCCACCAGCTGCGGCATGACAGATGCCGCCGTCAGTTCGGTGATTTCTTTTTGAAAGGCCGGCGCTTTGTCCGAGGTCATCATAATCCGCAGGCGCACCTGGGCGCCAAAATCCGATTCTATGGTCTGCGCGTTATAGCGGGGCAAAAGGTAGCTGATTTTGCCGTACCAGTCGTAGCCAAAATGAAGTTCCAAAATCGAACAGGGATTCATGTGCCGGCGCACCGCCGCGTCCACCGCCAGTTTTGCTCCATGGGAATAGGCCCGTACCAGCCCGCCGGCTCCCAGCAGGATACCGCCGAAATAGCGAGTGACGACCACCGCCACATCGGTGAGCCCTTCCCGTTCCAAAACCTCCAGCACCGGCACACCGCCGGTTCCCTGCGGTTCCCCGTCATCGCTCATACGCTTGATGCCGCTTTTCCTCAGGATATAGGCGAACACGTTATGGGTGGCTTCCCGATGCTCCGTGCGGATACGGGACAAAAAATCCAGCGCTTCCGCTTCATCCTTCACCGGCGCGATATGCCCGATAAAACGGGATTTTCTCTCGATAAATTCATCGCTGGCATATCCTGCCACCGTTTCGTAAGGCTGGAACAAAACGGACACCTCTCTTTGCTTTAGGGTAAAGCAAAAGCGGTACATTCCTGCACCGCTTTGTCTTTTTTATTTCACGAAAATGCGACTTACTCCGCTTTAGTGCCTCTGTTGAAACGTCTGTTGAATCTGTCAACACGGCCGCCGGTATCTACCAGTTTCTGTCTGCCGGTAAAGAACGGATGGCATTTGGAGCAAATTTCAACCCGGATGTCTTTTTTGGTGGAACGAGTCTCAAACTCCGCACCGCAAGCACAACGAATGGTCGTTTTTTCGTAGTTGGGATGGATTCCTTGTTTCATTGGGTAAGTCACCTCTTTCTGCTATGCATGATTAACAGAGATATCATAGCATATGAAAACCAGAAAAGCAAGCTTTTATTTTCACAAAAAATTCGCCCGGTTGCTGCGGCAGCTTTTGGAATGGCCCTTCAGTCACTGCTCCTGCAGCATTTTTTCAAAATAATTTTTCCATTTTGTATTTTTGCCGTATTGCTGCCAGAGAGTCCATCCTTCCCGGCTCATCCAATCCTCCGCTTCCAAATGCTCTCCCGCATAGTAAGCCTGATTCATCTGGGCAGCAAAATCCGCCATTTTTTCCTGGATTTGCGCATCCAAATCCAATTCATAAAGCATCTCCAACGCCCGCAGCCGTGTGCAATCTGCAAACCGCTGAGCGGCCTCTTCCCGGAAAACATCCACCTGGCCCGTATGATAAGAGACTTCCCGCTTCTCATCCACTTCGACGATATAATACTGCAGCGGCGAAGCAGTCAGACTGCCGGCTACAACATCTGTCAGTTCTTTGCTTTGTGTCCGGTGGAAGATATGCGAATGACCGCTGAAATTGGTTTTTACCCCATATTTTTGGAGCAATTCCTCCACTTGCTGCGCATTGTCCAAAATAAAGTCGGAATAAGCGCCCTCGTTTTTTGCCAACACGTTCTGGTGCGTAACGGAAATCACTGTTTGGCCCTGCTGCTGTGCCAGTTCCAGCTGTTTTTCAGCCCACTGCATCGTCTCATCCTGTATAAGCCCCGACGCCGATTCGCTGTTTGCGTCCAGCATTAAAACAGAAAAATCCTCGGCCAGCGGATAAAGATAACTAAACGAAGCTTCGTCGGAAGAGAGTGCGCTTCGGTATCCAAACGCGCCGCACAATTTGATAAAATCCTCCTGCGGAATATTGTCTACCAATTCCGAGGACTCACCGCTGTACTTTCTGGCAAATGGATAAGCGATATCGTGGTTGCCCGGGATCACCAGCACCGAAACACCGGCATCCTGCACTTTTTTCAGCAGCTTCGCCAGTTCCCGCAGGCTTTGTTTTTCCCCATCGTAGGTCAAATCTCCCGACAAAATCAGCGCATCGGGTTTTTGTTCCGCCGCCAGCTGCAAAAAGCGCTCCACAATCTCAGCTGAGTGCTCGGTCAGCTTGCCGTCCGAGGCGAGCATCCGGTTTTGAAAACGGATGCCGTTATCGGTCAGCTTCGGAGAGAGATAGTGCAGGTCGCTGGCCAGCCAGATGGTCAGCGGCTCCTCGGCGGGCAAAACCGCGGAAGGCGCCTTGTCTGCGCCGCATCCGCCCAAAAACAGCAAAAGGATTGCCGCAAGAAAAAGGCAGCCTTTGCGTTTGATCCATTGTTTCATTTTCTGCTCCTTATTATTTTCTTTTGCTCCAAGGGGCTTTCTTTTTCCAACAGGCGCTGGATGAACATGCACCGCCCTTTCAGATGCTGATTCGAAAGGGCGGTGCTTTCTTGTGACAAAACAAGCTATTAAAAACCCATCAATTGTGTCATCCGCGCTTTGAACTGGGCTTCCAGTTCTCCTGCCTCGGCGCGGCTGCGGCCTTTGACCATAAAGTAAACCTTGATCTTCGGCTCCGTGCCGGAGGGACGTACCACGATGACATTGTCGCCCTCCAGTCCATATTCCACCACGTTGGAGCGGGGCAGATGGATCGGCTGCTCCCCGTCGGCAGACTTTTTCACCGACGCCTGATAGTCGGACATCCACAGCACTTTTTTGCCGCAGATCTCCGTAGGAGCGTTGATACGCAAATCATCCATGATCTCCCGCATGCGCTCCATACCGGAAGCACCTTCGCAGGTGAAGCTGGCCTGGGTATTCAAATGCATGCCGTATTTCTCATACAGTCCGAATAAAACATCCGCCAGGGTCTTGCCCTGCTTTTTATAATAAGCGGCCATCTCGCAGATGAGCATGGAGCCATCCACCGCGTCCTTATCCCGGACGTAGCCGCCGGACAGATAGCCATAGCTCTCTTCAAAGCCGAATATGTACCGGTCCTGTTCGCCTTTTTGCTCCAGCCGCAGGATTTGCTCGCCGATATACTTAAATCCGGTGAGGATATTCACCACCTCAAAACCATAGGTTTCGGCCAGCCGATCGATCATGGCGGTCGTTACAATAGTCTTGACCACGATGGGATTTTGGGGCATGGTACCCAGCTCGATGCGGGAGCTGGCGATGTAATCGGTCAAAAGCACGCCCACTTCGTTACCAGTCAGCAGCAGATAGCCGCCGTCATGCGGCACCGCGATTCCCACACGGTCGCAGTCCGGGTCGGTGGCCAGCAAAAGGTCCGGCTTTTCGGTTTCGCACAAATCCAAGCCTTTTTGCAGCGCCTCACGGATCTCCGGGTTCGGATACGGACAGGTCGGGAAATTGCCGTCCGGCATCTCCTGTTCTTTTACTGGTACGACATTCTTCACGCCAATGCGGTCGAGAATCGCCCGGACGCACATATTGCCCGCGCCGTTCAGCGGCGTGTAAACCACTTTCATGCCGCTGTCCGCGCAAATGCCTTTCCGGATGGACTGGCTTTCCACCGCGTCCAGATACCGGTCAATCACTTCCTGTTTGATATACTGGATTTTCCCCTGGGCCAGCGCCTGGTCAAAGTCCGCGACTTTGACGCCGTCAAAAATATCAATTTCCCCGATTTTTTCCAGAACCGCATTTGCCGCCTCATCGGTCATCTGGCAGCCGTCAGGGCCATAAGCCTTGTAACCGTTGTATTTGGCGGGATTGTGGCTGGCGGTGATCATCACGCCCGCCTGGCATTTCAGATCCCGCACCGCGAAAGACAGCGCCGGTGTCGGCATCAGCTGATCGTACAGATAAGCGGTAACGCCGTTAGCCGCCATGACCCGGGCAGTCTCTTCGGCGAACAGCCGGGAATTGATGCGGGAATCATAGGAAATCGCAATGCTTGCCGCAGGATATTTTTCATTGAGATAATCCGCCATGCCCTGGGTCGCTTTGCGAACCGTATAAATGTTCATCCGGTTGGTGCCTGCGCCCAATACGCCGCGCAACCCCGCGGTACCGAAGGCCAGCTCCTGATAAAACCGGTCGAAAATTTCTTCCTCTTTGCCTTTTATGCCCAGCAATTCCTCTTTCAGCGCCGGGTCCTCCAGCGGGAAATCCAACCAACGCTGATACTGCATGTTTTCTGTCATATTGATCGCCTCCGACTTTTCATAAACATCGCTGCTTTTTATCAGTATAGCGCATCCACAGATTTTTCTCAACAGTTTTTTAGAAAGACTGCCTAAATTTAGCAGATAAAATCATTCTCTTCATGGACATTTTACCCTTTTTTTACCCAAAACAAATGAATTTCCCACTGAAAACGGAAAAATCCGACCATTCTCTGGCCAGTTTCCATAAAATGCGGTATACTGATGGTATCGTTTGATTGGCAGGTGTTTTTATGTTTTATTCGGTGTGCAGTATGGGGCTTTTGGGACTTTCTGCCTATCCAGTCCGGGCAGAAGTAGATTTGTCCCAATCTATGCCGTCCTTTGAAATCGTAGGATTGCCGGGAGCGGCGGTCAAAGAATCCCGGGACCGCGTTCGCTCCGCCATCCGCAACTGTGGGATGGCATTCCCCTTGGGCAAAATCATCGTAAACCTTTCCCCTGCCGACGTGAAAAAAGACGGCGCGCTTTACGATCTGCCGATTTTTCTCGGTGTGCTCAAAGCCGCCGGCATGCTGGATGCTGACCTTTCAGACAGTGCGTTCTTCGGCGAGCTTTCCCTGTCCGGCGAGGTGCGTCGGGTCAATGGAGCACTGCCGCTGGTACTGGGCGCCCAGCAGTTCGGACTGCGCCGGGTCTTCCTCCCGCAGGCAAACGCCGCCGAGGGGGCTTTGGTCCGGGGAATCGAAGTATACGGCATCTCTCATGTCAAGGAACTGTTAAACTGGTACCAAAAAGGGACCGCGCTGACGCCCGCCGTTCACAGCGAACCGATGCCGGGGGAAAGACTTCCCTATCTGGATTTTTCCGACGTCAAAGGGCAATCCGGCGCCAAGCGGGCTCTGGAAGTAGCCGCAGCGGGCGGGCATAATCTTCTGATGATTGGTTCCCCCGGTGCCGGCAAGTCCATGCTGGCCAAGCGGATTCCCTCTATTCTGCCGGAAATGACCTTTGAGGAATCCATCGAAACCACCAAAATTCACTCGGTGGCGGGACTTTTGCCGGAAGGGGACGCGCTCATCACCCAGCGTCCTTTTCGCGCGCCGCACCACACCATCTCTCCGGTGGGTCTTTCCGGCGGCGGAAGCATTCCCCGTCCCGGTGAGATTTCCCTGGCACACAATGGAGTATTGTTTTTAGACGAGCTGCCTGAATTTTCACGGGACGCCATGGAAGTTCTGCGCCAGCCCATCGAGGATGGTCAGGTAACCATCTCCCGGGTGGCCGGAACGCTGACCTATCCCTGTTCCATGATGGTGGTCGCCGCTATGAATCCCTGCCCCTGCGGCTATTTCGGCCATCCGTCACGGGAATGCAGTTGTTCTGCCGGGGCGGTCAGCCGCTATTTGTCCCGGGTGTCCGGACCGCTTTTGGACCGGTTGGATTTACATGTGGAAGTGGCTCCGGTGGAATATCAAAATCTGGTTTCCGCCCGGCAGGAAGAAAGTTCTTCCGCCATCCGGCTGCGGGTAAACCAAGCCAGGAAGCTGCAGCAGGAGCGTTACCGTTCTATCGGTATCTCCTGTAATGCCAAGCTGCCGGCACCGGCGGTAAACAAATTCTGTCCGATGGACGACAGCGCCTCAGCCCTGCTCTCCCGCGCGTTTGAGACGATGGGGCTGTCCGCCCGGGCCTATGACCGGATCCTGAAAGTATCCCGCACCATCGCCGATCTGGACGGTGCCGAAGTGATCAGCCGCCGCCATATTGCCGAGGCGGTACAGTACCGCAGCCTGGACCGGAAATACTGGTCCAGATAAAGGAGGTTTTATGGAATATTACGCCGACGGAAAATCTTTCACATTCGAAACCGAAATCCGTGACAACCCCGTTCTGCGGGAAAGTTTCTTTGGGCTGGCCCGGCAAATTTTCCGCCTGGATTTTGAGCCGTGGTATCAAGGCGGCGGCTGGCAGGACCGTTATCTGCCCCACACGCTGGTTTATCATGGTCAGGTCGTGGCCAATGTTTCGGTCAACCGCATGGATTTCCTGATGGACGGCGTCAGCCGTTCGTTGATTCAGTTGGGCACTGTCATGACCCATCCGGATTACCGCGGTATGGGCCTATCCCGTTTTTTGATGGAGACCGTGCTGCACATCTGGAACGGCCGATGCGACGGGGTTTATCTGTTTGCCAACGATACTGTGTTGGACTTTTACCCCAAATTTGGGTTTATCCGAGCAGAAGAGACACAATTTTTTCTTCCGGCAGCTCCGCAGCGCCAAATTCCCCTGCGCCGCTTGGACCTGGACCTCCCCGCGGACCGATCGCTTTTGTTAAACGCCTACCGCCGTTCCAATCCTTTTTCGGCGTTTTCCATGGAGAATAACGAAGGGCTGCTTCTGTTCTACGCGCTGGGGCCGTTTCGGGAGTTCCTTTATGCCCCGCCCTGGGAAAACGCGGCCGTCATCCTGGAAAAAGACGGGGATACGCTGTTTTGCCACGAACTGTTGGGGCAATGGCCGGATGTCTTTGCCGAAACCTTGAACCGGCTGGCAAGCCCGGGCATTCGCCGAATCGGGCTGGGCTTTACACCGAAGGATCAAAACCTTTCTTTTTCCTGTGCGCCGGGCGAAGAACACCTCTTCGTCCTGGCCGGAGGGGCAAATCCTTTCGCCGGGCATAAACGCTTTTTCCCCCAGATTTCTCACGCCTGAGCCGAATCCAACAAAAAAGCGGGAGCCATTTCGCTCCCGCTTTTTATTTATGATATTTTCCGCCGCTTAAAATCTGGTATCCCCGATAGACCTGTTCCAGCAGCATCACCCGCGCCAACTGGTGCGGAAAGGTCATGCGGGACATGGAAAGCTTGCGGTCCGCCCGCTCTTTCACCGCCTGGGACAATCCGAAAGACCCGCCGATCACAAACGTCAGGTCAGACTTGCCGCTGACCGCCGCCTGTTGGAAGATTCCGGCCAGTTCTTCGGAGCTTTGCTGTTTTCCCTCAATGCACAAAGCGATCACCAAGCTTCCCGCCGTGATTTTGGAAAGGATCCGGCGCCCCTCCTCTTCCATCCCTGCGGTGATCTGCGCCAAAGACGGATTCTGCGGCAGCCGCTCCTCTTCGATTTCCTGAATGGAAAGCCTGCAAAAAGCGCCCAGCCGTTTTTGATATTCCGCCGCCGCTTCCCGCCAATACGCTTCCTTTAATTTACCCACACACAAAACTGTTACTGACTGCATTTTTTCCTCCCAAAATCCGGCTGTCTTTTCATCGCCGGCGGCTATAAACAGATCATGCTGCCCGGCTCATACCGCGGCGCTACCTCCAGCCGATAATCCGTCTCCCGTTTCATCCCGGCCTGTGCCAGCGCCGACACCGACGTTTCCATTGCCAGATCCGGCAGGTTGTTCTCACGGCTTAAATGTCCCAGTAGGATCTGCCGGGCGCCAGACCGGACCAATTCCGGCAAAAACGCGGCGCAATCCGCGTTGGACAGGTGGCCGGAATCGCCGTCGATCCTGCGTTTGAGCGGGTAGGGATAAAATCCGGCCATCAGCATATTCCTGTCATAGTTGGATTCCAGCAACACCAGATCGCACCCGCCGACCGCCTGCCGCACCGTGGGCGTTACCATACCCAGGTCCGTGGAAACCGCCATTTTTTTGCCGTTTCCGCTGATCGCCACATAGCCCACGCTATGAGCGCTGTCGTGGGAGGTTTCAAAGGCCCCTATGTACAAATCACCGACATTGATACCCTGCAACGGCATCGGAACCGCTTTGGCCCCCGCAGGCAGATAATCCCGCTCTGCCAGAAAATCCAGCACTTCATCGGTGGCATATACTGGAACCTGCAGCTTTTTCAAAAGCACTTTTAGACCTTTAATATGATCGGTATGCTCGTGGGTAATGAATACTGCCCCGATGCTTTCCCGGTCGATGCCCTGCGTTTCCAGCGCGGTTATGATTCCCCGGCAGCTGATTCCCGCGTCAACCAGCACGCCGCCAACCCCGCTGCCAATATAGGTACTATTTCCGCTGCTGCCGCTGGCGAGCGTACAAAAACATGCCATTGTGCCAATCCTTTCTGTCTGAATCCTGTCAGATTCGTGGATTCCGGACCGGAGAAGAAAAACCGCCCGGATTTTCGTTTTCTAAAAGAAATCGGCTCAGGCCATAGGCCAAAGCCGAAACCGTTTTCATCTATCCGATCGCCCGCTGCACATCCGCATCCGGCACCTCGATTTTTTCCATTTTGGCCCCCAGCCCACGGAACTTCTCTGCAACCGATTCATATCCCCGTTCAATATGGTGGATTTCCTCTACCTCTGTCCGCCCGCAGGCAATCAGCCCGGCAATGATCAGAGCCGCGCCGGCCCGCAGATCGGTGGCTTTTACCGGTGCGCCGGTGAGGCTTTCCACCCCTTCCACCACCGCGACTTTGCCGTCTACCTGGATTTTGGCTCCCATCCGCCGCAATTCATCCACATATTTGTACCGGTTATCCCATACGCCCTCGGTGATGATGCTTGTCCCTTCCGCGACAGAAAGCATCACCGCCATCTGCGGCTGTAAATCCGTCGGGAAGCCCGGGTGCGGCAGGGTTTTCAGGTTGATCTTTTTTAATGGGCCATTGCGGGTAACGCGAACTGCGTCGTCAAATTCCTCCACCGTCGCGCCCGCCGCCACCAGCTTCGCCGTAATGGATTCCAAATGTTTTGGAATGACATTTTTCACCAGGACATCGCCGTTGGTAGCCGCCGCCGCGACCATAAAGGTTCCTGCCTCAATTTGATCCGGAATGATCGAATAGGTTGCGCCGTGCATATGCTCCACGCCGCGGATCTTTATCACGTCGGTACCAGCGCCGCGCACGTCCGCCCCCATAGAGTTCAAAAAGTTTGCTACATCAACCACATGCGGCTCTTTTGCCACATTTTCCAAAATCGTCAGGCCCTGCGCCCGAACTGCTGCCAACATGACATTGATCGTTGCGCCAACCGTAACGCCGTCAAAATAAATATGACTGCCGGTCAGTTTCTGTGCCTCGGCACAAATCATGCCATGGTCGATAGAAACATCCGCTCCCAGCGCTTCAAAGCCTTTGATATGCTGATCAATGGGGCGCACTCCGCCAAAATTGCATCCGCCGGGCATCGTCACAGACCCTTCGGAATAGCGGCCCAGCAACGAACCCAGAAAATAGTAAGAAGCTCGCATATTCCGGGCGATATCAAACGGAACCGAAGGGGCAATAATATGAGTAGCGTCGATTTCCACTGTTGTTTTATTGCGCATTTTGATTTTTGCGCCTAACTCCTGCAAAATCTGCAGGGAGATATTCACATCATTGATATTTGGAATATTTTCCAAAACGCAGGGTTCTTCTGCCAGCAAAACCGCGGGAATAATTGCCACCGCCGCATTTTTCGCGCCACTGATGACAACTTCACCTTCCAAACGGCTGGGACCTTCAATGAAAAATTTCTCCATTTCAGTCTCTCCTTTATGATCTTTCTCTCTGTTCCCCCATTAAAAACGCAGGAAATCCTGCGGGCATACCTCTAACAGTAGTATTATAGCACAGGTGCCTGCAAAATAAAAGTCTAATTTCACAAGAAAATATCTTCCTGAAAAAGCCGCTTTTTCCGGTGGTTTCGGTGCCTTCAACAATGATTGTTTCCAAAACATTACAGTACAAAAAAAGGCGCCTATAAAAGGCGCCTTTTTTGTATTTTACCGGCCCGGATAATAGGTGCCGATATATTTTGCTGGATCCATAAACCTACCGTTGATAATAATTTCAAAATGGCAGTGATTTCCATAAGCGTTGCCTGTCTGCCCAACGTATCCAATGATCTGCCCTTGCTGAACATAATCGCCATAGGATACCGCCAGCTGGCTCATATGGGCATAAAGGGTATAAATCCCGTTGCCGTGGCTGATTTTCACGTGAATACCGTAAGCGTAATATTGCCGCACCGCTTTTACGACTGTACCGGAAGCGGCCGCGCGGATCACGGTACCACGGGGCGCGGCGATGTCCATGCCGGTGTGGCCCCAATAGCCGTTGATGCCGCAGGAAAGATATCCGCCGTCCACCGGCCAGATAAAGCCGCCGGAATTGGAACCGGTGCTTCCTCCAGTGCTGAGGACCTGAATCGGCTCCGCGGTGCCTACCGTCATCACCTGGTCCACCGGCTCTTTGAGAACGACGGAATCAACCTCGGTGCGGTCTGTTTCCATCCCGTCGACATAGACCACATCAGCGGTCACCAGGCGCTTACCCAGCACACCCGAGCTGCGGATTGCCTGATAGCCTTTGGCGTAGTTGGCATCCACTACCTGCTCCGTTCCAAAAGGAATATCTTCTTCATAGACCTCTGTTACCGTACGTTTTACCGTCAAAAAATTGACTTGGTTGGAAATTAGAACCTTCTGGCCAACCAGCAGGCTTTCCTCGATGCCGGGATTAAGAGCTTTAAGCTGGGAATACGGGATATCCATCTTTTGGGAAATCAAGGTGGGGGCGTCGCCCGCTTCCACCGTATAGGTTACCTCTCCTTCCACCTCAGAGGTCAAAATCGCTTCCATCTCTTCCGGCTCCACCAGGCTGCTCAGCAGATACAATCCCTTGGAAAGCTGGACATCCTGAACAAAGTCCACCCGCTCATTCTCATCGCCGGTCCGGTATTCGTCCAGCATACCGTCCAGCAGCGAACGGATCGGCTCCGCATTTTCCACCGCGCCGTAAAATACGCCGTCCACGTATAAGCCGCTCGCCTCGGTAATCTCGTTGCCCGACGCAGCGATCAGCTCATCGGCGATTTCGTTGACCGAGGAAAGCTCTTCCTCATCTATTACTTTCAATGTATATTTGGGAACCGTATCCAGAGGGGGCTGATACTCCTCATAAACAATACGGCTTTGCATGATTTTTTCCGATTCGTCAAAATCTGATTCTTTTGCAATATAACCGATGATTTTATCATTATATTCCACTTCCAGCGCAAACTGGAGATTGGTATTTTGATGGATCAGGCCGACCAGTATGATAAAGCTGATGACCGGCGCGACATAATTAAAAACCGTGCCGAGGGTTTGCCCGACAAGCCGCAGGCTCTCCCACCATATCCGATTTTTCTCTTTGCGGACAGCTTTGGGGCCAAATTCCTCCGCCATCATCAGGCGTTCTTGCTGGTTTTGCCGCAAACGCTGTAGCTGCCGGTATGGACGCATGGCGTCTTGCAATGAAAAACGAAATTTTCGGCCGACAAGGGTCATACGCTTTTTCAGCTTCAGCTGCAAACGAAGACGAGTCTGTACAGCGAAGCGGAATAAGCGCTTTTTGTAACGTTTAAAATAACGAATCAGCTGGATGCCGGTGTAATAACAAAACCGGTAAGCTTCTGTCACCGCGTTCCACGCCGCGCCTTTCAGCGGACGGCTGTGCGCCGTATGTTTTTGATTGGCCTGTGCTTTTTTTCCGGCATTCTGGCTGTTTTCCATGCATTCCTCTCCTTTCTTCCGCGGTACAAATCTTCCGCTTGATTCTTTTTCATTATACACGCTCTGTCTTTTTTATCAACCGAATTTACAAAAATGTAAAAAAGTTATAGTTAAAGTGTATAAATATCGCTGTGGAAAAATCGGGTCTGCTTGTGCATTTTTCGCTTAAATGTGTCCTCTATGTGATGCATTTGTTCGGATGTGAGAACCGGCCTTCCCGCCTTTTCCATGGCCCAGAAAGGCTTTGGATTCGTTCGATTTTGCTGCATGCACACACGGATAACCCACCTTTTGCGCATCAGCAAAAGCCGCTTTCGTAAGAATCGCAACTCATATACCGTCCGGCTTCTGGATACCGGATTGTCTCAACGCCTGGACAAATGTATCATCCAGCGGGGCGGTCAGTTCGATTTGCTCCCCGCTAATTGGATGCAAAAAGCGGCACCTGAAACAATGCAGCGCCTGCCGGTCGATGATAAGGCTGTCGCCTCCGTACCAAACGTCTCCCGCCAGCGGGTATCCCAGATAGGACATATGCACCCGAATCTGATGGGTGCGGCCCGTTTCCAGCCAGAGGCGCGCAAGGCTGTAGCCGCCTTTTTCGGCGATGATCGCGTAATGGGTCACCGCCCTCTGCCCGTCAGGCGAAACCTCCCGCAAAATATGCACCGGGTCGACCCGCCGGATCGGCGCGTCGATTGTACCGGATTTTTCGTCCGGACAGCCGCAGAGGATCGCCAAATACTCCTTCTCCACATTGCCGGCCAGCTTCGACGCTGCATAGGGGTCTTTCGCCGCCACCACAATGCCGGTAGTGTCCTTGTCCAGCCGGTTGACCGGTCGAAAGGGAAGCGTTTGTCCCTGCGCTGCGCAGCGTGCGGCAAACACGTTGCCCAACGTATCATCCTGATGCTTTCTCACCGGATGACAGGGCATATGCCATGGCTTATTGAACACGACCAGCGACGCGTCTTCGTACAGTACCGGAACCTGTGCCACCAGCGGTACAGACGCTGCTTCCTGCTCCGGCCAGCGCAGGACAATGCGGTCTCCTGCCCGGACTGTATCAATGGTGCGGATTAGCATTTCGTCCCGGAGCAGCCCCCACGGCGGGTCCATTCTTTTTAACGTTTTCATCAGCCGGTAAGAAACGCCTTTTCCCCGGCGCAAAAAATCGCTGACGGCGCATCCGTCAAAGGATGCCGGGACCACAAAAATAAGTTCGCCCAATGTTTTTCCCCCTTTGCACCAGTATAGCAAACAATCGGGCTTTTTTCCACGCAAAAAAGGCGGCTGAGAAAAGCCGCCTTTTATCCCATGTTATTTTCCGTCAGCCATCCGGCAGAAATTTTCCGCCTAGTCGCAGACTTTCACGCTCCAACCTTCCGGTCCGGGAATGCGTCCCCACTGGATGCCGGTCAGCTGATCATACAATTTTTGAGAGATCGGGCCGATTTTACCGCCGTTCAGCCGCAGAATTTGCTCGTCGATTTTCAGCTCTCCGATAGGAGAAATCACCGCCGCCGTACCGCTGCCGAACGCCTCTTTCAAGCGTCCCTCTTTTCCCGCCTGCAGCAGTTCATCCACCGACAAACGGCGCTCGCTGACCTTGTATCCCCAGTTTTTCAAAAGTTCGATACAGGATTTACGGGTAATACCGGGCAGGATGCTGCCGGTGAGCATCGGGGTCACAATTTCGTCGTCGATGACAAAGAATACGTTCATCGCGCCAACTTCTTCAATGTACTTGCGCTCTACGCCATCCAGCCACAGAACCTGGGAATAACCCTGTTCATGCGCAACTTCCTGGCCTTTCAGCGAGCAGGCGTAGTTGCCGCCGGTCTTGGCTTCTCCCATGCCGCCGCGGACCGCACGGACATATTTGGTTTCCACATAAATCTTGACCGGGTTAAATCCCTGGGGATAATAAGCGCCGGAAGGAGACAGCACGATCAAAAACAGATAGGTTTTCGAGGAATCCGTGCCCAATTTCGGCTCGGTCGCGATGACAAACGGGCGGATATACAAAGAGGTGCCCGCCGTATGGGGGACCCAGTCTTTATCCAACTCAACCAGCTTTTCCAAGCCCTCCAGGCAGAGTGCTTCGTCCAGTTGGGGAATGCACATCCGATCATTGGAACGGTTGATGCGCTTAAAGTTTTCGTCCGGACGGAACAGCAGGATCTGGCCGTCGTCCCCCCGGTAAGCTTTTAACCCCTCGAAAACTTCCTGTCCATAATGCAGGCATTTTGCGAAAGGATCCAGTTCAATGGGGCCGTACGGTACGATTCTGGGATCATGCCATCCTTTTCCCTCTGTATAGTCCATGACAAACATGTGGTCAGTGGTAACAGCGCCAAACCCCAGTTTTGTTTCATCCTGCGGTTTTTCTTTCGGCGTAGTCGTACGCACAATCTTTATTTCGCTCATCTTTGATTCACACCTTTTTTATTGATTCTTGGGCCGATTCATCTTTGCAATCGATATTTGTTTCATTTTAGCACTTCGATACATGGGATACAAGTGCTCCACCGCCAAAAAGAACTGCATCGTTTCTCTGTCTTTTGGTAGTATCTGACGACAAAGTCTGATAAAACAGCGCGGTGCGAAAACACGGCTTTGCCGGATTTTTCACACCGCACCCCATTTCCAAATCGAAGTCAGTTTAGAAAGTCAAGCCATAGGCCAGCATGGTATCTGCGATTTTCAAAAAGCCCGCCGCGTTTGCGCCAACAACCAGATTGCCCGCCGCGCCGAATTCTTTCGAGGCATTATACGCATTGTGGAAAATGCCGATCATGATATCCTGCAGCTTTTTATCTACTTCTTCAAAGCTCCAGCCATACCGCATGGAGTTCTGGCTCATTTCCAGACCGCTGGTCGCCACACCGCCGGCATTTGCCGCTTTCGCCGGCCCGAACAAAACGCCCTTGGCCAAAAACAGTTCCACCGCTTCCGGCGTGCTGGGCATATTCGCGCCCTCTGCAACCGCGATTACGCCGTTTTCCACCAGCATTTTCGCGCCTTCGCCGTCCAGTTCATTCTGGGTGGCGCAGGGCAGCGCAACATCACACGGAACCGACCAGATCCCCCGGCAGCCCTCGGTGTATTTCGCGCCGGAAACTTCTTTTGCATATTCGGAAATTCTGCCGCGGCGAACCTCTTTGATCTGTTTTACCACATCCAGCCGAATGCCCGCCGGATCATAAACATAACCGGAAGAATCGCTCATGGCAATTACCTTGCCGCCCAGCTGCTGCGTTTTCTCCGCCGCATAAATCGCCACATTGCCGGAACCGGAAATTACGACATTTTTCCCTTTGATCGAATCCTGCTTCATATTTTTAAGCATCTCTTCGGTAAAGTACAAAAGGCCATATCCGGTCGCCTCTTTCCGGACCAGGGAACCGCCATAGGTCAGCCCTTTGCCAGTAAGTACGCCAGTATGTTCATTTCTAATCTTCTTATACTGTCCGTATAAGAAGCCAATTTCCCGTGCTCCAACACCGATATCGCCTGCCGGAACATCCGTATCCGGGCCGATATGGCGGCACAGCTCGGTCATAAAGCTCTGGCAAAAGCGCATGATTTCACCGTCCGATTTCCCTTTGGGGTCAAAATCGGAGCCGCCTTTTCCGCCGCCCATGGGCAGACCGGTCAGAGAGTTTTTAAAGCACTGCTCAAATCCGAGGAATTTGATGATCGAAGCGTTGACGGAAGGGTGCAGACGCAAGCCGCCTTTGTATGGGCCGATCGCCGAATTGTACTGTACCCGGTAACCGCGGTTGACCTGGACCTTGCCATTGTCGTCAACCCAAGAAACACGGAATTGCAAAAAGCGCTCCGGCTCCACGATCCGTTCGATAATACCGGCTTCTTTGATGTCCGGTCTTTTTTCCACTACCGGTTCCAGCGATTCCAGAACTTCCTGTACCGCCTGCAAAAACTCCGGTTCGCCCTGATCCCGCTTGCATACTTTTTCATAAACTTCTTTCATATAAGCACTTTTTAACGCCATATGGATTCCTCCTGTAAAGCAAATTCGCCTGCAAGAAACACAGGCACAGTAATATTCATGTATCCATTATAACGAAAACATTTTTTTTTGCAAGTTTTTTTCTTTTGCATGCAAAATTCTCCGTTTGCTGCAAAAAGATAAAATTTTAGAATCATCTGGTCAAATCGGTCAAAATATGTTATTCTGATAAAAAATGAAGACTTTTGCCTGATTTTTTCGTTTTCTGTCTCAGAAACCTGTTTAAAGGAGTATTTCATATGTATTGTAGACATTGCGGCGCTGAAATGAATTCAGATGCACTCATCTGCCCTTCCTGCGGCGTATCTGCCGGCAGCGGCAGCACCTATTGTGCCAATTGCGGGGCAGAAAGCCAGCCCGGAGCAGTTTTCTGTTCCCACTGCGGCTGTCAATTCGCCCCGGAGCAGGCACAGCAGACATATTATCAGAATCCTTCCCAGCAGTCGTATCAAAGCCAGCCTTCTCCCGATGCGGCGCCCAACTATCAGGCGCCCGGCCAGGGATACCAGCCGCCGGTTTACCAGCCGCCGGTTTACCAGCCTGCCGGCGCTCCGCTGAAATCAAAGATGGCCGCCGGCCTGTTGGGGATTTTCCTCGGTTGTTTTGGCGTGCATAACTTCTATCTGGGTTATACGACAAAAGCGGTAATCCAGCTTTGCCTGACATTGCTCTCCTGCGGTATTCTAAGCTTTGTTTCCGCTATCTGGGGATTTATCGAAGGCGTGCTCCTGCTGACCGGCAGCATCAATGTAGACGGAAACGGCATGCCGCTTCAGCAGTAAAGTTTGTTGATCTGCGAGCAGGCAGAACAGCAGCGTGCGCAGCGCCGAAAGGCCGCGCATGAGGAAAGTCCGGGCTTCACAGGGCGAGGATAGCTGCTAACGGCAGCCGGAGGCGACTCTAGGGAAAGTGCAACAGAAAAAAACCGCCGTTTGAACGGCAAGGATGGAAAGGTGAGGTAAGAGCTCACCAGCGTGCGGGAGACCGCGCGGCTGTGTAAACCCTATCCGAAGCAACACCGCAAAGGGACCGATACCGCTTGCCCGGCGGGTCCCGTCCAGGTGGCTTGAACCTTTCGGCGACGAAAGGTCTAGAAAGATTGCTGTTTTAAACAGAACTCGGCTTACATGCCTGGTCGCATAAACAAGGACCTCTCTGCCTATTTGGGCAGAGAGGTCCTTGTTTGCTTTTTCCCATTTGTATGCCGGTTCTGTCACCGCCACAGCATTTTTAGCAGCCACATGGAGCAAATTCCAGGCGCTCCCAACAAGGCAGCCGAAAAGACCGACGCAAGATTCAGCGGCAGCGTTACGCCTGTCAAGCCTGCGACCAGGTTTAAAAGCCAGAAACTCAACCCACCGCCCAGAGCGCTGCCCAAAATGCATCGTACCGGACGGCCTGTTTTGAGAAACAAAAAGCACATGAAAATTCCCAGGCCGCACACAATCCAAATCAGCATTTTTCACTCCCCCGTTATGCCAACGAAAAAAGCCGCCTTCCCCAGCCGGGACTTTTGTTCTTTCGCTTCCCGCAGCAAAAAACGATAGCGGGCCGCAAGCGCGTTGGCCTCATAAATATAACTTTCCACAAGGTCCTCATCGGTAGCCATGTTAAAATTCGAGTCGACCTGCTCGATCTGTGTTCGCAGCCGCTCCAGATCCCGCAAAATTTCCCGATATTGCTCGATGGCTTCCTGATTTTCTCTCTCCTTGGTAAAAAATTTGATATTTTTTAAAATACCCTCCATATCATTTCCGCCTTTCCACAAAAGTCTATGCGGAAAGCTTGGACGCTTATGCTGGGATTTATGCAATTTTCGCGCGGTTATCCGGCGGCGGGCGGCACATACTATCAATAAAGCCATGGGGAGGAACGGATATGAAACATTTTGGAACGGTGGGGGAACGCTACTGTATCGCCCAGCAGCGAAATGTCCCGGTCGAAATCTGGTGGGATAACGACGGCAACCGTCTGGAACGCTGCTTAAATCAAGGCCGCTGCTCCTATGAAAAAAGCTATGCCAGCCGCTGCGGCCTGCGGCAGGATCCATTCAAATAAATATATTCAAAATCCCCCTTGCGCGATAACACAGCAAGGGGGATTTGAACTTTTATGCTTTTATCTTCCTTCCGAAATTTGGGGGAGCGTTTCTTCCAGCGCAAAATCCACCTCGCCGGAGGAAACATCCGCCCGCGCCACCTTCACGCGAATGCGGTCACCGATTCGGAAGCGCCGGCTGCTGTCCAAATCTTTTACCTCAATCTTTCCATCGTATTCAAAACGGCCCGGCATTTCGGCAATGCGGATCATCCCTTCCACCGTATTGGGCAGTTCTACAAAAATGCCCCGCTCCATCACGCCGGAAACAATCCCCTCAAATGTCTCGCCCAAATGGGCGGTCATATACTCCGCCTTGTAACAGTCCTCGCAGCTGCGCTCTACTGTCATAGCCCGCTGCTCTGCCGCACTGGAGTGAGCTGCCGCGTCCTGCACAAATTTGCCGAACCGGCGCTGCATCTCTTGGGAATCCATTCCCTTGAGCGCCTCGCTCATGATGCGGTGGATTGCCAGATCCGGATAACGGCGGATCGGGGAAGTAAAATGCGAATATTTGGAAAGCACCAATCCAAAATGTCCTTTGTTTACCTCGGAGTAGCGGGCCCTTGCCATGGACCGAAGCAGCTGGCTGTTCACCAGCATCTGCATATCCGTTCCTTTGACAGCTTTCAAAATTGCCTGAAGCTGGGAGGGCTGTACGCCCGGTTTGATCTGCGCCGCATCCAGCCCCAATACTTTCAGCAGTTCAGCCAGCGCCTCCAGCTTCTCTGCTGACGGATCCTCGTGGATTCGGAACAAAAATGGCAGTTCCCGCTCCAGGCCAAAAGAAGCCGCCGCCTCGTTGGCCACCAGCATAAACTCTTCGATCATGCCCTCTGATTCGCCGCTTTGGCGCGGAAGGATATCCTGCACACGGCCGTCCTCTCCCACAAGGATTTTTGCCTCCGTCGACTCCAGATCCAAACTTCCCCGCTGCGTGCGGCGGCGGGCCAGCCGCGTCGCCAGTTCTTTCATCTGATGCAGGACAGGCTCCAGCCCGTAATATTTTTTGTGAAGATCCTCCCCCGCCGTACCGTCCAGGATTTGGTTGATCTCACTGTATACGCCTTTGACCCTGGATCGGATCACCGTTTTGCGAAAAGCATCCTCCATCAGCCCGCCATCCTGGTCCAGATGCATCAGCGCCGAGAAAGCCAGCCGGTCTTCCTGGGGATTCAAAGAGCAGATCCCGTTGGAAAGCTCCTTGGGCAGCATTGGAATGACCGCGTTCGCATAGTACACCGAGGTACCGCGCCCAAACGCTTCTGCGTCCAACTCGGACCGGGACCGGACATAATGGCTGACATCCGCAATGTGAACGCCCAGTTCCCATCCGTCTTCCAACCGGGTCAGGGAAACGGCGTCGTCAATATCCTTGGTATCCGCGCCGTCGATGGTAAAAATGATTTCACCCCGTAAGTCCAGCCGTCCGTCAATCTCCCGCTGGGAAATCCCTTTTTCCTGTATGCGCCGCGCTTCCTCCAGCACTTGGGGCGGGAACTGTTTTTCAATGCCGTTTTCTGCCAAAATCGCCTCGCAGCAGACCGATGCCAGTTGACTGGAACCGAATACCGCCATCACCGCCGCACGGTGGTCAAAATGCCGCCGGCCGCGTTTGACAATACGGGCCGATACCTTGTCCCCTTCTTTTGCGCCGCCGGTTTCGTTTCTGTCAACCGGGACAGGGCCTTTCATCTGCGTGTCCGGATACACCACCGGAAGACCGTTTTCCATCCGAAATGTCCCCGTAAAATGGTAATCGGCTTCTTCCAGAATACGCAGCACTTCTCCTTCTTTCAAATTGCCGCGGCCCTGGCGCACCGTAATTTTCACGCGATCGCCCGGCAAAGCGCCCATGAAATAGCGTCCGGGAATAAAGATGTCCTCTTCCGCTTCGTCCGGGCGGACAAAACCAAATCCCTCGGTCACCTTTATCACCACCGCCTCAGCGGTTTGCCCCTGGTCCGATTGATAATAGCGGTCCCGTTTTTGCTGAACGGTTCCGTTTTTCACCATTCCCGCCAGTACCAGCAAAAACGCCTCGGTCTGATGGCGTCTCACTCCCGCCTGTTCCTGCAGATACTTTGCAGAAGCGCCGCGGCTGCCCGCCCGCTCCAGCACACGGATGATGTCCTTTTGAAAATCCGGCCGGGACGCCGGCTTTTTTCCCGGTCTGCGCGGCCGGAAATCTTTCTTTTTTGATGCTTGATTGTACTTCATTCTTTTCCTTTCCGATTCTCTCTTTCTTTTCATTCTTCCACATTTAAACCAAAATACAAATCCGCAGTGCGAAAGCCAACAAAAAATCGCGGGCGGATTTTGAACATCGAAGGAAATCCCAATAGAAAAGCCCTGCCGATGGCAGGGCTTTTTGCCGCTATTAGAAATAAATGCTTAAAATCCAAACCAAAAAAGTTACAACGAGAAATACCGCGCCGATCACTTTTGTATACTTGGAAAGGAGCACATCCAGCGTTTTTGCTCTGTTTTTGCCATAGCTTTGGGGTTGGGCACCGCCCAGCGCCGCCGCGCCGCCGCCTTTCCCCTCCTGCATCAGGACCATGATGATAATGGCAATGGCCATCAGAATCAGCAAAATACCGCCGATTATTTCAAATGCCTGCATAGCGCACCTCCAGAAATTCTGTTTAACGTTATTATCTTAGCATAGTTTGTTGTGCTTTGCAATATTTTTCGCAAAAAAGCCTGGCAATCTTTTTTGCGCGCATAAATAAAAAAGCTGCGGAAATACTGTTACTGGTTATGCGGGAGCCCTTTATCCCTGTTGCGTTTGAAAGGGCGCCGGCAAAGCCACCGGCTGCCGGCGTCCTGCGCGGGCGGCCTTTTTTGCCTTTGTACTGTTTTTATGACCTGCCTCCGGGTACCCGGCTGCCTCTTTCTTTCACGCAGCTTTTATCCTGTTGGGTCAATCCAGCAGGCTCATTTGCTCTCCCAGGTCCTGCTCTTTCGGGATCGCTCCCGCCGCGGGAAGCGACTTGGTGCGGAACCGGTGAGAATTATTGAGCATCTGCTCTTCAAACGGGACAACCGTATCCACCAGCGCATTCTTTTTCAGCGTCATCACCGCAACGCCCTGCGTATCCCTGCTCTGCTTGGGATTGATCGCCCCGGTATGGACGATCAGCGTGCGCCCGCCGGTGGCGCGCAGCAAAAACTCCCGATCCTCCGGTACATAAAAAGCGCCTGCCAGCGGGTCTTTTCCGCTGTACGCGTTGGCCAGCTTTTTGCGGTTGGTTTTTGTTTCGTACGAACCCATCTCCACTTTAGCCGCTTTTCCGCCCCGGAAAAAGAACAGCATATAACCGGTATATTCCTGCACCGCCGCAAAGCAGACGATCCGCTCCCCTTCGTCAAATCCCAGCTTGGCCGGCACATAATCGCCCAGCACGCTGGCTTTGGTATCATCAAAATCATACGCGTGGGATTTATAAACCTGCTGCTTGTCGGTAAAAAACAGCAGATGAGCCCGGTTGGTACTCTCCATGCTGGACAGGATTTCGTCCCCTTCCTTGAGCTTCTGTTCCGAGCTCATGCGAAGTGACTGTGGAGTGATCTTCTTAAAGTACCCTTCCCGGGTAAAGAACAGGTGCACCGGATAGTCGGGGGCTTCCTCTTCCGGTTCCTCCCGGGCGGGCTGCGTATCGTAAAGGATCATGCTGCGCCGCGGCTGGGCGTATTTTTTCTTGATCTCCTGCAGTTCTGAAATAATAATGCCCCGCACTTTTTTCTGATCGTCCAAAATCTCTTCCATTTGGGCAATCTCTTCTTTGAGACTTTCGGTCTCATCGGTGCGTTTTAAAATATACTCTCTGTTTAAATGCCGCAGCTTGATTTCCGCTACATATTCCGCCTGCGTCTCATCAATGCCGAATCCGATCATCAAATTCATCACGACCTCGGATTCTTCCTCTGTCTGGCGGATGATACGGATGGCCTTGTCGATGTCCAACAGGATTTTTGCCAGTCCCTGCAGAAGATGCAGCTTTTCTTTTTTCTTGTTCAAGTCAAAATAGACCCGCCGTTTCACACATTCTTCCCGGAAAGCGACCCATTCTTCCAGCAGCTCCCTGGCGCCCATCACCCGAGGGTAGCCGCCAATGAGTACGTTGAAGTTGCAGGACATCGTCTCTTCCAAAGGCGTTGTACGAAACAGCTTTTGCATCAGCTTGTCCGGATCGACGCCCCGCTTGAGGTCGATGGCAATTTTCAGCCCCGACAGGTCGGTCTCGTCCCGGATATCAGCGATTTCCCGCAGCTTGCCGCTTTTGACAAGCTCTACAATTTTATCAATGATCACCTCAACGGTAGTCGTCGGCGGAATCTCGGTAATCTCCAGGCAATTGGCCGATTTATCGTAGTTGTAACGGGCTCGTACCCGAATACCGCCTCGCCCGGTTTCGTAGATCTTTCGCAGTTGCTCCTCATCGTAGAGAATATACCCGCCGCCGGGGAAATCCGGCGCGGCCAGTGTCGTCAGCAGGTCATGATCCGGATTTTTCATCAGGGAAATGGTGGTATTGCACAGCTCTTCCAGATTAAACGGGCAAATGGCGCTGGCCATGCTCACCGCGATACCGATATTGGAATTGAGCAGAATACTGGGAAACCGCACCGGAAGCAGAGCCGGTTCTTTCATACTCCCGTCATAGTTGTCCTGAAAATCCACCGTATCTTTGTCGATGTCGGCAAACAGCTCGTTGCAGATGGGGTCCAGCTTGGCCTCGGTGTATCGGGAGGCTGCATACGCCATATCCCGGGAATAGGCCTTGCCGAAGTTTCCCTTGGAATCCACATAAGGGTGCAGCAGCGCCTGATTCCCGCGCGCCAGACGCACCATCGTCTCATAAATGGCGGCGTCGCCGTGGGGATTCAGCCGCATGGTCTGTCCCACGATATTGGCCGACTTGGTCCGCGCCCCGGTGAGCAGTCCCATTTTATACATTGTGTATAAAAGTTTGCGATGTGCCGGTTTAAAACCGTCAATCTCCGGAATCGCACGGGATATGATGACGCTCATGGCGTAAGGCATAAAGTTGGTTTCCAGCGTTTCGGTAATCGGCTGCTCCACTACTACGCCGGCGTTTTCAATTTCCGCGGCGATATTTGATGCACGCTTGGGCGCCGGGGGATTTTTCTTTTTAGGAGCCATTGTTTTCCTCCCATCTTTTTACCACTTTAAACTTTCTTCCGGATTTTTTATCAAAGCGGACCCTTTTTGTTGTTCATCAGGAAACGTCAGCCGCGTCCAAATAGCGATAGCCATTTTCGGTGATAAACTCCTTGCGGCCGTCCAGATCCTTGCCCAGCAGCAGATCAAACATCCGCGCCGTATCCTGCGCGTCTTCCGGCTTCACCTTGATCAGTCGCCGTGTCTGGGGATTCATGGTGGTCATCCACATCATGTCCGGTTCATTTTCGCCCAGCCCTTTGGAACGCTGGATGGTGTATTTTCCTTTGATCCGGCCCAAAATCTCTGTTTTTTCCGTTTCGTTGTAAGCAAAATAGGTCTTGTCCTTGGTGTTGATCTCGTAAAGAGGGGATTCAGCAATATAGACATATCCCTCCTGAATCAGGGTGGGTACCAGCCGGTACAGCATGGTCAAAATCAGCGTGCGGATCTGGAATCCGTCCACATCAGCATCGGTGCAGATAATCACCTTGCTCCAGCGCAGGTTGCCCAGATCGAAATTGGATATTTCCTTATTGGACTTGCTTTGCACTTCCACCCCGCAGCCGAGCACCTTGAGAATATCGATGATGATATCGTTTTTAAAGATCTTGTCATACTCTGCTTTCAGACAGTTTAGGATTTTGCCCCGCACCGGAATGATCGCCTGGAATTCCGCATCCCTGGAAAGTTTGCAGGCGCCCAGCGCGGAGTCGCCCTCCACGATAAAGATTTCCCGGCGGCTGACATCCTTGGTGCGGCAGTCCACAAATTTCTGTACCCGGTTGGCGATATCCAGTGACCCAGCCAGCTTCTTTTTCAGGTTCAGGCGGGTTTTTTCCGCATTTTCCCGGCTTCGCTTGTTGACCAGTACCTGATCGGCGATCTTGGCCGCGTCCATGGGATTTTCGATGAAGTAGACCTCCAGCGAATGCTTGAGAAAATCGGTCATCGCCTCATAGATAAACTTATTGGTAATGCTTTTTTTCGTCTGATTTTCGTAGGATGTTTGGGTGGAAAAGGAGGAAGAAACCAAAACCAGGCAATCCTCCACGTCCTGGAAGGTGATTTTGCTTTCATTTTTCAAATATTTCCCCTGCTGTTTTAAAACAGCGTCGATCTGGGAAACAAACGCCGCTTTTACCGCTTTCTCCGGCGCTCCCCCGTGCTCCAGGTGGCTGGAATTGTGGTAATACTCCAGCAGCTTCGTCCGGTTGGAAAAGCAGCAGGCTACCTGCATTTTCACCTTATACTCCGGCTTATCCTCCCGGTCGCGGCCTTTTCGCTGCGCCTCCCAGTACTGCACGCCGGTGATCGTTTCCTCTCCGGACAATTCCCTGACATAATCCGTAATGCCGTTTTCATAGCAGAATTCCTGGGATTCAAATTTGTTTCCCACCTGATTGCGGAACACGAACAACAGCCCCGCATTGACGACCGCCTGTCGCTTGAGCACCTCAGTATAGTACTCTACCGGGATATCGATATCGGTAAAAACATCCAGATCCGGTTTCCAGCGGATGCGGCTTCCGGTTTTTTTCTGTGTTGTCTCTTCCTTATGAAGGCCGCCTACATTCTCCCCCTTCTCAAAGCGCAGCGTGTAGCGATATCCATCCCGGAAGATCTCGACATCCATATATTCGGCGGCATATTGCGTCGCGCAAAGGCCCAGGCCGTTGAGTCCCAGGGAATATTCGTAACCCTCGCCCTCATTGGTTTTGTATTTGCCGCCCGCGTACAACTCGCAAAAGCACAGTTCCCAGTTGTACCGTCCCTCATTTTTATTAAAATCAACCGGGATACCGGCGCCAAAGTCCTGTACCTCTACCGATCCGTCTTCGAAACGGGTGATAATGATCTTGTCGCCCCGTCCCTCTCTGGCTTCATCGATCGAATTGGAGAGGATTTCAAAAACGGAATGCTCGCAGCCTTCGATCCCGTCGGAGCCAAAAATAACCCCAGGACGCTTGCGCACCCGATCCGCGCCTTTCAGCGACTGAATACTTTCATTATCATACGCTGCTTTCTTTGCCATAGGGTCCTCCAAACATCAATTTTCTTTGCCGGCTACCCCTGATTGGCAAGTGCTATAAGAGACAATCCGGTTGTACCAGCTTTGGTTTTTCCCTTTTCAACAATCCGCCGAAACCAGGCGGATCATGATTCCGCGGTTATCATACCACATTTTCTGTTTATTTGCAAAACCTACCTTTTTTCTGACGGATCATGTTGCAAGATAAAAAGATTCTCCGGGCCAAACCCGGAGAATCCAAATCCATTTTCTTTACTGCAAATCAGAAGGAGCCTCCGGTTGTTCCGGATTCTGTTCTTCCTCTTTTGGTTTTGCATATTCCTCTGCCGTATCCGGCATCGGAGCCAAATCCTCCGGGCTCCATTCCATTTCCCCGGTCATGATCTTTCTGAATTCTTCCCCATCGATTTTCTCATGATGGTACACATATTTTGCCACCAAATGCAGCTGATCCATATGCTCGGTCAGGATGCTTTGGGCCGCTTCATAGGCATTATCCACCAGTTCTCGGACTTCCACATCGATCTCCGCAGCCACGTTTTCTGAGAAATTGCGGTTCTGGGAAATATCGCGTCCCAGGAAGATTTCCCCTTCGTCCTGTCCATAGACCACCGGCCCCAGCTTTTCGCTGAAGCCATAGCGCGTAACCATATTCCGGGCGATTTTGGAGGCCCGCTCCAAATCGTTGGAAGCGCCGGTGGAAATATCATCCAGTACCAGTTTTTCCGCCATTCGCCCGCCCAGCAGTACAACCAGGGTCTCGCTCATATGGCGCTTGGTCTCATAAGAAGTTTCCACTACCGGCAAGGACATGGTAAAGCCGCCCGCCATCCCGCGGGGGATGATGGACACCATATGCACCGGATCCTGCGTGGGACAGTAATAGGTGCAGACCGCATGGCCCGCTTCGTGGTAAGCGGTGAGTTTTTTATCCTTATCCGAAACCTTGTGGGATTTTTTCTCCGGGCCGGCGACCACTTTGATGGTCGCTTCCTCAATTTCCTGCATGGTGATTGCTTTCCGGTTGCGGCGGGCTGCCAGCAAGGCCGCTTCATTCATCAAATTCTCCAGATCCGCTCCGGTAAATCCTACCGTTGTTTTCGCGATCACCGACAAATCCACATCCGGGCCGATGGGCTTGTTGCGGGTATGCACTTTCAAAATCGCCTCACGGCCGGCGGCGTCCGGATAGCCTACCACGATCTGCCGGTCAAACCGGCCGGGACGCAGCAGCGCCGGATCCAAAATGTCGATACGGTTGGTCGCCGCGATGATGATAACGCCCGAATTATTACCAAAGCCGTCCATTTCAACCAGCAGCTGGTTGAGTGTTTGCTCACGCTCGTCGTGGCCGCCGCCAAGGCCTGCGCCTCTGTGCCGGCCCACCGCGTCGATCTCATCGATAAATACGATTGAAGGCGAATTTTTCTTGGCCTGTTCAAACAAATCGCGGACACGGGAAGCGCCGACGCCCACGAACATCTCTACAAAATCCGAACCGGAAATGGAGAAAAACGGAACGCCCGCTTCCCCCGCTACCGCCCGGGCCAGCAGCGTCTTACCGGTGCCGGGAGGGCCCATCAGCATAACGCCTTTGGGAATGCGCGCGCCCAGCTCATTGAATTTCTTGGGATTTTTCAAAAATTCCACGATTTCGACCAGCTCGGCTTTTTCTTCATCCGCGCCGGCCACATCGGCGAATGTAGTTTTTTTGCCATCCTCCGCTGTTCGGATCTTCGCCTTGGCGAAGTTCATGGCTTTGCCGGTTCCCCCACCGGCCTGGCGCATCATCATGAACCACAAAAAGATCATCGCGCCGATCAACAGCAGATACGGCAGCATACTAAGCCACCAGGGCGCGTCTTTGGGGCGGATGAAATCGGTCTTCATCACCGCGTCCGGATGATGCTCGTTGTAAGCGTCGATCAGTTCTTTGGTATCTTCATAGAACATGTTGACGCTGGCGACCCGGTAACTGATAATCGCCGTTTTTCCCGCGTCATTTTGAATTTTCATGCTCATCTCGCCGCTGCTGACATCAAGCGTAAATTCCTGAACCTGCTCTTTTTCAAAGTAGGAGATGATTTCATAATACTTTGGCTGTTCCTGGTCCGACATCATGGATACGGCAAAATAAATCGTCATCATCAGCATAGCCAGAATCACGATGTATACGCCGATCCCTCTGGACGCTTTTCTGTTCAAACGCTTCACTCCTTGCTTTCCCGCCGGGAAAGATTATTTCTCATAAATTTCGGGCTTTAAAACGCCGATATAAGGCAGGTTTCTGTATTTTTCCGCATAATCCAGTCCATACCCGACAATGAACTGATCCGGAACCACAAAGCCGACATAGTCCGCCGTGATCGGCGCCTCCCGCCGTTCCGGCTTATCCAGCAGCGTAGCGATGCGGATGCTGTTGGGATGCCGCTCGCTGAGCATTCCTTTGAGATAGTGCAGCGTTTTTCCGCTGTCCAGGATATCTTCCACGATAATCAGGTCCCGGCCTTCCAAAGGCGTGTCCAGATCTTTCATTATTTTAACCACGCCGGAGGTTTTTACCCCAGCGCCATAGCTGGAGACCATCATAAAATCGATTTGACAGGGAATATCGATGGCGCGCATCAAATCGCTCATGAATACAACAGAGCCTTTGAGCACACTGACCAAAAGCGGATTTTTGCCTGCATAGTCGTGGGAAATCTTTTGGCCCATCTGCCGCACCTTTTCGGCCAAAACTTCCGGGGAATACAAAATCGACTGAATATCTTCTTTCATAATGCTGCCTCCTCTATGTCAATCACCAAAAAACGCGTTGTCTTCTCCGTCGGCAAAACCCGTTCATCCACGCCGAGTCCATATACCCACACCGGCGACCGCTCGTCGGAAAGGATCGGGACCTGGCTGCGCTGCCGCGGCGGTATCTTTTGCTCATTCCACCATTTGCGCAGTGGTTTCCCCACCTTACGGTGTGCAAGGCGCAGATAATCCCCTTCTTTTTTTTGCCTTAGGAAAAGTCTACCGTATATTTTATCATAGTCAACCGTTTTTTTTAAGATGTTACATTCACGTTTTTGTAAATTTGTAAATTGTTCACAATTTACCAGCCGAAGGTCTCCCACAGCCAACGGATTGTCCGGCAGTTTGCCAGGGCCTACTTCCAGCGGCTCCATCTCCAGCACGCCCGTGTTCTGCCGAAAAGAAAGAATGCCCGCCTGCAGCTCCAGCCACCAATCCCCGCTTACCCGAAGCCGGCCTCCCCCGGCCCGAAGCATCTTTTGCACCGCCTGCACCTGCGCCGTTTCGCAGGGAAGCTGATAGCCGCCAAAATAACGGCGCAGCACCCGAAACAAAATTGCCGGATGCAGTTGCTGCAGCACTGCCTCGTCCAAACCGGAATCCCTCTGCGCTTTCTGCATCGCTTCCTCTGCTGTCTGCTCCAAAAACGCTTCATCCTGCTCCAAATGTTCCAGCATCCGGCCGTAAACCGGATAAAAAGACGGCTGGATCGCCCGTAAAGCTGGGATGACCGTATGCCGGATGCGATTGCGGGTATAATCGGTCGAAAGATTGGTCGAATCTGTCACATAGGGAATTTCCTGTTCCTGGCAGTACGATTCGATTTCCTCCCGTGTGCAGAAAATCAGCGGCCGAATCACTTTCCCCTGTACCGGCGGGATGGAACAAAGTCCTTTTAATCCCGTACCCCGTAAAAGATTGATCCATGTGGTTTCCGCCCGGTCGCTCAAAGTGTGGGCAGTGGCTACCAACCCACCGTCCGCCGCTTGGAAAAGCCGGCGGTACCGCACCTTGCGGCCAAACAATTCCACCGATTCGCCGGCATTTTTCGCTCCGGTGGCCACATCTTCCCGGTACACGGTCAGCGGGACCTGCCAGCTTTCGCACAGGTTCCGGACAAAAGCCTCGTCCCGCTCGCTTTCCTCCGCCCGGAGCAGGTGGTTGACATGGCAGGCCAAAACCGTCCATTGTCTCTCCTTTTGCAGCGAACAGAGAAAATGCAAAAGTGCCGCGGAATCCGCCCCGCCGGACAAGGCAACCGTCACCCGGCTGCCCGGCGGCAGCATCTGATACTGTTCGATTGCCTGCAGCGCTTTATTCCTCATTGCGATACATCTCCAAATTACTGAAGCGGGTATAGGTGCCGTCCCACGCTAGTTTTACCGTGTCGGTCTCGCCATGGCGGTTTTTCGCTACAATACATTCTGCAATATTTTGCTCTTCCGATTCCTTATTGTAATATGCGTCCCGATACAAAAACCACACCGCGTCCGCGTCCTGCTCAATCGAACCGGATTCACGCAGGTCCGAAAGCATGGGCCGATGGTTATCCTTTCGACTCTCCGGTCCGCGGGACAGCTGGGACAATGCGATCACCGGCACCTGCAGTTCTTTGGCCATGACCTTCAGCGCACGGGTCATTTCCGAAACTTCCTGCACGCGGTTATCGATCCGCCGCCCGCTGGTCATCAACTGCAGATAGTCGATGATGACCAGATCCAGATCTTTCATCCGGCGCAGGCGGGCTTTCATCTCTCCCGGTGAAATACCGGTAGCGTCATCAATGTAAATCTGTGCCTGGGATAGGTACCCTGCGGCCTCAGCCAGGCGGTTCCAGTCATCGCCGGACAGGTTGCCGGTGCGCAGGGCGTTGCCGGGAATCCGGGCCTCGCCGGAAAGGATGCGCCCCACCAGCTGATCCTTGGACATCTCCAGATTAAAAATGGCCACCTTTTTCCCCAGCTTGGCCACGTGGGTGGCAATGTTCAGCGCAAACGCGGTTTTGCCCATACCGGGCCGTGCCGCGATGAAAATCAAGTCTGTTTTGTTGAGTCCCGTTGTGATCTGGTCCAGCATGGTAAACCCGGTCGGAATTCCCAGATACTGATCCCGATCGGCGCTGGAAAGCTTTTGCAGCCGGTCATAGGTATCAATGATAATTTCATCAATCCGCTGCAGCCCGCGGCTTTCCCGGCCCTGCCGGATCTCAAAGATCTGCTGCTCCGCCGAATCCAAAAGGTTTTTCGCCTCATTCTGCGGATCTCTGGCATCCTCAATGATCCCCTGGGCAGTCCCGATCAAGCTGCGCAGATAATGCTTTTCCTGGATAATGCGAGCGTAGGCCTCTACATTGGAAACGGTGGGAACCACTTCTACCAAACGCGCCAGATACACTTTTGCGTCCTGCTCCGAGGCAAAAACCTCGTCGGAGATCACCCCGTCCAGCACCGTGACAAAATCGATCGGCTGCCCGGCGCCAAAAAAGCGCAGCATCACTGAAAAGATCCCCTGGTGGCGCTTATCGTAAAAACATTCCGGTTTGATGTACTCCATGACGGTGGTCAGGCAGGAAGCGTCCACCAGCACGGCTCCCAGCACCGACTGCTCCGCTTCCAGGCTGAACGGCACCGGCACATTCTGTTCCAAATAGGTCGTATCCTGCATTTGCGGCATCTTTGATTCCTCCCGCCTTCTGATGGGCACAAAACACGAAAAAGACAGCCGCCTTTTCCGGGCGGCCGCCGCTGTTATTCCTCCGTAATGGTTACATAGAAGCTCGCTTTCACTTCCGGATGCAAGCGAACTTCCGCCTTATAAGTACCGAACGCTTTGATCTCGCTTTCTAATACGATTTTCTTCTTGTCAATGGCCGTACCAAACTCTTTTTGCAGATCCTCGGCAATTTCTTTGGTTGTTACCGCGCCGAACAGGCGGCCCCCGGTTCCCGCCTTAGCGGTGCGTTTGATGGTCTTGCCCTCGATTTTTTTGCCCAGCTGGACTGCCGCTTCTTTTTCCACATCAGCCTTGTGCTGCGCCGCCGCCTCCCGGTTTTTCAGATCGTTCATAGCCTGGGCCGTCGCCTCGATAGCCAACCCTTTCGGCAGCAGAAAATTCCGGGCGTACCCGTCGGATACATTAATCAGCTGCCCCTTTTTGCCGGAGCCTTTTACATCCGCTTGCAAAATAACCTTCATAATCACTTCTCCTTTTTGTATATAATGATTTGCGCACACGATGTCCGCTATTTTTCTTTTTCCGGCGGCCTTTGCTCAAAATACTGGTCTATGGCCTGCAAAAGCTTTTGCCGGGCCGCCTCCATGCCGATATCCGTCAGCTGAGCACCGGCCATAGTCATATGTCCGCCGCCGCCCAGCGATTCCATAACCACCTGAACATTCATCAGGCCCATGCTGCGGGCGGAGAAAGAAACGCCGCCCTCATATTCGTACATCACGAAAGAGGCCATCACATCGTTAATTCCCAGCAATTCATCCGCCGCCTGGGGCGCAATCAGCTTGATATCCTCGCTGTACTCCCCGCTGGCAATGGCACAGCCGCGATAGACCTCCGCAGAAGCCACCAGGCGGGTCTTTTTCTGGTAATCATCCATGGAATTGGAGAACAGCTTGCGCACCTCCACCGTGTCCGCCCCCTGCTTACGCAGGTAAGCCGCCGCCTCAAAGGTACGCACACCGGTCTTCATCACAAAATTCTTGGTATCCAGCATAATACCGGACAACAGCGCTTCCGCTTCTATCTTGCCGATTTTTACATTGTCGCCGAAATACTGGACTAATTCGGTCACCATCTCCGAAGCGGAAGAAGCATATGGCTCATGGTAAAAAATGACCGCATTGTCAATATGCCCCACCATTTTTCGATGGTGGTCAATTACCGCTACCGTTTTGCAGGCGTTATAAACCTCCCGGGATTCCAGAATGTGCGGCAGATGGGTGTCCACCACCAGCAGCAACGTCTTTTTTCCAATCAGGTCGATAGCCAGATCCGGCTCTACAAACGCGTCCGCATAGCCGTTCTGCGCAAGCCGGTTGTAAAGGGAAAACGCCAGATTCCGCTGCCGGTTCAGCACGATCGCCGCCGGTTTTCCCATCTGCTTGACCGCTTTATACATTCCCACTGCGGAACCCAGGCAGTCCAGGTCAGCGAACTGATGTCCCATAATCAAAACATTTTCCGCCGTTCCAATCAACTCGGATAAGGCCGAAGCCATAATGCGGGTCTTGACCTTGGTGCGTTTTTCCACTCCTTTGGAGGTCCCGCCATAAAAAGCGAACCCGTTTGCGGATTTGATTGCCACCTGGTCGCCGCCGCGTCCCAACGCCATTTCCAGCGCCTGCCGGGCCATCTTCTCGCTTTCCTGCAGCGTAGAAGCGCCCTGGCCGATTCCGATGGACAAGGTAGACGGAACATTATCGCTCAGGGATACCTGCCGCACCTGGTCGAGGATATCGAACCGTCGCTCGATCATTTTTCTCAGCTGTCGCTCCTCTGCCACGATCAGAAAGCGATCCCGGTCCAGACGGCGCAGCAGGCAGCTGCCCTCGGCCATATAGTTTTCGATAATGGTTTCCAATTGGCCAATGGTCTGCGCCTTTTCGCTTTCCTTGGCGTCCTGCATGATCTCCTGATAGTTGTCGATCACTACGATTCCCACTGATGGGCGGGATTCTTTGTATTCAAACATGTATTTTTTCAGCGTTGTATCATCCACCAAAAAATAAATGCTCAAAGGAGTCCCATCCTCTGATAAAATCGAGGTCACATGTACCGTATACAGCTTGTTTTTATACCGGATGCTTCTTCCCTGCGATTTGAACGGATCGGCCGGATCGGCGCCTGCAACGATATCCGAAACTGGCATTCCGAATTGATCCTCGCCCAAAAACACATCGTCTTTGCACATGCGGTTATACCAGGTAATCTCCCCGTTTTGATCGGCCACGATCATCGGGAACGGAATGACCTCCATACTCTCTCTCCGGGTCAAAGTCAGATTGTCGCTCAAATAGGACAAAAACGCGTACATATCCTGCTGGAACCGGCGAAGTTTGAACAGAACATACATGGTCACGCAGATCAGCAAAAGCGCTTCCAGATAAAACAAGTAGATATTGACAAAAGCGGACAAGAGGGTCAACAGGGTGCTGAAAGCCAAGGGCACTGCCAGAACAGGCCTGAGCCACCAATATTTTTTCTCCATACCCTTTGCTCCTTTCTTGGAAAATCAACTGGATATTCCCATTTCACGCCGCCTTTGCGGCCGCGAATCGGCGAGGCGAAAGATCCGTCTTTTTCGCCGCCGTTTTTGGGATCTCTCCCGGATGACAGAATTTCTGCCGCTTATTTGCACCGTTAAATTATTATAACATATCCCCGGATGAAATCTCAACAGTCGTCTGAAGTTTTCTGCCGGCCCCAGCCGGTACTTTCAAAAAAACAAAGCCGCCTTTCGGTCAGGCGGCTTTCGATTTGCTTTTTTACTGCCGGATCTCCTGGATAATCGGTAAAATCATCGGAGAGCGGCGGGTCTTTTGAAACAGGAAGCTTCCCACATCATCCCGCAGCCGGTTTTTGATTGTGCCCCATTCTCGGATATTTCCCGCCCGGCACTCCTCGATCGTCTTTTTGGCGATGCGGCGGGTCTCGTTCATCAGGTCCTCCGCCTCCCGCACATAGACAAACCCTCTGGAAACAATATCCGGTCCGGACAGCAGGGCACCGGTATTTCCATCGATGGCGGCGACCAGGATGATCAGCCCGTCCTCGGCCAGATGCTTGCGGTCCCGCAGAACGATACTGCCTACGTCTCCGACACCAAGCCCATCCACTAGGACCTGACCTGCCGGGACGGTGCCGGTCACTTTCAGCGTTTCGCCGTCCAGCTCCATCACCTCGCCAATCTGGCTGATGTGGACATTAGACTCCGGGATCCCCATGGAAACGGCCAGGTTGGCGTGTTTGCGCAGATGTTTATACTCGCCGTGGACCGGGATAAAGAATTTGGGCCGGATCAGGTTCATCATCAGTTTCAGCTCATCCTGGCAGGCGTGACCGGACACATGAACTTCATACATTTTTTCATACACCACGTCAGCCCCCAGCTTCAGCAGCTCGTTGACCACTCTGCCCACCAGCTTTTCGTTTCCGGGGATTGGCGTAGCGGAAATGATAATCAAGTCATCCTGTGTCACCTGTACCTGCCGGTGATCGCCTCCCGCCATCCGGGTCAAAGCCGACATAGGCTCGCCCTGGCTGCCGGTGGTGATGATAGTCACCTTGGAAGCGGGATACCGCCGGATCGCGTCGATATCGATCAGCAGCCCGTCCGGCACATGCAGATACCCCAGCTCGATGGCTTTGGCCACGACGTTTATCATGCTACGGCCGGATACCGCCACCTTGCGCCCTAATTTATCGCACAAATCCACGATTTGCTGGATGCGGTGAATATTGGAGGAAAAGCTGGCCACGATGATCCGCTTGTTTTCCCCTCTGGCAAACAGCGTGTTGAAGGACTCACCCACCTTGCTTTCGCTAGGCGTGCTGCCGGGCTTTTCCGCATTGGTAGAGTCCTGCAGCAACGCCAGTACTCCCTGCTTGCCCAGCTCGCCAAAGCGGCCCAGGTCAATGACTTCCCCTTCGATGGGATTGTAATCGATCTTAAAGTCGCCAGTATGCACGATCACACCCGCCGGCGTATGGATGGCAAAGGCCACCGCATCGGGAATCGAATGGTTGACCCGGATTGCCTCTACCGACATGCACCCCATTTTCACCACGTCGCCAGGCGAAATGACATTGAGCTTTGCCTGGGACAGCAAGCCGTGCTCCTTGAGTTTACCCTCCACCAGTCCCAAGGTCAAACGGGTGCCGTACAGCGGCACATTGACTTCTTTGAGCAGGTAGGGCAGCGATCCGATATGGTCCTCATGTCCGTGGGTGATAACTACGCCGCGCAATTTATCTTTGTTTTTGACAAGATAAGTAAAGTCGGGAATCACCGAATCCACGCCGGGCATATCCTCTTCCGGAAATGCCAGACCACAGTCCACAACAAACATGTCGTTTCCCGATTCATAAACCGTAACGTTTTTGCCGATTTCATCCAGCCCACCCAGTGAGATAATCCGCACCGGCTGGCGGCGTTCTCCCTGCGAGGGAGCTTTTTTGGTCCGGGAACGGGTGTTGGTCTGGGTCTTGGCGGTTTTCGCCTTTGCCCCCGATGCCTGCGATTTACCGGACGCCTTTTGCGTGGCGGACGGCTTCGTTTCCGGCGCCTCCGTGGTTTTTTTGCTCTGTGCATTTTTTTTGCCGGTCGCAGACCGTTTGGCTGTCTGCGATTTTTTCTTTGTTTCTCCCTTTCCGATCTCCGTTTTTGCGGGCTGCTGGGAAACGATCGTTTCTTTTTCTTCGATTTTTTCCTGACGGGTTGTTTTCGGCGTCGATTTTTTCTGCGTATTTTTTGTTTTTTTGCCGAAATTCATCGCTTTTTTAACCGTTTTTTCCAAAAGACTTTCGTTTTTTTTCAGCTGTTCATTTTCTTTTTTAATCTTTTCTTCCAGATCAACTGACACAAAATTACCTCCACTTCTTCACTTCTTTTTCGCTTTGCGCATCAAATCCCACAAAGCCGTCCGCCAGGCGGACCTTTTCTCCGATTGTCGTTTTCGCCGTTTCTGATAAAAGCACATAAATCCACTGTTCCGGCCTTCAAAAAGCCAGACGGATGAATTTTTTGCCGCCGGTTTGCAGATTGCTTTTCACGCGCCGCGGCTGTTTCTTTTTGATTTGGCTTTGGCGTCCAAAACCGGGCCCTCTTTTTCGGCGTTGTCCCCGCGGTTTTTGCCGTCCAACACGCGGTTTTTTGCAACGCATAAAAAACAAAGCTGTCCATAAACTGCATTTAACGTGAACAGCCTGCTTTTTCCGAACCGGAAAAAGACTTTAAAAAGAAAACACGAACACAATCTTAGGTTAAGTGTAACCGCTGTCATGAGAACTGTCAAGGCCCTCTCCTGCGCCTGCATGTTTCAAGGCGCGGTCCGTGTGCTCTGTTTCTCTTTATTATAGCGCGCAAATCCTCGTTTTAAGCCATGCCGGATATTTTTCTTGTTCCATCTCCTTTTTCATAGTATAATCAGCCTGTCGGCCGCAAAATCAACTGGCCGAAAAAAATTCGTGCATGGCCGGGCCGATCCCGGCAACAATGGAAAAGGATGGCCGAAAGATGAAACAGGTTGAAATTTTTACAGACGGAGCCTGCTCCGGCAATCCCGGCCCCGGCGGATGGGGCGCCGTTCTGCGTTTCGGCAGCGCCCAAAAGGAACTGTGCGGCGGTGAGGAAAACACCACGAATAACCGTATGGAACTCTCGGCGGTTATCGCCGCTTTATCGGCGCTGAAAGAACCCTGCCGGGTTATTTTGACTACCGATTCGCAATATGTGGTTAACGGCATCGAAAAAGGCTGGGCCAAAAAATGGCAGACCAACGGCTGGCGAAAAAGCGATAAAAGCCCAGCCCTTAACCCGGACCTTTGGGAGAAACTGTTGCAGCTGTGTGAAATACACGAAGTCTCTTTTCAGTGGGTCAAAGGCCACGCCGGCCACCCGGAAAACGAACGGTGCGACAGGCTGGCAGTGGATTACTATACGACCCACTTCTCCCGGTGAGGCTTTTTTCTCTTCATTGAAAGCCGGATGCGGCTTGGAATACAAAAATTTACGGGAACCTATTGCATTTCCTAGTATTTTACTATATTATTATTGCAGACGCGGCTAACACAGCCGTTAGAATCATAAGAAAGCATGATGTCAACAGAAAAGGATGATCGATCATGAAACGATTTGTTTATGCAGACAATGCAGCAACGACCCAGATTTCCCCGGAAGTCCTGGACGCAATGATGCCTTGGCTGACCGACGGGTACGGCAACGCCTCCAGCATCTATAAAAAAGGCCGCGAAGCCCGCATCGCCATGGAGGAAGCACGCCATAAAGTGGAAAAAGCGCTGGGCGTTCCCCAGTCCCGGCCGGACTATCCGGTAGAGATCTATTTCACCTCCGGCGGCTCGGAAGCGGACAACTGGGCAATCAAGGGCGCGGCCCATCTGATGGCGCCCAAAGGCAAGAAACACATTATCACTACTGTATTTGAGCATCACGCGGTGCTCCATACCTGCGCCACGCTGGAAAAAGAAGGGTTTGAAGTCACCTACCTGCCGGTCAACGAAAAAGGACTTGTCACCGCCGAGCAGGTGGAATCCGCGATCCGGGAAGATACAGCGCTGGTTACCATCATGTATGCCAATAACGAGATCGGCACCATCCAGCCCATTCCGGAAATCGGCGCGGTGTGCAAAAAACACGGCGTGCTGTTCCATACCGATGCGGTACAGGCGGTGGGCAACGTTCCGATCAACGTTGTCGAACAAAATATCGATATGCTCTCTTTGTCCGGCCATAAAATCCATGCCCAGAAGGGGATCGGCGTTCTGTACTGCCGCAAAGGGATTCGCCTGCCCAACCTGATCGACGGCGGCGCCCAAGAGCGCGGACGCCGGGCCGGCACCGAAAACATCGCTGCCATCGTTGGACTGGGCGTTGCCATAGAGGCCGCCTGTGCCGACATCCCCGGCCGCGCGGCCAAACTCTCCGCCATGCGGGACCGTCTGATCGAGGGAATTTCCAAAATGGATCGGGTCCATCTCAATGGCGATGCGGTACGCCGTCTGCCCGGAAACGTCAACTTCTCGTTTGAAGGCGTGGAGGGCGAAGCGCTTTTGCTGACTTTGGACGCGCTGGGGATCTGCGCTTCCTCCGGTTCAGCCTGCACTTCCGGTTCGCTGGACCCCAGCCATGTCCTGTTAAGCATCGGTCTGGTCCACGAGGTTGCCCATGGGTCTTTGCGCCTGACTTTCAGCGACTACAACACCATGGAGGACGTAGATTATATTCTGGAAGTTCTGCCCGGCGTTATCGACCGTCTGCGGTCTATGTCCCCTCTGTGGGAACGTATTACCAGAGCATAAGGAGGCTTTTGCTATGTTATATTCTGAAAAAGTTATGGATCATTTTACCAACCCCCGCAACGTGGGCGAAATTGAGGATGCCAACGGTGTTGGAGAGGTCGGAAACGCCAAATGCGGCGACATCATGAAGATGTACCTGAAAATTGAAAACGGCGTGATCGAAGACGTTAAATTTAAAACTTTTGGCTGCGGCGCCGCCATTGCTACCAGCTCTATGGCCACTGAAATGATCAAGGGGAAAACCGTGGATGAAGCGCTGAAACTGACCAACAGCGCTGTGGTAGAAGCGCTGGAAGGCCTTCCGCCCGTTAAGATCCACTGCTCGGTATTGGCAGAACAGGCCATCAAAACCGCTCTGGCCGACTATTACACCCGCCAGGGCATCGACCCCACTCCTTTTGTCGGCGAATTAAAAGATCCGGATGAGGAGCACCTGGCCTGTGAAATGTAAAAAAATTCTGGTGGCGCTTTCCGGCGGGGTGGATTCCTCTGTCTGCGTACACCTGATGAAAGAACAGGGATATGACGTGACCGGACTGGTCTTGCACCTGTCTGCCGCCCATGAAAGTACCGTTCAGGCGGCACAGGAGGCGGCGCAGGCCATGGAGATTCCGTTGATCGTGGCCCGGGAGGAAGAGTGGTTTCAGCGGGAGGTCGTCATCCCCTGGGCAGAATCCTACCGCCGGGGCCAGACGCCCAATCCCTGTATTCTCTGTAATCCGTCCACCAAATTTGCCCTTCTCTGCCGGGAGGCAAAGGCGCTGGGATTCGATACGGTCGTCACCGGCCATTACGCGGGCATCGAGGAGCGGGAGGGCCGCTACCTGTTAAAAAAGGCAAAGTTTCTGCCCCGGGACCAGTCGTATATGCTTTATCGCCTCAGTCAGGAGCAGCTATCCATGCTGCATCTGCCGCTGGCAGGGATGTCCAAGGACGAGGTCCGGGCCATCGCCGCCCAGGCAGGACTTCCCTGCGCTTGTGCGCCGGACAGTCAGGAAATCTGCTTTATCCCGGATAACGACTATCCGTCTTACATCGAAGAGCGGTTCGGGAAAATGCCGGAAGGCGAGTTTGTATCCCCCGAAGGGACTGTTTGCGGGACCCATAAAGGACTTCTGCATTACACGGTTGGTCAGCGCAAAGGCCTTGGCATCGCCCTGGGCCGCCCTGTGTTCATCAAATCCATGGACCCGCAGACCAATCGGATTTATTTGGGCGACGCCGGCGAGGAATTTGCCTCGGGCGTTTTGCTGCGGGACTGCCGCTGGATCCCTTTTGAGGAACCAGCACAACCCATGCGGTCAGGAGCCAAAATCCGCTCCATGGCCAAGGAGGCCGCAGCGCAGATCATTCCTTTGCCCGGGGGAGCTGCCCGCGTGTTGTTCGACACGCCGCAGCGCGCTCCCGCTCCGGGGCAGTCCTGCGTTTTCTATGACGGGGACTATGTGCTGGGCGGCGGATACATCGAAAGTCAGATTTTATAAAAAAGCACCTGCGCAAAAAAGCGCAGGTGCTTTTTTGATTTGTTTTTCTTTTGCCCGGCACACAGCAAAAGAAACCCGTTTTAACCGGTATCAGCAAGGGGCCGCTTCCTATGCTGCCGCATCACCGAACCGCTGCATTGGGCTTTCTGCGGTCCTCGGCTTTTCGCTCACTTCGCTTTGTGCCGCCCCGGTTTTTCCAACCCCAGCACAAAATCCGCTGAGACATGGTAGTAACGGCACAAAACAATCAGGTGCCGAATCGGTAATTCACTGGCTCCCCTCTCATACCGGGCATACATGGTTTGAGAAGTGCCCAGAAGCTGGGCGATCTGTTCCTGGGTCAAATCGTGGTCTTCCCGCAGGTTTCGCAGGCGCTGCATATAGGACGGCATTTTTCTCACCAACATTCTTTTTTCAAAAAT
>ODAI013749825.1_pt1 | contig 63388 bp, 55 predicted proteins | sample 1539321 | NCBI WGS metagenome assembly ODAI01 (sample SAMN02144231, study PRJEB22623) | gut metagenome | biome: sheep rumen | host: Ovis aries | place: New Zealand
GTTTACTCCAAATTTTTTTTTTCCTCCCAAAACCCAAGCCATAAACTCCCGAAAGAGCGAGAACGGCGGGTTGGTGATAATTATATCTGCCTCGTCTCGGAGAGCGGTTACTTCGGCAGAACGGAAGTCGCCGTCGCCTTCGAGGTAACTCCATTGCAGATCGTCAATGTCAATCCGACCGCTGTTGTTGGTATCGTGTGTAAGTGTAAAGATTTTACCCTTAATGCGGCTTTTCTCTACGTTGTACAACGGATTCTCTGTTTCAAAGAGTGTCGGTTGCCAATCGGTTTGGTACTTTTTGCTTTCTATGGCATATGAAGTAGAAATGAGTTTCTTTAGACCGAAGAACTCAAAGTTCTGTGCAAAGAACTTGGTAAAATTGCTCCATTCGGGATCATCGCAAGGCAACAAGATTGTCTTGCCCCGAAAGACATCGGGGTTGTATTCAATGTATGCGTTTACTTCTTTCTGAATGTCCACATACTGGGTGTAGAACTCATCGTTTTTAGCATTCTTCGCTGCTCCTAAATTCGCGTTTTTTGCCATGGATAAAAGCATTTCGACTTTAGCTTTCATCTTGTAAGCAACAAAAAAGCGGGACTATTTGTTGTTGCCTATATAGTACCGAGGTTACGACCAAGTGACCTTACACATCTATAAGCACAAATAGTCCACGCCGTAGCGTGAACCTTTGCTTGCTTACTCTCCTGTGTTGAAAAATTGGTCGTATTTCGGTACAGAGAATAAGAGCTAAAGCTCTGTTATTATTTTAATATGTTATTGCGCAACGCTTTGCGCTTGTCTTATGTCCTTCTGTTTAACGTCAAAGAGTGACGATATTTTTTTTATTTTGCCATCAGTTGGCGTTGTACGCTAAGGGTATTTTATGCTGTCGCTGCAGTCATCATCTCATATAAGTATGCAGGGCTTTATACCGTTGCGAGATGGCGTCTTTGGAGAGCAGTTTAGACGCTTTCTGAAGCTATACTCCATATTCTCTAAAACTGAATGTTACCATAACTGCTCTAATTCATTGTCATTTAAGAATGTTTCTCTATATTTTTGCAACTTTAGGCTGCAAAGATACACATTATTTTGCAGATATGCAAATAATTTTGCCTTTTTATGTTATTTTGTAATCTATTTTTCGTTACCAGGATACCGGGTAACCAGGTGCCCTATAGTAATGGTGATTTTCGTTACCAGGAGACCGGGTAACCAGGTGCCCTATAGTAATGGTGATTGTCGTTACCAGGATACCGGGTAACCAGGTAGCCTATAGTCATGGTGATGGACGAAGCCAGCATGATGAGTGCTTGGAGAGTAGGGGATCTATGCTGAATAGTGCGGTTATTGTGCGGTTATTGTCCGGTTATTGTGCGGTTATTGTGCGGTTATTGTCCGGTTATTGTGCGGTGTTGATAGGGTGCTGAAGGGGAGCATGAGGTCTTGTTTATTAGTAGTAACGCGGCAGAAACAATTTATTTTGCTCCTATCATAAGGCACTGTGAGCTTGACATAGTTTTCGGTAAAACCAGACATATACGCTATAGCAGCATTGCCGCTGTGACCGGCGACTCGCCGGCTCTCCCAGAGAACAATATGTTCTTTGTTTAGCTGAGCCTCGTAAAAGGCTTTGAGCTTAAGCTCAGATATTTCATGTAGTATTTTAGAACGTCTGTTGCGTTCTTGTTGCGGAACGACTTCCAAATCATCCATGGTGAGCATGCGGGTATTGGCTCTCTCGGAGTAGGTGAAGACATGCAATTGGGACACATCAAGCCCCTCAACAAATAACCTGTAGTCTTCAAAATAGGGTAGTGTTTCTCCCCTCACGCCGACCATGCAGTCCACTCCGATGAAAGCGTCAGGGAGCTTCGCTCTAATGCGCTCTACCCGGCTTTTGAAGAACTCTCGAGTATAGTGCCGATGCATGATGCGGAGGACCTCATTGGAGCCGCTCTGGAGGGGAATATGGAAATGCGGAGCAATGTGACGGCTATCAGCCACCAAATCAATGATTTCGTCAGTCAATAAATCAGGCTCAACGGAGCCTATGCGGATGCGGTACTCACCATCGAGGTTATCTAAAGCCTCAAGCAGCGCCTGAAAATGCTCACCCGTACTGCGACCAAAGTCGCCTATATTAACGCCGGTTAGCACAATCTCTTTAGCTCCGGAACGAAGCGCTTCTTGTGCCTGCCGAACAACATCTGCAATAAGCGGATTACGCGACCGCCCACGTGCGAGAGGGATGGTACAATAGGTGCAGAAATTATTGCAACCGTCTTGAACTTTGAGGAAACAGCGCGTCCTATCATCATAGGAAACCGCCGGCGTAAAGACCGTGTCGTCCTTAGGCTGCACTTCATCTACTTCTTGCATGCGGAGAATCTCATCCGGTTTGAGTCTGGCATAGCAGCCCGTCACAATCAGTCGTGCGTGCGGATTTTCGCGTCGCAAACGGTGGATGGCTTGCCGATCCTTGTGGTCCGCTGTATCGGTAACTGAACAGGTGTTGACAATAACGAGGTCCGCCTCTTCGCCGGGTAAGGCGCGGACATGGCCTTGAGAAAGCAAAACTTTGCCGAGAGACGAACTCTCGGCAAAATTTAATTTACAACCTAATGTGGCTATCTTAAATTTCAAAATATCGATTATATTATTATGATAATAAAGTCAATAATATACCGGCCGCAACGGCACTACCAATGACGCCAGCGACATTGGGTCCCATAGCGTGCATCAAAAGGAAGTTGGAGGGGTCGGCTTTTTGTCCTTCCATTTGGCTTACGCGTGCTGCCATGGGCACTGCACTGACACCGGCTGAACCGATAAGCGGGTTAATCTTATTCTCGGGTTTAGCAAAGAGGTTCATGAACTTAGCGAGTAAGACTCCACCTGCACTTCCCAGCCCGAAAGCGATAATACCCATCGCAAGAATCATCAAGGTCTTGACATTGAGGAATGTAGCACCTGTAGCGGTAGCACCGACACTGAGACCTAAGAAGATTACAACGATATTCATGAGTTCATTCTGCGCCGTTTTGCTCAAACGATCGACGACACCGCACTCTTTCATCAGATTACCCAACATCAGGCAGCCAATCAGCGGAGCAGCATCCGGCAAGAAGAGTGAAACGACTGTCGTGATGATAATGGGGAAGACAATCTTCTCTGTTTTGCTGACGGTACGGAGTTGTTTCATCTTAATCTTACGCTCCTTTTCGGTCGTCAAAGCCCGCATGATAGGAGGTTGGATAACGGGAACGAGTGCCATGTAACTATAAGCCGCGATAGCAATCGGACCCAACAAATGGGGCGCTAATTTGCTGGTGAGGAAGATACTCGTAGGACCATCCGCACCCCCGATGATACCGATAGAACCGGCTTCAGCGGGCGAAAAGCCTAAGGCATTGGCGCAAAGGAATGTCACAAAGATACCAATCTGCGCGGCTGCACCTAAGATGAAGCTCTTGGGGTTAGCAATCAGAGGACCGAAATCCGTCATAGCACCAACTCCGATGAAGATAAGGCACGGATAGACACCGGCTTTAACGCCGATGTACAGCACATCTAAGAGCCCTGCGTTTTTAAGGATTGCGCCGTAACTATGGTAAGCCGGATTGGCAGTTCCGTCCTCTAACATCGGCTGCAAGAAACTTGCCCATAACTCCTCGTGGAACATCCCGGAGGCAGGCAGGTTCGTCAACAGCATACCAAACGCTATCGGCAGTAGCAGTAGCGGCTCATATTGTTTCTTAATCGCCAGAAACAACAGGAAGAATGAGACGAGAATCATGACACCTTGCTGCCATGTCATCTGCATAAATCCCATGTTCCGGAAAAATTCTAAAAATCCTTCCATTTGATTAGATTTTTATTATCCAAGCACAACGAGTACATCGTCCTGCATAACGGTTTGACCGGCAGCTACGCAAATTTGCTTAACGGTACCGTCAGTCTCGGCAGCAACGATATTTTCCATCTTCATGGACTCAAGCGTCAGCAGGGTGTCACCTTTCTTAACGGCTTGACCTTCCGTTACAACAACCTTAATGATGGAACCCGGCAGCGGACTAACCACTTTGGTGCCGGCAACGGGAACAGCAGCTTTGGGTGCAGGAGCTGGAGCGGCAGGAGCAGCGGGTGCAGGAGCAGGTGCAGCAGCGGGAGCCGCTTTAGGAGCTGCGGGCTTAGGAGCTACTACGGCCTTCTTTTCGGTTTCTACTTGGTAAGTCTTGCCATTTACGGTTACTTCGGCGAGACCATTTTCTATCTCATTGACGGAGGTCTGATATTCAACGCCGTTGATTTTGAATTTAAATTCTTTCATTGTTGTTATTTGTAAAGATTGTTAATACCAAATGATTTAGCGTTCCACTGTGTGGGACGATGTTTGATTGTCAGTGTCGGGAAGACCATGTCGTGTGCATTGTTGTAGTACAAATGCAGCGCCATTGCCACCGCTGCCATGTCCTCTTCACTATCGTTGAGGAAAAGCGCAGTAGCAATTGCGGGAATATCTGCCGGCAGTGCCTGCGTGTCGGTGACGGCTTTGCCGTGTTGGTTACTTCCTGTTAGTGACTGCGTGTCGGCCGGCGCAGCTGCAGGAGTTTTAGTATTGATTTTCTGCATAATCCAGCCTAAGCCTTTCATTATATATATGAACAAGAACAGGATTATGAGGACCATGCCGAAGCCCAGTCCAGTGATAAGCCATGTGCCTGTCGTTACGGATAAGAGTACCATATTACAACGGGATATTAGAGTGTTTCTTAAGCGGATTGGTCAAGCGTTTGGTCTGCAGTCTCTCAAAGGCGTTAATGATGCGTGCACGCGTGTTGCAGGGCTCAATAACATCATCGATGTAACCGCGGTTAGCTGCTTGGTAAGGAGAAGCAAAGAGGTCTTTGTACTCTGCTTCTTTTTCCGCAATAAATTTCTTGCGCTCTTCGGGATCCTCGATAGCTTTCAGCGCTTTAGCGTACAATACGCCAACGGCTCCGGAAGCACCCATAACGGCAATCTCCGCATTGGGCCAAGCATAGCATGCGTCGCCTCGCAGTTGTTTGCAGGACATAACGATATGTGAGCCGCCGTAGGATTTGCGAATGGTGATAGTAACTTTCGGCACAGTGGCTTCGCCGTAAGCGAACATCAGTTTAGCACCATGATCAATGATGCCGGCATACTCTTGACCAGTACCGCAAAGGAAACCGGGGACGTCTACTAATGTCAAGATTTGGATATTAAACGCATCGCAGAAGCGTACAAAGCGTGCTGCTTTACGGCTCGCATCACAGTCCAATACACCGGCTAACCAGGAAGGCTGATTGGCGATGATACCGGTTGAGCGGCCGTTGAAGCGTGCAAAGCCGCAAATGACATTCTTAGCGTAGTCCTTGTGAACCTCAAAGAAATCGCCGTCGTCCACAATGAGGTTGATGATATCCTTCATGTTGTAAGGCTTATTGGGGTCTGAAGGCACGATGTCGTTGAGGGCTTCTTCTACACGCATGGGGTCGTCGGTGCACTCAACAAGAGGGGCTTCCTCCATATTGTTTTGCGGAATAAAGCTAACGAGTTTGCGCACCATCGCCAGTGCCTCATCTTCTGTAGGAGCGACGAAATGGGTAACACCGGATTTGGAGGCATGCACTTTAGCGCCACCTAATTGTTCAACCGTTACATCTTCGCCCGTAACCGACTTAACAACCTTCGGGCCGGTGATGAACATATAACTGTTCTGCTCGGTCATCATGATGAAGTCCGTCAGCGCGGGGCTATAAACGGCACCACCGGCGCAGGGACCAAAGATAACGCTAATCTGTGGCACAACGCCGGACGCCAAGATATTACGTTCAAAGATTTCTGCGTAACCTGCCAACGCGCAAGCACCTTCTTGAATACGAGCACCGCCCGAGTCATTCAGACCGATAATAGGTGCTCCCATCTTCATGGCTTCGTCCATGACATGGCAAATCTTCTGCGCCATCGTCTCGCTCAAAGACCCTCCGATAACGGTAGCGTCTTGCGCAAAGACATAGACTAATCTGCCGTCAATGGTACCACTACCGACTGCCACACCGTCTCCGAGGAAAACTTTCTTCTCCATACCGAAGTCGTGACAGCGGTGGGTCAAGAACATATCGTATTCTTCAAAAGAGCCTTCGTCAAGCAGCATATTGATGCGCTCGCGGCAGGTGTACGCGCCTTTAGCATGGTGTTTCTCGGTCGCAGCCTCGCCGCCACCAGCCATTGCTTTCACGCGGTTATCTACCAGTTTTTGCAATTTTTCTGTATCCATATATAAGAATTGTAAATTCGATTTTTGATTATTTGGTTACCGGGCGGCCAGGAGGCCAGGAGCCCTTTAGGGCGGGTGGTGAGTGGCAACCCGGGCTTTTCGCTTTTGACTAAATTACTTCGGTTGTTCGCAAAGTTCGGTCAATACGCCACAAGTGCTCTTCGGGTGAAGGAAAGCAATCATCAAATTATCAGCACCTTTGCGCGGAGCTTTGTCGATAAGTTGAATACCTTTAGCCTCGCATTCTGCCAGCGCTTCGGCTACATTCTCCACGTTGAAAGCAACATGGTGCAGTCCGCCGCGACCGTTGTTTTTCTCAATGAATTTAGCGATAGTGCTTTCGGGGCAGGTAGGCTCCAGCAACTCAATCTTGGTTTCACCGACCTTAAAGAAGGCGGTAATTACTTTCTGGTCTTCTACAACTTCTTTCTTGTAGCAAGGTTCGCCACTTAAAAACTCAAAAAACGGTGCGGCTGCATCAATGGATGTCACCGCAATTCCCAAATGTTCAATGTGAGAGGGTTTCATAATGTTATTATTTATTTAAGATTAGTTATGCTTTCGACTTTTAGCCCAAAATCACGCAAAATTACATTTTTTTTTTGATATTTCCAAATTTATTTATATTTTTGCAACAAAAATGACGATGAATAGCAAATTTTTGTCCATATCAATCATCTTTGTTTTGTTCATTCTTGCCGCCGGTTCGACGGCTTATTCCACTTTTTTAGCTTCTCGTTTAGCCCAAGTGGAGCAATCGCGTGCGGAAATATGGGCAGAGGCGACAAGACAGTTGATTCAAGCCGATGAAGACACAGATATTGCCTTTATCACCACTATTATAGAGGGTAATACCACTATTCCTGTCTATATGTTGGCGGCAGACAGCACGGTGCTTTTGACGCGTAATGTGACCCGACCTGTTGCCGATCCATGGACGCTTCACGGACCTATTGAGGTCGTTATCAGCAATTCCGTCAGCCAATATATCTATTATGATGACTCATTGCTGCTCAAGCGATTACGGTATTTCCCTTATATTTGGTCATTCGTTATTTGTCTCTTCGTGGCGTTGGCGGTTACCATTTTGTTTATCGTCCAACGCAATGAGCAAAATCGCGTTTGGGCAGGACTCAGTAAAGAGACGGCGCACCAATTAGGCACGCCTCTTTCCTCTCTCAATGGTTGGTACGAGTTGTTGAAAAATAAATATCCCGACGATGAAATGATTCCCCAAATGGGCAAAGATATTGCCCGTCTTGTCGTTGTGGCGGACCGGTTCGGCAAGATTGGCTCCAAACCGACCCTGCGTCCCGAATCCGTTGAGCCGATTGTACAGGATGTCGTCGGTTACATGCGTGCTCGCGTGAGCAAAAAGGTCAACATTCTCTTTGAGGAAAAGAATGATACGCCGGCATATGCGCTCATCAATAAGGTTACCCTTTCCTGGGTGCTGGAGAACCTCATCCGCAATGCCGTTGATGCCGAAGCGACGTTAATTATCATTAGCCTCGACGCGCAGGCATACGAATATCTCGATATTATTGTCCGCGACAATGGAAAAGGTATGACGCGCTCCCAACAGCGTAAAGCCTTTCAAGCCGGTTATACAACCAAACAGAGAGGGTGGGGGCTAGGACTTAGTTTGGCGAAGCGTATCGTTGAAAATGATCATCGGGGCAAACTCTTCCTCCAAAGTACCGAGCTCGGCAAAGGGACGACCTTCGTCATTCGTCTCAAACAGACCGTAAATCGTTGACCCGGAGCCGCTCATGGACGCATATAACGCACCGGCGTCTAAGAGTTTCTTCTTTATCTCGCCTAATATCGGGTGCTGCTTGAAGATAGGACCCTCAAAGTCGTTGCTCAAACTCGAAAAACCTTGCAGCCGTGCCATCTTACTCATTCCTGATAACCACATACCGGCAATACGAGCAATCGTACCAAACCCCCTTCCTGCGCTGTCCAAAACCTCATAAGCCTCTTTCGTGCTTATCGACACTTCGGGTTTGATCATTAGCAAATACATCCCGCTTAAATTCATCTGAACCGGACGAAGCTCTGAACCGATACCTTTCCCGAAACTCGGACTATTATAGATGAAGAACGGGCAGTCTGCACCCAACGACTTAACGATGTCCGCTAACGCTTCTTGTCCGAGACCCAATTCGAAGAGCTGATTGAGCGCCATTGCCATAAAAGCGCCATCCGCACTACCGCCGCCTAAGCCTGCGCCGAAAGGAATGTTTTTCTTGAGCCGGACGCTCACCGCTTTGACCTTATCCGGAAATTGCTCCTTCATGAGGTGATAGGCACGAACAACCAAATTCTTCTCTTTGGCGCAATCTGCCAAGATACCTTCTTCATGAAGGCTGATCGTGCCGCGACTCACGCGATGGACTTCCAACTCGTCGTGGAGCTGGTAAACGGGGTAATAGATGGTCTGTAACTCATGATAACCATCCTCTCGTTTAGGACCGACATGTAGTCCTAAATTGATTTTGGCATTAGGATATAGGAGCATGGCGATTATAGATTTTCAGTTTGAACTTATCCGGTGTATTCTGTTCTATTGATAATTGAGCGTCCTAAGGTTAGCTCGTCTGTAAACTCTAAGTCATTACCTATCGCTACACCGCGCGCTAATTGGCTTATTTTCAGCTTATCCGCGTTGTCGCCTACGCTCATCAGGCGCCTATATAGGTAAAAGGTCGTCGTATCGCCTTCCATAGTGGTAGGCAGGGCGAGTATCACTTCCCGTATATCCTCTTCCGCAATACGGTTAACCAACGAATCTGCCTCTATGTCTTTTGGGCCGATGCCGTCTAAGGGACTGATGATACCGCCTAAGACATGGTACAAGCCGTTATATTGGCCGGTTTGCTCAATCGACATAACATCGCGGATGTTCTCCACTACGCATATAAGCTGTCTGTCACGCCGAGCGGAGGAGCATATGGGGCAAAGGTCCCGGTCGCTGATATTATGGCATTGCTTGCAGTAGTGAATCTCTTTCTTTAGCTTGATGAACGAGCCTGCAAAAGCCTCAACCGACTGCTCGTCCCGACGTAATAGGGATAACACAAGGCGTAACGCGGTTTTGCGTCCCACCCCGGGCAATGATGCCATCTGATCTACGGCATTGCTCAGTAATATGGATGGATATTCGTCTGTCATTCCTTATTTCGCCTGCAAAGATAAGCATTTTTTTTAATATCTGCAAATAAAAGTTATTTTTTTTGATATTTTAGCATTTATTACGATTAGGTAGGCTTCTATCGTTTGGTGAGTGTTCGATGAGCGTTTGGTGATCGTTTGGTGAGCGTTGGCTATATTGACACCGAATTTGCCGTTGCTGCACCTGAGATATATGTGAAAAATTATAAAAAATGACAAAATATTTGCATAAGTTAAAATCTTTTTGTAATTTTGCAAGCAAAATTGAAAGGAGAACGAATTATACCTGAAGTTAGTCGTTTTTACGGGATTATAATTAAGATGTTCTTTGAGTTTCAAGAGCTTGAACCCGCATATTACATGCTCTCTATGAAGAAAATATGGGGGTGTGACATCAACTCTTTTGAGATGACAGAGGGCGACCTTCCTAACCGTGCATAGAAAATGGTAAAAGAAGGGCTTGCGGAGCATGGCTTGTTGGAGAATGCGCAGTTAGACACAAGCCGTACAGGAGAATGAAACTATAGTTATCCCTTGCTCATCCCTGCCTCATTCTCACACTTCTCCACCGACAGAAGACCGACCGATGACCAAGAGAAGAACAAGATAAAAAATTCTCCATAAGTCGGACACAAATAACATAAAAGGAAAACTCAAACGCAATAAGCCCAAAAAGGTCAGTTTAATGCGGAACGTTTGCAAAATCCATTAAAAACGCCCTGTAATGTATATTTCTCACATCAAAAACGAATCAGGTCGGTGGTTCATACAAACCAACGAAGAACATCAGGCAAATGTGGCGGCATTAGCTTCAACGTTTGCAAGTTCTTTCGGCATGGGCGAATGGGGAAAGGTCATGGGACTTCTTCATGATAAAGGAAAAGAGACTACCGCTTTTCAGCAATACATACGGAAAGAAAGCGGTTACGAATCAGATACAAGGATAACAAGTAATACGCATCACGCATACATTGGCGCATTAACCGCCCAGAAACTATTTCCGCAGCCATCTGCACTTCTTGCTAATCCGATAGCAGGACATCATAGAGGCTTGTATGACAGCGGCGATTTGAAGGAACTGCTAAAATGCGATATCCCGCAGGAAGTAAAAACGGAGCCGATAAACACGACTCTCAATCTGCCACAAATACAGTTACAGCGGTATCATTTCCATCATCTGGTACGTTTTCTGTTCAGTTGTCTTGTAGATGCAGACAGGTTAGACACTGAGGTATTTATGACTCCCGAACAGAGCCGTTTGCGTGGAAATCATACAAGTATGGCGGAACTGAAGCAGATGCTTGAGCAATATCTTTCGCTGCTTAACCAATCAGCCCCCGATACGTATGTAAACAAGGTGCGCCGATATGTGCAAGAGCAATGTGTGGCGGAAAGTCAAGGGAAAACAGGATATTATAGTCTGACCGTTCCGACTGGTGGCGGCAAAACACTTGCATCTGTATTATGGGCTTTGAATCATGCAGTCAGAAACAACCTGCAACGGGTGATAATAGCCATCCCTTACACAAGCATTATTACCCAGACAGCGGCCACGTTGAAACATATTTTCGGAGAGGATAATGTACTGGAGCACCATAGTGAAGTGGATTATGGCGATTCCGAAACGGTTTCTCCGCTGCAACTTGCTACCGAGAACTGGGATTATCCTATAATCGTCACCACTAATGTCCAGTTCTTTGAATCGCTGTTCAGTAACAGCCCTTCTCAATGCCGCAAACTGCATAATATAGCCCGCAGTGTGGTTATTTTCGACGAGGTACAGACACTGCCGTTGGGATTTTACCAACCTATTATTGAAGGTATCAAAACACTTAAAGAAGTGTTTGGCACATCGTTTCTATTTACTACTGCTAGTCAGCCCGTGTTAGAAGGTACCGATAGAGGTTTTGATGGCTTGAATCATATCCATTCTATTATTTCTAACGAACGCCAACTGCACAAAGAGTTGAAACGAGTAGAAATAAAAGAAATGCGAGAGAGTTGCACGTATGATGATATAGCAGAGAGATTGGCTCGCCACAACCGCGTATTGTGTATTGTAAATACCCGCAAGGACGCAAAAGAAATATACGAAAGGCTGCCACAAGAGGGCATAACGTTGCACCTTTCCCGTATGATGTGCTCGGCGCATATCAAGCATACCATCCAACAAGTAAAAGAAGCACTTACTTCTGATATGGAAATGCCGATACGTGTTGTTTCTACGCAACTGATAGAAGCAGGTGTGGATATCGATTTTCCGATTGTATACCGTCAGGAGGCAGGATTGGATTCTATCTTACAGGCAGCTGGTCGTTGCAACCGTGAAGGCAAAATAAAGGTAGGCAGGACTTTTGTTTTCAGTTTGTCAAAAGAACATTATCTGCCGGTAGGTTATATCTCGCAAACCAATAATGCCCGCAAGAATATGGGCGCAATAGAAGACTGGTTCGCCCCGGATACTGTTAGCCGCTATTTTGAGCAACTCTATTCCCGCGTGGATTCGTTTGACGAGAAACAAATATGCGCTCTCTGTAACGAACCGCGAAGTGTCCAATTTGAAACAGCAGCAGGTGAATTTCATCTGATAGAGGACAATTCTATTCCGGTATATATCAGATACGGCGAGGGGCAAACTTTGATAGAAGAATTGCTTCGTACGTGCAGCATGGTTTCATACCAACTGATGAAGCAGTTATCTCCTTATTGTGTAAATGTACGCCAAAAAGATTTTAAGACATTACAGGAGGCAGGTGTTATATTGTCGGTGGCAGATAATATTCACGTACTGCAAGATCCTTCATTATATGACCATCAAACAGGTCTGACTTGCCACAACAAGTTTTTGGAAGAAACAATTATCATTTGAATATATGGAATACTACGACAAAGAGTTTTGTCTGGAGGTATGGGGCGATATTGCCTGCTTTACTCGTCCGGAGCTGAAGGTGGAGCGTGTTAGTTATGATGTGATTACTCCATCGGCTGCCCGTGCCATCTTTGAAGCCATCTTCTGGAAACCTGCTATCCGTTGGCAGGTGACGAAGATAGAAGTGCTCAATCCTATCCGCTGGGTATCAGTCAGACGCAATGAAGTAGGAGCTGTGGCATCTAAAACGATGGATAGTATCTATATTGAGGACAAACGGCAGCAAAAGAATTCGCTGATGCTACGTGATGTTAGGTACAGAATCTATGCCAAATTGGTGTTCATTCCTGTGCGGGACAGAAGAAACGATGATACCGCATCCGGCCATACCGACGAGAATCCGGGCAAATACAATGCTATGTTCGAGAGGCGTGCCGCCAAAGGGCAGTGCTTCAATCAACCCTATCTCGGCACAAGGGAATGTGCTGCTTCATTCCGGCTTATCGATCCTGCCAACGATACACTCATACCACCTCTGGCGGAAAGCCGGGATTTAGGAATCATGCTCTATGATATGGATTTTCAGACTAATCCGCAAAAGCCTGAGGCAATGTTTTACAGGGCAAAGATGAAAAACGGCGTAATCATTGTTCCACCACTTAACAGCGAGGAGATATTGAAATGATACTGCGGGCATTATATGACTACTACAACCGATGCGTGGACAAATTGCCACTCTACGGAATGGCAAACAAGCAGATAGGTTTTATTATTGTCATTGATAAAGAAGGACATTTCCTTCGTTTTGAAGACCGGCGCATAGACGGCGATACCGCTCAGACTTTTCTGGTGGCTCAACCGGTAGGACGCTCATCAGGTGTATGCGCCAACTACCTGTATGACAACAGTGAATATACTCTCGGCTATTCGGACAAAAGGAATCCAGAGCAAAGCAAGAAATACTTTGATGCTTTCAAGCAAGTAATAGACACTGTTTATGAACTACATTCCGACAATCCGGATTTATGCGCTCTGCACAGATTTTATATGCAGGAACAAAGTGCTATCTTGGAACAGGTAAAGTCAGACCCGTTATGGGAAGATATTACGAAAAAACTTAACAAGAAATACTCTTTCTTCTCCTTTTTGATAGAGGGCGATACACACATTGTTGCAGAGAAAGCGGAACTGATAAACCTTCGCCCGAAAGAAGACAATTTGCAGGAAAACCATATATGCTTGATAACCGGCGATAAGGCACCTTCGGTTATATTGACCACTGCAACAATGATTCCCGGCAGTCAGGCAACGGCAAAATTGGTAGCTTTCCAAAAGGATTCAGGTTATGACTCTTACGGCAAAGAGCAAGGCGCAAACGCTCCTATAAGTGAACAAGCGGAATTCGCCTATACAACCGCCCTGAATCATATGCTGGCAAAGAATTCCAGAAATAAATTCCTTATTGGCAACCGCACCTATCTGTTTTGGGCATCAAGCAACAACGAGGCGGCACTAAAAGCGGAAGAAAGTATATTCAGTTTGTTTGGAGTACAAGACAATACCGATGACCCAAATCGGAATATAGAACAGGTGAGAAAGGTGTTTAATGCCATCTATTCGGGGCTGTTGTACACCGATATGGATGATAGATTTTATATTCTTGGACTGGCTCCGAACGCAGCAAGAATTGCCGTTGTATATTGGGCAGAAATACCCTTGAAGGAGTTTGCAGGAAAGATAAACAAGCACTTTGAAGATATGACGATTACAGATACACGGAAAGAGAAACGCCCGTATTTTGGTCTGCGGAATATATTAAGTGCCGTGGCTGTGGATGGCAAATCGGACAGCGTAAGTCCTAATTTACCGGAAGCATTAACCAAAAGTATCTTTGAGGGAACACCTTATCCTTACACGCTTTACAATGCTTGTCTTAATCGGATAAGGGCAAAGAGCGCACAGGACGAAATAAGTATTACGCGTGCAGCGATACTGAAAGCCTATCTGAACCGAATAAATAACAATCAAAATATCAGCACTATGTTAGACAAAACCAACACCAACGAGGGCTACCTTTGCGGTCGCCTGTTTGCGGTCCTTGTTAAGATACAAGAGGATGCAAACAACATTTCTTCCGTTAGGGAGCGGTACATGAATTCGGCAAGCACGACACCGGCTGCCGTTTTTGCAACTATTATGAACCTTTCCTCGCATCATGCGGAGAAACTTAACCCCGGACGCATGGTGTATTTTGAACAACTGCAACAGGAGATTATAGACAAACTGCCTGCTGACGGCTTCCCCGCTCATCTCGACTTGCAAGACCAAGGACGTTTCTTCGTGGGGTACTACCATCAGCGTCAAGATCTCTTTACGAAAAAGAGTGAAAACGAAACAACAAATGAATAATAACGCAAAAACATCACGAATATGAAAACTTTGGAAAACAGAATTGATTTCATCTATCTTTTTGATGTACAGGACGGCAACCCAAACGGCGATCCAGATGCCGGCAATCTACCCCGCGTGGATGCCGAGACGGGTATGGGACTTGTAACCGATGTTTGTCTCAAACGTAAGGTACGCAACTATGTGCAAGTGGCAAAACAGTGTGCCTCCGGGTATGATATCTTTGTCAAGGAAAAGGCAGTGCTTAACACACTGATAGACCTATCGTATGAAGACGACAGAGTAAAAGCAGCCGACAAGAACAAACAGAGTACTGCCGCAAGAGATGTGATGTGCGAGAAATACTATGACGTCCGCACTTTCGGTGCGGTTATGTCAACCGGCAAGAATGCAGGACAAGTACGCGGACCTATCCAGTTTACTTTTGCTCGCTCCATTGACCCTATCGCACCGCTTGAGCACTCTATTACCCGTATGGCGGTGGCAACAGAGAAAGAGGCGGAAAAGCAAAGCGGCGATAACCGCACAATGGGACGCAAATCAACAGTCCCTTACGGGCTTTATCTGTGCCACGGTTTTATTTCCGCCAATCTTGCCAAACAGACCGGCTTTTCCACAGATGATTTGGATTTGTTCTTCGAGGCACTGAAAAACATGTTCGATATTGATCGTTCCGCAGCAAGAGGACTGATGAGCGCACAGAAACTGATAGTCTTCCGTCACGAATCAGAACTTGGCAATGCTCCTGCCAACAAACTATTCGACCTCGTTAAGGTGGAGCGTAAAGAGGAAGTAGAAGTCGCACGCCGTTTCGAAGACTACCAACTGACAATCAATCGCCAAGACCTTCCCGAAGGAGTAACTATAGAAGAACTGCTGTAATAGTTGAAAGCAACCATAACGTCACACCCCGCGTGGGGTGTGTGGATTGAAACATTTGGATGATTGCCGATGCAAAGGTGTACGGTTGTCACACCCCGCGTGGGGTGTGTGGATTGAAACCGCGTCATGGCGACTTGGTTCGGATTCTACATCGTCACACCCCGCGTGGGTGTATGGATTGAAACAATGAAGAGGATGTATTTGGTGAAGCCGATAATCGTCACACCCTGCGTGGGTGTGTGGATTGAAACGGCAGGGTGATAGACCCGAGAGCCGAGCAGTAAGGTCACACCCCGCGTGGGGTGTGTGGATTGAAACGGTGGCGTTGGTCTCTGATTGATTTCCATATTCTGTCACACCCCGCGTGGGGTGTGTGGATTGAAACAGACCTAAGTACCCTCTCCGCGTTCGTATCGCTAAGTCACACCCCGCGTGGGGTGTGTGGATTGAAACTAATATCAAGGTGCTCCGATTTTAGAAAAATCGGTGTCACACCCCGCGTGGGGTGTGTGGATTGAAACGGGAATGACTGCTATTATAACACATTCGGAAATGAGTTATATCTGTACTTACGCAGATATACACATAAATCATTGTTTTTGCAACAAATATACAAAAACAATTGCAAATGAGGTGATAGATGTCTCATCCACAAGAGAGAGAGCACTACGTCGTGTGTATCTCTTTTTTACTATACATAGAGGGGCATAGATATCGAAAAGTAATAGTAGCGCGAGAGTGGCTGATTGACCGCTAATCTTAATAATCGTCACTTTTCGCGCTTACCTGCCGCACACGAGAGGCTGACGGGACGCTGTCGAGACGATAGACCGACAGGATACCGACGAGATACCGTGCTGAAATCTTAATAATCGGCAATAATTATGCGCATATAAAAAAAGTGTGTACTATAACTCGCCTCTGCAGCGTGTAAATGAACGTAATATTTGAAATTTTTGTCAAAAGTACAAAAATATTTGCACATGTCAAAATCTTTTTGTAATTTTGTGCGCTAAATGCGGATTATGGCTCGAAATAAAATTGTATATAGCCTTCTATTATTGCTCTTGAGCATGGTTACTTATGCCCAAGTGGGGACCAACAGCCCCTTTAGTCGTTACGGCTATGGTATACTGAACGACAATAGCCCCGTAATATATAAAGGTATGGGCGGTGTCGGTATCGGTATGCGTTCTAATCGTGCCATCAACCCCTTGCAGCCCGCCAGCTATACGAGCATTGACTCAATGACCTTCATGTTTGATGCTGCCGCACGAGTAGGCTGGAGCCGTTACCGCGATGCGAGTGGTGTGAAGAATAAAGGCGAAGGTAACCTTGATTACATTTCATTACAACTCCCGATTTGGAAACGCCATTTCGGACTGAGCTTGGGCTTGCTGCCCTTTAGTAGCGTCGGCTACGACCTTACTTTTGCGGACGAGAGCATCGGACAGTCTGCGTATAAATACACCAAACGTTACTCCGGTGAAGGCGGTATCAGCCAGTTCTATATCGGTCTGGCAGGCAATATCGCTAACTGGGTGAGCCTCGGCTTTAATTTCCATTACCTCTTTGGTGATATCGGGAACGGACGACAACTCACTTTCCAAGATAGCAAGATAAGCGGTATGACGCGCGGCTCGTTGATGCAAGTCAGGGCGTGGAAATTTCGTTTCGGCGCACAAGTCTTTCACGAATTTGAGAAACACGCTTTCACGGTAGGTGCCATCTATGAGTACCAAAAACCGATGAACAATACCTATATCGAACTGAGTGAGACCTTTTTAGATACTATATCTGTTGTACGGGACGGCATGGTATTACCGCAAGTATGGGGTATCGGTTTGAGCTATGTTTGGGACAAACGATTGACAATTGGCATAGATTTTGAAGTGCAAGAGTGGGAGAAGGCGCGATTTATGCCGGGAACACCCTATGAGATTCAGTTCAATCAGATGAACCGCTATGCCTTAGGACTGGAATACCGGCATAATATGATGGGGCAGAATTACGCAGAGAGGATGAGTTGGCGCGCCGGTGTAAGTTACAAGCGTAGTTACATCCAATCACTCCCGATGCAGGAATGGAAGGCGTCAATCGGTATAGGTCTGCCGCTTAGAACAGTCGGAACGCAGTTCAATATCTCGGTAGAGTATATCCATCGCGGAGCCATAAACAGCCTGCGCGAAAATGGACTGCAAATAACTTTCGATGCCGCTATACGAGAGATGTGGTTCTTTAAGAGGAAAATCTGATAAACAATAATTGATATGAAAACAAGAACGTTGATTGCTTTAGCACTTTGTGCAGCAGTACCTGCTTTGGCAGCAGCTAAAAAGCCTAAAAAAGTAGAAACTCCTGAGGCTCCCGCAATTGAGTTGGAGGAAAGTACCGAAGAGGAGGAAACTCCCGTCATCACCCAAGAGTGTATGGCAGATTTCAGTATTGCGCATACCAATATCAAGATTAAGAACTTTGTCGACGCTAAAGACCCTTGGTACCGCTGCTTCAATACCTGCCCGAACTACCACCGCTCTATCTACTCCGATGGTGCTAAGTTATATGCTTGGATGTTTGAGCAAGCCGCCGGTGACGAAGCCAAGAAGGCTGAACTCCGCCGCGAGATTATCCGTATGTACAACCAAGCGCTTAAGTGGATTGTCAATGACCCTAAATATACCCGTGCAGACATTTTAGCGGATAAGGGTATTGCCTATTACAACTATTTTGAGCAAGATAGCATTAAATTGCCCGCATACGGGTGGTTAAAAGAGAGTTTGGACCTGAGCGGCAAAAAGGCCGGTATCGCAGCTTTGAGCACCTTCTTTGAGGTGAGCTACGATGTCTATAAATCCAACCCTGCTGAGTATCAAGACCAGTTCATGAACGACTACTCCCGCGTAACCACCTTATTAGGCGAATTGGCGGCTGATAAAGAGAACAAGAACTCCTCTTACGCTGCTGCCGCAAAGACGCGCGTGGATCAACTCTTCACCGTTTCCGGTGCTGCTTCTTGCGAGAAACTGGATGCGTTGTACGCCAACTATGTAGCACTGAATAAGTCTGATTTGGCCAAACTCAACACCCTGCTGAGCCTCTACCGTATTGCTAACTGCACGGAGAGTGATGTTTATTTCGCTGCCGCAGAGGCTGTTCACCAATTGAGCCCCAGTGAGGAATCTGCTGCCGGCTGCGCCGCAATGTCTATGAAAAAAGGTGACTGGGAAGGTGCTGTAAACTATTACCTCCAAGCTGTTACCCTTGATCAATCCAGCGACAACAACTCCGCGGACCGCGCTAAATACCTCTTCCGTATAGCCTACGTTTATTTCGATAAACTGCATAACTACCCGCAGTGCCGCGCATACTGCCGTCGTAGTCTGGGCGAAGACCCCGCACAAGGCGGTTGCTATATCCTGATTGGTTCCGCTTACGCTTCCTCACAGCCTTACAGCTCTTCTGAGATGCCTGCTGCCAAGGCGGCTATCATGAACAAAACCGTTTATTGGGCTGCTGTGGACCAGTTCGTTAAAGCTAAACAAGCAGACCCCTCTGTAGAAGCTGATGCCAATAAGATGATTGCGCAGTACAGCAAGTATTTCCCGACTAAAGAAGAGATTTTCGACCTGCCTAATGAATTGGGTGGTGAGACCTTTACCGTCGGTGGTTGGATCGGGGAAACAACCAAAGTTCGCGCCGCGAAATAATTGGTGCATCGGTTGCACCTATTGGATGATCTGAGCACTTGAAGATTCAGTTGAGAGTCCATATAAGTATGATAGTTGTCATCGCCATTAGTTTGGCGATGACGGCTTGTCATAAGACGGTCTTACGAACAGGCGCAATAACAGACAGAAGTGCTATGCCCGCTCTTGATGCAGAGCAAGTAACGACGCTTATCTCTGACTCCGGGGTTGTGCGCTACCGCGTCAAGGCGGAGCGATGGCAAGTCTTTGACAAAGCTAATCCGCCATATTGGGAGTTTGATAACGGGATTTATTTAGAGCGTTTTGACGAAGAGCAAAACATTGACGCATGGCTCCAAGCGGATTATGCGTATTACGATGAGCAAGCGCAGATATGGCATCTCATCGGCAATGTACACGCCAAGAACCTTGAGGGAGAAGAGTTCGACACACCTGAAATCTATTGGGACCAAAAGACCGAAAAAGTCTATAGCGATACTACCATTGTCATCACCCGCGAAACCTCTATTATCAGGGGTGTGGGCTTTGATTCCAACCAATCATTGACTAAATATACTATCCGGAAACCGACCGGAGTAATTCCTATAAGAGATGAATAAATTACTGATTTCCCATGTTGCCCTCATCACAGGTGCTGCCCGTGGCATAGGCAAGCAGATTGCCTTGCAGTACGCTATAGAGGGTTGCGACATTGCTTTTACTGACCTTGTTATAGACGAAACTGCGCTCAAGACAAAGGCGGAGATAGAAGCATTAGGCGTGCGTTGTTGCGCCTATCAAGCTGATGCTGCGTCCTTCAGCGAGACAGAGCGTGTCGTCCAAGAGGTGCTTGCCGCCTTCGGGCAGATAGATATATTGGTCAATAATGCCGGCATCACCAAGGACGGTTTGATTGTGCGCATGAGCGAGGCACAATGGGATAGCGTCATCAATGTCAACCTCAAGTCCGCTTTCAACTTCATACACGCCGTCGCACCCGTCATGATGCGGCAGCGACGCGGCTCCATCATCTCTTTGGCATCGGTGGTAGGACTGACCGGCAATGCGGGACAAGCGAATTATAGCGCCTCTAAAGCAGGTATTATTGCCCTCACGAAAACAACGGCTAAAGAGTTGGGCGCACGCGGCATTCGCGCGAATGCTATTGCCCCCGGATTTATCATGACCGACATGACGGCTAAATTGCCGAAGGATAAACTGGACGAGTTTGTCAGCATGGTGCCTCTGAAGAGAGGCGGTACACCCGACGAGGTCGCTAAAGTTGCGCTATTCCTCGCCTCGGAGATGAGTTCTTATGTCAGCGGACAAGTTATTCAAGTAAATGGAGGAATGAACGGATGAAATATTACTTTCAACGAAAAGTAGCCTATCAACATGTGGATATGAGCCGCAAACTAAGGCTCTACACCCTTGAGAATTATCTTTTGGAGATTGCCGGCGAAGTGGCAGACCAAATGGGCTTTGGCATTAAGCAACTCTATCCCCGTAACCTGACATGGATATTGACGCACCTCAATCTGGAGATAGACTATCTGCCAACGCACGAGGAGCAGTTGGAGTTCGAGACTTGGATTGAGACTAATGCCCATATGCTCTCTGTCCGCGATTTTAAGATATACCGCATCATAGAAGGGGGTGAGAAGGAGCTGATCGGGCGTGCCAAATCCGTTTGGGCAGTCTTAGACCTTACCAGTCGCGCTATTGTCAATGTCTTTGACGATGCAATGTTTGAGGGCGCTATTGACGGGGAAGTGTTGGATATGGAGCGCGCCCCTAAACTACTGCCTATGGACCGTCTTAAGGCGACTATGCCTGACGCTGTCTATGGTGAAGCGGAGCAGCAGGTTCGCTATTCCGATATGGATTATAACGGACACTGCAATAGCTGCAAGTATCTCGAGATGATGATTAATGCCGCTATCCCTGCACTACAAGTGCCCTTGAGGTTAGACATCAATTACCAAAAAGAAATAGGTCTTGGTGCCCATGTGCGCGTGCTCTATGCCGTAACTGAGCACGAAACGCAGTACCGGATTGTCGATGAAGAGGGGCATACTTCTGCCGCTGCACGCATCGCAACAAAGGGATAAAAAGAAAGAGCCGCTTCGCAGCGGCTCATTTTCCCAAGGTATTAGTCAATTTAAAGGTACAAAAAAGATTGTGATGTTTTGATTTCAAGTGCAAAATTATAAAATATATTTCACATGTGCAAATCTGCACACCATGTTTTTTAACATATTTTCTCTATAACGCATTGAGAGCTACATTATTGGGAGATAATTCCACTACCTCAAGATTTTCCATTTTGTCGCCATTTATGCACAATTTCAACAACGTCTGCACTTTTTGCCACCCCTGTTTACCTGCAGCACCAGGGTTTATGGTGAGCATTTTCCAGACGGGATCGTACTGAACTTTGAGGATATGGGAGTGCCCCGAGACAAAGAGTTGAGGTGTCTCTCGTTTGAACATCGGTAGCAACCACGGGTTATAGTGCCCGGGGTAACCGCCGATATGTGTCATGAGGACGTTAACTTCTTCCACCTTAAAGCGATAAAACTCCGTAAGACTGTATCTGATATCCCCGCTGTCGATATTACCATAGACAGCACGAGTGGGCTTGAACTGACGCAACTTATTGAGCACTTCCATAGTGCCGATGTCTCCGGCATGCCATATCTCATCACAGTCCTTGAAATGCTCAAACACACGCTTATCCAAATAGCCGTGCGTGTCCGATAATATGCCTATATGCGTCATGGCTTACGGTCCAATACAAAGATAGTTACTATGACACCGATGACGGCGATAGACAGGAAATATAGCATATCCCGAAGGTCTATCACCCCGCGGCTGAGCGATGTGTAAAAGTCCTGCATACTGACCCAGTAGAGCACAAAGGAACTTAAAGCCCCTAAGATGTATGCCACTATTTGGTTAAGCGTAAAGGATGACATCAAAAGACCGATGCCCAAGAACGCACTGCTCAACAGAATAAGCCCTATGAACGACCCGCAGAACTGCGCCGTATCTATATTGCCGATGGGCTCTGCAATATAACTGACAATAAAGTAGTGAATGATATTGGGCAATAAGCCTATCAGCATCAGCGTCCATGCGGCTAAGTACTTGTCCGTGACGATGCGCCAAAGAGGGTAGGGTTTAGTCCGCAATAGTTCCCACATGCCACTTTGCTTATCTTCCGCAAAGAGCCGCATCGTCAGGGCAGGGCATAGCAGTATCATTAGCCATGGAGACAACTCAAACAGACCATCTACCTGACTATAACCTGACTCGACGATATTATATTGTCCGGGAATAACCCATAAGAACAGGCTGATGCCGATAAGATACAGCCCGATAACAATATACGCTACCGGCGTCGTGAAATAATATGCTAATTCTCTCTTATACACCTTAGTGCTTGACTTCAATATTCTTGTTCACCGGTGTTTTGGGGAAGAAGAGCCAGAAGAGAATTGCTACTACCAATGCGTAAGCGGCAAAGATATACCAGAAATCCTGCCAACCGCCCCATTGATTCATTGCCGCTTGGTGGATACCATCTAAGGTCTCTACATCTACAATGGCTTCCCAATTGATGTGCCCGAACTCGTCACGCACAATGCCTAACGCAGCCCAGTCGAATTGTGGAACAACCTTATTGAACACCGCCTGAGCCGTCAGTGTGCCCACGGTAGCACCTAAGCCGTTGGTCATCATCATGAAGAGACCTTGAGCACTGGAGCGAATGGAGGTATCGGTCTCTTGGTCCACATATAGTGCACCGCTGATATTGAAGAAATCAAACGCGAAGCCATATACGATACAGCTTAAGATGAATAGCCACACACCGCCACCCGGGTTACCCATGCCGAAGAAGCCAAAGCGTAGCACCCATGCAAACATCGCCATCAGCATCACATTCTTGATGCCGAAACGCTTGAGAAAGAACGGGATGGCCAAAATGCACAACGCTTCACAGATTTGTGATATAGAAATCAGAATATTGGAGTGCTGCACTCCAAAGGTATTGGTCCACTCGTGGAAGTACTCAAACGAGCCTAAGAACGGGTTCGCATAGCCATTGGTAATCTGCAAACTGAAACCCAACATGAACGAGAAGATGAAGAACAGTGCCATCTTCTTTTGCTTAAAGAGACTGAAAGCCCGTAGGCCTAAGGCATCAATAATAGATTCCTTCTCGCTGCTGCCCTTGATCGGGCAAGCAGGCAGGGTCAGCGCGTACATCGCCAACACCAAACTGAGACCGCCGCTTACCACAAACTGCCATGGGGTTGCTTGAAAACCCAATATATCAACACACCACATTGACAGAATGAAACCTACCGTACCGAATACCCTTACCGGCGGAAAATCCTTGACGGTATCCAAGCCCGCTTCAATGAGTGCGTTGAACGCTACGGAGTTGGTCAAGGCTATCGTCGGCATAAAGAATGCCACACTCAAGGTATAGAGTGTGAAGAGCGTTACAAAATCTACGCCCGCACCAGCACCGAGTGCGTACCAGCCTGCTGCAATCATAAAGGCACCTGCCATCAGATGGCAGAGACTATGCACTTTTTGGGCTTCCATCCAGCGGTCCGCCACTATACCCATCAACGCGGGCATAAAGAGGCTCACTACGCCTTGGATAGAGTAAAACCAACCGATATGACCTGCCATACCGTGCGTGGCAAGATAACGCCCCATTGAGGTAAGGTAAGCCCCCCAAACGGCAAACTCGAGGAAGTTGAAGAGAATTAATCTCAGTTTAATGTTTTTCATAATGTTATTGTGTTTGTTATTTGGTTTCTAGTATCCTAGTTCTCCTGGTTCCCTGGTGTCCCGGTCTCCTGGTATTCCGGTGTCTTAGAACTCCGATGTGAAGTGGAACGTGATATGCTTATAGTCATTCTGAGCCATATTGAGCACATAGGCGCTGTCTGCCATAAAGACATCGCGACCTTCCTTGTCGAATGCCATATATTGTGCCTTGCGCTGCTTAAAGAGCTTGAGTTCCACTTCATCGTCAGACTCTATCCAGCATGCTTTGTACATGGACATATTCTCCCACCGGCACTTGGCGTTATACTCGTGCTCTAAGCGGTACTGGATAACCTCAAACTGCAGTTGCCCTACAGTGCCGATTATCTTCCGACCATTGAGTTGACTCACGAAGAGCTGCGCCACACCTTCGTCCATCAGCTGTCGAACACCTTTGTCTAACTGCTTTTGCTTCATCGGATCAGCGTTCTCGATGTACTTGAACATCTCCGGCGAGAAGGATGGCAATCCTTTGAAGTGCAGTTGCTCGCCGGCGGTGAGCGTATCGCCTATCTTGAAGTTACCGGTATCGGGCAAACCGACTATATCACCGGCAAAAGCCTCATCAACAGTCTCTTTCTTCTGCGCCATGAAACAGGTCGGTGCGCTGAAACGCATCTGCCTGCCTTCGCGGACATGGGTGTAATAGGTGTTACGCTCAAAACGTCCAGACACAATTTTGAAGAAGGCAATGCACGAGCGGTGATTGGGGTCCATATTGGCGTGTATCTTAAAGCAGAAACCCGTGAACGCTGCCTCGTAAGGGTCAACCTTACGCTCTATGGCCTCAACGGGACGGGGACTGGGAGCATTCTCCACAAAGAAGTCCAACAACTCTTGTACACCGATTGTTTTATAAGCAGAACCGAAGAATACCGGTGCCAAGTCCCCGCGTAGATACGCCTCTTTGTCAAAGAGCGGATAAACGCCGTCAATCAGTTCCATCGCTTCTTGGTTCTTGGCGCTCATCTTGACGGGGCGGTCACTGAGCTTAAAGACCGACTCAAAGTCTAATCCCTGTCCGTTGGCCCATGTCACGGGCGTCACGTTGATTCCCAATTCCTGCTCCACATCGTCCATCAAGTCGAATGGGTCTTTGCCCTCGCGGTCCATCTTGTTCATGAAAATCATCGCCGGTGTCTTGCGCATACGGCAGACCTCCATCAGTTTGCGTGTCTGGGCTTCCACACCTTTGGCACTGTCGATGACGATGATTACGCTATCTACGGCAGTCAGCGTCCTAAAAGTGTCTTCCGCAAAGTCTTGGTGCCCCGGCGTGTCAAGGATATTGATGTGGTATCGGTTGTAGTCAAATCCCATTACTGAGGTTGCCACCGAGATACCCCTTTGTTTCTCTATCTCCATCCAGTCCGAGGTCGCCGTCTTGCGTATCTTATTGGATTTTACGGCACCAGCAACGTGAATGGCACCGCCGTAGAGCAGCAGTTTTTCGGTCAGCGTCGTTTTACCGGCATCAGGGTGCGAGACAATCGCAAAGGTCCTGCGCCGCTGTATTTCATCAACGTAATTTGGCATTGAACTTCGTCTCAAAGGTTGCTTGTAATCGACTCATGATGGACTCTATCTGCTTATCTTTCAGCGTGTCTTCCTCGTTCTGTAGGATAAAGGAGAGGGCATAGCTCTTTTTGCCGGGCAGTAGGTTCTTGCCTTCATAGACATCAAAGAGATATACATCCTTTAGGTACTTATGCTCGGTTTCAAATGCTGCTTTACGGAGGTCGGCGAACTGCACATTATTGTCCACCAATAGCGCAAAGTCGCGCTTTACTGCCGGGAACTTAGGAAGGTCTTTGATGATAGGCTTATACTGTTTACGCTGCTTCATCAGTGTTTTCCAATAGAGGTCGGCATAATAAACGGGAGCGTCAATGTCGAACTGCTTGAGTAGTTTAGGATTGACGATCGCCATATAACCGAGGCTTACGCCGTTGGCGGTTTTCAAGACAAGACCATCTGTGAAGCAGTCGGCTATTCCGCAGCAGCGTTCGCCGTCAGGGTCTATCGCCGGCTCAAGAATAAGCTTATCGACGGCAATCCCCAATCGTTTCAGCACCATATTGACATATGCGTGCAGGCGGTAGAAGGAAGTCCTTGTTGTTGCTTGTACCCAGGACTCAGGGGCTTTATTGCCGGTCAACCATAGACCCAAGTGCATCTCCTCACCATATGCTGCTGTGGCGGCCGGCGCGTCGCCGGTGACAGCATGGGCAGTAGCCGAAGCGTCTGTGCAGCCTTGTTTCGCGGCGTTGCTGACACTGTCGTCATGCCAGTAGCAGTTGCCGAACTCGTAAAAACTCAGGTCATCGTTTTTCCTGTTGACATTGCGCTGAATGGATTCAAGACCGCCAAAGAGCAGGGTCTGACGCATCACCGAGAGGTCTTGGCTTAAGGGGTTCATTATTCTGACACAAGTCTCTGACCATGAGCCATTTTGATAATACGCGGCTTTGGTGAGGCTGTTGTTCATAATCTCGTTAAAACCCTGTGCGGTCAGCTGTTCGCTCACTTTGCGCTGTTCTGCGACGGGGTTGGGCTTCGGGTTGAAGGAGAGGTTGGTGTTCACCTTGTCGGGGAACTCTACGTTGTTGTAGCCGTAGATCCGCAGGATGTCTTCGACCACATCGCACTCTTTGCGCACATCCACGCGGTAGCGCGGTACGCGCAACTCCCAGCAGTCACCATGCTTGGCGACTATCTCTATCTCTAATGCTTTCAGGATCGTCTCAATCGTCTCCTCGCCGATAGCCTTACCGATCAGGCTGTTCACCCTCTGAATATCAATCGTCACATCCCACGCCTCTGCCGTGGCGGTAGCAGCACGCCAGTCTGCCACCTCCATACTTATTTCGCCACCTGCAACCTCTTGTATCAATAGAGCGCAGCGTTGCAGGTTATAGAGTGTCTGATTAGGGTCACAGCCGCGCTCATAGCGGAAGGAGGCGTCTGTGTTCAGACCGTGCCTGCGCGCAGTCTTACGAATCACTACCGGGTCGAAATAGGCACTCTCCAAGAACACGTTCTTCGTCTCTTCCGTTACACCGCTATTGAGACCACCGAACACACCCGCAAGGCATAGCGGACGGGTCTCGTCGCAAATCATCAAATCGCGGTGATCCAAACTACGCTCTACGCCGTCTAAGGTCACGAACTTCTGCCCTTCATCCGCACGCTTAACGATGATATGGTGACCGCTTATCTTGTCCGCATCAAAACTGTGCAGGGCTTGACCCATCTCGAATAGTACAAAGTTAGTCACATCAACGACGTTGTTGATGGACCTGACACCTATGGCGTTCAAGGCTTTGCGTAGCCACTCCGGAGATTCTTTCACCGTCACACCCTGTATGCTCACACCTGTATAACGCGGACAAGCTTCCGAATCCTCTACCGTCACTTCTATCGGCAAATTATGGTTCTGCACCTTGAACGCATCAACCGAAGGTTTATGTAATTCGTAATTCGTAATTCGTAATTCTGCACTGTGTGCAGCATAGTACGCGTGCAGGTCACGCGCTACACCGTAATGGGAGGCGGCGTCATTGCGGTTTGGCGTGATATCCATCTCAATCACCCAATCATCTTCAACGTGAAAATACTCTTTTGCCGGCAATCCTACGGGTGTATCGGCCGGTAAAACCATGATGCCTGCATGGTCAGTGCCCACACCTATCTCATCCTCCGCGCATATCATGCCGAAAGACTCTTCGCCGCGGATCTTGCCTTTCTTAATAACGAAGGACTCTTCTCCTTGGTAAAGCACGGTGCCAATCGGGGCGACAATCACTTTCTGCCCAGCTGCCACATTCGGCGCACCGCACACAATCTGTATCGGCTCTTCACCGGCAGCTATACGCGTTTGGGTGATGTGCAAGTGGTCCGAGTTCGGGTGAGGAATGCACTCTACCACTTCACCCACCACCAAACCTTCCAGACCACCGCGGATCGTTTGGATCTTTTCTACTGTACCTACCTCAAGACCTATTGAGGTCATAATCTTAGCTACTGTTTCGGCGTCATCTTTCAGGTCGATATACCTCCGTAGCCAATTGTAAGAAACATTCATATCTTTTATTAATCTTTATTAATCGTAAATGCGTGCAAAGATACAACATTTTTTTTATGTATGCAAATTTATGTGCAGAATTTATGCAAATGGGCAATTTTTTTTGCATATATCAGAAAAAAGCATTATTTTTGCGACCCTAATTGGAAGAAAACAATGCAATACGTTGCGACAATAGGATTTTTTGACGGTGTACACCGTGGTCATAAATACCTCTTAGACAGATTGAAGGCGGAGGCAACCAGCCGCGGTATGCGCTCCGCGGCTGTGACCTTTGATGTGCATCCTGAAACGGTGCTCCATCACCGTGAGAAACGCTTACTGAGCACGCTTGATGAACGACTTTCACTATTGAAAAGTACAGGGGTCGATGAGATAATGGTCTATCCCTTTGAAGATATACAGGACCTGACTGCGGACGCGTTCATGGAGGTTCTGCACGCACGAGGCGTACAAGTGCTGCTCATGGGCTATGACCACCGCTTCGGTCGCCGCCGGCGCGTCGCCGGTGACAGCAACGCCACGGAGCTCGGCTGCACAGACGCCGGGACTGCCGCCACGGCAGCGGCAGTAGAGATTGTCAAGGTGCAGGAATTAGCCGGTGAGCACGTATCTTCCTCCGCTATACGGAAAGCTTTGGTGATGGGCGAGATAGAGAAAGCCAATGAGATGTTAGGATACTCTTACAGCCTGACCGGCGAGGTCGTACACGGCAACGGGATAGGGCAGTCTATCGGTTTTCCGACCGCTAATATAGCCCTGCCCGCCAATAAACTGCTACCCGCCGAAGGCGTCTATGCCGCTGCCGTGGCGACAGTCCCGGCGTCTGTGCAGCCTATAGACGAGTTCCGCAGCGTCGCCGACACCGGTGTTACACCAGCGGTGGTGAATATCGGCAAGAATCCGACGGTGGGAGGAAAGGCGATGACCGTTGAGGTGCATATAGTCGGTTATAGCGGCAATCTATATGGGCAGACACTGACAATAAAACTGCTCCATCGCTTGCGCGGGGAGCAGAAATTCAATTCTTTAGAGGAATTACGCACGCAGATTCAACAAGACATTCTACGGATAGATAATAACTGATGAGTAGGGATTCCTTTCTCCGTTATCGCTTCCAACTTGACTCTCCCCGAACAATGGATAAGCACTTCTTTGTTCATTAAGAGCCCCACATGAGCTGGCGTAACGCCAGTGTTGGCGACGCTACGAAGCTCGTCTGCACAGACGCCGGAACTGCCGCCACTGCTCGGCTGCACAGACGCCGGGACTGCCGCCACGGCAGCGTGGCAGTGCCCGAAGAAGACCAAATCTCCGCTTTGGGCTTCTTTGAGGGACGGAACTAATTCACCTTGTTTGGCTTGCTCTGAGGCATTGCGCAATAAACGGCGGCCAAAGAGCTTCATGATGATCTGCGTAAACCCCGAACAATCCATTCCCATGGCATTACGACCTCCCCATAGATAGGGCGTATTGAGCATGAAGCGACAAACACGTTGAAGATTAGCCTCATTGAGCTCCAATGGCGCGGTGATAACCATTGTTGGATCTATCTTGAACGACACACCTAAGAGGGAGAAATGACCGTCCTTATAGGCGGGGAGGGAAGTGCCGATACTCAAGGGAATAGTGTGACCGTTATTCTCACTCACTGCATACACGATAGGAAACGCCGCAGTGGCTGCGGTCCCGGAAACGCCACGGAGTTCGTCTTCCGTGACAGCAGAGATCATCTTACGGTCAGCCCAACCGACTTGACCGTCATAATCATTGCGGATATGCACCCAGCGATCGGTGTATTCGAGAATCTCTACCGTCTCGCCGAAGAGCAATTGCGTCGTCTGCTCCGACTGCTCGCGAGGAAGAGCCCTGACCGGAACAACGGAATGAAGTATAATAGCCTTATTTAACATAGGTGATTTGCTTTCTAATCCGGGAATTGCATAAGATATGCTTTGATGAAGGCGTCTAAATCGCCGTCCATCACGGCATTGACATTGGAGGTCTGGTAATTGGTGCGATGGTCTTTTACCCGCCGGTCGTCAAATACATAGGACCGTATCTGGCTGCCCCATTCAATCTTCTTCTTTCCCGCTTCCACTTGGGCTTGGGCTTGACGACGTTTCTCCATCTCTATCTCATAGAGTTGGGAACGCAAATGCCGTAGGGCATTCTCTCTGTTCTTAGGCTGGTCGCGCGTTTCGGTATTCTCGATAACAATCTCATCGGGCTGACCGGTCAGTTGGTTGATAAACTTATAGTGCAACCGTACTCCAGACTCGACCTTATTAACGTTCTGTCCGCCGGCACCGGATGAACGGAACGTGTCCCAACTGATACCGGCAGGGTCGATATTGATTTCAATTGAGTCATCGACAAGGGGGACTACAAAGACAGAGGCGAATGAGGTCATCCGCTTGCCCTGTGCATTGTAGGGACTGACACGCACAAGGCGATGAATACCGTTCTCGGACTTCAAATAGCCATAAGCCATATCGCCCTCTATATTAAAAGTGACGGTCTTGATACCCGCCTCATCGCCTTCCTGGTAGTTGGCGATAGTGACTTTGTAATCATGTTTCTCGCAATACCGTTGGTACATGCGCATCAGCATGGACGCCCAGTCTTGCGCTTCGGTTCCGCCGGCACCTGCCACTATCTTCAAGACCGCAGGCATAGCGTCTTCCTCGTGCGAAAGCATGTTCTGCATCTCTAAAGATTCTATTCGCTCTAACGCGTGATTGTAGGCAGTGTCCACCTCCTCCTCGCTCACCAACTCTTCCTTGTAGTAATCAAAGGCTAACTGCAACTCCTCCATCGCACTCGCCACCGCTTCATAACCGCTTATCCACCGCTTGAGACCATTGACCTTACGCATCTGCGCTTCCGCCGCTTTGGCATCCTGCCAAAAATCCGGGTCTTGGGTCCTCATCTCTTCTTCTTTCAACTGCTCACGCTTCTCCTCTATATGGAGGTACACAAATAAGTGCTCTTTGCGTTGCTGCAACTCCTTCAATTGTTCAAGTGTAATCATAAATGCTGAATTTGCCGCAAAAGTAGCAAAAAATTTGGATATCTCCAAAAAAAAGTGTATTTTTGCCTCGATTTTTAATGTATTACTTATGTCACAAGCATTGCAGACGCTCATTTTGCTCTTTCTGTCGAACATCATGATGACCTTGGCGTGGTATGGTCACCTCAAGCTTGCAGAGTTCAGTTGGTTCCGTTCATGGCCATTGATTGCCGTTATTATCTTCAGTTGGGGAATCGCTTTCTTCGAATATTGCCTCCAAGTACCGGCTAACCGCATCGGCTTTGAAGGCAACGGCGGTCCTTTCTCCCTCATGCAACTAAAGGTCATTCAAGAGGTCATCACACTTGTGGTCTTTATCCTCTTCTCCATGATTGCCTTTCATATGCACCTCAGATGGAACCATCTTGTGGCTGCCGTGCTGATGGTGCTTGCCGTGTATTTTGTGTTTATGAAATAACCTCCCTGCCTCTATGCAGCGAAAAACCATGATTATATGACCGTATCTTCTTCGAACAAAAAGACCAAAGATTTATGCCTCATCTATAGCATTTATCTGTTGGCATTTGCTATTGCTGCTGCCGTGGCGGCAGTCGCTGGGACCGCAGCCACTGCGGTGCTCGTATTTGACGTGGTGGCTACGGTCGTCGTCTTTATCGGCTCTGTAGCGCTCCATAATTCCTCGGTTTATGACCCCTATTGGTCTGTAACGCCGATGGTGATTGCCGCATGGCTATACTGCCGCTATGATTGTTGGGACATCTGGCATATCGTAGTTTTGGTAGCCCTTTTTGCGTGGGGCATACGGTTAACTCTAAATTGGCAGAAAAACACAACCGGTTTGGATTGGGAAGATTGGCGCTACCGCAATTATCGGGATAATAACGGGCCGTTTATGTGGTTTATCCTGAATTTCTTTGGGATACATATGATGCCGACCTTGTTGGTTTTTGCGGGACTTATTCCGCTGATGACCATTGTGACCGTCCCTCTTAATGCGTGGTGCTTAGTCGGTGTCGCTATCATGATGGCGGGGACGCTTCTTGAACATCTCGCCGATACCCATATGCGGGCGTTCTTGCAGGCTACGAAAGACAGCAAGGAACGGACCACTTGCCGAACAGGTATTTGGCGGCTAAGCCGACATCCTAATTATCTGGGCGAAATCACGTTCTGGTGGGGATTGGCAGCTGTTTATTTCTCTGCCTCTCCGGTGGTGGCTGAGCCATTGTTTTGGGTAAAAGGACTCGGAGGAGCCGTGGCGATGTTCCTGCTATTTGAGTGTATCTCGATTCCCTTGATGGAAAAACGCCAGTTGGCGCGTAGAAGCGATTACCGCGACTACCAACGCACAACTTCACGGCTCTTTTTACTCCCACCGAGAAAGTAATTTATATGCCTGAAATAATCCTACATTATATATGGCAACAAGGGATTGCTAAAAACTATCCCCAATTCACTACCGACGGCAGGAAAGTCGAGATTATTGATGCCGGCAAGCATAACCTTGATGCCGGACCGGACTTTAGGGATGCGCGTTTGCGCATCTATACTCCGGATGGGACGCAGTATGTTGAATTGGTCGGCAATGTAGAGATTCATGTCTTGAGCAGTGAATGGTTTACTCATAAGCATCAGTTTGACCCTGCTTATGACAATATCATCATGCATGTTGTCAAGCGGGCTGACAAACAGGTGTTTAACAGCCAAGGCGAGGCGCCGGACCAAATGGAGTTATCAATCCCCGGCAATAGAGACTGGGTCGCGGAGTGGCTTCACACAGCCAAAGGAATGGACGACGCGCTGATGACACACCGATGCGGAGTGCAACTACTCAAGAACCCCGGATTACTGACTGAGAATTGGAAACAAACCATGTTGATAAGGCGGCTAAAGTGTAAAACCGAGTCCATCGAGCGGCTGCTTGCTATTAGTTTAAATGATTGGAGACAGGCGTTCTATATCAGTCTGGCACACTACTTCGGCTTTCATACCAACGGCGTTCCCTTTGAGAAATTAGCGAAGCAGACACCGCTTGCGGTACTTAATAAACACCGTAATGACCTCTTTCAGTTAGAGGCAATCTTGTTAGGGCAAAGCGGCTTAATCGAACCTCCTTACGCCGTTGAGTTGGACGAAATAGAGCGACTGAGGCAGGAATATGGCTTTTTGCAACATAAATTCGGGCTGCAACCTATTGCGGGGTCGCTGTGGAAGAGAGGGCGTATGAGACCGCAAAATGCCCCCGAAACGCGCCTGAGGCAATTCGCTAAACTCATTTATAGTAGTGAGTTCCTATTCTCCCGAATCATTGACACAACCGATACGAATGAGTTGCGTGCGCTCTTCGGCTCTACCGGCATGGGGCGTGACTCAATAGACATTTTACTAATCAATGTTGTCGTCCCTTTTAAATATGCTTATGGGCATAAAGAGCAAGCACTGGATCTTATACGCACCATTCCTGCCGAGAATAACCGCATTATTCGTCAATGGCAGACTCTCGGTCAGAAAGTGTACTCCGCTGCCGATAGTCAGGCATTGATTCACCTATACCAGACGTGTTGTGAGGAGGGGAAATGTATGGATTGTGACGTTTATAGCCCAATTCTGTGAAAAAATAAAGATTTTCTTGCACATATAAAATTATTTTGTTAACTTTGCACGATTTTTGGCACTTAGCCGAGAAGAATTGATTATGGCAAATGAGAAACAAGCGCTCGTAGACGAGCTGAAAGCACTGTTGGAACAGGATGTAACTGCTATTAAAGAGCAAGTAGATGAGTTGAAAACCAAGTTCTATCGCCTCTATCATGAGGAACAATCTGCCCTAAAAGCGAAGGCGGAAGAAGCCGCCGAAGCTGCAGGAGAGGCTATCGAATGGCAACCGGCGATGGACGAATTGGAAGTGCAATTCCAAGAGTTACTCAATATTTACAAACAAAAACGGGCTGAGGTGGCTAAAAAGCAAGCCGAGGAAGAGGAACAGAACCTGCTTAGGAAGCAGAATATCCTTTCTCAGATGAAAGAATTGGCTGAAGCCGAAGATGCCGGTGATGTGATGGGCGATAAGCTTAAGAAGATGCGCGAGTTGCAAACCGAATGGAAGACTATCGGTGCCGTGCCTGCTACCAAAACCCAGCAGATTCGTAAAGAGTATCAACAGTACCAGGAGAAATTCTACGACTTGGTCAAAATCAATATCGAACTAAAGGAACTTGATCTCAAGAAAAACCTTGAGATGAAGAATCTCCTAATTGAGGCCGCTGAGAAACTAGCTAATCAACCCAATATCGTTGAAGCTAACCGTGCCCTTCAGCAATTGCATGAAGAGTGGGCGGAGATTGGTCCTGTAGCTCGTGAATTACGCGAGGAGGTATGGGAGCGTTTCAAAGCTGCGTCTTCTGTTATCAATAAGAAACATCAAGCATATTTCGATGCCCTGCATGAGAAAGAGCAGGAGAATCTGCAGAAGAAGCAAGCCCTTATAGGACGACTCCAAGCTCTCAATTATGAGAATCTCAAGTCTGCTAAGAAATGGGACGATATGACCGCCGAGGTGCAGACCATCCAAGAAGAGTGGCGTAAAATAGGTTTTGCTCCCAAGAAATATAATACGGCGATTTATGAGCAATACCGCGAGTTGTGCAACAACTTCTTTAATGCCAAAACTACCTTCTTTAAGAGCGTCCGTGAAGTGTTCGGAGATAATCTCAAGAAGAAACGCAATCTCTTGGAACAAGCCCTTGAACTGAAAGATAGCGAACAATGGCAGGAAGCAACAGACAAACTCATTGCCCTGCAAAAGGAGTGGAAAGAGACAGGTCCGGTAGCCCGTAAGTATAGCGAGGAGTTGTGGAAACAATTTAGTGAAGCCTGCGATGCGTTCTTTGAGCGCAAACGCGAGGCACAGAAGGAAGCACGCGCCGAGAATCGCAAAGCTCGTGAGAATACCATTATTGCCGGTGGCGATAAAGGAAAACTGATGCGCCTCTATGACTCGCTTGAGAAAGAAATCAAAACCGCTGAAAATAATATCCTCTTCTTCACCGGCAAAAGCAATCATGCCAATAAATTGGTTGAGGATATGCAGCGCAAGATAGAGAAACTCAAACTGCAGAAACAGGAACTTGAAGCGAAACTCAATGAGTAATCTGATTGAATATCGAAACGTCAAGTTGTGTCAGGCAGAGCAAATTGTTCTTCAAGACGTTAATCTGGCTATTGCCCCGGGTGAATTTGTGTACTTACTCGGTAAAGTCGGTACCGGCAAATCGACCTTCTTGAAATCCCTTTACGGTGCGCTTCCGGTGGACAAGAGCTCCGAAAAAGCCATGGTGCTTGACTACGATATGCTCCATATTCGTCGCCGGCGATTACCGTATCTGCGTAGACGTTTAGGGGTCGTCTTTCAGGACTATCAACTGCTGACAGACCGCTCTGTGGAAGAAAATCTCATGTTCGTACTCCGCGCTACGGGCTGGAAGAAAAAAGCGACTATGAAATCGCATATCCAGGATATTCTTGCGCAAGTAGGTATGGAGACAAAGGCGTATAAGATGCCCTATCAACTTTCCGGTGGTGAGCAGCAACGTGTCGTGATTGCGCGGGCGTTGCTCAATACTCCGGATATCATCTTGGCAGATGAGCCTACGGGCAATCTGGATGCCGAGACGGGGAAGGAGATTATGGATCTTCTTTATGGCATCAGCCAAGCCGGCATTACAGTACTGCTCTCTACCCATAATACGCAGTGGCCTGCTTTATACCCCGGTAGAGAACTTCGATTTGAAAATCAAACTATCCTGTGACCCCTGTCTATTTAGTTGGTTATATGGGTGCCGGCAAATCCACTGTCGGTCGTTTGCTTGCCGATAAATTGGGTTGGTACTTTGTGGACCTCGATGAGGCTTTCGCACATATGCATCAACTTACCCCTGCTGATTATATTCGCAAGTATGGTATTGACGCTTTTCGGCGGAAAGAGAAATATGTTCTGGAAGATATCGCGGATATGTCCCCTTATGACAATGTGATTTATGCTACTGGCGGCGGCTACCCGACCTATGAGGATAATATGGATTGTCTCCGCGAGCTCGGGGTTAGTTATTATCTGCGTTGGTCTCCGCGTAATATAGCCAAACGCCTTATGCTTACAAACTTGTCCGATAGACCGGTGCTCCAAGGGCAGACCGAAGAGGAGTTACTCGCTTTTATCCGTCCCCAATTGGAAGCACGTGAACCGTTCTACGCGCGAGCCAATCATGTCTTTGATGTGGAGGAAGTATTGGGAATAGAAGATATATCAGAGACCGATGATGAGCGAATTGCTGAGGTATTGTATAATTTAATCGCTGCAAAATAAGGTACTATTATGAAGACCATTAACGAAATACAAGACGAGATTATTGAAGAGTTTTCCGCCTTTGATGATTGGATGGATCGCTACCAGTTACTGATAGAGTACGGAACAGGGTTAGAGCCGTTTCCCGAAGAGGAGCGTACGGATAATAACCTGATTGACGGTTGTCAGTCTAAGGTCTGGTTCTCCTGTCACCAAACGCCTAATCCGGCTCCGACAGAAGTTGATAGCAGCCCTATCATAACCTATCAGGGTGATAGTGATGCTATCCTGGTGAAGGGTATTGTCGCATTGCTTATCCGCGTATTAAGTGGACATAGTGCAACCGAGATTGTTAATAGCGACCTCTATTTCATCGATGAAATTCAATTACGGGAACATTTGAGTCCGACGCGGACCAACGGCGTTAATGCGATGCTGCGTGATATGCGCTTATTTGCGCTCGCTGTCATCCAGAAGTAAATCGGTGTAATCCGTCCAGGATAGTTTCCCGACACTATCGATATGTGCTTCATGGAGCATTCCTATAGTAGGATAGGGGATATCGCGAAGCGTTATCCCTTCATTATTTATTACGCGCGCATGAGAAGCGCATATCGGCGCGCAGACGGTCTCTACGATTAGAACAGAGTCAATATAGCTGTAACTCTCTATATAGCATGAGTCAGCCATTTGGTAACGCGCATACGGACCGTTCTCTTCCAACACGGTCGGCGAGCCGCCTAAAGATACGATGCTTGCCATCAATTCGGCAATATATTTACAGACTAAAAGCATTCTATATCACCTCATGGATTAGTACGACTGCATAGGCTGCAATGCCCTCTTCACGTCCTACAAAACCTAAGTGTTCTGTAGTCGTTGCTTTGACAGAAACTTGCGAGATACTAACACCCATTACGTCACTGAGCGTTATGCGCATGGAATCGATATAGGGGCTGAGTTTAGGGACTTGTGCCGCTATTGTAATATCGCAATTGGTCAGTTCATAGCCAGCCTCGCGAATCATCTTCATTACACGCCGTAAGAGAAGCTTGGAGTCTATCCCCTCATACTCATTACCTTTTGTGTCAGGAAAATGATAACCGATATCGCGCATAGCGGCAGCACCTAAAATGGCATCACACAATGCGTGGATGGCGACATCGGCATCGGAGTGTCCGTCTAACCCTTGCGAATAGGGTATATGTATGCCACCCAACCACAATTCGCGGTTGGGCGCATACCTGTGTACATCATAACCGAAACCTATTCTCATTTGCGGTTATTAACTAAATCCTTGATTCCGGCGAGGTCGAAACCAAGCGTGAAACGCATCGTCTGGTCAAGCGGGTTTGTAGAAGCCGTAGCCAAGCAGTAGCTTACGTCTAAGCTTACGATAGAGAGGTGGAAACCGGCACCAAAGGTGATATAGTTACGGTTGCCCTTGTAGAAGTTCTCATATCGATAACCCATACGAGCAAAGAATTGGTGGTTGTAGGTATATTCGATACCGGCACCCCAGGATACTTCTTTGAACTCCTCTGCCGCACCACCGGGGGCGTCGTTGAAGGACTGGAAGATACCTTTGATAGAGCTTAACTCAGAGTACTCTTGATCATCCATACGTGCGCAGTTGGGGTCGGTCTTGTAGAGCTCGGGGTCGTAGGTCTTTGCATAGCGTGAGTAACGAGACGGAACCATTAACCTGTTTGCCTCTACAGAGAAAGTCAGGAAGTTATATTGGTCGCAAGGCAATTCATACGCAACACCGATATTCATTGAGGCGGGGATAAAGTTATTGGTCACATCATTGTAACTCATCTTACCACCAAGGTTCTTGAGCGTAAAGCCGAGGCGGAAATGACTCGTACCCATCGGGAGTTCAATCGGCTGGTTGTAGTACAAGCCGATATCGGCAGCCATGGTCCACGCTGCATGATAGTCTTGGGTGTAACCGCTACCGGAATAGTTGATACCATTCGTGAGGTCTGAGTACATGAAGCGAAGTGCTACTGACATAGACACCCACTCGTGTAATTGACGATAGTAGCTGACATCAAGTGCCCACTCATTGGGTTTAGCGGTAGCGACTGATTCGCCGGCAGCATTGGTCAGTGATACATTACCCATCGTGAAATAGGTGAATGAACCGGCGATACCTTGGATGTCGTCCCATTTATAGTAACCTTCCAAGTGTGCTAAATCAATATCGCCTACAATCTTGCGGAGCCAGGGCGTGTAGTTAGCCGTGATACCGCCGTGTGAGCTTAAATAAGCGAATTTAGCAGGGTTCCAATGCTGCGCATTTTGGTCGGCTGAGGTGGCTACACCTATATCACCCATACCGGCAGCGCGAGCGTCAGGGGCGATGGACAAAGAGGGCATCGCTGTAATAAGAGGATTTAATGTTTGATCAAGAGGTTCTCCCGCAGCCCATAACGAACTTGCTACAACAAGGGCTGCAATCGATACAATTAGTTTTTTCATATAAATTTAGTAAATTTGATAATTTAGTCTTGGTAAATACTTTTTTAGAGTTGCTTCATAGGCAATGTAAATGCTTTTAATTTAATGGATTACTATTATTTTTCCTTGTTTAATACTTTCTTCGGTATTGGTGGCTTTGACGCGTAGCTGGTAAACGTACATACCGGGTGTAATCGCCATAGCGCCTAAGTCCCAGATTATCTCGGAGTCATTGGGCTGAGTATGAGACCATACCAAATGACCGGATATATCGTAGATATAGAATGTCAGCTCGCAGATGGATTCCTCTCGGTCGTAATCAAGCCGCATATGGACTGAGCCCGACGCGGAAACAGGATTCGGATAGATGATGGCATTGTAGATAGAGGGTGCTAAGTTTTTCACCACTTCGAAGGATAAGGTTTGACTGGACGAATTATTCACTAAATCCCATGCGCGGAAGAATAATTGGTGTTTGCCTTCTTTCAATTCTGACAAGTGATAAGCGACTTGTCCTCGTGTGTATGTATTATTGGCGGAGGAGAAGTAGTCGTTCATGGAATAAGTCTGCGTCATGTCATTATCAATGACTAATAATAGGTCATGCCCGATTCCGGCTCCGGCTGTATTGATACCGCTCTCGTCGTATAAATCGGCATAGAAATACGGGGCTTCGTAGGTCTTAGCCCCATCGGTGAACGAGGGTGAATTAAGATACAACTTAATCTCCGGACCGATAGTGTCCAAGAGACTGATATCTTTTGTTGAACCGCCTACTATAAATTGTTCATAATGTCCTACGCCTTCTTCCCGGGCTTCCGGGTCATAGGCATAGTAGAGTAGGCGGCCTGCACCATAATTGTACCGAATATCTTTTGGTACACGGAATGGTATCTCAAATCGACCATCTGTTACATCCGTTGTTCCGTTATATAGCACGGATGGATAATCATTATAGGTGATGCGTTTTTTACGCGACTCATTGCTTTCGTCGTTATCCAAGGTCGTTATTCGCTGAAGTTTATCGTAAAGTGTTACCTGAACTTTGCCGTTAAACCAAATAGCGGTGTCGCCCTCCGGTGATTGAATATATCCGCGTATGGTATCTATGAGTAATGCGGAAACGGTATCGGCTACGTACTCGGTCTTTACCTGATACTGCGTCGGGTACGCTAATCGAAGGGCTGGGTCGCCAAAGAGCACATAGGACAATTTGTTAATATCATTGCCTGTTTTATTCTTAGCACATTGCACGGCTTTGCCGATAGTCATGTAGTAATTATTATCCGCCTCATGGGCAAAGAGTGTATCGCATATGTTGGCATTGATAACTTTGTTACCGGAAGCAAAAACCGTTCGAGTAGGGGATATTACGCCGATGGCTCCTCCGTGATTATTGAGCATCGCTTTTTCTGCGATACAGCGTTCATCGCCTTGGTCAAAGTGGCTGGTATTGCAGGTCGCGAGCGCCCAGAAACCTAATTTATTGCCGTTGGTCATGGCTTCCACTTTGGCGGAGTTGATAACAGCTTCACTGGTCATGTTACTCGGACTTCCATGCCCGGAGTAATCGAAGAATAACACGCCGGAGTTCAACATGTTGAGGAGTTTATTTTCCGCCAATGGATAGGTCTCTCCGGATGCAGAGATGGTCTGGTTGTAGGCATCGAGGTATATCTTATTAACCGCAAAATCAGGATTCTTCACCCGCACAAGCTCTGCGCCGGCTTCCGCGACTTCTGTATGTAGATTGCCGTCGCCGTCATCAGCAAGGAATACCATTTTGTTACGCCAATTGCCGAAAGTAGGCTCGTAATAGTAGCGGCGTATCTTTTCTGCTATGATAGATGCCTCTTCTTGGCTGATAACCGGTAAACGACCTACCGCTATATCCATCCGTGCGGTTATATCGGACTCGCCCTCATTATCGTCAAGGAATCCGAAATAGTCATCTGTCGCGTAAGCGGAAGTCTCTATAGTAGAATTTCTGGCTTGGTAGGTGAGGAGCGTATTGTAACCGGAGTAGGGTAATAACTTGCGGTTGTCAAAAGTGCCCTTGCCGATCAGTAGCAAGTATTGGGGCTTATGCCCCTCTCCTGCATTGGCTCGGTCATAAAGCATCTTCATAACCCACCGATAAGCGGTTGCATCCGGCGTACCGGAAGAAAACTCGTTATACACTTGTTGGTCGGTCACAATGGCTGTGGTCAAACCGTCTACATGTTCATGAAGTGTAGTGATGACTTCGGCAGCTTCTATAAACTCTTCCGGCGTAATTACCACATAATCAATGTCACTCAGGGCGTGCAGGTCTTGATTCTTGATACGACCGATGACATCTGGCGTCAAGAAAGTTCCGTCAGGCTGAACGGCGATGTACTCGTGAATCCCGTCGTAATTAGAGCCTATAAACAGCACGGTATCGTCTTTCTGTTTGGTCGCAACGGCGTAAATAGAATCTAAGTGTGTGATGTCCCAGATGAGCGTCGTCTCTGTGGCTTCGCCAAGGTAATAGCACAGTGTATCCTTTGCTGAGCCGCTCACATAGCCTTCCGTCGTGCGGAACGGCATATAAGAGCCGCGCATCGTGAGGGGAGAAATGGCTGTTATTTCGATATAATCGAGATAACCGACCGCATTGGAGAGCGAGGAGGAGTAAGCAAGGGTTATTCGCTGAGTAGCAGAATTGCTCGGCGTAAACTCAGCATTGATGCGACCGGTAGTGCCTTTCGTGTGGTTATCCGTGTATGGAGCAGTGTAGCACGATGCGGACGAACCGTTGCAACTCAGCGTAAAGAGACTTTGTGCTTCCGAGTAACCGGCGACTTCTGCATGGACTAACATTTTCTCGGACGCCAAGGGCGTATGGGTAAACGTGAACGGTATGGTTATCTTAGGGGTTCCGGTATTGAGTTTCTCGCCATAAAAGGATTGACCGCCACCGTTTTTTCCTTCATCGGGGTCAAGCAGGCTGCGCAGCTCTAATTCGTGCACATGGTACTCGTGATAGGCGCGTATAGCTTGTTTATTGTCGCCTATCACGGCTTCGGAGGCTTGTAATACCTTTTGCTCACCGACATTGTCCGTTAAGAAATAATATCCTTGGGTTGAATAGGTGTTGAGGGTGTGCGTAAACGCTGCACCATTGAAACTCCACGCCGTTACGCCCTGTCCGTAAAATAGAATATAATCCTTACCTCGATAAATGGGCACGGACGGCAGGTCATCAATCTTAGGTCTTCGGAAATTCTGACTAAGTACCGCACCACCGTAACCATAGACGCGCACCGAGTCAGGATTAAGACCTGCAGCGCGTAACTCGGCGTAGGTCATTTTATAGACACCGCTCTCCGTAACGGCAATCTTAACCCACTTGCCCGAACTAAGAACGGAGTGAGCCTTATACTGATGAGCCGCATAACCGCTTATGCTCAACACGCACAGTACCAATACTAATATATACTTTATTTTATTCAATTTCTTTCCTTATAATGTCCTTATAACGGTCACCTGGTATCCCGGTCTCCCGGAAAAACACTTTATAATGGTGACCTGCCACTCGGTCGCTTTCGACTTTCGACTTTTGACTTTCGACTATGAGTTGCACAGCCTCCGGCACTCCGACACGCAGTGCCCGAAAAACCGCGCAAAGATATATATTTTTTTTGTAATTTGCAAATAAATCTGCATTTTTTTCCTAAAATGGTGACTTGGTCACCTTGAATCCCGAAAAAACACCATGTAACACCGACTTGGCAACCTGGTATCCTGAAAATCATTATATGGGTTTATCTTTTTTTCATAAATGTAATTATTTCTGCATTATTTTTAAGTTTCCATCTCAGCTTTCGAGCCAACCTTTTTTAGGTTTAGTCACAGAGTAAAGTATCGGAACAACACCGCACAATAACCGCACAATAACCGGATAATAACCGCACAATAACCGGACAATAACCGCACAATTTAGCATCTTTGGCTGAAAGATCTTGCTATCTTATTAACAACCTAACCCGTAACTAAAAGCTTCGCAGCAACTATGGCAGGGCTTTTTTCATGCAAAAACGCAAATAAATTTGCATATATCAAAAAAAGACAGTACCTTTGCAGCCCATTTTGGATATTGATTTCAGAGTAACCGATTATAATTGAACATGGAAAACGTAAAAATTATCGAAATCAAGAAGAGTGTTTTTGAAGATAATGACCGCGAAGCAGATAGACTGCGCGGCGAATTAAAAGAAAAAGGTGTATTTCTTCTGAACCTGATGTCGTCGCCCGGGAGTGGCAAGACTACGACACTTATTCAAACTATCAATCGTCTTAAAGATAAGATCCGTATAGCCGTTATGGAGGCGGATATTGATGGCGATGTAGATGCTATCAAGATTAAGGAAGCTACCGGTGTGGAGTCTATTCAACTGCATACCGGCGGTATGTGTCATCTCGATGCAGAAATGACCAAACAAGGGCTGGAAGGGCTTATCGTCGAAAATCAGCACTCGAAAGCCGAAAACTATGATCTCGTCATCTTAGAGAATGTAGGAAACTTGGTGTGTCCGGCGGAGTTTGATACGGGTGCTGTGAAGAACGCGATGATTTTATCTGTTCCTGAAGGACATGACAAACCGCTCAAGTACCCACTGATGTTCTCGATATGCGACGTGGTGGTAATCAATAAGATGGATGTGCTGCCGTATTTCGATTTTGACATGGAGAAATGCAAGGAATATATCCATATGCGCAATCCGAAAGCCACCGTCATTCCTATTTGCGCCAAGACCGGCGAAGGTGTGGAGGCTTTTGCCGAATGGCTTGCCAACGAGGTCGCCCGATGGAAAGCATAACTCGAAATATCGAAATCCCGATAAACCGTACATCGTAAATCCTTAAATCGTAAATAGCTTTATGCCAGAAATGTCAAAGAAATTTGTCCCCAAGCACAAGGGGGACAAGAACCCGAATCCGAAATTGTTAAAGTTTGTCCGCCATGTGACGGACCGTATTCCCGGTAAAATCAAGATGACCACCGACGCCCCTGAATATTGGGGGCTCGCCTGCATCTTCGAGGACGAGATGGACGCCGTCACAAGAGAAGCGTCACTTGACCTGCTGTTAGACATGCTGCCCGGTAATTTCTTTAAGGTACGCAAGCACCACACGTACGCGCAACTGCACGCGATGAACGCCAAGAAGCACTACACACCGGATGATAAGTCATTCGACGACTTATTGGATAAACTTGCCTATTTCGGTATGCTCGAATATGATTATGGCGACCATTATACCAACGGGCAGGGACCGGACAAAGGCACGACTTTCAACCGCGAGGACCGCATCTATTGGGTGCCGATGTTCGTACCCGGCAGCGCCGAATACACCAACATGAACACCGACCTTATGGACAAGCATCCTGAACTGGCGATGTTCTTCGAGCGCATGACGTTTTTACCGTTAGAGAAGATAACACCGATGGTACCCATGGGCGGAAGCGGTATCGGTATGCACGTCATTCCGGTGGAGAAAGCTATCTCAATGGAGAATCAGTCGGTGGATATCGAACATATCAGTTACTGGCTCAAGAAATACGAAGGACATATCGGCGTGGGTATTTGTTCCTGCCGTTACGGCCGCAAGAAACTGGATGAAGGCTGTGCCGACGACTACCGCGATTGGTGTATAGGGGTGGGCGATATGGCAGACTACCTGCGCGAGACAGGCCGCGGACATGACATTACCTACGACGAAGCAATGGCAATCCTCAAGAAAGCCGAGGACCACGGCTTCGTACACCAAGTAACCAATATCGACGGTGAGGGTAAGATTTTCGCTATCTGTAATTGCAATGTCAAAATTTGTAATGCGCTACGTACTTCGCAGTTGTTCAACACTCCTAATATGTCGCGTAGCGCGTATGTAGCGGAGGTGGACCCGAAGAACTGTGTCGCCTGCGGTCGATGCGTTGAGTACTGCCCCGCCGGTGCGGTCAAACTTGGACAGAAACTCTGCACCAAGCATGGCCCGCAGACCTATCCGAAACAGGAACTGCCGGATGCTACCAAATGGGGACCGGAGAAATGGACGGAGGACTACCGCGACAAGAACCGCATCAACTGCTACCCGTCCGGAACGGCGCCGTGTAAGACCGCATGTCCGGCACATATCGCAGTACAGGGTTACCTCAAGAAAGCCGCCGAAGGCAAATACACCGAGGCGCTGGAACTCATCAAACGAGAGAATCCGTTCCCTGCTGTATGCGGACGTATCTGTAACCGCCGCTGCGAGGACGCTTGTACACGAGGCACCATCGACCGCGCCATTGCTATTGATGCAGTCAAGAAATTTATCGCCGAGAAAGACCTGCACGCCGAGACACGGTTTGTGCCGGAAGTTAATATCTGTTCCAATGTCCAAGAACGTTGGGAAGAGAAGATTGCCATCATTGGCGGCGGCCCTGCCGGACTGAGTTGCGCGTACTATTTAGCCACTATGGGCTACAAACCCACTGTCTTTGAGAAGAACGAACAACCCGGCGGTATGCTGCGTTACGGCATTCCGTCCTACAAACTCGATAAAGCAGTCATAGACGCCGAGATAGACATCATGCGTGAAATAGGGGTGGATATTAAATGTGGCGTCGAAGTAGGCAAGGATATTACGATAAACGCCCTTCGCAGGCAAGGATACAAAGGTTTCTATATCGCAATTGGTTGTCAGGGAGGGCGTCTGCCCGGTATTGAAGGTCAGGACTTAGAAGGCTGCATCACTGCCATCGACTTCCTGCATGAGGCGAATTGCGGAAGCCAAAAGATTAGCGGTAAAGTGGTAGTCGTAGGTGGCGGAAACGTAGCTATCGATGCTGCGAGAGTTGCCAAAAGAAGCGGCGCAAGTGAGGTAACGATGCTGTCTCTTGAGACCGAAGATATCATGCCCGCATCGCTCGAAGAGCGCATGGAGGCGCGAGAGGATGGAGTGGTCATCAAACCGGGATGGGGACCGATGAAAGTAGAAGGGCAAAAATCAAAAGTCGCAAGCATTACGTTCAAGAAATGCACCTCTGTCTTCAATGACGAGCATAAGTTCGCACCGACCTTCGACGAAAACGAGACTATTACGTTGGAAGCAGATATGGTGATTTTCGCTATCGGTCAGACGGTCGTACTGAAAGACCTGCTGAAGGACACCAGGGTGGAGTTCTTCCGTGGTGTTTACCCTGTAGCCGACAAACTGACGTACCAGACTGCCGAACCCGACATCTTCGTCGGCGGCGATGTCTATACGGGACCTAAGTTCGCCATTGACGCTATCGCAGCCGGCAAGGAGGCCGCTGAGAGTCTGCACCGCTACGTACAGCACGGACACATGACCATCGGCCGCAACCGCCGCGATTTCATCGAACTGAACAAAGATGACATCCTCGTCGAGCAGTACGACAACGGCAGCCGTCAGGAACCGAGGGTTATTTCGACAAAGACAAAGTTTGAGGAATACCACGGCACGCTGACCGAGGAACAGGTGAAACGCGAAACAGCGCGCTGCCTCAGTTGCGGTGCGTCGGTAGTGGATGAAAACCGCTGTATTGGTTGCGGTATTTGCACCACAAAATGCGCCTTCGATGCTATTCATCTGCACCGTGAACATCCGGAAGCCAGCGTGATGCGCACCTCCGAGAACAAGTTCGACGGCATATTGCCATACATGCTCAAGAGGGCAGGGAAGATAATCTTTAGCAAGAAGTAAAATCGCACATCAATGCACGAACTCGGAATAGTCTTCTATATCATTCGTGATGTCAAGAAAGCGGCGCAGGAGAATGGCGTAGAGCACGTCTCAACGGTGGTGATGAACATCGGCGAGGTGAGCACGATTATTCCTGAGTATCTGACCGACTGCTGGCGGTGGGCGGCGGATAAGGAGGATATGCTCCGTGGCTGCGAGTTGAAGATTGAATCTATTCCCGCAGTCACCCATTGTGACGGTTGCGGAAAAGACTATCCGACGGTAGCACATGGTAAGATTTGTCCTTTTTGCGGTAGCGACCGGACATGGCTCCTCCGAGGCAACGAAGTGGAGATTAAAGAGATAGTCGTCCCGTTAAATGAACCATACGGCAAATTGTAAATGAATAAATAAACTAAATAATATGGCTTGTTTTATTGTACCATTAACACAGGCGATAGCCACGACGGCGTATCGCAAACAACTCGAGCGAAAGGCGCTTGTCGGTCAAGGCACGCATAACGATTCGTTCGTATCACGTAACTTAAAGACCCTTGAACTCATGCTCTGGGGCGGGTCAATCATGCTCATCATTGACCATATTATCAATGGCGAGGTGACATGGATGTACCCGTTCTTCACGGCACTGGAGGTAGAAGGTGGTGCAGCGGTTATGCTACGCGAGATGCTTACTGTCGGTTTGCCGATGTCCATTATTGTCACTGCAGTATGGGCTGCTTGGTGCTACTTCAAAGAGCGTAAGACCGTGAAAGTAAATGCTGAGAAGTAACCAACATAATTTTTATATCAATTCATCAAATACAAAATTAAAATCTTATGTTTTTTCAAGTTTATGGTGAGCACGCGCTTATCCAATGGGCGATGCTCTTGGTTGTCCTCGTCGGACTGATTTTATTCAATGAGTTTGCTCGTCGTACTAAACTCGGCGGCATTATCACGTTCTTTGCCATTCCGCTGGCATTGACCATTTATTTCGTAGCTATTGCAGTAGGTGCCCGCATGGGTGCTGAATGGGCACTGGCGAACCAAACTCACATCTACATGAACGGTTGGTTCCACTATGCCAAACTTTATGCTGCACTGACTGGATGTATCGGTTTCATGATGATTAAGTACGAGTGGGGTATTGGTGCCAAGCACTGGTTCAAACCCTTCCCGTTCATCATCGTTGCTATCAACATTCTGATTGCCGTATGCTCAGACTTTGAGTCTGCTATCATGGGTTGGAATAAATGGTGGCTTTCTTCTGAAGGTGTGTGGTTGTATGGCGGTTGGCACAATGTGTTCAATGGTGTTGCCGGTCTGTTTAACATCTTCTGTATGACCGCATGGTGGCATGTTTATCCCAGCAAGGATAAAAAGGATATGATCTGGGCAGATATGACTTGGGTTTATATCCTCGTTTATGACATCTGGAACTTCGCTTATACGTATAACTGCCTGCCGACCCATAGTTGGTATTGCGGTATTGCGCTATTGCTTGCTCCAACGGTAGCTGCTATCTGCTGGAACCGTGGTGGCTGGATTCAGAACCGCGCTAACACCCTTGCTATCTGGTGTATGTTCGCACAGGTATTCCCGCTCTTCCAAGAGACCTTCTTCAATGGTAAACAGTTCTATTCATGGGCAGTTCTGCCGGTTCAGTATGTCAATGGTATTGAGACGGTTAACGCTATCTACGCCGCATCCGGGTTGGGCGACGAAGTAGTAGCTCATACGACAGTAGAAGCAGTAGGCGCCACGGCTGCTAACCCGAATGCAATGCTCGTGATATCCGCACTCGCGCTGATTACTAATGTCGTAGCCTTCGGTTATATCATGTATCAGGCTAAGAAACGCAACATTAACCCGTATAAGGAAGATGTATTCGTAAATCAAAAGTATTATAAAGATTCTATGGCTCGTGCTGTGGTAAATAGCTAAGCATAGATAAAACTCAAAAGAAGTGGCATGTAACTCCTACGTGCCACTTCTTTTATCGTTGTCAATTTTAGCGTACCTGTCTATGGCGGATGGGCTTGAGTTTATAACCGGCAGCACGAAGTTGCGTTATCAATCCGTCATCACCACCGAGGTATTCTGCTTTTAGGGTAATAAACGCCCTGCCTTCATGCAAGTAGGGTTGCAGTCGCTTAACCCATTCACGGTTGCGGTCCGTCCAAATCTTATAATCCGAATATGAAATAGAGGCTTTGTTGTCTGGCGCCTCTATGGCGTAGGCTATTTCGTTGATAAACCCATTTAGATAAAGTGCCTTGAGTTGCCGCGCTTGCCGAACTTCCTGCTCGGGATAACGGATTATCTTCAATAATTCTTGGCACTGCCACTGAAAAGGCTCTCGGTCAAAAAGCATGTACAATGCTTCCCCTGTATCGTCTAATGCGTAAACGGGGATTGCCTTCGTCTGTGCTACATTCTGAAAGAAATTCTCTAAAGAGGCATCGGGCGTACTTCCAAGCCACTGCGTGAATAGGGCATCACGAAAAAGTGCTTGCAGATAGGCAGGTTTCATGCGGGCGAGTTGGGACATCGGCAATCCTATCTGTAAAGAGAGTGCTTCACTTAGTTCTTGATATTCCTCTTCGGTATAGTAATTCGATAACTGTACGGAATCGGGTAGGAGTGCCGCGGTTCTGAGGGCGGCAATTGCTTGATAATCCTGAATGGCAAATTCCGTAATAACTTTATCGCACGTGCTGAAAGCAGCAAAGGTCTTAGGTATAGTATCTAAAAAATCAGGAGCGACGAGGGTGTTTGTAGCGAATAAATAGGACTTCGCACGCGCTCCGTTGCCGCTTATTTGATAGAGCAACTGAGAGGAAAGCGAGCCATAACAACTACAAAATATAACAATAAATAACAATAAGCGCTTCATCGGAATCGGGTTAGGATATTATATGCTTGGTAGATACCGAGTTCACCGGCTTTAGACAAATCGGCAATACCTAAGTCGGTGCTATCCGTATAAATATAGGTAAGACCGCGGTTAAAATACGCTTCTGCTAAATCATGGTCTTGCTCAATGGCGAGGCTGTAGAACTCAATAGCGTCATTATACTGCTTTAGAGCGCATAGGAGGTTGGCTTTATTGTAGTATGCAAATGAGAAATCCGGAGCCATGTCAATAGTCTTATTGTAGTCAAATAGGGCTAAACGATAGTCATTGTTTGTCATTACCCGCCAGTTGGCGCGACAGAAATAGAAGAACGGCGTTGTGTCATCAATGCGGATGGCTTGTGTAGCATCTTCAATAGCAGAAGAATAGTCTTGTACAAGCGCGAACTCCATGGCGCGAGCGAAATAGAGCGGAGCGGTGGGGGCTTTCTCGATATATTGGCTTAACTCCGCAATACGCAGAAAATGTTGATTAATAATCTCCGGTGTCAGCGTCACATTTTGTGTCACAAAGTAGATGGGGGCAGGCAATAGATGACGCGTGTTGTATTGATCAACAGATGCGTGATAATAATTGGTCCGTCTGACTGTATTGGAGTTGGTGTAGTAGGAGAGGGTGATGTCCGGCTCATTGATAAGTCGTACATTATTATGTTGTACAGCCCCTCGTGTCTCAGAGGCATATTTGGTGTTTTGCTCCTGTGAGTCGTTTTCGGCATTATTTTGAGCAAGGGCGGTACTGAACTCTTTGCGGTTATCGCGTTTAGCGGGGCGCCCTTTGGCAATCATCACATCAGTGCCGATGAGAGAGTCTTTCTTGTTCTCCAATTGAGAGGCATCCCAACGATACCGGAAAGCCTCTTTGCTATGCCCGAGAGCAGTCTCCGCTTGCGCTGCCAAATAGTACGAGGGCAGGAAATAGGGGAAGCGGTCAATGAGTGCCTTGAGGTCCACAAGCGCATCGTTCCACTGTCCTAATTGGAGCAATACAAGTGCCCGTTGGTATCGCATCTCGGTGAGAGTGGGGTTGAGTTCAATAGCCTGATTGTAGTCATCTAAGGCCCTGTTATAGTCTCCGACTTCGGCACGAAGCATAGCACGGTTATAGTAAGTCTGCGGGTCTTTGGGAGCTATAGCAACGGCGCGGTCGTAGTCATTAAGGGCACCATGGTAATTATGCTTATGGTAGTAGATAATACCTCTGTTGGTGTAATCTCCTGCCCAACGAGAGCCTAAATTGATGGCGGTGCTGATTTCCTGAAAAGCTTCCTCCTCTTTGTTTGTCAGCAAATAGGTCATCCCTAATGCCGAGAAATTGGCGGGATTTTGGGAGTCATAGACTGTCGCGTTTTTAAAAGCCTCAATGGCGGCAAGCGTATCTTGTTTCTCTAAGGAAATAACACCCCTCTCAAAGTAAAGAGAGGCATTCTTTGGCTCGCGTGCAAGCAGGTAGTTGATATCTTTGAGCGCATCATCCAAGCGATTCAAGCGGGCCAGCACATCGGCTCGTAGAAGTAAATAGGTCTTGTTCTCTGGCGAGAGCTGAAGGGCTTTTGTGAAATCCTGCTGCGCTTCGTCCCACTGCTCTAATGCGCGATAGGCATAACCGCGGGTATAGTAGAACTGCGGCTGGAAGGGATTGAGCTCTATAGCCTGATTGCAGTCCTCTATAGCACCGGCATAGTCGCTAAGTTGAAGTTTGGCGATAGCACGCAACTGATAGGGCTCAGGCAGGTAGGGCTTGAGCTTAATGACCTGATTGAAATACTGAATAGATAGTACGTAGTCCTCAAAATACAAAGCGTTACGACCAATAGCGGTCAAACGCTCGGTATTCATCTGAGCGCTACTTACAGCCGGCAGTAGGATCAAACCAAGTAGGAATATCAAATGTCTCACTTTCCTCATAAGGAAGAGTCTCATCGGCATAAACTTTCTGCATATACAATGCAAAGATCGGCAGTGCCATAGAAGCACCTTGTCCATCCGCCATACGGTCGAAGTGTATGGCTCGGTCTTCGCCGCCGACCCAACAACCACTAACTAAATTAGGCGTAAAGCCCACAAACCAACCATCGGAGTTATTCTGACTCGTACCGGTCTTACCACCCATCGGGGCACGCAGATTATATTTGAAACGCGCACGCACGCCTGTGCCATGATCCATGACATTCTGGAGCATATAAATCATCTTATAGGATGTCGTCTCGGCGATAATCTCATGGGTATTAGGTTGGAAAGTGGCAATGACATTGCCGTTATTATCCTCAATCCGCGTCACGAGCAGCGGTTCCGTCCGAATACCTTTGTTGGGGAAGGTCGTGTAGGCGTCCACCATCTCCCTCACAGAAACCTCGCAGGGACCTAAACAGAGGGCGACAACAGGGTCTATTTGCCCCCGAATACCGAAAGAACGCATAAGACGTACCAATTGCTGTGGCGTGAAAAGTGACATGAGGTAAGCGGAGATCCAGTTGCTGGACTTCATTAAGCCCCAAGTGAGCGTTACGGTATCGCCGACCTGCTCGGCGTGCGTGTCACGAGGCGTCCATTCAACGCCGTTGTCGTCAATAAGCGTAACTTCTACATTGTGTACAGGGTCACAGGGCCACATACCCTCATCCATGGCTAAGGTGTAGAGGAAAGGCTTAACGGTAGAACCTACTTGACGACGACCTGTACTGGTCATATCATATTGGAAGTGTGCGAAATCAGGACCTCCTACATAGGCTAAGACATGTCCTGATTGCGGATCCATAGACATAAAACCACAGCGCAGGAAATGTTTCAACCACTTGATAGAGTCCATTGGGCTCATGATGGTGTCAATGATGCCGTTATAGGAGAAAACAGACATCTCTACAGGGGTATCAAAGATGGCGCGAATCTCTTTCTCTGAGAGACCGCTTTTCTTGAGTCCCCTATAGCGGTCGGTCTGTTTCATGGAACGAGTCATGATTGCGTTCACCTCGTCGGTTGTCAGATCTTTTGAGAACGGGGCATAGGACTTGCCTTTCTTCTCGCGATTGAATTTAACCTGCATTTCGCGCATATGTTCACTAACAGCTTCTTCGGCATAGCGCTGCATACGGGAGTCCAGCGTCGTGTATATCTTGAGACCATCCTGGTAAAGGTCGTAGGGAGTACCGTCTGGTTTCTTATTCTTATTGCAGAAACCATAGAGGGGATTATTTTCCCACTCTTCTTTATCTATCTCATACTGCTGTAAATTCCATTCCGGATAATTAGAGCGAACCGGCTCTTTGGCGGTGAGCACTAACCGTAAGTGCTCGCGGAAATAGGGTGCGATGCCCTGTTTATGATCCACAGAAGAGTATTTTACCTCCAAGGGCAGTGCTTTCAACGAGTCCGCAACAGCCTCAGTGATAAAGTCGTATTTCTCCATCTGATTCAATACGGTATTACGCCTTGCTAAAGCCCGTTCGGGGTGACGAATGGGATTATATAGAGAAGGGTTCTTACAGAGCCCGATAAGCATCGCTGCTTCCTCCAAACGGATATCGCTCGGGGTGGTGGAGAAATACACCTGTGTAGCAGAGCGAATACCTACCGCGTTATAAAGAAAATCAAACTGGTTAAGGTACATAGTCATAATCTCTTCCTTTGAATACAGACGTTCAATTTTGGAGGCAATGACCCATTCTACGGGCTTTTGCAATGCACGCTCAAAGATGTTATTGGCTCGCGGAGACCATATCTGCTTGACTAATTGCTGTGTCAAAGTTGAACCACCACCGCTACGTCCGAGAAGGAAAATAGCCCGCGCCAGACCTTTTGCGTCAACCCCAGTATGTTCGTAAAAGCGCACATCTTCCGTCGCCACTAAGGCATTGACAATATACGGACTCAGTTGGGAATACTCTACACCAACACGGTTTTCTTTGCGGTAATAACGACCGATAGAGACCATATCCGATGTGTAAATCTCCGACGCATAACGGTTCTTGGGGTTCTGCAATTCCTCTAACGGCGGCAGATAACCAATCTTGCCATTTGCTATCAATGTAAATATCAATAGCAGGACACCAATTCCTAATAGAAACAATCCCCAAAACCATAGGGCGAACTTTGTTTTAAATCCCATTTTCATACTAACTGTGCTATTATCGAATTTAAAATATGTAATCCTTTTCGGGTAGCTATTATGCATGACCCTTTCTTGTCTATATACCCCTGTCTCATCAAATCTTGTACCACATGGGGCTTTCCTTGTACTAATTCTGCCGAAATTCCTTTGTTTGTTCTCAACCCGAGCATGACGGCTTCTAATCTTTTTTGCTCCTCGGTGAGGTGTTCAACCTCTCCTTCTAAGCCATGTTCATATGCCTCTATATTCGCGATATTCCAACTCCTTGTCTGCCCGTCGTAACTATGTGCGGCGGCACCTAAACCGAGGTATGGTGTATTATTCCAGTAGGCGCTATTATGGTGCGAATAGTGTTCTTGTAAACAGAAATTAGACACTTCGTAGTGTATATAACCTCTTTTAATAAGTGTGTCACAAAGCATATCATAGTAGCTGTTGAGGGTGTCATCGTCCCATTCTGCGATCTCACCATTATCCCTCATACGGGTTAAAGCAGTCCCTTCTTCATACGTGAGACAATAGGCTGATATGTGTTCCGGCGCAAAGCTTAGGAGTGTTGTGATATCGTCCTCCAACATACTTTGGGTTTGTCCCGGAAGGCCGTACATCAAGTCCACGGATAGGTTATCAAAGCCGGCTTGACGGGCTAAAGGTATAACTTCTTTCGCTTGCTGAGCATTATGCCGCCTGCCGATAAGTCGAAGGAGTTCGTCTTGGAATGATTGTACGCCTAAACTCAAGCGATTGACACCGGCTGAACGGATAGCTTGCAGGTAGGGCAGGGTAAGGTCTCCCGGATTAGCCTCCATTGTAATTTCGATGGCTGTAGCGATGCCGATGGCTTGCAATAAACGGGTAATCTCCTCTGCAGGCAATTGGGAGGGGGTGCCCCCACCGATATAAATCGTTTCAATAGGCTCCTGAAGCTCGTCCTTGCGGCGGTGCCACTCATTTATGACTGCATCTATATACGCATGATGCCCCGTTAGACGAGTCGTAGAGTAGAAGTCGCAGTACTTACAGCGAGATTTACAAAATGGTATATGGATATAGATGCCTGCCATATGTTTGCCTTATAACAATAGACTCATTACGATTTAATATGATTCAGCCAATCTGCCATTTTTTGCTCTTGGGGTGAACCTTGAGGATGCCAAAAGTGTGTCCCGACTAAATCGTCGGGCAAGTATTGCTGCGGGACATAGTGGTTGGGATAATCGTGTGGGAACTTGTAGCCATCGGCATAGCCGAGGTCTTTCATTAACTCCGTTGGTGCATTGCGGATATGTAAGGGAACGGGCAGATTGCCGCTATGCTTGACTTCGGCAAGAGCCGTCTCAATAGCCAAGTTGGCGGAATTAGACTTTTGGCTGGTTGCCAGATAGATAGTAGCCATAGCAAGCGGGATTCGCCCTTCAGGCCAGCCGATTTTGGTGAGTGTATCAAAACAGGCATTGGCTACTAACATAGCATTGGGGTTGGCTAAACCGATATCCTCGCTGGCGCTAATGACCAATCTACGGGCTATGAACTTAGGGTCTTCGCCCGCTTCCACCATCCGTGCTAACCAGTATATAGCTGCATCCGGATCTGAGCCTCTGATGGATTTGATGAAGGCAGATATGATGTCATAGTGCATTTCTCCATCCTTGTCGTAGGCGAGGGGATTTTGTTGCAACTCTTTTGTTACAGTTTGATTATCGATGACCTTATTACCTGAATTGACCACCAATTCGATGATATTGAGTAATTTGCGGGCATCGCCACCGCTATAACGCAGCAAAGCGTCACTCTCTTTCACCGTTAAACCCACTTTGCGAATTTCTGTGTCCTCTGTTAAGGCGCGGTGTAGCAGTTCCAATAAATCCTCTTTGCCCAACGGGTGCAATACATAAACCTGGCAACGGCTCAATAACGGGTTGATAACTTCAAAGGATGGATTTTCCGTTGTTGCACCAATCAACACAACGGTACCGTCTTCTACAGCCCCCAATAGACTATCTTGTTGGGATTTAGAAAAACGGTGTATTTCATCAATAAATAGTATCGGTGATCGTTTATCGGAAGCGAAGAGCCCATTGTTTATGGAGGCCGTGCGTTTGGCTTTGTCAATGACATCCCGTACTTCTTTAACGCCGCTGGTAACTGCCGAAAGGGTATAGAAGGGTCTATCTAACTCATGTGCCACAATACGCGCCAAAGTTGTTTTGCCGACTCCTGCCGGTCCCCATAAGATAAAGGATGAGACATTGCCGTTCTCAATCATCGTGCGGATGATAGCTCCCGGACCGACTAAGTGCTTTTGACCGACATATTGGTCTAATGTCGTAGGGCGTAATCTTTCTGCTAAAGGCATCATACTAATCGGGCTTCATTAAAATAAGTTATCGTAGTCTATCATTCCTTTTATCTCTTGCTTACTCTCCTCCTGTGTCAAAGCGCGAACATGCGTCTCTGTGCGGATGGGAGTGTCTTCTTTATAAACCTTATAGTGTCTATCGGCTTGCGCAGCTATTTGGGGTAAGTGCGTAATAGCGATTATCTGTCGTGAGCCTGACATCTCATGCATGATACGCCCCATTTGAGTCGCGGTTTCACCGCCAACACCGGTATCAATCTCATCAAAGATGATGGTTGGTAATGCGTTGATTGAAGCCACGAGGGATTTTAGGCACAGCATCAAGCGCGCTATTTCACCGCCGGAGGCAACCTCACTGACAGGACGAAGTGTTTGGTTCAAGTTTGCGGCAAAGAGAAATTGCACATTGTCTAAGCCGTTCTCTGTAAACTCTGGCAGTGGCGTAATCGCTATATCAATATTGGCATGGCGGATATTAAGGGTCGTCAAGTCTTTTATAAGCCGTTCACTAATGGGTTTAACCACAGCCTTACGGCTTTGAGTCAAGGCAAAGGCCGCTTCACTCATCTTGAGACGGAGTCGGTCAACTTGTCTTTGTACCTCTGCGATTTGTTCATCAAGGGTATCATTACGGGTGAGTTGTTGCTCCAATGATGCTTGAATGGCCAATAAGTCATCTACCGTTTCCACTTTATGCTTTCGGAGCAGTTCCTCAATAGCAGCGATACGTTCCTCAACAGCTTCCAAACGCGCGGGGTTGACTTCTATAGAGTTATCCAAGTGTGTCAATTCGTCGGCAATGTCTTTTAACTCAATCTCAGCAGCATCTATGCGTGTCTGGAGTTCCTCGCTAACCTTGCTGACCTTACAACCGTGCAGAAGCGATACCGCACCGCCTTCATCGCTGATACGTGCCAGAGTTTCTTGCAGCACCATTTTCAGTTCTTCCGCGTGAGAGAGACGGTAGTGCTCTTCGTTGAGTGAGTCCAGCTCTCCTGTCTCAAGGTGCATTGTCTTGAGTTGGTTATATTGAAAGGCAATATAGTCCGCATCGTCTTTATTTTTAGCCGCTAATGCGACTAAGTCCGCAAGTTGCTGTTTAGCAGCAAGCCAAGCTACGTATTGTTGCTTATAGCGATTACGCTCCGTCTCGTTATGAGCGATAGCGTCAACGATACCCAACTGGAATAAATCATCTCGTAGTAAAAGATTCTCATGCTGCGAATGAATGTCGATCAGCTTACCGGATAGGTCTTTCAGTTCTGCGGCAGAGACGACTTCGTCGTTCACAAAGGAACGGGAACGACCATTGCTATTGAGTTCGCGACGGATAAGCAGTTCTTGGTTATCTTCGCCTCGGAAAGTCGCTTCAATGACGCATCGTTCCTCGCCTTCCATAATTGTTTTGGTGTCCGCACGGGCACCCATAACGAGTGCTAAAGCACCAAGAATAATGGATTTACCGGCTCCTGTTTCACCGATAAGCACACTCATGCCCGAGTCGAAATCAATATCCAAGCTATTGATAAGCGCGTAGTGCTGTATGTATAAGTGCGTGAGCATTATTTCGTTATCTCTGAATAGGTTTCATCTCTTGTCGGGTCTATCGCCGTGAGTATCTCATATGCAGAAGTTTTCTCTGCTGTGGTGCCCTGTTTGAATATCTGTGTCAACTCGTCATTTTTAGCATCCAGAAAGGTGTTCACCAAATACGTGGCGGGGCGTGCTCTGTAAGCGTCTCGTAGGATAGGAAGTCCTTCCGCTATACGCGCACGGGCATTGGCTACATTTTGCGCCATCTGGTCTAACCCCAAACGGTGATAAGTATAGTAGTAACCACGATAATCTGCAAAAGCATTATCCATAATGTTATTGATAAGAGCATAGCGGTTGCGATTCGAGTCGAAAGCCTTCCAGCCTGCCATTTCTAACGTGCTTAAAGAGGCCGACTGAGCAGCTTGTACAATCTCTTCACAGACTTTGAAGCAAGGTGTTCCGCCCATCCGCTCATAACTATCCATGTCGAAGCCTATAATGAGGTAAGCGTAATACATCAAGAGGGCAGAGAGATTGGCAGAGAGTTGATTGGGCTGAGAAAACTCGATGCGGTCGTATTCCTGATAGGTAAAGTTAAAGTCCCTATCGTTGATATTGAGGATGGGCGTCATGTAAGAAGTGCCATACACCGGTCTATTGGACTGCACCGTAGCGGCGCAACTATAGACATTGTCCTCCACTTTATTGACGATAAGGAGCAGATTACATTCAATCCTCTCATTGTCCGTCATGGTCATTCTCGTGAACTGCGTTTGGTTCATGAAATCGGAAATGGCGTTTTGAAGCGTCGTAAAGGCGGACTTATTAGAGCCCTCAATCTGCTGACTATTGATATTTACCTTGCAGTTGAGCTCCTGGGCGTAGACACCGAGTGTCATGCCGGCGAAAAGAAGTATAAATAGTTTTTTCATCGGTATATGGATACTATATTACCGGTTTCGGTATCAAAAATGATGTGTATATTCTCCTTAAAAAGGTCTTTAGTTAAAGGAATGGCAACGCCTAATTGTGCCATTTTGTCTTCCCCTTCTGCAAGAAGTTTGTCGCTAAAGATTAAACTATATCGTGCCGTACCGGGCAGGTTATAGTAAATCTGAGAGGGTTGAGGGGCTTTCTTATTGACGGGTTCTGTAGAAGCGGACTTAACCTGTTTGGTCGCAGCAATGGTAAGCATAAGGCTTTCGCCTTCCCCAAAACCGGTTTCATTATTGAAATTGGCGAGAACCACCTCTTCGCTATGCGTCGGGGTGTAGGTAAATGATTTCGTGAGGTGATTGACCTGTACTGTACCTGAAAAGAGCGATACAAGGAAATGTTCTTGCCGCTCAAGCGTAGCGAGAACTTCCTCCATGGCTTTGCCATCAGTGGGGTAGTGGTCCACTTCACCGGCGAGAATAAACATCCTTGTCTCGCGAATTTGAAAAATTTGTTCCGCCACTTTTTCGGCTCGCGCCTCATCGTCATCAACTTTCATATCCGACTCCATAAAAGGAATAACAAGCGGAGTAGAAAATTCCGTTACTACAGCAGACTCACCATGCTGTGCACTTGCTGTCACGGGCGACAAGTCTGCAACGGAGATGTTATAACCCGCCAATATGCCCTCGCGGGATAAAGCTATCAATTGTGTATTCAATTCATTCGCTGCTACCACTTTAAAGGCTCTGTCAGTATCGGCGGTAGCGCGCGTGGAGACCTGGACATCACGGATTATATAGGTTGTATCGGTTTTCGTTATCGGGTCGTGAATACCTAATAAATCCGCGTATTGAGCATAGATACCGGCCGTCCGAATCGTCTCATCGTAGTGGATGTCGAAGACTAATTCGGTTTTAGGCATATAGTAAACGAGGGCCTGCTCATTGTCCTGCACCAATTGTGCATTCATTGATAGACTTGCCGTAAGTGCCACCAAAAGGGTAGCATAGCGTAAATTAGTTCTTGTAGATTTCATAGTTCATTATTCCAAATTTTCCATGCTTGTTCAGCTTGTTCTATGAACATGCGTTCTCCATTTATAGTGCGTGCCCCCTGCAACCTTCCGCGGCGTAGGAACTCCGTTTCAGCAGGATTGTAAATACAATCAAAAAGGATGTGTTCAGAGCCTATTGCACTATAGGGAATATCGACACATTGTTTATTTTGGCTCTCTATGGCGTTTCGATTGTACATTCCAAGTGGTGTACAGTTGATTAACAACTTGTATTCTCCAATGATAGCCGGTGTTATCTGCTCATATAAAAGGTCGCCTCTCTCTCTACTGCGGCTTACCCGACAATAGGCTATACCTCGCTGTCTAAGCGCATAAAAGACTGCTTTGGCTGCACCGCCACTCCCGAAAACAAGGGCTTTAACGGCTACCGACCTTTCTTGTGGCAGTACTTCGTCCAGTGTAGCAAGTACCCCGACATAATCGGTATTGTAGCCTTTGCCATGCTTAACACAATTGACTGCACCAATAGCCGCTGCCTCAGTATCAAGCTCCGAGAGATAGGAGATAATCGCCTCTTTGTAAGGTATCGTAACACTATAGCCATCAAGGTCTTTCGGAGGTGTAAGCGTCGGCATTTCATAAAGCGAATAGGTGGCATCAATATGTTCCGCATCAAACTTCGCAGTAAAATATGCCGCCGATTTTGATTGCCCCAAGGGATATCCTATTAGTCCGTACTTACGCATACTTCTTGAATTCTTTCTGCTAATTGCGCCACATGTTCAATCTCTGCTTTCGACCAAAGACTCAGTTCTGCGCGCACGGCATTGCGTTTGAAGCGCGTATCGGTGTTGGTCGAGTCTTCAACCCAAGGGATGTGACGAATATCCTTCAAATAATGGCAAATGTAGTCGTGCGTGGTGCATAAGAAAGGCCTTATGACAGGAATGTCCCCACTCACCGGATTAGGGCTAATGGGGCGCATACCGCATAACCCTTTCAACCCGCACCCTCTGCGGATGTGCATCAAGACCGTCTCGGCTTGGTCATTCATATGATGCGCTACGGCAATGGCTTGACATTGCTCGGATTGAGCTAATTCCGCGAACCACTGATACCGTAACTCCCGGGCTGCAAGTTCAACACTCATCTTATGCTCCAAAGCATATGCCTGTGTATCAAAGCTACGGACATATAGTTTGGCTACAGAATTATGGACTTTGCCTTCTAAAACAGGAATTATAGAACGTACAAATTCTTCATCGCGCATACTCTCTTCACCGCGAAGGTGAAAATTACAGTGCGCCACAATACATTGATACCCGCTGCGCAGTAACACATCCAATAGGGCGACACTATCCGCACCGCCACTGAGACAAACCAATACTTTTGCTCCATCGGAGAGGAGGTTATGGTCTCTTATATATTTTTTAACTCGTCTAAGCACACTAAATTGTTGCTAATCGCGTAGATAGTAAGACCGGCAGCAGAGTGGATATGTAGTTTTTTGGAGATATTCTTCCGGTGAGACATAACTGTGTGTGTCGAGATGCACAGGACATTGGCTATCTCCTTATTACTGAGACCATTGACAATCTGTACAAGTACTTCTTTCTCACGGTCAGACAGAGGCTCATCACCCTCAGGTTGTTGGCGCTTAAGAGCCGGTAAAAGAATATCGTCTTCTATAGAGCAATGCAGTGCCAGTTCGGCTTCCAGTTCAAATATATCCTGCAGAGCAGCATAAATCATTGTGTCATTGGCAGCAATGGGGAAATACTTGGTGATGAGTTGTTTGAGCTCATCAAGTCGATTGTGCATTGCCTTATCGTCTGCCGGATGGAGTGCATAATCATTGGAGTTTTCGTGCTCAATGTGATGCTTTATCTCCGCTGCATATTCATCAAAGAAGCGAATTATGAGAATTGGTATTTGTTGTGAGCGTGCATCTTTGAGTTGGCTCATTTCGACTTGACTCACCGCACTAATCAATTCCTCGCGGATACGGGGAATCTGGAAGTCTAAAAAGTAGGTATGTGCGTTTCTAAGATAAACCTGCAAAGTCGCTAAATCCACCTTGTCATTGGGGGTGTGATTGACAACTGCGAGAAATGTGCCCGTATCAATGTTATGCTCCGTGCAGACCTCGTCGATGGTTTTGTCACCCACACCCATGGTAATCCCGAATTGGCTGATGAGGTGGAGCAGATTGTGCTCCTCCGACATCAGCCGATACATCCTATCAAAACTGCTATACATTCGTTTACTTCAAGTTATAGCTAATGGTCGTCACAACGCGAATGTGCTTTTTCCAAGGTTGTTGGTCATCTCCGGTAATGGAGAATTGCCCTTGGTTAGCGTTCCGGATGCCGCCTAATTTAGAACGACTGTCGGCGGCAAATTTTTCTGCTACCTCACGAGCGTTCTTCGTAGCTTCTTCAATCATCTCGGGTTTAAGGTCGTTGAGACCATTATATTGGTAATCGGTGGACCAAGAGTTGCTGCTGACTACAATTCCCTTAGCCAATAGGTCACTAACGACACCTTGATTAGCGACAACACGCTCAACATCAGCGGTCGCAATGATTAAGGACGTGCGCAGTGTGTAATGATACTCCGGGCGACGGTCATAGTAGCCCTGCCAGTTATCGTCAAAATTGATATTACCGAGGCTTATCTCTTCCTGTTTAAAGCCCTTCTCAACGAAATAGTCAACGAGCTTCGTTTGGGTACGCTTAAGCTCCGCTGAAATAGAGGTCAGGTCATTGCCGTTTATGTTGAGGCTAAGCGGCCAAACAACGAAATCCGCCTGAACATCGCGTGTGGATAGACCTTTGACCGTAACGATGCGGTCTTTAGAAGCCAATTGATGAATACCGCAATAAACAAAAACTCCTGCGAGCGTAATACCTACTGCAATCAGTGCAGCACTAACTAAATTTTTCATACTTGTATTGTTTTATAAAAGTTATATTCACAAAAACGCGCAAAGATAGTTATTTTTTTTGACTATTGCAAAAATTTCTTGCTTTTGTCGGCATTTAGCGTTAAAATTAGCATCTATGCAACCTTTGCTCCGTCATTATAGGCGCATCAATTATTGGTGTCGTGCTTGGCTAATGAAGCAATAACGAAGTTGCGGAGAAGCAGATAGGGTTTCTGCGCGGTCTTTTTTTGCTCCTCAAATCGTTCTTGCCAATACGCTTTGCGTTCCGGGTCTGCCAGTTCAATCTTACATTGTTGGACAGCGTTAGCGAAATTGGAGGCAAGGTCCCGTTGGCGCGAGGAGATTTTGTCGGGATCTTTGTGCTTAGGGTAATGCGATGCGATCCGCTTTCCAAGACGGGTGCAGAAGTAGATTTCACTTTGATGGTCGAGCCTTCCGTTGACTTGCTCGACAGGGTCTAAATAGGATACTTGTGCCATAATAAAAGATGTGTTTATATCAGTCTAAAAAGGCTGATGCGTTAATTGTATCGATAGTTTGTCGATAGGTAGGTGATGTATCGGCGATGTATTCTGCTTTTGCCGTCCTTTTACCGTGCTTTTGCCGTGCTTTTGCCGTGTTGATAGCGTAGCTTTAAGGTAATTGATAGCATAAAAACGATGCAAAGATACAACATTTTCTTGAGATATGCAAACGAATTGAAGAAAAAATGTACTTTTATTTGCATATCTCGCAAAAAATACCTA